>Ga0065721_10005599_pt1 | contig 12611 bp, 12 predicted proteins | sample Mesricmetagenome_FD_59108 | JGI IMG/M metagenome (GOLD analysis project Ga0065721, IMG submission 59108) | Mesophilic microbial community from rice straw/compost enrichment Sample: eDNA_1 v2 (version 2) | ecosystem: Engineered > Solid waste > Grass > Composting > Bioreactor | place: USA: Davis... | reverse complement strand
GAAGTCTGTTACAACCTCACCGGAATTGCTTCCGGATCAGTTCGCAAGAACCTCGCCGTCCACGTTTCTCTTTCTTCTGTCTTCACAATGTCAAAGAGCTGACCCATCGCCTAATACGGCCGATACGTCGTGAGAGCCAGGCTCTCATAATTCCGTCGAAGAACAGGGTTTTGCTTCCGGTTGCCCGGCAGCACCTCTGCCCTAGGAGAAAGTGTTGATCAGTGGGAGGCGCCGGAGCGCGTCGCGTCGTCAACGAGGGGGGTTATATGGGAGGGTGATTTCCGCGTCAACACCCCTCTTGAAAGAAAGATGACATTTCTCGCCCCTGCCCCCGCCACCTGTGCATAAGTGAAGGCAAACGCCTGGAAATGCGAGCATTTCCCGCGACCTACTCTTTTCTCGTCGAGTCCGTGGTGGCCTTGGATCGCAGATCCAGGTTCGTGGTGCCAAGGCCCGAGCCTGCGGGTATGGCATCGGCGGGTGCCTTGCACCTGACGTGAGGAGTCTTGAACCAGTGAAATGGCCGCAAGGCAAACTCGCGCAGCGCGCGGACGGTCGCGAATGCGATCAGGAGCCAGTAAAGCGGCAGGAGGACCTGCCAGCCAATGAGCCGGCGTTGCCCCGTGCGATTGAGTCCGACGAGGTTGGTGGCCATGGCAGCGCCGTGCCCCACAACCAGAACCAGCATGCAGGCCATTGGCCAAACCTGCATGCCCGGCCATGCAAGCTGCCCGGTCAGTAGCATGAAGACAAGGAGAGGGGCGAAGGACGCATACAAGAGAGGCGAGAGCAGCATGCCAAGCAGGACGACCTGAAACATGATCGCGCCCCGCCAGCCCATATCATTGAGCAGCCAGCCCGGCCTGCGATTGTGCACGACATAAGTCTGCATCCAGCCCTTCATCCACCGCGTACGCTGCCCCATCCACGGCAGCAGATGCCCAGGAGCCGCCTCGTAAGTGCGGGCGCTGCTGGTGGCGCAGCGCACCTTGCGGCGAGACAGCCTCACGCCCAGATCCGCGTCTTCCGTGACATTGAAGGCATCCCAGCCCCCTAGAGCGCGCAGGACATCGATGCGGAAGTGATTGGATGTGCCGCCCAGGGGCATGACCAGCCGCCAGCGGGCAAGAGCGGGGAGCAGCACCGCAAACAGGCCGGCATATTCTCCTGCAAAGAGCGCCGGCAACATGCCTTGCCGACCATTGTCGATCACCAGCCGCGCCTGGATACAGGCCACATCCGGCTGTGCGCGAAACTGTGCCACGATGCGAAGCAGCTGATCGGGCTCGGGGCGGTCTTCGGCATCAAACACCACGACAAACTCGCCCTGGCACATGGGCAATGCGTATCCGAGAGCCTTGGGCTTGGTGCGCGGCGGAGCATCGGGGACAACGATCATGGAGAACCGGCTGTCGGCCAGATGCCGGCGGACACGCCTCACGGTACCCGAGGACCGGCTTTCGATGACGAAGATGACATCGAGTTTCTCGGGCGGGTACTCAAAGTGCGCCAGTGATGCACAGAGTTGATCCACCATATTCGCTTCGTGTCGAAGCGGGACAAGGATCGAATAGACCGGCAGGTCGCTCGCATCGATGAAAGCTTCGAGTGACCGGACCGGCTCTGGAGGAACAAAGAGCGCCAGCAGCCTCAGGACAGTAGGCAGGAGTACCAGCGCGATCCAGAGAGGCGCCAACCAGCTCTGTCCCAGGACCGGCGCAAGCACGATCACACCCGCCAGACATGCCAGGGCGAAGACAAAAAGGTAGCGGACCGGTTTGGTCAGGTCCAATTGGGCAGCAGCGTAGGGCCATTTGCGGACCAGATTCTGGCGGGCCCCGTCGAGGAGCGCTGCGGAGGACAGCTCCACAATATGCCTGCGCAGGGCCGGCGCCGGCACAAGGCAGATATTGGGAACGACTTCGGGCCGTCGGTTGCAGTAGTCTGCCAATCGCAGGACGCCGAAAAAATCCGGCGCGGCGAGAGCCACTTCCCGGTTGTGAATCTGAACCTTGTAGAGCCGGATATCGCGCAGCGCCTCGAGGCGGTGCGGTTCCAGGAGCAGGCCCGAAAGCCGCGGCATGCGGTCAAAATAGGCAAGGTTCGCCCAAGCCGCGGCCCTCCGCATTATCTCACTTTCGGGGAGCCCCAGGCGGGCGGCACACCAATGCAGCGGATCGGTCTCGGACAGCAGTGCCTGCTCAAGCGCCTGTTCGGCGTCTCCTGCTCCCCTGCCCCGGCCGAGGAGCGCCAGCATCAGGCTGGTTGCAGCAGACACCACCGCACCTCACGTCGAAAAGATCCGGTCCTCATGGACATGCGACCGCAATGCCTGGATTGGCATGAGCGGCCGGGTGATGCCTGTGGCGCGACGCACATTGGCCAGTGCCGACTCGGAAACCTCGATCCAGGCGGCGATGGTGGGCTTACCCTCGCTCTTGACCGGGTCACCCAACGGGGTGATCCGCCAGCCAACGGCCGTGCCATGTTCGATCATGTAGACGGAGGATACGAAGGTAATGAAGGTCCACCCCCGATGAAGGGCGTATTCCATCACGGCGCAGAAAAGGGCTGCAGACTCGGGCGCGCGCCGCCGTCCTTCGCGTCGATCCGGATGCACGTAGAAACGTGTCCAGTCGGCCCCAAGCGAAGGATGGTCGGGGAGTTCTCCTTGCACTAACCCGCTAAAGACTGTCTGCAGCAAGTTCGGTCGATCAAGCGGCGTGATGCGCGAACCGCCCACCACCGTGCCGTCTGTATCGGTAATCAGAAGATGGGTGGCGTCGTCGTTGTCGAAGGCATCTACGTCGCGCCCGTCAGGTCGGCGAAGAGCTTCCCAGCCCTCCATCTCGACGAAAACCCTGTGTCGCAGCCGAAAGTGCTGCTCGAGCAAGTCATTGCTCTGCCGGTCCGCTGGATTGCGGACGATGTGCAATTTCATCGATCTGCCCCCGAAGCCCCAGCCCCGTAATGGCATTATTAGGCATGGAGGAAGACCGTTACGAAATTGGGAGAAATCCCAAGAATTCGAGTGCTACAAAGTAATAAGCTTGTGACGGATCGCCTCTACTACAGTATGGAGCCGGTTGTTGGTCCCCATCCGCCTTTGCGCGTTCTCGCAATGCTGGTTGATCGTGCGCGGCGTGAGACCGGTAATATCTGCGATCTCCGCTGCAGTCTTTCCGGTCGCCGCCCATTTGAGGATTTCGGCTTCGCGCGGGGTGATGCCGCGGCGCACGGCCGGGCGGCCGGTGGGTCCGTTGAGATAACGCAGCCGGCCATGGGCATAGAGAGCCAGCATGTGCAACTCGAGCCGGCCCTTTTCGTCGAGGTGGTCGGTCTTGCCCACCAGCGAGACCACGCCCTGCATGCCCCCTTCCATATGGACAGGAACGCAGAAGCCCTCGTCCATTCCGAAATCGCGTGCCTCTTCCATGACGCGGCGGGCCGGGGAGTCATTCTCCTTGTCATATGGTGCGTCGGACCAGTCGAATGGCAAGGTCGTTGAAAAGCAATGCCGCGCCACCGGATCGAGATGCACGTAGCCCCTGGTAGTATAGCGGCGATACCATTCCTCATCCCAGCCCGAGAGCAAGACAAAGGGACGGACATCCATGCCGGGGTCGGGCAGTCCCGATATAATGAAGCGTTCGAAGCCGTAGCCCCCGATGGCGGAATACATAATGTCGAGAATGGCATTGGAACTGGTCTGATGCTGAATATTCTCGATGGTGGACATCAGGTCGGCATTCATCCGGCAAACCCCCTGCAGGCCGATTGCTTCCACGTAAACATTGGTCCTGTTCGATATCAAAGGCAAGTCGTACAGCCGAAATCGGCGGCACGACTTGCAGTAGAAACAGGGCTATTTCTTACTGGTGGAAGTGATGCGGGTTGAAGCGGTAGGCCGTAGAGCAGAACTCGCAGACCACTTCGATTTCGCCGTCCACGCTCATTTCCTGCCGATCCTCTTCGGAGAAGCTGTTGGCCAGCATGTCCTCGATGCGCTCGGCCGAGCAGGTGCATCGTTCTTCCAGCTCCTGAGCTGGGAAGATGCGCAGGCCCGTCTCATGGAAGAGACGGAACATCAGTCGCTCGGGTGAGAGATCGGGATCTGTCAGCTCCAGATCGCTGACCGTAGCCATCAATGCCCGCGCTTCCGTCCAGCCATCGGCCTCCACGAAATCGGGATCTGCCATGTCCGGATTGTCGAAATCGCCGTCGCCGGGCAGGTCCGCCATGACGGACTGGCCATTGGCCGGCAAGTGCTGGAGGAACAGACCGCCAGCGCGCCAGCGCGAACGATGATCACCCCGCGTGGTCGTCTGGGCAACGGCCAGGCGCACCTGGGTCGGAATCTGCTCGGATTGCAGGAAATATGTATGGGCCACCTGCTCCAGGGAGTGGCCATCCAGCCCGACAATGCCCTGGTAGCGTTCGGTATGCGGACCCTGATCGATCGTCATGGCAAGATGGCCCTTGCCCAACAGTTCGGCCGAGCTCGTCTTGCCCGCCTCCGATGCCTTGAGCAGCGCATCGTGGTCATACCGGGCGTAGCCACGAATGCCATCGGGCGCGGCAAAATCGACCACAATCAGATTGACCGGTCCATCGGACTGGGTCTGCATGATGAAGCGGCCCTCGAACTTGAGCGAGGACCCGATCATGGCAGAGAGCACAACGGCTTCTCCCAGCAGGCGAGCAACCGGCAGCGGATAGTCATGCCGGCTGAGGATGGTGTCGAGTGCTGCCCCAAGGCGCACCACCCGTCCCCGCGCATCGAGCCGCTCGAGGGTGAAGGGCACCACGGCGTCGTCGTCGGTCTCGGGACGATCGAGGCCAAGGCTTGAAAGCAGGCTGTCGGTCATGGGCTGGTCCGAGGTCATTCTTCTGGCTTTCTGAGGCTACGCCCATTGGGCGGACCGCGCTAGCGTTCCAGCAACGGCGCGCCAGGCCTGCGCCAATGGCGCGGCAAGGCGAGCAGTCGGAATGGCTAGCGGGTGCTAGTTCGTATCGACCCCAAAGGCCCAACAGAGAATGGCCTTCTGGGCGTGCAGGCGGTTTTCTGCCTCGTCGAACACTACCGATTGAGGGCCGTCGATCACTTCGTCGGTCACCTCATCGCCGCGATGGGCGGGCAGGCAGTGCATGAACAGGGCGTCCTTCTTCGCCAAGGCCATAAGATTGGTGTTGACCTGGTAAGGTTTCAAGACCCGGCGCCGCTCGGCGGCATCTACGTCGCCCATCGAAACCCAGGTGTCGGTGATGACGAGGTCGGCGCCTTCCACGGCCTCGCGCGGGTCCTCGATCAACCGGGCGTATTTACCGGCACGCTCGATATCCTGCATCAGGTCCTTTTCGGGACTATATTCGTCCGGCGTCGCAATGGTGAGTTCGCATTCGAAAAGCTCGGCCGCGTTCACCCAGGAGTGCAGCACATTGTTACTGTCTCCCACCCATGCAACCTTGGCGCCACGGATGTCGCCGCGATGTTCCTCAAAGGTCATCAGGTCCGCCATGATCTGGCAGGGATGGGCACGGCGCGTAAGCCCGTTGATCACCGGTACCGTTGCCGCTTCAGCCAATTCCAGCAGGTCTGCATGAGAGAGGATGCGGATCATGATCGCATCGACATAGCGGCTCATGACCCTGGCGGTATCGGCAAGCGTTTCCTCGCGGGAAAGCTGCATTTCCTGGCCTGAAAGCATCAGGGTCTGGCCGCCGAGCTGGCGCATGCCCACGTCAAAGCTGACACGGGTCCGTGTCGACTGGCGCTCGAAAATCATCGCCAGGACCTTGTCCTTGAGCAATTGCGGACGATCGCCGTCCTTCAGACGCGCCTTGAGCGAGGCGGCCTGGTTGAGCATGCCGCGCAGTTCGGCATAGCTGAAATCATCGATGGACAGAAAATGATTGGGGGTGCCGGTCGTGGTCATGGGCCGGGGTCCTTTTATAACGCTTCAATCTATTGGCGGCGTAAGCCGTGCGGAAGTGCTCTGCCCTAGCAGGGCGGAGGGAACAGCCCGGTTCGGCGCCGGCCGAAATGATAGAAGGTGAGCATGGATGGTCAGCCCGCCGCGGCTGTAGATGCAGTTTCAGCTTCGATGGCATCGAATGCTGCGCCAAGCTTTTCCATCGCCAACTCGATATCGGCTTCGGTAACAATGAGCGGCGGGAGAAGCCGCAGCACATTGTCTCCAGCACCTATCGCCAGCAACTGATGATCATCGCGCAGCCGGGCCACGAAATCGCGCACGGGCGGCGAAATCTTGATACCGGCCAGAAGACCCTTGCCGCGCAGCTCAAGCACATAGTCCGGGTATTTCTGGGCCAGTTGCTGCAGGTGCCAGGCAAGTCTTTGACCCATCTGCGCCACGTGATCCAGGAAGCCGGGGGCGAGGATGCGGTCGAGTACGGCATTGCCGATGGCGCAGGCCAGGGGGTTGCCGCCATAGGTCGAGCCATGGGTGCCCGGGACCATTGATGCGGCGGCAGCCTCGGTCGCCAGACAGGCGCCCAAGGGGAAACCACCGCCGATTGCCTTGGCCACGGCAGCAATGTCAGGCGTTATACCGGCCCATTCAAAGGCAAAAAACCGGCCCGTCCGACCAAAGCCGCACTGCACTTCATCAAAAATCAGCAGCAGATCGTTCTCGTCGCAGATCTGGCGCAGCCCCTGCAAGAATTCCGGGCTCATGGCGGTGACGCCGCCCTCGCCCTGCACGGGCTCGATGAGAATAGCACAGGTCTGCGGACCGACCAGCGAGCGCACGGCCTCGAGATCGCCCGGGGCGGTATGCTTGAAACCCGGCATCGGGGGACCAAAGCCTTCGAGATAGCTCGGATTGCCACCGGCAGCGATCGTGCCCAGGGTCCGCCCATGGAAGGAGCCGGTAAACGCGATGACCTCATAGCGGTCCGGCTGACCCTTGGCGAAAAAGTAGTGGCGAGCGGTCTTTATGGCGCATTCCAGCGCCTCGGCGCCGGAATTGGTGAAAAAGACCTTGTCGGCGAAGGTCAGGTCGACAAGACGCTGGCCCAACCGCTCCTGCTCCGGAATGGCGAACACGTTGGAGGTGTGCCACACCTTCTCCGCAGCCGCCTTGAGCGCGGCAACAAGGTGCGGGTCGCCATGGCCCAGCGCGTTCACCGCAATGCCCGAGTGAAAATCGAGGAACTCTCGGCCATGCTGGTCGTACAGGCGCATACCCTCGCCCCGCTCGAAAGCGAGATCGGACCGGGCATAGGTGCCGTAGAGCGCAGACATGGAACAAATTCCTCTTGAATGGGGCGAGATGCCCGCAGGGGCGTGGCAAAGCCGCCACAGAAATCAAAAACGCGCTGCTTCCGAAGCGCGTTTCGCCCGGTGAAATAGGCGAAATTCGGCCGCAAAGTCAATGAGTCAGCTGCCAAGTGCCTGATATGACTCAGGGTTTGTTAGGACAAATTTAACCTATGGATAAGCGGGGAAAATCGAGCCCGACTCTTGATCCCGATTCCTGCCATGGCGTAATCTCCGAGGCGTTGGGGACACGATATCTCGTGTGGCGGACCCGCTCAACATACGAGCTGTAGAGTCGAAAGGCTGCCATGCCGTTTTGGCAGCGCAATGAAGGATTCTGTTTTGTCGATGGTTTCAGGAGCGCAATCGATGGGCTGGACGGACGAGCGCGTCGAACTTTTGAAGAAACTCTGGATGGAGGGCCTCAGCGCCAGCCAGATTGCGGCCGAACTGGGTGAAGGCGTGACGCGCAATGCCGTTATCGGCAAGGTTCACCGGCTCAAGCTTTCGGCCCGGGCCAAGCCGACCAATACCGCGCCCCGCGCGCGTCCGGCCACACGGGCGACAACCACCACGCGTCGCGTGTCCAGCCCTGCCGCAAGCGCCGGCATCAGCGCCAAGCCGCGGGTGAGCATGGCTCGTCCGCAGGTGATGGGAGCCACTGCCCTGGCCGCCGCCCCGGAAATGGAGGCCGAGCTTTATGTTGCGCCTGCCGCCGCCGAACTGTTCATTCCGGAGGACAAGCGCCTCAACCTGCTGCAGTTGACCGAGCATACCTGCAAGTGGCCGATCGGAGACCCGCTTTCCAAGGACTTCTACTTCTGCGGCCAGCACAGCCTCGAAACCGGCCCCTATTGCGATTTCCACTCGCGCCGGGCCTATCACCAGCTGGACAAGAAGCGCCGCTAGGCGCTCTGATCAAGTGCTCAAACGAGGCGCCTTCGGGCGCCTTTTTTGTGACTATTGGACGCGACGCGCCCCCTGTTCGCGCAGAGATCGTGCCCAGGCGCTGTTGTCTGCAGCCCAGTTCTGGCCAAAGGTCACAGCACAGCCGCGTGCCGAGATCAGCAGGTCCGATGCTATTGCATCTCTGCTCTTGTGGGTCGCCTCGACCTGGCCGGCGATGCGATGGCAGTCGTCAAGGCTGAACTGCGACTGGCCTGAAGGCGTGGAATAGCTGCTCCAGGCGAAGTATCCCGTGATCGCAATGGCGAGGGTCGCGGCTGGCCACAGTGTCTTCATCCCGGCACTCCCTGTGCCTTCGGACTGTGCCGCTGGTGGACCGAGCCGTCCAGCGAGCCGGAGCGTTTCCCTTAAGCGCCAGTTACCGAAAAAGCCAAAACTGCGCTTGGCGCCGAGTTACGGCAGCANCACATCAACCCGCAGCCCCTCGCCCGGTCGCGACCGGATNGTGATCTGNCCNCGATGGCGCTGGACGATGTGCTTGACGATGGCAAGGCCAAGACCCGTGCCCCTCTTGTTGCGGCTGGTCTCGGCGTCTACGCGGTAGAACCGTTCCGTCAGGCGCGGGACATGCTCAGGTTCAACCCCCGGGCCGTGATCGATGACGCTCACCCTGTGGCGCAGGCCCTGCCGGTCAATGGGGGATAGTTCCACCTCCACCGCCTTGCCCTCGCCGCCATATTTGATGGCATTGTCGATGAGGTTCTCAAAAACCTCGTAGAGCTGCCCCCGGTCGCCCGTAACATTTACCTGCCCTTCGGGTAGCGAGAGAACAACCTCGACGCCGGCCGCGTGGGCCTGGATCTGCAGGCCCTCGCGAACCTCGCGAAGCAGGGCTGCAAGGTCGACAGAACCGGTCGGCAGCACATGCTGATGCATTTCAATACGCGACAGGCTTAGAAGGTCATCAATCAGCCGGCTCATGCGGTCGGCCTGGACACGCATGATGCCGAGGAACTTTTCCCTGGCCTCGCTGTCGCGGGCAGCCGGCCCCCGCAGCGTGTCGATAAAGCCTGCCAGCGAGGCAAGCGGCGTGCGCAATTCATGGCTGGCGTTGGCAATGAAATCGCTGCGCATGGCATCGACACGCTTGAGCTCGGTCAGGCTCTGAAATGTCACCAGAAGTTGCCGGTCATCGTCGGCCAGCCAGTCATGGCCCGGGCGGCGCAGGGGCGACACGAGCACGCGATCCCAAGTTTCGGCCGGCAGCGTTTCGTGCAATTCAACGCTGCTCATCTCGCCGCTGCGCTGGGATTGTTCAATGGCAGACACCAGATCGGGGTTGCGCATAACCAAAGTCATGACCTGGCCGGGCAGCAGATTGGGATACTGGCGGGCTGCAGCGGCGTTTCGATGCCTGACCGCTCCGCGGCTGTCGAGTACCACACAGGGATCGTCCAGCGCCTCAACGAACACGGGCAACAGATCGCTGCCCTGCCCTTCAGCGGACAATCGTGCGCCTGATGGCGCGAGGGTACGGGTTGGGTCCGGTCGAGGCCATAGCGTCAGGACCGCTGCCAGAACCAGATAGCCGGCCACGGCGAGGTCGAGGCGCAGCCCGCCACCGACCACAAAGACGACGATGATTGCGGCCACAGCCAGCAATAGCCGCCAGCTTCCAACCAGACGCACCACCAAGGCCCGGGAGCCAGCAATCAATGCCGAGGAGGGCACTTCTCTCATTTCAGGCAAGCCAGTCAACGCAATTGCCTGCACCTTGCATGGCGGCCGAGTTCATAGCACGGTTCATATGACAAAGGAGAGACAAGTTGAGCGACCTCCTCGACGGCTTTGACATCGACAATCCGGAACTGCCCAAGTGGATCAGGAAGGCGGCCTTTGGTTCGGGCGGATATCCCTATTCGGAAAAGCTCGACGATGANGAGTATGACACGGCCATGTACGCGCTGCAAAAGCAGTTGGTGCTGCATCAGGCACACATGGCCAAGGCGGGCACCCGCACTGTCATCGTCTTCGAGGGACGNGACGCCGCTGGCAAGGGNGGCACGATCGANCGGTTCCTCGAAAACCTCAACCGCCGCTACNACATCATAGCCGCATTGCCCAAGCCCAACGACCGCGAGAGTACCCAGTGGTATTTTCAGCGCTATGTCGACTGGCTTCCGGCGGCTGGCGAAATGGTCCTGTTCGACCGCTCCTGGTACAACCGGGCGGTGGTGGAACCGGTCATGGGTTTCTGCACACCTGCCCAGACAGAGCATTTTCTTGAAGAGGCACCGCTCTTCGAGCGGCAGCTGACGCGGGACGGCATAAAACTCTTCAAGTTCTGGCTATCAATCGGCCGGGAAATGCAGATCAAGCGCTTCCACGACCGCCGACATGATCCATTGAAGACTTGGAAGCTCTCGCCTGTCGATCTCAAGGCCCTGGGCAAGTGGGATGAATATTCGCAGGCCCGCGACCGGATGCTGAGGGCCACGGATACCGAACATGCCCCCTGGACCATCATTCGTGCCAATGACAAGAACCGCCTGCGCCTGAACGCCATTCGCACTGTACTGCACGGGCTCGACTATGAGGGCAAGGACGAGCAGGAGATCGGCCCCATCGACCGCAAGATCGTGTTGAGTGCCAAAGAGTTTCTCGGGTTGGAGGGAGAGTAGGTCCAGCTCCCTGGACTGATCGGAATACCGTCCTCGAGCCAAGCCCGAGGACGGCAGCATTCAAGCGGAAATCAGAACGCCCATTCGCCCTTGCGCATGACCGGTTCAGTGGAACCGTCGGCGTGGACACCGTCGATATCGATCTGATCCGAACCGATCATCCAGTCGATATGGATGAGGCTCTTGTTGCCGCCCTGGGCGGAAATCTGCTCGGGCGTGAGGCTCTTGCCGCCTTCGAAACAGTCGGCATAGCACTGCCCCATGGCGATGTGACACGAGGCGTTCTCGTCGTAGAGCGTATTGTAGAACAGGATGCCCGAGGCGGAGATGGGTGAGGAGTGGGGCACCAGCGCCACTTCGCCCAAACGCCGCGCGCCTTCGTCCGTATCCAGCACCCGGTTGAAGACATTTTCGCCCTTGGTGGCCTTGAGCTCGACCAGCCGCCCCTGTTCGAAACGAGCCTGTATATTCTCGATCAGCGTGCCGTTGTGCGAAAGCGGCTTTGTTGCTGCCACAGTGCCTTCCACGCGCAGGCGGTGGGGCGTGGTAAAGACTTCCTCGGTGGGAATGTTGGGGTTGCAGACGACGCCGTTCTTGGCTTCCGAAGCGCCGCCCTTCCAGCGGTGGCCATCGGCAAGGCCCACGGTGAGGTCAGTACCGGGTCCAGTGTATTTCAGCGCCGAGAACCGCTTGCCATTGAGCCAGGTCCAGCGGGCCTGGAGATTGGCATTATGAGCTTTCCAGGCGGCAATCGGATCGTCCTGATCGACGCGGCTCGCCTTGAAAATGGCATCAGCGAGCTTTGCAATCGCGACGTCTTCAGGATCGTCGGGGAAGACCAGCTTGGCCCAGTTCGGCGTGGGATAGGACACGATGTTCCAGTTGATATCGAAGCCGGTGATCAGCTCCAGCGCCGGACGATATGCAGCGGAATTGGCGCGGTTGGCCCGCGAAACCTTGTCAGGGTCCTCGTTGGCCAGCATCATCGGATTGTCACCGGAAATGGCGAGGCGCGCGGTATTGTTGCGATAGGCCTCGGCCATGCCCGAATACAGCCAGCCGGCGGCCCGGTCAAAGCTGGCGTCCCGCGCATGACGGAAGCGCGACAAGGTGGCTTCCTCGTCGGAATAGATCGTAGTGACCAGCCCCGCACCGGCCTTGTAGGCATGTTCGGTGATACGCCGCACCAGGGGCGCGGAGGTCATCGGGGCGGTGATGATCAGATCCTGACCCTCGGCCAGTTGCAGGCCGACCTTGATGGCAACCTCGCCGAGTTTATCGAGCTTGACCGGATCGATTGGGGAATTGCTCATGTGGGCAAATGCCTTCTTGCTCTTGAATCGATTGGCCGGAGCCTAAACCTCCCGCCGCCGGGGCGCCACCCGTCGAAAATTGCAAAAACGCTTGACCTTGATCAAACCGGCGACGCGGCCCGAATGTGAAATGCCTCCAGGTTTTGATCTGGAGACTTCCCATGCCTACAGGCACCACTTTGCTCATCACCGCCGTAATCGCCATTTTCGCAGTCTTTGCCGTGGCCATGACCTATGCGCAGATCGTTACCCGCGGCATGGTTGCACCAGGCGCTCGCAAGCCTGAATAGATCCAAGCACATCTGCCGATGGCCGGCAGGTCTTAGCCCCCAGAGGCCATTCGCGCGCGGCGCGAATGGTCTTTTTGCTTTTGCGCATACGGGCTCAGCCACAAAATGGACAGACCCCGCCTTTGAGGCTGGCGAATTC
>Ga0065721_10052127_pt1 | contig 12612 bp, 9 predicted proteins | sample Mesricmetagenome_FD_59108 | JGI IMG/M metagenome (GOLD analysis project Ga0065721, IMG submission 59108) | Mesophilic microbial community from rice straw/compost enrichment Sample: eDNA_1 v2 (version 2) | ecosystem: Engineered > Solid waste > Grass > Composting > Bioreactor | place: USA: Davis... | reverse complement strand
GTCCGGCGCCGGCCTGGCCGGCGATGGCGGCGCTGGCGGGGGCGGCCTGGCCGCCGCTGCTGCTGACCCTGCCGTTCTGGCCGCCCAGTTCCTGGATGCCCGGACGCGAGCTGGACTGGCGGCTGATGGTGCTGATCATCGGCCTGGTCGCCACGCCGCTGGGCCTTTGGAGGATCACGGTCGAGCGCGAGCACAGCGGGCGGCCGTCGACGCGCATGGGGGTGATCTGGCGCTTCATGCTGTTCGGCGGCTTGCTGGCCGGGGCGCTGCAAGTGCTGATGGCGCTGGCCCTGACGGTCGCGGGCTGGTTCGAGGCGGGCGGAATCCTGCAAGCCCTGGGCGCGTCGGAGACGACTCTGCTGATCTTTGGCGTGGGCTTCCTGCCGGTGACCATCGCCGGCGGGGTCAGCTATGGCCTCTGGGCGGGGCTGTGCGCGGCCTTCATCGCCTATGAGGCCAAGCCTGTCGTCAGGGACCGGCTGGGACTGATGCCCCGAGGCTGAAGACCGGCGCTGAAGACTGGCCCGGGCGGCGGGAAGGGGGACCGATGACCGCAACGACCGCCGAGACCCTGCGACCGGTCGAGCCGGACCGGCGGATCGCGACGCTGGACGCCCTGCGCGGACTGGCGGTCCTCGGCATCCTGGCGGTCAACGCCGTCTCCTTCGCCCTGCCCTTCATGGTCTATGGAGATCCGGACCTGAGCCCCTTTCCAGTGGAAGGCGCCAACGCCGTGGCGCGCTGGGCGACCGACGTCTTCTTCCACCAGAAGTTCATCACCCTGTTCTCGATGCTGTTCGGGGCCTCTCTCTTTCTGGTCGGGGGCGAACGGAACGACGCCGCGCGCGGTCGGCTGCTGAAACGGCGACTGATGTGGCTGGCGGTGATAGCCCTGATCCACGGCCTGGCGTTCTGGTACGGCGACGTGCTGCTGCTCTACGCCTGGGCCGGGGTGTTCGTGTCGCTGATGCGGTCGATGAGCGCGCGCCTGCTGATCGGCCTGGGGCTGGGCCTGACCCTGCTGCTGGCCAGCCTGCAGGCCGGGCTGTCCGTGCTGATCGCCAACGGTCCGCCGGGCGTCGCGGCGGCGATGGCCCAGCCGCAGTTCAGTCCGGAAATGGTCGGCCGCGCCATCGACGCCTATCGCAGCGGCTGGGCCGGCGCCCTGGGCCAGAACCTATCGGCCTGGATGATGTTGCAGGGGACCAGCCTGACGGTGTTCGTCTTCTCGACCGTGCCGCTGATGATGCTGGGCATGGGGCTGTTCAAGAGCGGCTTCCTCAGCGGCCGGTCGCCGACCTGGCTCTATCTGGCGCTGACCGCCCTGGGCGGGGCGACGCTGGCGCTGCTGGGGGTGCTGGAGTGGCGCGAGGCGATGGCCGGGCCGGGCGCGTCGCCGACGCGCGGCTGGGCGGACGCCGTGGCCTCCTATCCGCTGGTCGTGACCCTGGGTTACGCCAGCGTGGTGATCCTGGCGGCGACGCGCGGGGCCGGCTGGCTGGTCGCCGCCTTGAGGCCGGTGGGGCGGATGGCCTTCAGCAACTACCTGACCCAGACGCTGATCATGACGACGCTGTTCTACATGCCCTGGGGTCCGGGGCTGTTCGGGCGGATGGACTATGTCCAGCTGTGGGGCGTGGTCGCGGCGGTCTGGGCCCTGCAACTGGTCTGGTCGCCCCTGTGGCTGTCGGCCTTCCGGATGGGGCCGCTGGAATGGGTCTGGCGCTGCCTGACCTATGGCCGACGCCTGCCGATCCGGAAGACTGCCTGAAAACCGCGGCCAGCCGCCTTTTCCCCGCCGCGCGAACCGACTAACTGGAGGCCATGGCCGCCCCCGACAGTCCCGCCGAAACCTTCAAGCGCGCGCTGGGCCACGCCGCGCGGGCGCTGGCCGAGCAGCCGGAGCTGGAGGTGGTGTTCGGTTCGGACGGCCCCAAGGTCGCCGGCGGGGTGCTGACCCTGCCCCAGCCGCCGCGCGACCCTTCCGGCCCCGAGAGCGCGTCCCTGCGCGGCCAGGCCGATCGGCTGGCGCTGCGCCTGGCCAACCACGACGAGGCGACCGATCGCCGGATGCGCCCGGCCGACACCCAGGCCGCGGATGTCTTCGACGCGGCCGAACAGGCGCGCGTCGAGGCGGTCGGGTCCCAGTTCCTGGCAGGGGTGCGGAGCAATCTGGACGCCGCCCTGCTGACGCGGCTGGAGCGGACGGGCGCCCTGCGCGCGGCGGAGGCCGAACGGGTGCCGCTGGCCGAGGCGGTGGCCCTTCTGGTGCGCGAACGCCTGACGGGCCGCCAGACACCGGACGGCGCGCGGACCATGCTGGACCTGGTGCGCGCCAACCTGGAGGCCAGGGCGGGCGAGCGGCTGGATGCGCTCGAGGCGGCGGCCGGCGACCAGGAGGCCTTCGCCCTGAAGCTGCGCGAGGTGCTGCGCGCGCTGGACCTGGACCCCGGCGACGGCAAGGGCGACGACGCCTCCGAGGATCCGGGCGAGGAGGAACCCGATCCCCAGGACCAGCAGGACGACGCCGACGACGAGCAGGACGAGGAAGAGGACGGCGGCGAAGGCTCCCAGTCGATGGAGGGCTCGGCCGACGACCAGACCGCCGAGGACGAGCGCGAGAGCCGGCCCGAGGGCGCGCCGGCCGATCCCGACGGCCAGGCCTCCGACGATGCGCCGGAGCTGAACGAGGGCGAGCAGCCGAACCACCAGCCCAATCGCGAGGACGGCCGCTCGGTGGAGGCTTACCGGGTCTTCACCACCGCCTATGACGAGGTGATCGACGCCGCCGACCTGTGCGACCCGATGGAGCTGGACCGGCTGCGCGCCCTGCTGGACGGCCAGCTGGCGGTGCTGTCCAGCGTGGTCTCGCGCCTGGCCAACAAGCTCCAGCGGCGCCTGCTGGCCCAACAGAACCGGTCGTGGATTTTCGACCTGGAGGAAGGGACGCTGGACACGGCGCGCCTGACCCGGATCATCACCGACCCGACCGCGCCCCTGTCCTTCAAGGCCGAGAGCGAGAGCCCCTTCCGCGACACGGTCGTGACCCTGCTGCTGGACAACTCCGGCTCCATGCGCGGACGGCCGATCATGGTCGCGGCGGTTTGCGCCGACATCCTGGCGCGGACGCTCGAGCGATGCGGCGTCAAGGTCGAGATACTGGGCTTCACCACCCGCGCCTGGAAGGGCGGCCAGAGCCGGGAAGCCTGGATCACCGCCGGCAAGCCCGCCAATCCCGGCCGGCTGAACGACCTGCGCCACATCATCTACAAGGCCGCCGACGCCCCCTGGCGACGGGCCAAGAAGAACCTGGGCCTGATGATGCGCGAGGGCCTGCTGAAGGAGAACATCGACGGCGAGGCCCTGTTGTGGGCGCACGACCGCCTGCTGGCCCGCCCTGAGCAGCGCCGCATCCTTATGGTCATCTCCGACGGTTCGCCGGTCGACGATTCCACCCAGAGCGCCAACGCCGCCCTCTATCTGGACAAGCACCTGCGGGCCGTGATCGCCGAGATCGAGGATCGCTCGCCGGTCGAGCTGCTGGCCATCGGCATCGGCCACGACGTGACGCGCTGGTACAGGAAGGCCCTGACCATCGTGGACGTGGAGCAACTGGCCGGCGCCATGACCGAGAAACTGGCCGAACTGTTCGAGCAGGAGGCGCAGGCGCCCTCGCGCGCGACGCGGAGACGCGCGGCGTGAGACGCATGAAGTGGCTTTCGGCCTGGGCGGCCCTGACGCTGGCCGCGTGCGCCAGCACGCTAGGCCCGCCCCTGCCGGCGCCTCAGCCGGCGACGGGCTGGACGGCGGCCGAGGCCACGCTGAAAGGCGTCGGCCTGGGTTTGCCGGGAGGCGCCGCGCTGGCCGAGGGCGTGCGCTTCGCCGGGGGCGTGGAGATCGTCGCGGACGCAGCCTCGCCCCTGCACAGCCTGTCGGACCTGAAGCTGACGGGCGACGGCGGCCTGGTCACGGTCTCTGACACGGGCGACCTGGTCCGCGCGCGGCTGAGGCTGGACCGCGCGGGGCGGCTGGTCGGCCTGGACGGCTTCCAGACCCGGCGTCTGACCCTGCCCGACGGCGCGCCGATCACGGAAAAGGCGGACGGCGACGCCGAGGGGCTGGCGTTCACCGCCTCGGGCGATCTGCTGGTCAGCTTCGAACGCAACCACCGCATCTGGAATTACGGCCCCCTGGACCGGCTGTCCGACCGCCCGACCGCGGTGCGCCGGCCGGATTTCCCCTTCCCCGAGAACGACGGCATGGAGGGCCTGGCGGCCGCTCCGCACGGCTGGCGCGTGGCGGGCGAATCCGGCGGCGTCTGGGATTGCGGGCCGCCCGGGTGCGTCCTGGTCGCCCCGCCGCCCGAACCGCCTCTTCCCGACAGCGAGTACCGGATCACCGGCCTGGACCGCGACCCAACGGGCGACGGATGGTTCGTGGTTCAGCGCCGCTTCCGCGCCCCGATCGACGCCCGCGCCCAGGTCCGGCGCATGGCCCCGGATGGGACCCTGGGCCCCGTGCTGGTCGAGCTGAAACTGCCCGGGACGACCGACAATTTCGAGGGCATAGCGGCCGAGCGGCGTGACGGGCGGACGCGCCTCTACATCCTTTCGGACGACAACTTCAATCCGGTGCAGCGCACGCTGCTCCTGGCTTTCGACCTGAACTGAGGCTCAGGCGGCGGCGCCCGCGATCCGCGCGGCCTCGGGTTCGATCTCCACGGACGCCAGGGCGCGCACGAAGTCGTCGCGCCAGACCGATACGTCCGTCTCGCGCACCACCTTCATCAGCGCTTCCCATTTCCGGATACGCTCGGCCAGAGGCATGGTCAGGGCCTTGTGGATCGCTTCCGATAGTTCCTCGCGGCTGTAGGGATTGACCAGCAGCGCCTCGCCCATCTGTTCGGCCGCGCCGGCGAAGCGCGACAGGATCAGCACGCCGGGGTCCTCCGGATCCTGGGCCGCCACATATTCCTTGGCCACCAGGTTCATTCCGTCCCGAAGCGGCGTCACCAGGCCGACCCGGGCCGCGCGATAGATGCCGGCCAGCTGATCCCGCCGATAGGTGCGGTTCAGATAGCGGATCGGCTGCCAGTCCATGTCGGCGAAGGCGCCGTTGACCCGACCGGCCAGCGCGTCCAGCCGCGAACGGATATCCTGATAGCTGTCCACCTCGTCGCGCGAGATCGGCGTGACCTGGAGCAGGAAGACTTCGCCCCGCATCGACGGGTTGTCGTGCAGGAACTGCTCATAGCCCAGCAGCCGCTCTTCCAGCCCCTTGGAATAGTCCAGCCGATCCACGCCCACGATCATCGACCGGAAGGCCGCCGACGCCGCCATCCGGTCATAGGTCCGTGCGCCGAGGGTCGAGTTCCGGGCGGACAGGAACCCCTCCACGTCGATGCCGATGGGAAAGACCCCTGTCTGGACCCGCCGTCCGAAGCACTCCAGCCCCCCGTGGCCGAACAGTTCGCCCTGCTGTTCGGTGACCACATAGTCGATGAACAGGTCGCACCATTCGCGCGTATGGAAGCCGATCAGGTCGAAGTGGAACATCGATTCCACCAGCCGGCGATGATGCGGCAGGGTCACCAGCAGCTGGCGCGCCGGCCAGGGCGTGTGCAGGAAGAAGCCGATGCGGTTGGTCAGCCCCTGGCGGCGCAGATACATGGCCAGCGGGACCATGTGATAGTCGTGGATCCAGATGACGTCGTCCGGCTGGACCAGCGGTGCCAGCACCTCCGCGAAGCGGCGGTTCACCCGCTCGTAGCCCTCGCCGTAGGATCGCTCGTACTGCGCCAGGTCGATTCGGTGGTGAAACAGCGGCCAGAGCGTCTTGTTGGCGTAGCCGTTGTAATATTCGTCGACGTCGGACGGCTCCAGGTCCACCAGGCCGACCGTCACCCCGGCGCGATCCTCGATCTTCACCTCGCCGGTCCAGTGCTCGACCGTCTCGCCCGACCAGCCGAACCACAGGCCGTCGTACTTCCGCAGCGCCGCAGACAGAGCCATGGCCAGGCCCCCGGCGGAGCCGGCGGCGGGATCGGCAGGGGCCGAAACCCGGTTGGAGACGACGATCAGGCGAGACATGACTTCACTTCAGGCGGCGACCCCAGCCCCGGGGTCCTGGCAGGCTTAACGCACATCGGTCCACGATCGGCTCAGCAACACGGCGCAATTGATGATGCCGACCAGGGAATAGGTCTGCGGATAGTTGCCCCATAGCTCTCCGTCCTCGATCGAGATGTCCTCGCTGAGCAAGCCGGCGGGGGTGCGGCGGCTCAGCATCTCCTCGAATATGGCGCGCGCCTCCTCGACGCGGCCGTTCTGATGCAGGGCCTCGATGAACCAGAAGGTGCAGAAGTTGAAGGCCGTCTCCGGTTCTCCGAAGTCGTCGGGCTCGACATAGCGGAACAGATAGGCGCCCTTCTTCAGGTCCCGCTCGATGGCGGCGAAGGTGGCGACCTGGCGCGGATCGCGGGCGTCGAGGAAGCCCAGGTCCGTCAGTTGCAGCAGCGAGGCGTCCAGCTCGCGCCCGCCGAAACTGGCGGCGAACCGGCCCTCGTCGGGCAGAAAGGCCTCGGCCTCGATCCGTGCACGGATGATATCCGCCCGCTCGCGCCAGGTTTCCGCGCGGCTGTGCAGCCCCAGATGCGCCGCCGCCTTCGACAGGCGGTCGCAGGCGGCCCAGCACATGACCGAGGAATAGACGTGGACCCGTGCGATGGTGCGGAACTCCCACAGGCCCGCATCCGTCTGGTCGTGCATGGCAAAGGCGCGTTCGCCCACCTTCTCCAGCGCATAGAAGTCGTCGATGGTCCCGGGCCTGAGCAGGCGCTGGTCGTAGAAGGCCTGAACCAAGGGCAGGACGATCTGTCCGTAGACGTCGTGCTGCAGATGCTCGTGCGCCTGGTTGCCGATGCGGACCGGCTTCATGCCGCGGTAGCCCTGGACGGTCTCGACGATGCTCTCGCCGATGCCGGGCTCCAGCCCCACGCCATAGACGGGCTGGACGTGTCCGCCCGCCGACTGGTCGACCAGGTTGCGCAGATAGACCAGATAGTTCTCCAGAATGTCGACCGCGCCCAGCCGGTTCAGAGCGCGCACCGTGTAATAGGCGTCGCGGATCCAGCAGTAGCGATAGTCCCAGTTGCGCCCGCTCTCGGGGAACTCGGGCACCGAGGTGGTCATGGCCGCCACGATGGCGCCGGTCTCCTCATAGGCGCACAGTTTCAGCGTGATCGCCGCGCGGATCACCGCTTCCTGCCAGTCCAGCGGCAGATAGAGCTTTCGCACCCAGTCCTGCCAATAGGCGATGGTGCGATCCAGGGCCGCCTGGACGCCCGGTCCGACGTCCTGATCATAGCCCTCGTCCGGCCCCAGGAAGAAGGCGCAGGGCCGCTCCAGCCGGAAGGTGCGCTCGTTCAGCACGTGCGACACGGGACAGTCCGTCGTCAGGCGGAAGGTCACGTCCGCGCACAAAAAGCGGATATGGTTCGAGCCCGAGGTCGTCGGGGCCGGTCGCGCGCCCCAGTCCGTCGACGGCCGCAGCCGGACGCGGATGCGCGGCGTTCCTTCCAGCGGGCGCACCACCCGCCCGAAGGCCAGGGGGCGGTAGGTGCGCGAATGTTTCGGGTGGCGGGGCGCGAAGTCCAGGATCTCCACCGCCGAGCCGTCCTCGGCCGTCAGGACGGTGCGCAGGACCGGCGTATTGCGCACATACGCCTGGCTGACGTGTCTCAGCCCTTCCAGATCGACCGCCCAGAAGCCGTGATCGGGGTCTTCGCCGTTCATCAAGGCCGAAAAGACCGGATCGCCGTCGACCCGCGGCGCGCAGGCCCAGACGAACCGCCCCTGCCGGTCGATCAAGGCGCTGATCGCGCAATTGCCGATGGGCCACAGGTCGAGATCGGGCTTCATGCCGACACCTCCGCCACCGCTTCCAGCCAGTCCAGCACCGCCTCGACATCCCTCAGGCCATAGCGGGCGGCGGTCCGGCGTTGCGGCCCCACCAGAACCCCATAGCCGCCCAGAGCCGCTGCGGCTTCGAAGCCGGCCTCGTCGGTCAGGTCGTCGCCCAGCATCACAGGCGTCGCGCCCCGAAACGGCGGCTCGGCCATGAAGGCCTCGACCGCGCTGCCCTTGGTGGCGCCGGGGGTCTTCAGCTCCAGCACCATGTGGCCCGGCTGGAGGGCCAGACCGGTCTCGTCGCTGAGCCGACGCGCCAGCGCTTCGGCGGCGTCGGCTTCCCGCGGGGCCTGACGGTAGTGGAGGCCCGCCGAGACGCCCTTGTCCTCGACGATCAGGCCGGGCCGGGCGGCGGCGAAGTCCTCGAAGGCCTTCAGGGCCACGGCGACGCCCGGCGCCGGCGCGCCGCGCAGCGTCGAGCCGTCCCGCCGACGACGCTCGAGGCCGTGAACGCCCGATGCGGACATCACGGCCTTGTCGGCGATGCGGTCGATCTCGGCGATCGTGCGCCCGCTCACGATGGCGACCCGTCCGCCCAGCCGGGCGTCCAGCGCCTTCAGCACCCGGGTCCGGCGCGACACCGGCCCGACTGCGTCGGGCGTCGGCGCCAGGGGCGCCAGGACGCCGTCCATGTCCAGAAACAGGGCGACGCCCTCGGCCCGGACAGGGGGCGAGGACAACAGGAGCTCGGCTCCGGCAAGAGACGGCATGAAAGGACTCACTCGTTCAGGCGACGTTTCCCCAGCCATCCTAACGCGCTAATCCGGCAAAGGTTGACGTGGAAACGACATAGTCGTCTGAAAAGGGGGCAGTTGCGCGCCGCCACGGGATGGGGCAGACCGCGCGCCTCGAGAAGGAGAGCCCTGTTAGGGGCCTGTCACCAATGACCGAAATCACACACTCCTCGCCCGAAGAGATCGCCGTGATGACCAACCGCGCGCGCGAGGTCGTGCGACTGAATATCGGGGCGCTGGAGGCGTTGGAACGGTCCGTAGACGTATCGGTCGCCCGTGCCGCCGACGTGATCATGAGCCGACCGGGCTATGTGGTCGTCACCGGCATGGGCAAGTCCGGCCACATCGGCGGCAAGATCGCGGCGACCCTGGCGTCGACCGGGACCAACGCTTTCTTCGTCCACCCCGCCGAGATGAGCCACGGCGACCTGGGCATGCTTCGCCCCGACGTGACGGTCCTGGCCCTGTCCAACTCGGGCGAGAGCCGCGAGCTGCGCGACCCCCTGATATTCTGCCAGCGGAACGGCATTCCGGTGATCGCCATCACCCAGCGCCCCCACAGCTTCCTCGGGCGCAACGCCGCCGTCTGCCTGACCATGCCCAAGGTCGCCGAAGCCTGCCCCAACGGCCTGGCGCCCACCACCTCGACCCTGATGAGCCTGGCGCTGGGCGACGCCCTGGCCATGGTGCTGATGGATCGGCGCGGCTTCACCGCCATGGATTTCGGCCTGCATCATCCGGGCGGTGCCCTGGGCATGAGCCTGCAGAGCGTGCGTGAATGGATGGGCGACAACAACGCCGCCCCGGCCAGCGTGCCGTTAGACGCCAGTTTCAGCGAGGTGGTCTCCGCCGTCACCGCGGGCCGCAAGGGCGCCGTCGCGGTGCTGGACGCAGAAGGCGCCTTGGCCGGGGTGATCACCGACGGCGACATCCGGCGCGCCTTCCAGCGCGACATCGCCTCTGTCACGGCGTCTGACATGATGAGTTCAAATCCGATCACCGCGGATCCAGACGCACGGATGAGCGACGTCGTGGACCTGCTGACCGCCAATAAGATCTCCAACCTGTTCGTGGTTGAGGACCGCAAGCCCACGGCGATTGTGCACATCGCCGAACTGATGCAGGCGGGTTACGTCGCCTAGTCAACGGCAGATGCGCATCCTCTACGACGTCAGCCGGTTACTGAGCCGGGCCGAGAGAACCGCCCCGACGGGGATTGACAGGGTGTGCCTGGCGTATGCCGAATGGCTGGACGGCCGGTCGGACGTGGTGATGATCCCCGTGCGCGGTCGCAAGGGTCGTCTGGTGCCGGTCGATCAGACCTGGTTTCGTGACTGCACGCGCGCCATGCGGGCCCGTTGGGACGGACGGACGACCAACGGCGCGGCGCGGCACGAGGCGCGGCTTCTGGCCGCCCTCGCCCAGGACAACCGCCCGACCGAATCCGTCATCTCCCCTCCGCCGGCGGTCGACGAGAAGCCGAGCCGCGACAAGCCACGCGTGCTGCGCCAATTCTTCCGCTCGCGGCACGCCGCGCCGCTACCGGCAGCGGACCTCTATCTGAACGTGGGCCACACCACCCTGCACGACGCCGAGGCGCTGCAGGGGCTTGAAGCCGCCGGGATCGACCGCGCGGTGATGATCCACGACCTCATTCCGATCACCCATCCCGAATTCTGCCGCCCGGGCGACGGCGAGAAGCATCGCGCGCGGGTGATCCACGCCTTGCGCCACGGGGGCCGGATCATCGTCAACTCCCGCTACACCGCGACGGAGCTGGCCGCCTTCGCCGCCCGGGAGGGGCTGTCGCCGCCACCGGTCCATGTGGCGCACCTGGGCATAGAGACGGCCTTCGCGCCCGGCGACGCCGTGAGGGCGGCCCGGCCCTACTTCATCCATGTGGGAACGATCGAGGCCCGCAAGAATCTGGCGCAGCTACTGGCCCTGTGGCGTCGGCTGGAGGAGCGGCTGGGCGCCCAGACCCCCTCCCTGGTGCTGGTCGGGCGTTACGGCTGGGAGAACGAGGCCGTCCTGGATCATCTGCAGCGGTCGCCGAACCTGCGCGGCGTGGTGCACCAGGCCGAGAACCTGTCCGACGGGGCGCTCGTGCGGCTGATGCGCGGCGCCCGCGCCGTGCTCGCGCCCTCCGCCGTCGAGGGCTTCGACCTGCCGGCGGTCGAGGCCAGCGCCCTGGGCGCCCCCCTCATCGCCTCGGACATCCCGCCTCATCGCGAACTGACGCCGCATGCGGAATTGATCGATCCGCTGGACGGCCTGGGCTGGCTAAACGCCATCGAGCGTGCTGCGGGGGCGAGCGCTTCGTCGGTCTCCGCGCCTTTTGCTGCGCCCCGCTGGTCGGACCATTTCGACATTGTCGCACAGGCCATCGGCCTGTCGCCCGCGTCGCCTCTGGCGGCGCGCCGCGAAGGCCTGTAAGCACGGCCAAGAACAAGGGGGCCACCGGCTTCATGACGCGCAAGATTCTGTCGCTGATGATCGTCGCCATCCTGGGCGGATGCAGCACGCTTCCCCGGGACGGTCCGTCCGGAAGGTCTGTAGATGCGGGCGCCTCGCGCCCCGATGCTGCAGGCAGCTACGCCCTCGTGCCCCTGACCTATGAGGTGACTGAGCGGATCAAGCGCGTTCCGCCTCAGTTCTTCGGAACTCTGGTCGGGGCGGGCAGCGAGCAGCCGGTCGATCTGATCGGGGTGGGTGATGCTCTCCAAGTGTCCATCATCGAGCCGGGTGGGGCCGTGTTCGGCGGCGGAGGCGGCGGAGCCAGCATCCAGGCCGGAACCCAGGCCCTTCCAGTTCAGGTCGTCGATCGCGACGGCACCATCTCCGTTCCCTTCGGGGGCGCCGTGCGCGTCGAAGGCCTGACGCCCGCGCAGGCGGCGGCGGCGGTGCGTCGTTCCCTGGCCGGCAAGGTCGCCAATCCCCAGGTCTCGATCTCGGTGTCCGACAACGCCTCCAACACCGTGACCGTCCTGGGCGACGTGCGCCAGCCCGGCCGCAAGCCCCTGACGGTCAACGGGGACCGGATATTGGACGTTCTGGGGGCCGCCGGCGGCTCGGAGCGACCGGTAGACGACATGACCGTCACCATCCAGCGGGCGGGCCGCAGCTACACGGCTCCCCTCTCGGTCGTGAGCACTGAGTTCGACGAAAACGTTCGCCTGCAACGCGGCGACGTCGTCAACTTCACCTACAAGCCGCGCCGTTTCTCGACCTTCGGCGCCATGAACGCCGTCACGCAGGTGGACATGCCGGCGGGGCCCGTCACCCTGTCGGGGGCCATGAGCAAGGTCGGCGGCCTGAACACCAACACCGCCAACGCCCGCCGCGTGCTGATCTTCCGGTTCGAGCGGCCCGAGGTGGCCCAGGCGCTGGGCGTGACACAGCCTCCCACGCCGAATGGCGTGCCGATCATCTACCAGCTGGACTTCAACGACGCCGCCAACGTCTTCGCCGCCAGCAACATGCAGGTGATGCCCGAGGACGTGATCTATGTCCCGCTGGCCAACGCCGCCGAGGCTCGCAAGTTCTTCGAGGCCGTGCAATCGGTCACCCGCGTCGTCTACGACATCTCGGTGACCAGCGCCCTGAACGTGGACTGACCGTTGTTGATCTGGCGTCTCCTTCCGCGCGGGCGGGGCGAGACGCCGGTCGTCCCGGAACCCTCGATCCCTGACGCGCCGTCCCCGCCGCCGCGACGGCGCGATCCGCTGAGCCTGGCGCTTGCGGAAATGGAGGCGGCCGCGCTCCAGGTCTACGCCCTTCACGGCCTGCCTACCCGACCCGGCCATTACGAGAAGCCGCCCCGTGCGCGGCGCTGGCGCTTCATCGCCGAGCATCTGCCGCCGTCGGCGCGATTCCAACGCGCGCTGGAGCAGACGCCCGAAAGCGGCTGG
>Ga0065721_10000018_pt1 | contig 12614 bp, 10 predicted proteins | sample Mesricmetagenome_FD_59108 | JGI IMG/M metagenome (GOLD analysis project Ga0065721, IMG submission 59108) | Mesophilic microbial community from rice straw/compost enrichment Sample: eDNA_1 v2 (version 2) | ecosystem: Engineered > Solid waste > Grass > Composting > Bioreactor | place: USA: Davis... | reverse complement strand
ATGGCAAGAGTTATTTTCCTGATGGATAGGTTCTTACGGCCATTCGGATTGAATGGGAAAAGTATTGTTCCTTTAGTTTCAGGAACAGCCTGTGCAATTCCGGCAGTAATTTCAACCAGAAATATTGAAAACCTAAAAGAACGATTGCTTACCATATTAGTAACGCCTTTCATGACGTGTTCTGCAAGGCTTCCGGTTTACAGTATCATCATCGGATTGATCATTTCAGAAGGAAGTTTTTTAGGAATACAATATAAAGCTTTGGTATTGTTGGGGATGTATCTGCTAGGTTTCCTTACGGCGCTGATTTCCGCGGCTATACTGAAAAGATTTATTCAAAACAAAGGAAAAACATATTTGGTAATGGACTTACCGGCTTACAAAAAGCCATTATTTGGATATGATTTTAGAATGGTGTTGGGAAAAGTATGGGATTTCATTACAGGAGCGGGAAAAATAATCTTCATTGTAAGTGTCATTATTTGGTTCCTGAGCTATTTTGGTCCGAAGCAAAAACCTAATGAATTGGTCGCCACCAATGTTGAGCTTGACCATTCCTACCTTGCTAAAATGGGTAAAGGTATAGAACCGGTCATTGCCCCGCTTGGATACGATTGGAAAATGGGAGTCGGAATTATCACGAGTTTTGTTGCGCGTGAAGTTTTTGTAGGAACAATGTCTACACTTTACAGTTTAGATGATGAAGCTCCCGAAGGAAAAGTAATTGACAAAATGAGGAATGATGTAAAACCAAATGGTGAAAAGGTTTTCAACTTTGCAACAGGAGTGTCGGTACTTTTATTTTATGCATTTGCAATGCAGTGTGTTTCCACACTTGCAGTAGTTTATAGAGAAACCAAAAGCTGGAAATGGACCAGTTTTCAGGTTGTGATGATGACTGGTTTGGCCTATTTTGTGTCCATGTTAGCATATCAAATTTTAAAATAATGAGCTCTTCATTGATTTTTCAGTACATTATTGTTTTACTTATCGTTGCTTTTGCCTGCTATTCNCTGTTCAGGATTATCAGAAANAGTTTTGCGACTAAGAAATTCAATTCCAAAAGATCGGGTTGTGATAAAGACTGCGGTTGTTCATAACTTTCTTATAGGGAAATNACAAATAATATCTAATTTTGCTTAGTNNTTAAAAGAAAGAANAATTAGATTAAACTCATAAAACACTCACAATGTCACTAATAAAAAGTATTTCAGGGATCAGAGGAACGATCGGNGGGAAAGTGAATGATAATTTAACTCCACTGGATGTGGTGAAATTTGCTTCTGCATTCGGAACCTGGCTTCAGAACAATAAAAATAAAAAGGACTTAACTCTGATCATTGGACGCGATGCAAGAATTTCAGGCTCAATGGTTAATTCTCTAGTTACAGCAACTTTACAGGGATTGGGAATCAATGTTATCGATTTAGGATTATCTACAACGCCTACCGTTGAGGTAATGGTTCCTGANCTGAATGCAGATGGTGGAATTATCCTTACAGCATCACACAATCCTAAGCAATGGAATGCTCTTAAGCTTTTAAATGAAAAAGGAGAATTCATCAGTGGAGAGAACGGAGCAGAGGTTTTGGCTTTGGCTGAAAGCGAAGATTTCAACTATGCAGAGGTAGATGATTTAGGAAAATATGAAACCAGAGATGATGCTTTTGATATTCATATCCAGAAGATTCTTGATCTGCCAATGGTAGATGTAGACGCAATTAAAGCTAAAAAATTTAAAGTGATTCTGGATGCCGTGAACTCTACTGGAGGAATTGCAATTCCGATGCTGCTTGATAAATTAGGCTGTGAAACCGTAAAATTATACTGTGAACCCAACGGACATTTCCCACACAATCCTGANCCGTTAAAAGAACATTTAGGAGATATTTGTGAACTGGTGAAGAAAGAAAATGCAGATTTTGGTGTAGTTGTGGATCCGGATGTGGACAGATTGGCTTTGATCGATGAAAAAGGTGAAATGTTCGGGGAAGAATATACTTTGGTTGCTGTTGCAGATTATTTGCTGAAAAATAAGAACGGAGTGGCTATTTCCAATCTTTCTTCAAGCCGAGCCTTGAGAGACGTTGCCCATTCCCACAACTCAGAGTATTTTGCAAGTGCCGTAGGAGAAGTGAATGTTGTTACTTTAATGAAAGAGAAAAATGCGGTAATAGGGGGAGAAGGAAACGGAGGAATTATCTATCCGGACCTGCACTACGGAAGAGATTCTTTAGTAGGAGTTGCCTTATTTTTAACACATTTGGCAAAAGAAAATAAAACCGTTTCGGAACTGAGAGCAGGATATCCAAGTTACTTTATGGGTAAAAAGAAAATCGAACTTACTCCGGAAATTAATGTGGATGAACTTTTAACTAAAATGGAAAAAGAGTATCAAAATGAAGAGGTTTCTACCGTAGATGGAGTAAAAATAGATTTTGAAAATAATTGGGTTCACCTTCGTAAGTCGAATACGGAACCGATTATCAGGATTTATACAGAGGCTAAATCTCAGGAAGAGGCCGATCAATTAGGTGATGAAATGATCGCTAAAATTAATAGTCTGATCTAAAATTTTAACATCAGTTTCATCATTTTTAAAAATATTATTTATTAACTTTATAGTACTAAGATTTCAGAACCGAGGATTTGTATATCTCATATCTCTAGTCTTAAATCTTAAACTTGTTTATATTGGAAGAGTATTTTGGAAATGAACTTGTAAAAAAGTTCGAGGAAATGATGGAAAACCATGATGAATTCTACTTCGATACAGAAGAATTGGAAGACATCATCGTTTATTATCTGGAGCTTGGAGACTTTAATTATGCAGATACTGCGGTGAATTATGGTCTTAAGCTTCACCCGAATTCACTGGACATCAAGATCAAAAAACTTGAAGTCCTGCTGGAATGGGAAGAGTATAATACGGCGAAAGAGCTTATCGATGAACTGAAGGCTTCCTCTATGGAAAATACAGACTTTTTGGTTTGCTACGCCAAGTATTATTCGAACTTAGGAAATCCAAGAAAATCCATTGAAATTTGTAAAAAAGCATTAGAACTGAAAGAAGAAGAGAACTTCCTTCACAACTTTATTGCGGATGAATATGTGAATCTGGGAGATCCTTTTAACGCTCTTAAACATTACAGAAAAGCACTTAAAGAAGATCCTTCGGATGAATATTCGCTGGAAAACTGCATGTTGTGCTTTAGTGAGCTGAATAAGAGTGATGAGGCTATTGCCTTTCTTAATGAATATTTAGATCAGTTTCCTTATTCTGAAACCGCCTGGTTTGAGTACGGACAGTTCTATTTCAACAGGAAAAATTACGAAGAGGCCATAAAAGGCTATGATTATTTGTTGGCGATCAATTCCAATTCGGTTGGGGTTTATGCCAATAANGCAGCTTGTTATGAAGCTTTGGGTCAGTATAAAAAAGCGGTTGAGGTATATGAGGAAATGCTTGAACTGGAATATACAAAAGCATTCACGTATTATAAAATCGGTTTGTGTTATAAAGCATTAAAACAGCCGATTTTGGCATTAAACTCATTCCAGAGATCATTAAGGGAAGATCCGCAGTTCTACCTTTCTATGATGGAGCAGTCTTACATCTACGAAGAAATGGGAGGAATGACGGAAGCTTTGCATTTTGCAAAAGAAGCCACCCAACTGAACGAAAACAATCTGGATTATCAGAAAAGACTGGCATTTTTGTTCATTGATTCCGGAAAATTTGAAGAAAGCCTTTCGTGCCTGAAAAAACTGGTGGAAGTAGAACCGTCAAGATTCTATAACTGGTATGCCTATTCAGAAGTATTGATGCTTTTGGGCGAATATGAAGAAGCGGTTACCGTTTTGAATAAAGCGTTAAGAGCTCATAACAGAGCGGAATTGTATTATCAGCTTAGCAATTGCTACTTCAACCTTAAAGAACAGGAAAAAGGGGTAGAATCTCTTCAAAATGCTTTGGATCTTGATCCTTCCCTGGTTCAGGATATGCAGAAGAAGTATCCTTTCATTAAGGATGGTGTGAAGAAAGCAAAGTCTAAAGAAAAAAAGAAGAATTAGAACTTAATAAAAATCCTGCTGAAAAGCAGGATTTATTTTTTTATAACAGCGGGTTTACTTCTTAAAAAGATTAATCCACCTATGATAATCCCTGCACCTGCAAATTGTAAGGCGGTTAGCTTTTCACCGTCTAAAATCCCCCAAATGATAGCAACAATAGGCATCAGTAAAGTAACGGTTGATGCGAAAAGAGGGGAGGAAACTTTCAGGAGACGATAATTCATCATCATAGCCAGTCCGGTTCCGAAAACGGATAGTAAGCTTACAAANATCAAACCTATCATATTATCCTTTGAAAAAGTAAATTCTGAAAAGAANCCTGTAAATGCCAATGCGATGATTGATGGGAAGAACAAAACAAATGAGAATACAAAGGCAGATAAAATCGTGGAAGATACTTCCATTAATTTAGATTTTACCGTTGTTGTACTTATGGCGTAACATAGAGTAGCCAATAGCAACAGGGATATAGGAATCAGTTTAAATTCTCCGCCTGCACCACCTCCAAAAGCCAGTAAACAAACTCCTGTAAAGCTGATCATAGTTCCGGTGATCTGTTTTTTTGTGGTTCCGAACTTCCAGATTAAAGCTCCCACAATGATCACAAAAATAGGCATCATCGAATTAATAATTCCCGCAATACTGCTGCTTACTTCTGTTTCGGCAATCGGGAATAAGAACATGGGGATGAAGTTTCCTGTAAAGGCAGCTAAAAGAAGCCACTTCAGATGTTTTTTAGGAAACTGCTTGTACTTTGTGATTGCGATCGGCAATAAAATGATTCCGGCGATAAGAACCCTTAAAGCTCCTACCTGAAAAGGATTGAAATGTTCCAGAGATTTTTTGATTAAGATAAAAGATGATCCCCAAATAACGGAGAGTACAATTAAAAGAATCCATTTTTCTTTATCTGCGTTCATTATTTTTGTGTAAAATTTTTAAAAATTCTTTTTTAGGAATCATCCTTGCNCCTAAGCTNGCTAAATGTTCTGTATGAGATTGGCAATCAATAAGATCAAGGTTGTATTTATTATGTTTCACGAATTGGATAAACCCAGCTTTTGAGGCGTTGCTGACTTTGGTGAACATACTTTCCCCACAGAAAACACTTCCGATCAATAATCCGTAGAAACCTCCAACCAGTTCTCCGTCCTGCCAAACTTCAACACTCTTTGCCAGTCCGTATCTGTGGAGTTGAATAAACGCTTTCATAAGCTCATCTGAAAGCCAGGTTCCTGTTTGTCCTTTCCTGTTTGCGTTCTGACAGTTTTCGATCACTCTGCGAAAGTCTTTGTTTTCTGTGAAAGTAAAAACATTCCTGTCCAGGATTTTCCTCATGGATTTCGAAATCTTCAGCTCTTCCGGAAACAGAACAAACCTTGGNTCCGGACACCACCAAAGGATTTCTTCTCCGGGATTATACCAGGGAAAAATTCCCAGCTGATAAGCGAACCAAATTCTTTCAACCGAGAGGTCACCNCCAAAAGCAATGAGGCCGTCGTATCCGTCATAAACTTCAGGATCGGGNAANGANATTTCGTTTTCGTCTAATCGGACCATAATTGGGAAAAAAAATCCCACTTAAAAAGCAGGATTTGATATTTTTCGTGTTATATCTTTAATTAAAAAGGTAAATCGTCGTCATCGTCACCTGCAAATGGNTTTTCATTTGAAACAGGAGCTGCAGAATGGGAAGGAGCCGCTTGTGTAGGTTCAGAACCATTATCAAAAACTTTTTCCAGTCTCCATCCGGTAATAGAGTTGAAATATTTGGTTTCCCCTTGTGGAGAAGTCCANTCTCTACCTCTGATGTTGATNCCTACNTTCACATTTTCTCCTTCTGTCACATTATCTAATAAATTTATTTTATCAGAAAGAAATTCTATGCTAATCGGCTGTGGATACTGCTCCTGAGTTAAAATAACCATTTCTCTTTTTTGAAATCCGCTTGCAAATGTTTGAGTTTCAAAAAGTTTCTTTACCGTTCCTTGTAATTCCATATCATAAATATTAACGATGTAAAAGTAAGAAAATGAAATGTAATAAAAAGTCTCCCGAAGAAATTTTATAAAAAAAATAAATTTTTATTTGAAAAGTCTTGCAAATACGAAAAATTGCCCTATATTTGCACTCACAAAAACGAAACAAGTTCTTTAAAATAAAGCTTTAAAACACGCGGATGTGGTGTAATTGGTAGCCACGCCAGACTTAGGATCTGGTGCCGAGAGGCGTGGGGGTTCGAGTCCCTTCATCCGCACTATCGATGCGAAAATAGCTCAGTTGGTAGAGCACAACCTTGCCAAGGTTGGGGTCGCGGGTTCGAATCCCGTTTTTCGCTCCATTCCACGCCCTGGTGGTGGAACTGGTAGACACGCAGGACTTAAAATCCTGTGCCTCTTTTGGCGTGCGGGTTCAAGTCCCGCCTGGGGTACTAAAACCCTCTGTAACATTGTTACGGAGGGTTTTTTGTTTTAAAAATATATATAAGGTTATTAGTTTAAAGTATTAAAATCTATATCTAAGTTTTAGAATCAGAAATCTTGACAAGAGACGGTACTGGGTAACAGAGGAACTGATATCTGTTAAATACTGGCTTGTAAAGTATCTTGTATTTAAAAGGTTTTTTCCTGTGACCGTTAATATAAGTTTATCATCTTTTATTTTATAGTTGGCTTCGGCATCCAAAAAGTAGGAAGGCGTATAATTCTCATAAGAATATCGATCCAGTTTTGTTTTGAAGTTGAATTTTTTAAAGGTGAAGTTCAGGTCTACAAATGAAAGATTGTTGGATACTGTGCTTTTCACATTATTATCGGAATAAGACATATTATTTACCAAAAAGGTATGTCCGAGATTATAATTAAAAAATGATCTGAATACGGACTTCATCTCTATTCCCAGGCTATAGTTTTTAGAATCGACATCTCTGTTATTATTGTTGATAATATTGGTATACTGAATATCTGAAGCGGCAGTTTTTAATTTTATATTCGATTTGATTTTCTTTATGAAATAATCTGTGGTCAAAGAAGAGTTGAATAACTTTCTGTCGTGTGCGTAAATCAATCTATTGATCACATATTCCGGCTGAATTATACTGTTTGTAGTAATATAGTTGTTATCTGTTGTATACATCAGAAACGCATTAAGTAAAAACCTGTCGCTCCATTTTCCGTATTGATAGTTAAAGGTTGCTGAGGTATTTCTTATTTTGTTAAACTTCCCGATTGTTGTCGAAAGTGTCCGGTAATCCGTAAGTACATACTCTGTAAATAATTCGGATATTTTGGAAACGGAATTATTGATTGAGAAGTTTGTGAGAACCTTATTCTTTTCATTGATCTGCCATTTGAAATTTATGACCGGAGATAATAAAAATGGTGTTTGGTGCTCAGAAAACCCCTGTCTATTAATGCTGTTTATAAGCTGATTAAATGTTAAACTGGATCCGAATGAGAACCTTTTATAATCAAAACTAAAATTCGTTTTCAGAAAAATATTGTTACTGATGTAGGATATATCATTAGTGGCTACTTCCTCATTATTCTGATCGCTGAACAGGTCAAGATGACTTTTAAAATTATCTTTTCTATAAAGGTTTCCTAAACTAAGTTCAAAAAGCATATTATCTTTATACTTGTTCAAAATTTTTCCTTCGATGCCTATAACGTTCAGTTCGTTTTTAACATTTTGTTCGGCGTAGGTGTCCATGCCAAACCCTGGGAAAAGATCATTAAAGAAGAACTGATTGGTATTATATCCCTGTGGCTGATTTTCATAAAAATAGCGGATGTTTAATACAAAGGCTTTATTATCCCTCAGCTTATTTGTATAATTGATTTTCTGATCTATGCGCGTGGTTGTTGAATTAAGCTTTTCTGTATTTGAAATGTTATTAAAAATCAAATTGGAATGACTGTTAAAGTCTGAAAAATTAAAAGCTGTTGAGAAGTTAACAGATTCTTTTTCTGATAAACTGGACGATAAATCAAGTTTAGTATATATATTATTGGTGCGATTAAATAGGAAATAGTCTTCCTGATTTGAAAATTGGGTATTATTCAATTTATAGGTAGTGTTGGTGCTTCTTCCTGATTCNTTGTCGTTATTATTCAGGAAAATTAAAGTTTTAAGCTTTGTTTTTTTAGTCAGGTTATGGATAGAGTTAAAAGANGTAAAGTTNGATTTTATATAATTTGTCCTGCCATTAAGAATATCCCATGGCTGTAATGTGCTGAAAACCTCACTGATCTTGTGATTGTCACCGATAAATCCGGACTCATCTTCATTTTCAGGACGAATCAGGTGGTTGATATCTGACAAAGCATTGTATCCTGTGTTGTTTAAATTGGCGATTATGTAGTACTTATCGTCTTTATTGAACTTTAATAAATTCCCACTTACGTCGTAAAATTTATCTAAATTGGCATTAATTCCGGCGTTTACATTCCCGAACCACTTGGATTTGGCATCTTTATTTAGAACAATATTAATTACCGTTTTATCGCTGTTTTCGATTCCTTTCAGAAGTTTGTTTTCAGAAAATTTATCAATTACCTGTACCTTTTCTACAGGATGAGAAGGCATATTCTTTGTGACCAACTGATACCCCTTGTCAAAAAAATCGTCTCCTTCCACAAGAACTTTATCAATCAGTTTATTGCCTACCTTTATTTTTCCATCAACATCAATATTGATCCCGGGTAAATTTTTCAGCAGGTCTTCAACTACCTGTTCATTCCCCTTCTTAAAATATTTTACATTGAATGTAACTGTATCNTTCCTTGTTTCTATTGGATTCTGTCTGGTGATAATAACTTCATCAATTTGCTTGGCATTTTCTTCTAATGAAGTATTGATTTCATTCACCGTGTTTTTCAGGTTTGCCTGCGACAGATCAATTAATTTTGTTTTATAGGTAATTAAAGAAAATTTTAGCACTGGATTCTTTTTCAGGACATCCTGATTTATTTCAAGTCTGTACAGACCTGATCGATCAGAATAGGTTCCTGCAAAGATTTTATCTGAATTTTTCTCCTGAATATAAACCCCCACATTACTAAGAGGAGCATTATTATTACTTTTAATAACGCCTTGTATGGTGATATTCTGAGAGTGGAAAAAACAGCTAAAAAAGAACAGTGAAAAAAACAGTAATTTATGGTGCATCTTCTATTTCCAGTTGTTCTACTTTGTTTTCGTTTGTTTCTATATTGATATTGGAGACTTTTACGTCATCTCCGCCCATTTTGGCAATCGTATTTTCCATTTTTTTCTTTATGCTGTCGTTCAGTTCCTGCATATAGATTTTTAATGATTTATTGTATTCTGCTTTGGTAATTGGAGTTGTATCCAGATTTATATCCAGAGCTGTTGTGTATGGTATGGCTACTTTGGAAATCTGACAAAAGAATTTATTCTGCGTATCACTTATTTCAAATATAAGTCCGGGCAATTGTCCGAATTTCATCGGGCCAAAATTGGTGTCGATTTGCGGACTGTACCAAGCTACATATTCCCTGCCCTTAAACTTTCCGATGGCTTTTTTGCACAGGAAATCTCCTACAAGTTTCGTTTCGTCCAATAATTGCCAGTTTATTTTGGTCTGATCTTCCTCAATGTAGTGGATTTTTTTATTCTTGAAATCCCAGACAGAAGATTTTATGCTTTTATTTTTTTCATCGACTAATATGAAATCAAAAGGACTGTTGACTGACAATTCCACTTTTGTATTAGAGTTGTGTTTTTCATCAGATTGGTCTGTCAGGACTTTTGTTTCTTCATTATTCACCATTTTATAGCTGTAATACGCAGCAGATTCATTATAGTAAAGTTCTGCCTTGTACTTTTGGTACCCGTTTAATGTAAGAATCATATTATATTCAATCTTGGCAACGGGCTGAAAATTCTCTATTATTTGTCCTTTCAGCAGGCTGGAAATAATAATCAATAAAATGGCTAATGTATTATTCTTCGTCATGGGAAATAAAATTAATGGAAAGATAAACAAAAGCTGCCCATAATAGTATGGACAGCTAAATATTTTTTCTTACTTATTTGATAGCCGCAAGTAACTCTGCTTTCAATTTCTTCACTGCAGCAGCAATTGTGCTACAAGAAGCAGTAATAGATGCAGAAACAGTGGTTGTTGTTGACCCACCACCGCTGATTACACCTGCGCTTCCGCTTACATTAGCAGTATAAGAAACTGTTACAGTTGCTGTTACAGTACAATCTTCAACAGCGCTCAACATTTCGGTTAATTGATTTTCATCAAATTGTTTTAAATCTTCCAAAGAATTGAAGTCTAATTTAATGTTTTCCTTTACATCCTGGTTTACCATTTCCAATACAATTTGTCCAGGATTTTGATTCTCAAAAGAGTGCAGATTTGTTGTTTTAGCAAAAGAGAATGTTGAAATTAAAAAAACTGCGATAAATGTTAAAAAGAATTTTTTCATGTCTTAAAATTTTTTGAATTAAATTATTTACTTTGTCATATAATCCCTGACATGGGTTTTGTGCCAGTAAGGCGGATTGATTTTTTTGTTTATGTGCACAGACAAAAAAATGTTGTTTTTCGTTGAAACAAAGATGCACGAGCTTTTGCAACAAGACAAGAATTGTATATCGAAATTGGTAAATTTTCAGACATTTATCACTGGAAATTGATAAATGCCGATTTGTGAAATATTAATAAAATATTGATTTTCAATGAAATATATTAAAATTTAAAATTTGTAATATTGTATTTGCAAAAAATAAAGATGTACAAAGCTTTCCTCATTTTTTTACTGTTTTTATGCCAGAATTTATGCTTTTCTCAAAGTATAAAAGGATTTCATATTCCGGATTCTTTAAAAAACAAAAGTTTTGAACAATTAAAAAAGGCTTACGATCAGGTATTCCGGATAGATAATAACAGAGCGGAGTTATACGCNAACACTATTCTGAGTAAGGGGAAAAAAGAAAAAAATAATATCCAGATCTATGATGGATACTATAGAATTGCCCGTACAAAAGGATTGAAATCTGAAAACGGGCACCCTTATGCCGACACATTATTAAACATTACAAAAAACGTAAATAATAATGAATATCCTGCAAAAGCCCATATCATCAAAGGAATTTTGCTGTACAATGAATTCAAATATAGTAAAGCATTAGATCACTATATTCNGGCACAGGAATTATCAAAAAATAAAAATCAGGATCAATATTACTATATAAAAAAGCTGGTAGGAATTTTAAAAACNGCTACAGAAGAAAATGAAGAAGCACTTCCTCTGTTTTTGGAATATTATCATTACCAAAAGCAAAAACTTAATACGCCGGATAAAGATATTAAAAGCTATATAGGTTCAATTTTCTCTATAGCCAATTCTTACAGCAAGAATAAACAGTATCAGCAAAGTAAACTGTACAATAAAATCGGAATGGATGAATGTAAAAAATATAATGACTATACCCATTATATTTATTTCATCATGTCAGAAGGTATTGCAGACTATTACTTAAATCATTATCAGGCAGCTTCTCTAAACCTTTTAAAAGTAGAGAAAACGCTTTTAAAGAATAATGATTATTCCAATTTATCCATTCTATATTACTATTTAGGAAAGACCAATCACAAAATCAAGAAAGAAAAAGAAGCGATACAATACTTTATAAAATCAGACTCATTGTCATTCATTTCAAATGATTTTGAACCAATCACGAGAGATGGTTATGAAGTACTGATCGATTATTACAAAAAAACAGGAGATAAAGATAATCAGCTAAAGTATATTGATAAGCTGTTTTATGCCGACAGTATTATCAATAAAAGCAAGCAATACCTGTCCAAGGAAATATATAAAAAGTATGATACTCCGTTGCTTTTAGAGAAAAANCAAGAGTTGATCAACGACCTGAACAACAAGAATACGTTGTTATATTGGCTGTTAGGAATAAGTTCTTTAGTTGTGGTTTTACTGATTTATTTGTATAAAAGGAGGATACAGGAATACCGTAAACAGGCAGAGCTCTTGCTTGAAAAATCCAAAGACCAGACAACACCTATTCCTGTTCCAAAAGAAAAAGTTATTAGGGAAGCTCCAATAGAACAGGAAAAATCCAAAAGCAACCTGTCTGATGAAAAATTACAGGATCTTAAAGCCAAGCTGGAGAAGTTTGAAAAAAATCAAGAATTTTTACGCAAAAATATTACTGTTGATAGCCTTGCAAAAGATCTGGACACCAACCGTGATTACTTATCAAAATCCGTGAATGAATTAAAAGGAAAGAATTTTCCTCAGTACCTAAATGAATTACGTATCAATTATATTATAGAAGAATTGAACAGCAATGAAAAGCTAAGAAAACATACCATTGCATCCATTGCGGATGATATAGGATATAACAGTTCCGAGTCTTTTGCCAACGCTTTCAGGAAAATTACCGGGACTTTGCCTTCTTATTATATTAAACTATTACAAGAACAGGCTGAAAAATAACTGACTGATATTTATGTTGTTATTGAAATTTCGTATGCGAAATTG
>Ga0065721_10006414_pt1 | contig 12615 bp, 15 predicted proteins | sample Mesricmetagenome_FD_59108 | JGI IMG/M metagenome (GOLD analysis project Ga0065721, IMG submission 59108) | Mesophilic microbial community from rice straw/compost enrichment Sample: eDNA_1 v2 (version 2) | ecosystem: Engineered > Solid waste > Grass > Composting > Bioreactor | place: USA: Davis... | reverse complement strand
GTCCTATTCACACCGACCGATATCGTTCCGTTGCACCCGAGCAATTGCTGGAAAAAATCGTGTTGCGGTTTACGTTCAACAATGATGAAACCGAAGAAGTCACCTTCTATCACTATGCATTGAACTCTGTGATCGAACTTACCAGTCTTTCAAACAAGGCAAGGCACTGGGAAACGATCCTGAACAAACTGCACACACCATTGAAAAAAATTGCTTAATCCTAAACAACCAAAAAAAGGCAGGGAGCAGCTTCGGCATGGCTCCCTCCTGTTTATTCATCACTCATTAAAGAAAAAGTTATGAGGCGGGATCATCAGGTTTCTGTCGGTGGAATCATAATAGCTTCCCTGCTGCTGATCAACATTGTCATCGCAGCATTAGCATGGATCGTCAATGCAAAAATTGCATGGTGGTTCATCCTGACATTGCCCTTGTTACTACTGGCACTGCGTGATGTGCTGCAGTCGAAACATGCCGTCATCCGAAACTATCCATTGATAGGACACCTTCGCTACCTGCTCGAATCCATCCGACCCGAATTAAGACAATACTTTTTTGAATCGGATCTTGACGGCAGGCCTTTCAACAGAAGACAGCGTTCAATTGTTTATCAACGCGCGAAAAACGAAAAACAAACCGTAGCCTTTGGTATGCAGACCAACCCTTCCGCACCTGGTTATGAATGGGTAGCGCATTCCATATATCCTGTTAAACTTCAGGAAAAAGATCTGCGCGTGTGGGTAGGCAATTATCAATGTATGCAGCCATATCATGCCAGCATTTACAACATCGGGGCGATGAGTTATGGCGCATTGAGTAAAACTGCCATCAGATCACTCAATGAAGGTGCAAAACTGGGAGGCTTTGCACAAAACACCGGCGAAGGTGGTATCAGTGATCACCATCTTCACGGAGGAGATCTGATCTGGCAGATCGGTACCGGTTACTTTGGTTGTCGTGATGCGCAGGGAAGATTCAGTGCCATGGCATTCAGGAAGAACGCATTGCGCCCCGAAGTAAAGATGATTGAATTGAAACTTTCTCAGGGAGCAAAACCCGGTCATGGTGGAATTCTGCCTGCATCAAAGAACACACCGGAGATCGCAGCGATTCGTTTGGTAGAACCCGGCACCACAGTTCATTCACCAACACATCATACTGAATTTGATTCACCAAAAGGACTTGTGCAGTTTCTGCAACTTCTTCGTGAACTGAGTGATGGTAAGCCCGTAGGCTTTAAAATCTGTATCGGGGATCAGCAGGAGTTTATAGATATCTGCCATGCTATAAGCGTTACCGGCATTATCCCCGATTTTATTTCCATTGACGGTGCCGAAGGTGGAACAGGGGCCGCTCCTCTTGAATTCACCGATCACCTGGGTATGCCATTGTATGATGCACTGGCATTTGTAAAACAAACACTGGAAACTTATGATCTCAATGGTCATATCAAAGTGTTTGCAGCAGGAAAGATTATCACGGGATTTGATATTCTCAAAGTGATGTCGCTCGGCGCATCTGCATGTTACAGTGCACGTGGAATGATGATGGCATTGGGTTGCATTCAGGCATTGATTTGCGACAGCGGTCGCTGTCCTGTCGGTGTAGCCACTCAAAATCCTGCTTTGTACAGAGGACTGGATCCTGCAGACAAACGTGTGCGCGTTGCCAACTTTCATTCGAAAACAATCGAGGCAACAAGAGAGATCATGGAAGCCTGCGCATTCAGAAGCACTGAAGATATCGTTCCTTCAAAATTTTTCAGGCGTATCAATGAATATGAGACAAAAAGTTTTGAAGAAATCTATTTCAAACTAAAAGACAGCTCACTAAAGAGCAAAATGCAATCATCCTTAAACTGATTCATATGCAAACAACGAAAACCAGATTAATACTGACAAAAGAAGATTACAATCTGATCATAGCCAACCTGCGAAATGGTGCTGCCAGAGTTACGTTCGGCAGACAGGAAGCCGAAGACCTGGAAAGAGAACTGAAAAATGCAAGGCTTGTGGACCCCGGAAACATCTCTGATGATGTGGTACGACTGAATTCCACCGTCACCATTAAAGATGAAGACGATGGAAAGTTGATGGAACTTACTGTGGTTCCTCCAAACAAAGCTGATATCAAAGAGAAAAAAATTTCCGTTATGTCACCCATTGGAACGGCATTGATCGGTTATCAAAAAGGTCACACCGTAAGTTGGAAAGTACCTGCAGGCAAAAAAACGTTCACCATTCTGGACGTTCGGAATTGATTGTTCAACAACCAAACAACCCATGGTACTCACTATTGTTGCGACCCTGGTTGCCGGCGCTGCCGGCTTTTACATGCTGCGGTCATTTGTAAAAAACAGAAAACAAAAGAAAAAGCAACTGGCTTTGGCCAATGCTTATCACAATCTGATCATACAACACAGGGCCATTGTCGAACACTCCGAAATTATCGGAGATATGGTAGTGGCCCTGGACCGCAGAAATAAAAAACTGCTCGTAATTGATTACGCAGGAAAAAAGCAGGTAGAAAACTGCATTACCCTCCTTTGTATTGGCGACACGCGCATTGTTGAAGAAAAAAATAGTGAAGGAAACACCAGTCGTGTGTTACTGGAACTGAGGCGCAAACGAACAGGTGAGGCCTGGTTCATCTGCTTCTTTGATGAAAAGCTGGACACCATCCATGATCTTTCTCTCAGAATGAAAAAAGTCAGCTACTGGAAAACCCGGGTGGATATGGCGCGGTATGGTGGTGTGGAAAGTCAAAAATCATAAGTAAAAGATCGAATACACCGAATCAACCATCGGGTTGAAAAATTTTTGCTTCCAAATTTGTGTAGATAAATGGCTACATATTATATTTGTAGCCAAATAGCTACATAATGAAGCTGAGAAGAGATGTTTTTCAGGCAATTGCTGATCCCACAAGGCGGGCTATCCTCATGCTCGTGGCCTCACACTCCATGACGGCCGGCGCCATTGCTTCCAATTTCGACATTGCCCGTCCCACTGTTTCCAAACACTTACTGATTCTTACTGAATGCGAACTATTGACGCCGGAACAAAACGGTCGTGAAGTTTATTATCATCTCAATCCCCAAAAAATGAAAGAGATCGCTGATTTCTTAGAACCTTTCAGGAAGCTCTGGGACGACCGTTTCAATAAAATTGAAGCCATCATGAAAAAATATAAAACCAAAAAATAAATCCATGGAACAAAAAACAAAGATCCATGCAGAAGAAGGCAGACAGGATCTGGTGATCACAAGAGAATTTGATTTGCCACTCGAACTGCTTTTCCGCGCTTTCATCGATCCCGAAATTGTTGCGGAGTGGATGGGAACCAAAGTCCTGAAACTTGAATCAAAAAAACATGGAAGCTGGCAATTTGAAACAAGTGACGGCAAAGGCAATGTAGTATTCAGGGCAAACGGTACGATTCATGATTGTATTCCCAACGAGAAGATCGTGCGCACATTTGAAATGGAAAATACCAATTTCCCTGTGCAACTGGAGTTTCTGGATTTTGACGCACTCACTGAAGAAACAAGCAAACTGACCATGCAGATTGTATATCGCTCAGCAGCAGACAGGGATGCGATGCTAAAACTACCATTTGCTTACGGAATCAATATGGCGCACAACAGGCTGCAGGAAGTCCTTAACAAACTAAAATAACAGTTATGAACAAACGAAACAAAATCATTTACTGGATTTTCACGCTCTGGCTTTCACTGGGCATGGCATCCACCGGATTGGTACAAATCATACACGAAAAATCAGAAGTGGAAAGCATAACCAAACTGGGATATCCATCTTATCTGCTCACGATTCTCGGCGTCTGTAAAATACTGGGAGTAGTTGTAATTCTGCTTCCCAAACTGCCACTATTGAAGGAATGGGCATATGCAGGTTTCTTTTTCGCAATGGCGGGTGCTGTTGCATCGCGATTCGCTTCTGGCAACGCGTTTGTTGAGATCGCTCCTGCATTATCGTTGCTGATTCTGACAATGATCTCATGGTATTTTCGTCCGGCATCAAGAAGAACAGCAGGCAGTACATCCCGAAGAGAAATAAATTCTGGTGTAACCGGAACCAATCTTTCACAGGTTCACTAATCAGGCCATCATTTCAAATATCTTTAAGTACCAAATCGTACAAGACAATGAGCAAGACCAAAAACAAAAAATTACTATCAGCCGAACAACAAAAAGATTTGCTGAAAAAATTGAAAGCACGTTTTGAAAAAAACATGAATCGGCATAAGGGAACTGAATGGAGCAAAGTGCAGCAGAAACTTGAAGCAAACCCTCAAAAACTCGTTTCACTTTACGAAATGGAAATCACTGAAGGTGAACCCGACGTTGTTGGTTTTGATAAAAAAACAGGTGAATACATTTTTATGGATTGTTCTCCTGAAAGTCCAAAAGGCCGCAGAAGTCTTTGCTATGACGATCAGGCACTAGCAGAAAGAAAAGAACACAAACCTGAAGGCAGCGCGATTGGAATGGCAGAATCGATGGGTATCGAAATTTTAACGGAAGAACAATATCGTCAATTGCAGGAACTGGGTGATTTTGATCTGAAAACTTCAAGCTGGATTCTCACACCACCGAAAATCAGAAAACTTGGCGGCGCACTGTTTTGCGATAAACGTTATGATACGGTTTTCACTTACCACAACGGCGCACAGTCGTACTACGCAGCACGAGGCTTCCGGGGAACCACGAGGATATGACAGAAAGAGAGCGAGAGCAAACTTTCAAGAGCAAATGCCTTATCCAGCAACACGCCTTTTAAAAAAGAGAGAAAAGTGCGAAGCAGGCCCTCCAAACCCCAAACCCCAAACATCACACGCTACTTTCCCGTATCCCCTCAATCTTATTCTCATGAACCGCTCTCGTTGCCGGAGATTTAGACAGCGCGATCACTTTTTGAAAATGTTCGATCGCTTTTTCATTATCGTGACCCCTGTACAATTCTCCCAAAAGAGAATGATACAAAAGATTTCCTTCCAGATTCAACTGTTCCGCTTCTGCCCTCGCCACTTCTTTTCCAAACACCTTATACAAAGCATAGGTGCGATTGAGTGCGGCCATCGGTGAATATTGCAACATCAACAATTGATTATACAGTTGCAGAATGTTATTCCATTTTTCTTTCGTGTCTGCCTGCTGCGTATGACAAAAAGCAATTCCTGCTTCAAGCTGATATTTCGACAACTCATTTCCCTGCGATGCTTCCATCAAAAACTGAATTCCTTTATTGATAAAATCCATATCCCAAAGACGTGCATCCTGGTCCTGATACAAAATGGTTTCTCCATTTTCGTTTTGTCTCGCATCAAATCGTGATGCCTGAAAACACATCAGCGCAAGTAGCGCATATACCGAAGGACTTTTCGTTAGTTCATTTTCAGCAAGGAGGTGCGTTAGGCGCATGGCTTCCAGACATAGATCTTTGCGAAGCGCCGTATCCTGACTCAATGAATAATATCCTTCATTGAACAACAAATACAAAGTGGTTAAAACAGTATCAAGCCGGTTGGGAATTTCATGTTTACCGGGAAATTCAATCTTTACATTCTCTTCCCGCAATTTTTCTTTTGCCCTGAATAATCTTTTATTGATTGTTTCTTTACTGGTCAGGAAAGCCGTTGCAATTTCCTCAATACCGAATCCGCACAAAATGCGCAGGGCCAGTCCGATCTGCGCTTCAGCAGGTATACTTGGCTGACAGATGGCGAAGATCATCGCGAGCTGACTGTCTTCAATGTTCTTTTCCGAAAGATCTACTTCCGGTTCGGCAATGTCCGGAACACCGAGGTGTTGTTTCACTTTCTTATCAAAAATATTCTGATGTCTCAGGTAATTTTTTGCTTTGTTCTTCGCAACGGTATAAAGCCAGGCAGTTGGATTTTCGGGAAGACCTTTATGTCCCCATGTTTCTGTTGCCGCGAGAAAGGTTTCGCTTACGATGTCCTCTGCGACTTCGATATGTTCAATGCCAAACAGTTTGCATAGTACAGCACTGATTTTTCTGTATTCTGTTCGGAAAAGATTGGGAATGAGTTCAGCCTGGTTCACGTTGATCAAAACCTTTTATTATAATAAGTCGCCCGAACGGAAGTGATTCAGTTCCGGGCGACGCCTGAAGATGTCGGAGGATGTAGGAATCAGTTGTTGAGAACAGGGTTAGTGATCTCACGCACTTCAACATTCCCTCCAAAGGAAAGGATGGGACATCCTTTTGCAATTTCCACTGCTTCATCAACTGTGTTGGCTTTTACAATTAAGTAGCCGGATACAAATTCTTTGATCTCCGTGTAGGGACCGTCGATCACTTCTTTGTTCGCCTTAACGATTTTGGCATTTTCAAGGCCCAGCCGGTTGCCTTTTTCAACAAGTTTGTTTTGCGCGGCGATGCCTCCCATCCAGTTCATCCATTTCTGGAGGACTTCCTGCATTTGGGCTGGCGACAGGTTTGCTGTAGGATTGTGGTCGATCCTGAAAAGCAAGGTAAAATCTTTCATTTCTAAAGAGTTTATTGTTTGTAATACCTCTATGACCCCCGGAGTTTCCGAAATTGGACAAATTGGTCGACTTTTTTTGATTTTTTTTCCGCAACAATTCAAAACGTTTGATCCATTCCGGTTGCCAATGGTTGAAGTTTTTCAGTTAGGTTTGCGCCAGAATCTATGACACAAAATTTTTCAAACAAAGTTGTGGTAGTCACCGGCGGAACCGATGGCATCGGCAGGGCTCTGGTTGACCTGTTACTGGCCGAAGGTGCCAAAGTAGCTACCTGTGGGCGCAATCATGACAAACTGTACGCCCTTCAATCGGAATATCCTTCTTATCCTTTACACACGATCGTAGCGGATGTGAGCAATGAGAATGATTGCCGGCATTTTATTGAATCCACCATTAAGATGTTTGGCGGGATTGATGTATTAATTAATAATGCGGGCATCTCCATGCGGGGACTGATGAAAGACACTTCAGTTGATGTGATCCGAAAAGTGATGGAGATTAATTTCTTTGGTGCAGTGTATTGCACCAAATATGCATTGAATTCAATAATTGAACGAAAAGGCACTATTGTGGGTGTGTCTTCCATTGCCGGTTACAGAGGTTTACCGGGAAGGAGCGGTTATTCGGCTTCCAAGTTTGCATTACAAGGCTGGCTGGAAGCGCTTCGAACAGAATTGTCGGAAGATGGCGTGCATGTAATGTGGGTTTGTCCGGGCTTTACGAGTTCCAATATTCGCAATGCAGCGCTCACACATCAGGGTGAGCAGCAGGGAGAAAGTCCGATGGAAGAAGGCAAGCTGATGAGTGCGGAAACCTGCGCCCAGCACATACTGAAGGCTATAAAAGATAAAAAAAGAACCTTAGTTTTAACCCGGACGGGCAAGCAAACGATATTCATGCAGAAATTCTTTCCGGGCCTGGCAGACAAACTCGTAAGGAAATTTTATTTCAAAGACGGAAAGCTGATCAAATAAAGCAGGCCCGCGGTTGTAAAATCATTTCCTATGGCAGTACTGATACAATCGTGCGGTTGCATCCGCACAATGAAAACACGATATGGAGGCATTCCTTCCGGCATTGCCATAAGTTTTGATTCCATTTTATTAACTGAAACCAAATCCATCCCTTTCGACAAAAACATCAAACTCTGATCCCATGCCCCTCGTTACGCTGACATCGGATATTGGCGAGCAAGATTACCTTGTGGGTGCGGTAAAGGGGCGTCTATTGCGTATCAATCCCGGGTTTCAGCTGGTTGACATCACACACCGCCTTTCTCCTTTCAATTATCCGCAGGCAGCATATGTGTGTCGTAACGCGGTAAAAAATTTTCCGGAATTCACTTATCATATTGTACTGGTCAATCTTTTTGAATCAAAACCCGAACAACTCCTTTTGGCGTTTCATAAAGACCAGTATCTGGTTTGCGCGGATAATGGTCTGCTCGGAATGATTCTCGAAGAAAAACCGGAAATGGTGATTGGCATTCCGCTGGAAAAAACAGCCATCAAGAATACACTTTATTGTATTGATGTAGCAGGCAAAGCCATCACACAACTGCATAATGGCGATCCCATACATGCGATTGGCGTACCCGATACGAGTTATATTGAAAAAAATCCTCTGCGTCCAACCCTTGGCGAAGACTGGATTGAAGGGCAGATCATTTTCATTGACAATTTTGAAAATGTGATCGTGAACATCACGCAGGAACAATTTGAACAGCAGCGAAGAGGAAGGCGTTTCAGGATTGTTTTCAAGCGCGATGAAGTGATTGAACGAATCAGTGGCTCATATGCCGATGTACCACAAGGAGAAAAGCTGGTATTGTTTAACAGCGCCGGATATATGGAAATTGCAATCAATAAAGGAAATGCGGCCGGTCTGTTCGGCCTCAAAGGATATAATGAAGCCAATGGCAGCCAGGTATCGGCCATGGTGCAAAACCGGTTGTTCTATCAAACTGTAAGAGTATTTTTCGAATGATCATTCGCATAGTGAAAATGGTGTTCCGTCCTGAAGAAACGGAAGCCTTTCAAAACCTTTTTAACGAAAGAAAATCGTTGATCCGCAACTTCGAAGGATGTACGCATCTGGAATTGTGGCAGGATAAAAATGAGCCAAACATCTTTTTCACTTATAGCTGGTGGGATACAGAAGAACACCTGGAACAGTACAGAAAATCCGATTTCTTCGACGATACATGGACTCAGACCAAAAAGCTTTTTGCTGCCAAACCAGAGGCCTGGACCGTGCAACAGAATGTGATTGCGAATTGACAAACCTGCGATTGTCTGTTTTTGTTAGATTTTCTAATAAAAATCACGTTTTTTGAACAGTTGATCATTGGCTGTTAACTGTTAACCTTCTTCCCTATTTTTGCCTGTCTCCAAAAATCAGGGCTTTCCTGGAGAGACTAAAACTGAACCAGCTCGTATGAATTTCAAGAAAATCAACAACATTGCCGGATGGGTATTGTGTGCCATCGCCTCTCTCGTCTACATTATGACCTCGGAAATGAGAGGAAGTCTGTGGGATTGCGGAGAATTTGTTTCCGCCTGTTTCAAGGTTCAATTGCCGCACCCTCCGGGAGCTCCACTGTTTGTACTTCTCGGCCGTTTCTTCATCATTTTGTTTGGCGATGACCCGATGACGGCTGCTAAGGCTGTGAACGTGATGAACGCNCTGGCCAGTGGTTTCACCATCCTGTTCCTGTTCTGGACCATTACCCATTTNGCACGTAAGTTGATGGGCGGTTTTTCGCAGGAGCCTACAGTTGGACAGGCAGTAACTATCATTGGTGCAGGTGCGGTTGGTGCNCTTGCTTACACCTTCTCAGATTCTTTCTGGTACAGTGCTGTNGAAGGTGAAGTTTATGCATTGTCATCTCTTTTCACCGCNCTCGCGTTTTGGATCATTCTGAAATGGGAAAGGGCAAATGCTGCTGCTGGCCTGAGCAGGGAATTGCAAAACCGTGCAGATCGCTGGATCATTTTCTTCTTCTTCTCGCTGGGACTTTCTATCGGTATTCACCTGTTGGGACTTCTTGTGATTCCTGCAGCGGTGATGACCTATTATTACAACCGTTACAGGTATACAAGGGCCGGTGCTATCTGGGCTTTTGTAATTGGATGTCTTATTACCGGCGTGGTGCAGGTAGTCGTGATCAAATGGTCAATGATTGTTGCGGGAAAATTCGATATCCTGTTTGTAAATTCTTTTAATCTTCCATTCTTCTCCGGCTTTGCATTTTTCTTTGTGTTGCTGGGAGTACTGGTGTGGGCAGGCCTTCGCTGGGCACGTAAAAACAATTGGTCTTTCCTTCGACTCGGGCTTTGGAGTTTTTCTTTCATGATGTTCGGATTCTCCTCCTACCTCACTACAATGATTCGTTCATCGGCAAATCCGTCGCTGGATATGAACAATGTGGACAACCCAATGAACCTCGTGTATTATCTGGGTCGCGAGCAATATGGATCACAACCGATTTTATACGGACCACATTTCCTTGCGCAGCCTACAGGTCTTGAAGAAACAAAAACGCGTTATGCAAAAGGACCAGACAGCTATGTGAAACTGGCTCCTGATTTTCGTTACACATACGACAAAAGTGATTATAGACTATTTATTCGTACCTGGGATGCCAGCAACGAACAAAGTCACGCTACCTGGTATATTGAATGGCTGAACCTTGATAGAATTGAAACTCCCGAAGATGTGATGGTTGTTCGAATGGATTTAAGGCCGGGGAGCAGTTATATTCAAACACAAAATGCCGCCAGACAGGTACAGACCTATATCGTTGAAGATGGTTACGCGCCGGCACCCGGGGTAAGACCAGGCGCCGGAATTCGGGCGGGCGATCCATTAATTGTAAAAGTGCCCACACTTGGAGACAATATTCACTGGTTCATGAGCTATCAAATGGGCTTCATGTACTGGCGTTACTTCATGTGGAATTTTGCCGGCAAACAAAACGATATTCAGGCAACCGGCAACAAGAGAGATGGAAACTGGATCTCCGGTATTTCTTTCCTCGATAATTTACGACTCGGAGATCAGTCTCAACTTCCTGAAAGCATTCGCCACAATAAACAAAACAACAAACTACTCCTGCTTCCGTTCATACTGGGTATGATTGGATGTGTGTTCCAGTTCATACGCAATCGTCAGGACTGGATCGTTCCGTTCCTGCTCTTCTTCTTTACAGGTGTCGCGATTGTGGTCTATCTGAACCAGGCAGGAAACCAGCCAAGGGAACGTGACTATGCATTCTCCGGTTCGTTCTATGCATTTGCAATCTGGATTGGATTGTCTGTTGTTGCGCTTGTTCGTTTGGCCACTGAAAAAACGGATAAAAAGACACTGCAAAACCTGGCGATCTACAGTGGTATGACCACCTCCATCATCCTTCTGATGGCCGACGCCAACAATATCCATACTGGTTCTGTCATGGCAAACCTCCTTGGGGGAGTGATCTGCGCAGGTCTTGTATATGGATTGACGATGCTGGTACGGACCGCAGCAGGGAAGGCCGTTAATATCAAAAACGCCGCCATTGCAGCCACATTACTGTGCCTGATTCCTGCGGTCATCATGGCCAGTGAAGAATGGGATGATCATGACAGAAGCAAAAAACTGCTTGCGCCTGATCTCGCCCGCAACTATCTCGCAGGCTGTCCCGAAAACGCAATCCTGTTTACATTCGGTGATAATGATACTTACCCGCTTTGGTACGCTCAGGAAGTGGAAGGCGTAAGACCCGACGTCCGCATTGTAAATACCAGCCTTCTGGGAATTGACTGGTATGTAAACCAGCTGCGTTACAAAGTAAACGAAAGCGATCCTGTGCCACTGGTGTGGAGTGAAGAACAACTTCGGGGTGTTGGATATATCCGCAACAATGGCGATCGTTCTAATACTACACAACCCCTGATCGATTTCCTTCGCGGACCAGTTGCCAATGTGATGAACGCTGAAGATAAGGTGGAACTCAAGGTAACCTTCCCAAGTCGTGTTACCATTCCTGTAGATGTGGACTATGTGAGACAGGCAAAACTTGTCTACCCTGAAGATCAGGTGCCTTCAGAAATTGTACTCGATCTGCCGGCTCAGAAGAGCTACTATTCACTTGACCAGCTCACCATACTGAATGTACTGGCCACCACGAACTGGAGAAGACCGGTTTGTTTCACCAGCCCATACAGCGAGCTCGGCCTGCAACCTTATCTCCGTCAGATCGGTATGATCTACACCGTTGTACCAGTACCTCAGGCTGATATTGATCTTCAAAAATCACAGAAGCTCCTGATGAACGAATTCCGTGGCGGTAATGCCAATGTCAAGGGAGTTTATTTTGATGAAGAAAACCGCAGACATCTGCTTTCTATCCGTCTTGCTTACGCGCAAACTGCATTGCGCCTGGCGCTGGCAGGTAAAAAGGACGAGGCCATATCGATTCTGGATAAGGCTGAAAAGGAAATTCATCCGGAAGCACTTCCTTATGCCATGGTGAGCCGCGATAACAGACACAACTATTTATCGAAGATCTATCTTGATGCTGCTGAAATGGCAGGCCACACTGAACTGGCCAACAAAGTCCGCGACGCCCTGATCAAAGATTTTGAAGACCAGATTCGTTATGCAGATTATCTGATGGAGCAAAAACCTGATTTTTATTCAGGTGACATTGCAGGAGACAGAGAATTCTCCCGACAAATGCTCGATCAGCTTCGCAAGTCGAAAACGGTGCAGCCGGTGCCTGAAAATGTAGATACCCCTCCCAACGATAGCGACCAGCAGCAATAAATCATAAAAACCCTCAGTCACTGAGGGTTTTTTGTTTAACAATCCACCTGTTCAAACAATGCATAATTATTGTAGCTTACAGAGGCTATGAAAGGTTTCCAATTCTCAAAATTCGACCCTCGGGCTGATGATCGCAGCAAGTTTGAACAGCTGCTGGACCTGTTCATGCAACTGATAACCTACACCAGTGGAGATGTATCGGAAGCACTGGACTGGATGAATCAACTGGATCGCCAATACGAACTCACCAATCCTGATTATGGAATGGGAGATTT
>Ga0065721_10052133_pt1 | contig 12617 bp, 9 predicted proteins | sample Mesricmetagenome_FD_59108 | JGI IMG/M metagenome (GOLD analysis project Ga0065721, IMG submission 59108) | Mesophilic microbial community from rice straw/compost enrichment Sample: eDNA_1 v2 (version 2) | ecosystem: Engineered > Solid waste > Grass > Composting > Bioreactor | place: USA: Davis... | reverse complement strand
GGGCCTGCGTCCGCCTCAACTGCAAGAGGCCTGCCGCGCGGCGCTGGAAGCGCTCGGCGGCCGGAAGCTGGGCGAGCCCGGAACGGTTCGGCTTGCGAACGAGAGCAGGCCGGCTTCCGCCGCCTCGCCGCCTTATCCGCAAGAGGCGGAGAAATCGTTTCTCTTAGCGCTTCAGATGGGAAGCGGAGAGTCGGCGATCGAGCAGTTCCGCCGGGTATTCGAGGACATCGCAACGGCAGATACGACGGTCGAAGGCATGCAGAGAAGCGCCGCGATGCTCGTCCATTCGATCGAGAAGCAGCTTCAGCTCGCCGGCTTCAGCCTCGAGAGCGTCAGCGGCCGCTCTCCCCTTGCTTACTCCGAGATGATCCGGCAGCGCGACGACCGAGCTTCCGTAAGCGGGCTGTTCGAGCGGGAGATTCTTCCCGCCGTTCTATCGAGCGGCTGCCAGACGGGGGGCAAGCAGGGAGATCGCCTCGTTAGGGAGGTCCAGCGGCTGGTGGAAGCCCACTTCGACCAGGCGCTGTCGCTTCACCAGATCGCCGAGACGCGCTTCGTCCATCCGGATTACCTCAGCCGCTTGTTCAAGAAGACGACGGGCCGCACGTTCGTCGATTACCTGACGGATTACCGCATTCATAGATCGATCGAGCTGATGAAGAATCCCGCCTACAAAAATTACGAAATCGCGAAGAAGGTCGGCTACGACGACTACCGGTACTTCAGCCAGATTTTCAAGAAGAAAACGGGCCAAACAATCGGGGAGTTCCGGGGCCGGACCGAATGCGCGAGCAATTAAAAGGAGAGAACCTGCGATGACACGACGACTGATTCCCGACACTCTGACGCTGGAGGAGAGAGCCGGGCACGCGCTGAACGCGATGGCCGGCATGGCCGATCCGGAATACGGCGGCATCCCGTTCTTCGCGGCGAACCTGATGAACGATCCCGCCAACCTGACGCACGGGGACTGGGACTACGGCTCCTCGCACGGGCGCATGGTCGACGGAATGATTCTGGCGCGGCACATGTCGGGGGAGACGTTCGGGGCGGAGACGGAGCAGCGCTACCGCGACAATCTGATGACCTTCTTCAAGGAAGACGGGCTGAGCTACCGCCAAGAGAACCCGAACTTCGGCTGGGAGCCGAACGCGAACCTGATCGACCAGCGCGCGGTCATCCTGTCGCTCACGACCTGGTACATGGCGACGGGAGACGCGAAGGTGAAGGAGGCGGCCGACCGCCACGTCGCCGCGCTGAAGAGGATCGCGATCAAAGAGCGCGAGGTGTGGTACTACCCGGCGTCCGAATACAAGGAGGAAGGATGGCCGTCCGCGAACGCGATGCTGCTGCGGCTCGCTCCCGATCCGGCGGCCTTCTGCGGGCGTCTCGTGATGCCGCTGCTGAAGTACCACGAGCTGACGGGTAGCCGCGACGCGTTCGAGCTGTGCCAGTTCTTCGTCGCGCTGATCGTGGAGCGCAGCGGCGTGTTCAACAAGGACGGCAGCTTCAACGACGCGCTCGCTTACCGCAGCGGGCACTTTCACACCCGTCTGGGCACGCTGGACGCGATCGCGAGATTCGGCGCCTTCACCGGGGACGCCTCGCTGATCGCGTTCGTGGAGAAGAGCTATGCCTGGGCGCTGACGCAATGCACCGCCTTCGGATGGACGCCGGGCGACATGAAGGAGCAGGCGTACGAGCACGAGACGTGCTCCCTCGTCGACCTGATCTCCACCGGCATCACGCTCGCGAAGAGCGGCTATACGAAGTATTGGGGCACGGTCGAGAGATTCATCCGCAACCATCTGACCGAGTCGCAGCTGCTCGAGCTCGATTGGGTGAAGGAGACGGACGATAAGTCCCGCAACGTGGTCGGCCGCATCAGCTACACGAACGTGGCCGCCAGCACGCGCGGAGCGTTCGCCGGGTATTCCGCGCCGAACGACTTCTGCTGCGACGTGAACCACGGCCGCGGGCATACGAACGATTTGCAAATCTGCTGCCTGGGCTCGGGAACGCGCGGCCTCTTCATGGGATGGAGCAACACGGTGACCGAGAAGGACGGCAAGATAAGCGTCAACTTCCTGCTTAATCGCGGCTCGGTTTGGCTGGACGTGGAGTCGTACTTGCCTCACGAAGGCAAAGTCGTGCTTCGCGTAAACAAGGACCTGCCTTCGCTGCAGGTTCGCATTCCGGAATGGGCGGGCTTCGCCAAGGTCCGTATTCTCCGCGAGCGGAACGGGGCCGTTGCCGAGGGACGCGGCTCGGAGCCGAGCCGTTGGGTCAAGGAATGCTTCCTGCAGCTGAACGAGGCGTTCGCGGGAGAGACGATCACGATCACGTTCCCGCTGTCCGTGCGGACGACGGTGGAGACGGCCATCGGCCAGACGTTCGTGACCGAATGGCGCGGCGACGACGTCGTCGGCATTACGCCGCGCGGCACGAAGCATCCGTTCTATTCCGGACGCCGAGTCTATGACGTCGCCCCTATGCGCGAGGGAGATCTCCGCCGGATCGAGAACGAGTTCGTATGGTAAAGGAGGAGAGCGAACGATGAAAACGGTCGTTGCCGTATATACGGGCCAAGGATTGGCCGACCCGCTGAAGAAGGTATTCCAGGAGCTGCTGCCGGACGTAAGGCTCGTCAACATTATCGACGACAGCCTGATCGGCGACGTCGTGAAGGCGGGGCATGTTCCCCCGGGAGTCGCAAGGAGGCTCGTGCAATATTATCATAACGGCGAAGAGCTGGGCGCGGACGTCATCCTGAATACGTGCTCGTCCGTCGGGGAAGTCGCGGACGACGCCCGCAAGCTGATCGGTATCCCGATCGTCAAGATCGACGAGGCGATGGCGGCGAAGGCGGCCGCCGCCTACGATCGGATCGCGGTGCTGGCGACGCTGCCTTCGACGCTCGAGCCGACGATGAGGCTGATCGAGAAGGAGGCCGCGGCGGCGGGAAGGGCCGTCGCGCTGGTGAACGGTCTCGCCGCCGGAGCGTTCGAGGCGCTGAACGGCGGTCGCCCGGAGGAGCACGACCGCCTCATACTGGAGACGGCGGAGCGGGTCGCCGGCGAAGCGGACGCGATCGTGCTCGCCCAGGGCTCGATGGCCCGGATGGAGAGCAAGCTGGCCGAAGCGACGGGCAAGCCGGTGCTGTCGAGCCCGCGGCTTGGCGTCTTGCAGGTGCGCGAGGTGCTGAAGCGGCTCGCCCGCGGCGAGGAGGCCGCGCGATGAGCGGCGCCGGGAGCGGGAACCTGGCCGGAGGTCCGGCGGCGGGGATTCCGTACGCAGGTTCGCAAACCGGCGCGAGTATCGGAGCGGGTTCCGATGCGGGTGACGGCGCAGGTGCGGGACGCGTCGTCGCGGAATACTTCGTCGAGACGCCATGGACGCTCGCGCGCGCGGCGGAGGTTATCGCGGGAGAGCAGTCCACCGGCACCTTCACCGCCGTTCCGGGGGAGACGGCCTTGCTGAAGGAGCGCCATGGAGCGCGGATCGAGCAGATCGTTCCGCTGGAGGAAGCTCCGGCCCCGCTTCTTCCCGGGGCGAAGCTTCCTCGGAATCATGACGGACGCTACCGTCGCGGGAGAATCGCGGTATCCTATCCGATCGTCAACTTCGGTCCGTCGATTCCGAACCTGATGAGCGCGATCGCGGGCAATCTGTTCGAGCTGCAGGAGCTGTCCGGCTTGAGGCTGCTCGATATCGAGCTGCCCGACGCCTTCGCCCTGCGCTACCCGGGGCCGAAGTTCGGCCTCGCCGGAACCCGTCGGCTGACCGGCGTCTACGGCCGGCCCATTCTCGGCTCCATCGTCAAGCCGAGCGTCGGCTTGTCGGCCGAAGACCTAGGCAGTCTCGTCTACGAGCTGGCCGTCGCCGGCCTCGACTTCATCAAGGACGACGAGCTGAACGCGAGTCCCCCGTACTTGCCCCTGGAGCGGAAGGTCCGGGCGGTCATGGACGCGATCGAGCGGGCGGCGGACGCCACGGGCAAGAAGACGATGTACGCGTTCAACATTACCGGCGACATCGACGAGATGCGCCGCCGTCACGACGCCGTCGTCGAAGCGGGCGGCAACTGCGTCATGGCGAGCGTCCTGAGCATCGGCTTCGCGGGGCTCGCGCACTTGAACGGCTACAGCGAGGTACCGATTCACGCGCACCGCAATCAATGGGGCATGCTGACCCGCAGTCCGGGACTCGGCATGGAATTTACCGCCTTCCAGAAGCTGTGCCGCCTGGCCGGGGCGGATCATCTGCACGTGAACGGGCTGAACAGCAAGTTCTACGAGAGCAACGAATCGGTCGCGCGCTCGATTCAGGCATGCGCGCACCCGCTGTTCGGCGGCTACGAGACGGTGCCGGTCGTCTCATCCGCGCAATGGGCGGGCTCGGCTCCGGCCACGTACGAGGCGATTCGCAGCGTGGACGTGATGCATCTCGCGGGCGGGGGCATGCTCGCCCATCCGGACGGCCCGGCCGCCGGCTTCGAATCGATGCGCCAAGGCTGGGAAGCGGCAGCTAGGGGCATTCCGCTCGAGCAATACGCGGCGAATCATCCCGAGCTGGCCCGCGCGATCGAGAAATACGGAAAGGGCTGAGACGACATGATCTTGCGGGATCGAATCGACGAAGGAGGGGGCCGCGCCAAGCGGCCCCTGATCGCTTATTACGGAGACGACTTCACCGGCTCGACGGACGTGCTCGAGGCGCTGTTCCGGCAAGGGCTGCGGACGGTGCTGTTCCTGGATCTTCCCGATGAAGACGGGCCGTCCGGCTCCGGGAGGCACGAGCTGCTTGACGGGCTTGACGCGTTCGGGATCGCCGGGGTCGGCCGCTCTTTGTCGCCGGAAGAGATGGAGCGGGAGCTGCCTCCGATCTTCGAACGCTTGAAGCAGGCCGGCCCGGCCATCGTTCACTATAAAATCTGTTCCACGTTCGACTCGTCGCCGGGGACGGGAAGCATCGGCAAGGCGGCCGAGCTTGGCCGCGCTATATTCGGCGGGCGCTTCGTTCCGGTTCTCGCGGGAGTGCCCTATCTCGGTCGCTATACGGTGTTCGGGCATCATTTCGCGGCGGCGCCGGGCGGAGAGGTGTTCCGGCTGGACCGCCATCCGACGATGTCGCGGCATCCCGTGACGCCGATGGACGAATCCGACTTAAGGAAGCACCTCGCGAGACAGACATCTCTGAAGTCGTCCCTGCTGGACATCGTCGCGCTGGATGGCACCGCAGCCGAGGCTAACGAAAGGCTGGAGCGGGTCGTAAGCGGGGAGGCGCCCGATGTGGTCCTGTTCGACGCGCTCGACGAGAGGCGCCTTGCCGTCGCGGGAGAGCTGATTTGGCAGGAGGCGCGGAAGACAGGAGACGGGCTATTCGCGATAGGCTCCTCAGGCATAGAATACGCGCTTGGGGCGGCGTGGCGGGCTTCGGGCGAGCGGACGTCATCCGGCTTGGAACAAGAAAAGAAGCAGCAGCCGGCGAAGCCGGTCGAACGCCTGCTCGTCGTGTCGGGAAGCTGCTCGCCCGCGACCGCGAGGCAGATCGCCGAGGCGGAGGCAGGCGGCTTCGCGCTTATTCGCGTGCCGACGCTTGAACTGATCCGCCCCGAGCGGGCGGAGGAGGCGAGGGCGAGGCTGCTCGCGGAAGCGAAGGAGCGGCTCGACGAAGGCCGCAGCGTGATCTTGTATTCGGCCAGCGGACCGGACGATCCGAGCATCGGAACGCTGCGGCAGGCGCTGGCCGAGCAAGGGCGGCGGCCGGAGGACAGCAGCCGCCTGCTCGGAACGGAGCTCGGCGGGCTCGCGCGCTCGCTGGCCGTTCAGGCGGGCTTGACGCGCATTCTCGTCGCGGGAGGCGATACGTCCGGCTACGCCACCCGGGCGCTGGGCATTTACGCGCTCGAATGCCTCCGGACGCTGGCGCCGGGCGCGCCGCTCTGCCGCGCTTATTCGGACGACGCGGAGCTCGACGGGATCGAGCTGGTGCTCAAGGGCGGGCAAGTCGGGGGCGAGCGGTTTTTCGATCTGGTGAAGAGAGGCGGAGGAGCAGCCGATGAACGAGCGAATGCATGAGGCGATAAACGGCCGCCGGGAGAAGTCGGCGTCCGCTATCCCGCCCGATTGGGCGAACCTGGACGTGCTGGAGAGAAACGCGGAGCCTCCCCGCGCCGATCTGATTCCTTACGGGGGGACGGACGACGCAATGGCGGGCGAGCGGGAGCGCTCGCCCTACTTTATGCTGCTTAACGGCGATTGGAGGTTCCTCTATGCCGAATCGCCGGCCGGAGTACCGGAGGAATCCGAGCGTGCCGACTACGCGGACGAGAGCTGGGATACGCTCCCGGTTCCGTCGAACTGGCAGATGCACGGTTACGGTACCCCTCACTATTCGAGCTGCCCGTATCCTTTTCCCATCGATCCCCCGCACGTTCCCGCGAATAACCCGGTCGGCTGCTATCGCACCTCGTTCTCCATTCCCGAGGGATGGGAGGGGCGAAGCGTCCGGCTGCTGTTCGAAGGAGTCGATTCGGCGTTCCACGTCTGGTTGAACGGGAGCTTCGTCGGCTATGGGCAAGGCAGTCACTTCACGACTGAGTTCGACGTTACGACCTTGCTTCGTCCCGGTTCGAATCTGCTGGCGGTCCGCGTCTATCAATGGTCGGACGGCAGTTATCTGGAGAGCCAGGACAAGTGGCGCCTCAGCGGGATTTTCCGGGACGTGTATCTCGTCTCTCTTCCGGCTGTCACGGTACTCGACGCTTTCGTCAGAACGGGCTGGCAGCCGGACGGCAAGACGGCCGAGCTGGAAGTCACCCTGCAAGCGGCAAACGTAATGGGCAAAACGGAACGTTCCTGCCGAATCGAAGCCCTGCTGCTGGACCCGGAGGGAAACGCCGCGCTGAAGGCGGATCTGCCTTTATCGTCTCCGATAGCTCCGGGCGAAGCCCGCGAGCTGCGCTTGCGCGAAGCCGTCGCTTTCGCCAGGCCGTGGACGGCGGAAACGCCTGCGTTATACGTTCTATTATTGAAAATGTTCGACGAGAAAGGCGCGTTGGCGGAGGTCAAACGGATCGCGGTCGGCTTTCGGGCCATTCGGATCGAAGGGGGACGCCTGCTCGTGAACGGCAGCCCCATTATCGTCAAAGGGGTCAACCGCAACGAATTCGATTCGCGGGACGGCTTCGCCATTTCGAAGGAATCGATGCTCAAGGACATCCTGCTGATGAAGCGGCATAACGTCAACGCGGTTCGGCTTTCCCACTATCCGAACGATCCGAGATGGCTCGACCTCTGCGACCGCTTCGGCCTGTACGTCATCGACGAGACGGACCTGGAGACGCACGGGTTCCATTTTGCCGGCGACGAAGGTTATTTGGCCAAACGGCCGGAGTGGAGAGAGGCGTTCGTGCAGAGGGCGAGAAGGCTCGTGGAGAGAGACAAGAACCATCCGTCGGTTCTCGTATGGTCGCTCGGCAACGAGTCCGGTTACGGGCCGAACCACGACGCGATGGCAGAGTGGGTCCGGCAAGCGGACAAGACAAGGCCGATTCATTACGAGCGCGCCTACGACGCTCCGGTCGTCGACATCGTCAGCAGCATGTACCCGGCCGTCGGGACGATTATCGAAGAGGGGCTCAAGGACGATCCGAGGCCGTACCTGATGTGCGAATTCGGCCACGCGATGGGCAACTCGACCGGCAACCTGAAGGAGTATTGGGACGCGATCTACGAGTATCCCCGTTTGCTGGGGGGACTGATCTGGGAATGGGCGGACATGGCGGTCGAAGCTCCGGCGACGGCTCGCGCAGCGGTTCCCGCAACGGCTTCCGATCCGGTTTACCTGTACGGCGGGGATTTCGGAGACGCGCCGCACAGCGGTCCGTTCTGTCTGGACGGGCTTCTCTTCCCGGACCGGACACCGAAAGCTTCTTTGCTCGAATACAAGAAGGCGATCGAGCCGGTCAAGGCCGTGTCCTGGAACGGGGAGACGGGAGAGCTCGTTCTGGAGAACCGATACGACTTCCTTACGCTTGATCATTTGGAAGGCGAATGGACGCTGTTTCGCGACGGAGAGACGCTAAAGAGCGGGGAGGTGCCCCTCCTTCGGACGCCGCCCGGAGAAAGGGAGCCGATCCGGCTCGTTTCGAAGACGGAGCTGCCGACGGAGCCGGGCGAATACTGGCTCAGGGTTCGCTTCGTCCTGCGCAAGCAGACCCCGTGGGCCGAACGCGGCTTCGAAGTCGCGTGGGAGGATTTGCCCTTGGGCCGCGTAAACGCGAAGGAGCGGGCAACGCCAGTTCCGCTTCCTCCCGAGCTCGAGAGCAAAGCCGAAGCAGGGTTCTCCGCGCGGCTAGCCGTCATCTTGGGAGAGGGCTTCGAGTTCCTCTTCGACACGGCGAAGGGGACGCTGGCAAGCTGGAAGGTAGGCGATAGAGAGCTCTTGCTGTCCGGACCGACGTTGAACCTCTGGCGAGCTCCGGTAGACAACGACGTGCATCTGGCGAAGGAGTGGATCGCAGCCGGCTACGACCGGCTCGTTCCCGATCTAAGGCACGCCTCGCTCGAGCGGCTGGAAGAGGGCGGAGCGGTTCGCTTCCGCACCGAGCTCGCGCTCGGCGCCAAAGGCGAAGCCATGGCGTTCCGCGCTCGACTCGATTATACAGTGAACGGAGCGGGGGAGCTGCTGCTCGAGGCGGAACTCGAGGCGCTGCGGTCCGGTCTTCCGCCGCTTCCGCGCTTCGGCTTGGAGCTGCGGCTGCCACGCGAGCGGGATCGGTTCTTCTGGTTCGGCCGCGGGCCGCACGAGTGCTACGCCGACAGGAAGGAGAGCGGCAAGCTCGGCATCTACGGCGGATCGGTCGCGGAGCAGTTCGTGCCCTATATCAAGCCGCAGGAGAACGGGAACAAGGCGGATACGCGCTGGGTCCGCATTGAAGGAGCCGATGGCTTCGGGCTTCGGGCCGAGGCCGCCGGGCCGCCGATGAACGTAAGCGCGCACCATTACGAGATCGACGAGCTTGCAAGAGCCAAGCATGTCCACGAGTTGACGCCGGCCGGAGAGACGATCCTCAAGCTGGACGCCGCCCAGAGCGGGCTCGGCAATCATAGCTGCGGCTATGCCCCGACGCTGGAGAACTACCTGCTGCCCGCGTCGGAACGGAGGGTCTTCTCGGTCGTCCTAACCGGCATCCAACCCGCATCCGAGCAAAAATGAGAATTTCTTCATGTAAGAACGGGCCGCAAAAGCGTTAGAGATGCCTCCGTGGTGGTTATATAGGAGAAGAGGGCGATACTCGTCGCCTTACATCTTCAGCTTTCAGGAGGCTATTATGAAACTTAAAAATTCGCTGTTTGTCCTTTTTGCTTTGGCGCTTATGCTCGTGGGGGCCGGTTGCGGCAACAACAACAACAATACTAACGGCAACGGAGTAGACGACACGACGCCGGTGCCGACGGAGTCGAGCGTTCCGACCGAATCCGCGCCTGCGACAACGACGACTCCGTAACCTTCCAATCCGCCGGACGCTCTCATGGGCGCTCCGGCGGATTTTTTATGGTTACCACAAAGTTAAATTTTTATAAATCAGACAAAAATGTATCTATTCCTCCAAACATTCGTTTATAGTTATGGATAGAATGACCTAGTCATTTATTCCTATGGTGGAGGATGAGAGATGTACACGTATGTCTTGTTCGTGCATTTGATCGCGGCGGTTATGGGATTGGGCGCGGCCTTCGGGTTTCCTATCGTCGCCAAGAGCGCCAAGACGGTCAGCCAAGCGAAATTCGTATTGAACCTGCTGCACAGGCTGGAGATTCTTCCGAAGGTCGGGAGCGTTTTGCTGCTGATTTCGGGCATCGTAATGGGAATACTCGAGACTTGGCTTTTCCAAGAGGCGTGGTTTATCGGTTCCATCGTCATCTACCTCGCGGTCCAGTTTATCGTCGCCGGCCTGCTTCCCAAGAACATGAAGAAGCAGCTTGAGGTTCTGGAAGGGGCCGTAGGAGAGGAACTGCCGGAATCGTACAAGGCGCTAGGCAAGCAATCCGCGAAGTATGAAGGCATCTCTCATCTTGCCGCTTTCGTGTTGATTCTGCTTATGGTTTTTAAGCCGTTCTAATACATACATAGTTCCATACATAAGCGAGGGAGCCGTTAGGGCTCTCTTTATTTTTGTTAGGATAACTTGAGACATCCAAGCGCAATTTATTCCGTTGACAGGCTATCGGCAGCGCGCGATGATAAGGGGAGGAATCCCATAACCGGAGGTATGAACAATGAAGATGCAATCGGATGTCGTGAAAATAAGAGGGGAGCTTCGCCGCGCGAAAGAGCAGCTGAAGCGCAATCGGTTGACGGTCGGTTTCATCGGAGGCTCCATCACGGACGGACGTCCCGGCCATAACTGGCCGGAGCCCGTCACACGCTGGCTGGCCGATCGGTTCCCGGAAGCCAGATTCACGGTGGAGAACGCGGGAATCGGCGCGACGGGAAGCGATCTCGCGGCATTCCGCGCGAAGCGCGACCTGATCGATCCGGGCTGCGACCTCGTCTTCGTGGAGTTCGCGGTCAACGATTGGGAGGTGCCGACGGAGCGCCGGAACAAGACTCGCGAGGGGCTTCTTCGCCAGCTTCTGGCGGACGGCAAGCGGGATGTCGTACTCGTCTATACGTATAACCAAGACATGTACGAAGACATGATGAACGACCGGGTTCCGCCCAGCATCGCGGAATTCGAAGCTCTCGCCGAACATTACGGACTGAGCTCGGTATGGATGGGCAAACATGCCCTGAACGAGGTCAGAAGAGGGCTGCTTCAATGGGAAGAATGGCTTCCGGACGGGCTTCATCCGACTCAGCGCGGAAGCTTAAGCTACGGGACAAGCGTCATCGGGTTTCTGGAGCACGAGTTATTGACGGAAGTCGAATCCGCATCCGCGGAGACGAATTCGGGCGTGCTTCCGGCACCGCTGAACCAAGGCCATTGGCAGAACGTTCGTTTCGTCCCGTTCGACGATATTCGAACGGAAGGTCCATGGACCGTGCGCCGCTGGGTCAATCTGCAATGGATCGATCATTCCTTATCTACCTTCGCCGTAGGCTCCAAGCTCAGCTTCCCCTTCGAGGGGACGGTTCTGGCGCTGGCCTTCGACTTCGGGAAGCGTTCGGCGGAATTCCGTTACCGGGTAGACGGCGGAGAATGGAAGATTTCCGATCGAGAGCGTCCGGACTGGTGCGGGCCGAGCGGCTGGCTTAAGCTGGAGGTTCTTTACGACGATCTTCCTCCGGGCAATCACGTCTTCGAATTGGAAGTCGTGCACGGCAGCCGTCCGGATTGCGGGGGCACGAACTTCGATCTGGCTTTCGTAGGGGTTGTTTAAACGCGTTGGAGCGATGCGTTTCTGGAGAAGCTATATTGTTCTGGCGCGGTTTTTTTTGCCGTGTGATCCCATGCCTTGACTTGAAGAGACATCCAAGCCCATAATCCAAATGGATTAGACATGTTTGCCAAGCCGGCACTGGGGATTGAGCCTATGTTCAAAATCGGTTTCCGAACGATCAAAACGGCGGTAGGAGTCAGCATATCGGTTCTTATCGGAGAACTGCTCGGGCTGCAAAATTTCGCGTCCGCGGGCATCCTCACCTTGCTGTGCATCCAGAAGTCGCGCAAAAAATCGATTCACGCAGCGGTCAGCCGGTTTTTCGCTTGCTTGAGCGGGATGTTTATCTCTACCGGGATTTTCGAGCTGATCGGCTATGAGGCGTATTCTTTTCTCGCGGTGCTTCTGCTCTTCATTCCGCTGCTGGTCCGCTTCAAATTTCAAGAGGGCATCGCGAGCAGCGTCGTCATCATGATGCACATTTATATGCACGGCAAGGTCGAGGCTTCGTTTTTCCTGAACGAGTTTCTGATCGTCGTCATCGGCCTGGGGGTTGCGCTGCTCGTCAACTGGTACATGCCCAGCATCGATCGGGTGCTGATCAAGCATCAAGAGGAGACGGAGAGGCTTACCAGCGCCATTCTTCTCGAGATCGCGAAGTATTTGAAGAGCGGCTACACGCTTTGGGACGGGAAAGAGCTGCTGCTCCTCGAGGACACCCTGAACAAGGCCAGATCCATTGCCGCTCTCGACGCCGAGAACCATCGCACGTTGGATAAGCGGAACGATTATGGGCTATACTTCGAGAACAAGCGGCGGCAGTATCACCTGCTGGAGAGAATGCTTCCGATGGTGTCGCGGATTACGGCGCAGATGGAGCAGAGCAATCGGATCGGCGACTTCGTCATTCAGTTAAGCGAGCAGCTTCGCCACCCGAACAAGTCGGATGAATTGAACGACAAGCTGCGCGCCATCCGCGAGTATCATAAGCAGCTTCCTCTGCCGGAGACCCGCGAGGAGTTCGAGAACCGGGCCAGCCTGTTCACGATGGCGAACGAGCTGGAGCGTTTTATCGATACATTATAATAGCGGCGAAAACACAATGGCGGAAAAGAGCCCATGAGCACGGCGCTACGGCAGCGGACAAGAGAGAATGCGAGATGGAAGAACATTCCTGTTGCGTTCTCTCTTTCGTTTATGGTACATTATTTCTCGCGCCGCTGAAGC
>Ga0065721_10052132_pt1 | contig 12618 bp, 11 predicted proteins | sample Mesricmetagenome_FD_59108 | JGI IMG/M metagenome (GOLD analysis project Ga0065721, IMG submission 59108) | Mesophilic microbial community from rice straw/compost enrichment Sample: eDNA_1 v2 (version 2) | ecosystem: Engineered > Solid waste > Grass > Composting > Bioreactor | place: USA: Davis... | reverse complement strand
GGCGGACGACGTCGCGGCTTGGATGTTCGGCGAGCTCAGGCGAGCCGGAGCGCTGTATCAAGCCGCGGCGGTCGAGCATATCCGGACCCATTTCGGAGAACGGTTCGTTTACGTGAACGAGAACGGGCACGCCTCGATCGACAAGGAGGTCAAGAAGGCGTTCAAGAAGCTTCACGGCGGCAAAGCGGCGTGGGACCGGGACGCTTTTTATTGGGGCTGGACGTCGGCTATCAAGATTTGACCGGTCCGGGAGCCGCGCGCGGTTCCGCTTGCGGCAACGGCCCGTTCGGCGCCCCGGGGGAGCGGCCGGCTTGCAACCGGGAAGGTACTCAAATCCGTAGGAGAGGCGTCCCGGCCGATCGAGACCGCGTTATTTTTGAATAAGCACCCGAGTGGACGTCTTGATCTGGTCGAACAGCCAGCGGACGTCCTTGTTGTGCATCCGGATGCAGCCGGCGGAGACGTATTTGCCGATCGATTTCTCGTCGTTGTTGCCGTGAATGCCGTAGGCGTAGCTGGTTTTGCCGTTTACGGTAACCTTTAGTCCGAGCCAACGGTCGCCGAGCGGATTTTTCGGATCGCCGCCCTTGATCTTTTCTTTGTAATAAGGCCTGTTTTTGATTTTCTCGACGATGGTAAACAAGCCTTCCGGCGTATAGGAAGGCTTCTTTCCCGTGGCGACGGGGAACGACTTGACGAGCTTGCCCTCTTCGAAAAAATGAAGCTTGTTCGTAGATTTGTCGATGAGGATGAACTGCTCGTACTTGACGTATTTGTCGGCCAGCCGGACGGTTTGCTCTTGGGCGGACGCGACGGCCGGCACGAAGAGCAAGGCAGCGACGAACAGCATCAACGCGCGACACCATAAAGCGATTTTCATGGACAGGGCCTCCCCGGAACGTTTCTGCCCTATCTATATATGCGGCGACCAAGGGAAAATGGAAAGCTTCGGAGAAAAAGGCGCCGCGCATCGCCGAGGTTCCGCGATATCGTGCCGGGCGTGGCGGTTGGGCGGGAGGAAAAGCGGTTAGGAGGCCGATCGGGAAATCGGCGCGAGGCATGCGGTTAGGGGGGGATCGGGTAAAACGGTGCGAGGCAGCCCGTTTAGGAGGTTGCGGGGGAATCAGCGTTTTCGCAGCTCGAAAAATTCGCAAGCCGACCTGTCGTGGTACGCCAAGTCTCCGACGCCGGATTGGACGATCACCGTCCGTTCGTCGTAACGGACGATAATCCCGCCGGCATCGACGATATGGTCGTTTTTGAAGACGCGCACGGGAGCGCGCCGCTCCATCGTTTCCTGAAAGTCTTGATCGGTCGTCAACCGGATATTGATAGCCATGTTTGGGCGACTCCTTCGTCTGGCGGGCGAAGCGGCGATTGACGCTCGTTCGCGACCGCGATAATGGAGTCTATTATACCGCGAATCGGGACGAAGTTATAAGAACTGGGTTTTGGTTTTCGCGGCGACTTCCGTAATTTTCGTCTCAAGAGCGTAGATTTTTTCCTGCAGGGCGACGATCTGTTTGGTCGTGGAGACGAGAGCGGACAGCGCGTTCAGCGTTCCCTTCGGATCCTTGTTCTTCATGGCGTACTTGAAGTTGGCCCATGAGGGAGACAGATTTTTGCGGGCTTGGCTTGCGGCGCTTTTCTGAGCTTTGATCTGCACCTTGATCGTATCTACGGCCGCCAGGGAGTCGCGGGCGGATTTGATTTTCTTCGAGGCGGCGCTTTTGGCGGCTTTATGAGCGGCATCCTTCGTTCGAATTTCTTCTCGAGCGAATTGGACGACCAGTTTCATGGCATCCGCCTGCGTTTGGAGAAGAGAGGTCAAGGTTTTGTTTTTCAATGATTTAGCGGCGGAAATCCGTTTGTTCAACGCGGTGTAGGCATCGAATAAAGGCTGATGGCGCTCTTTGGCCTGCTTGACCTGCTGCTCCAGCTGAGCAAGCTTGGCCGCGTCGATCTCGCGGATCGCCTTGCGAAGCAAGAGCAGCGTTTCTTCGTTGCGGTAGTACAGGGCTTTGATCTTCGCTTCCATATCTTTGTCCGTCTTGAGCAGAGAGCCGAGATTGTCGTAGAGCCCGGTTAGTTTGGTCTTGGAACCGGTATCCGCAGCGGCGACGGTTTTGTCGAAGGAGGCTTTGACGGATGCCGTCAGCTCGACGGTCGCCGCGGAAGCGGCGGGGGGAGAAGCGACGAAAGCAAAAACGAGCAGGGCGGCAAAAAGCAAGGCGGCGAGAGGTTGGACAAGGTACTTGGCGGACGAATTGACGGCGAGAGGTTGGACAAGGGGCTTGGCGGACGAATTGACGGCGAGAGGTTGGACAAGGGGCTTGGCGGACGAATTAACGGCGAGAAGTTGGACTAGGGGCTTGATGGATGGTTTGGCGGATGGCATAGCGGGTTCCTCCTTTGGATTGGGGACGACAAAAAGCACCCGCAAGCAAGGCTGTCTAGCCTCGCCTACGGGTGCTTCCCGTCGTCGAATTTGGTGATAAATCCGGTTGTGATCGATACTATACCCGACCTGCGAGGGCGTGTCAAGCGAACAGAAGATGTCGGTGAACAAAAGATGTCGGTTTCGTAGAGGATTGATTGCCAGGGAAGCAATTGGCTTATTAAGCTAAACGGGCGCGGGTGACGCGGGGGATTGGTCGGAATTCCGATTAACAGGGAAAAAATTAGTACCAAGGAAACAAGAATGGCATTGAAGAAACAAGATTGGTATCGAGAAAACAAGATTGGGATTACAGGAACAAAATTAGCGTCGGAGGCCGAACGGAAGTACGGGCCCGTGGCGCCGGAAAACGGAGGAGATAAGCGGGAAAGCCGCTTATCTCGGGCCCGTGGCGCCGGACAACGGGGGAGATAAGCGGGAAAGCCGCTTATCTCGGGCCCATGGCGCCGGAAAACGGAGGAGCTAAGCGGGAAAGCCGCTTATCTCGGGCCCATGGCGCCGGAAAACGGAGGAGATAAGCGGAAAAGCCGCTTATCTCGGTCCCATGGCGCCGAAAACGGGGGGAGATAAGCGGGAAAGCCGCTTATCTCGGGCCCATGGCGGCGGAAAACGGAGGAGCTAAGCGGGAAAGCCGCTTAGCTCGGTTCGCGGCTCGATAAGCGGAAAAGAGGACGGCCACGAGCAGGGACGAGGCTGTGTCGCCTCGCCGACGTTCGCGACTCGGTACGGCCTACAATACGTCCTCTTCACGCACGTTATCCTCTTCCGTATGGACGGCTACGAGAACGAGGCTCGTCGCCTCGCCGACGTTCGTGACGCGGTGCGGGATGCACGCGTTCCAGCTAAAGGAGTCGCCTTCCTCCAGCACGGCGGAATCCTCGCCTTGCTCGGCGAGCACCTTCCCTTTGATCACCATGTGTACCTCTTCTCCTTTGTGAGCGTGAGGGATTTCCCCGGTCGAGGAGCCCGCGGGGAATTCGACGAGTCGAAGCATCAGGTTTTTCGCGGAGCACAAATGTTCCACCTTCAAGTTGTCGCCTCCGCTCGTCGTCGTTTTGCGTTCCGTTTTGCGGACGACGCTCATGCGCTCGTCTTTTTTCATCAGCAAATAGGTTAAAGGCACGTTCAGCGCTTTCGCGATATGATCCAACGTGGCGATCGAAGGAGACGTTTTATTCGTTTCGACTTGGCTCAAGAAGCCTTGGGACAAGCCGGTTTCGGCGCAGATTTGGGCGATCGTGATCTTCTTGCGTTTGCGGATCGCGCGGATGGTGGAGCCGATATCCATTCGTTGGCCGCCTTTCCTCGAATTATTTTCAATACAAATAATATTTTTATATTAGCAATTTTTCGATTGACATTCTAGCGGTTCCGCTATAAAAATTATATATACAATAAAAAGTTTTCTATTGGTAATAATCCGAGCGAGGAGGATCCATCCATGACCGCGCCTTACGAATACGAAATACACCTGCCCCCGAACGCGGAAAAGGGACGAACGTATCCGGTCGTCTTCACGCTTCACGGCAAAGGTTCGAACGAGCGGAACATGTTTTCTTTGGTCGAGCCGTTGTCCGGGGAGTTCATTCTCATCGGAATTCGCGGCGATCTGCGCCTTGGCGCGGGATATCAATATTACGAGTTGAAAAGTCTCGGCAACCCGATCCGGGAGCTGTTCGACGCGGCCGTCGGCAAGCTGGAAAGCTTCATCGAGTACGCGACGGAGAAATATCCGATCGACCCCGTCCGGCGATATGTGCTCGGCTTCAGCCAAGGCGCGATTCTCTCGATGACGCTGGCGCTGACGATGGGCGACCGGCTGAAAGGGATCGTGGCGCTGAACGGTTACGTGCCGGACTTCGTCAAGACGGAATACGCTTTGCGCGACGTCCGCAACGTGAACGTATGGGTATCGCATGGGGAATACGATACCGTATTCCCGCTTAGGATAGGGGAAGAGACGGCGGCTTATTTCAAGCCCCTAGCGGATCGGTTGACGTTCCGCGTCTATCCGACGGATCACGGCGTCTCGCCGGACAATCAACGGGACTTCCTACTATGGTTAAAGGAGAGTGAGCAAGGATGATGCCGTCTTATTTTGTCGCCCACGGGGCGCCTTCGCTCGTGCTGGAGGATCACGCCTATACCGACTTTTTGAAAAGCTTCTTCCGAAGCCGGCCGAAGCCCGAAGCGATCGTGCTTTTCTCCGCTCACTGGGAAAGCCGGACTCAGACGATCGGCGCCGTTCCCGGGACTTACGAGACGATCTACGATTTCGGCGGTTTCCAGGAAGAGCTGTACCGGATGACTTACCCGGCTCGCGGCGACAAGGCGTTAAGCGACGAGATCGGAAGGTTGCTGAAGGAGAACGGCATAGAAAGCACGGCGAACGTCGAGCGCGGACTCGACCACGGAGCCTGGGCGATCCTGAAGCTGATGTATCCGGAGGCGGACATTCCCGTCGTCGCGCTGTCGGTGAACCGATATTTGACGAACGAGGAGCAGTACAAGATCGGGCGATCGTTGGCCGAGCTTCGCGAACGGAACGTGATGATCGTCGGAAGCGGCGGCACCGTGCACAACTTGCGGCGGGTCGACTGGAGAGCCGATACGGCGGCGGAATGGGCGGTTGCATTCGACGCGTGGCTGGAAGAGAAACTGACGGCATGGGATACGGAAGCGATGTTTCGATACCGCGCGGACGCCCCGTTCGCGGTCGAAGCCGTTCCGACGAACGAGCATTTCGTTCCGCTGCTGCTGGCCATGGGGGCGGGAGACGGATCCCGGCAAGCGGAGTTATTGCACCGGAGCTATCAATATGGCACTCTTAGTTTGAGCTGTTGGCAATTCGCGTAATCTCAGCCATCGACTGAACGAGGAAAGGGTGCAACGGGAACATGGACTTGAAGCTCGCGGGAAAATCGGCGTTCGTGGCGGCCGCAAGCAAGGGCTTGGGCAAAGCCGTGGCTCTTCAATACGCGAAGGAGGGGGCGCGGGTCACGATCGCGAGCCGCAGCTTGGAGCGGCTTGCGCAGGCGCGCGACGAAATACGGGCGGAGACGGGCGCCGAGGTCGCGCTGTTGAAGATGGACGCGACCCACGCGGAGGATATCCGGAACGCGATCCGGACGGCCGCCGCCGCTGCGGACGGTCTCGACGTTCTGGTCACGAACGCGGGAGGGCCCAGAGGCGGCTTTTTCTCCGACATGTCGGACGAAGATTGGGGACAAGCCTTTGAGCAAAACCTGCTCGGCACGATCCGCATGATCCGCGAAGCGCTGCCTTTCATGAAAGCGGCGGGGGGCGGACGGATCGTGAACCTCACGTCCACGTCCGTCAAGCAGCCGATCGACGGCCTGATCTTGTCCAACGTGTTTCGCGCGGGAGTCTACGCCCTGACGAAGAGCTTGGCCGGCGAGTTGGCCAAGGACGGCATCTTGATCAACACGGTCGCGCCGGGCCGCATCGGCACGGATCGGATCGCCGAGCTCGACGGCAAGCGGGCGGCCGAACAAGGCCGGACCGTGGAAGAAATCCAAGCGGAAGCGGTCAAGCAAATTCCGCTCGGCCGCTCCGGCAACCCGGAGGAATTCGCTAGGCATGCCGTGTTCTACGGCTCGTTCGCCAATACTTACGTGACGGGACAAGCTTTGCTCGTGGACGGCGGCATGGTGAAGGGGCTGTAGTTAAAGGCAATAACCCCCCTGAAAGCAAGGCCGAAAAAGCGTTCCATCGCTCCGAGTTCGAGCGGTTGGAACGCTTTTTTTCGGCTGGCCGCATGCCTGCCCCAGGCCTTCATGCGGGACCGCTTCCAGCGGCCTGAAGATAACGCCAAGGATTCGAGGGCGCATTTTTGGCCCTGGCGGGCGAGTGGCGAAGGGAGCAGGGAAATCGAGGGGACATTTTTAGCCCTGGCGGGAGGGTGGCGAAGGGAGCAGGGTAAACGAGGGCACATTTTTGGCCTTGGCAAGTACGGCGGGCAAAGCGAAGGCCGTCGGGCAGGCCAGCGCTTAATTAGCCGCTACAGACCGCCCGGCGCCTAAAACAACGACAACTGCTCCTCGATGCAATCGGGCGTATCGTTTTTCACGTTGCCGACTTTCGGAGACACCGGGTAAGCCCTCATTTTCTCGGCCGAATAGGGGCGCAGAAGCGCCAGAAGCCCTTGAACGTCCTCGTTGCTCCGGTCGAGCCACTCCGCTTCGTCTTCGGGGCGGAGAATGACCGGCATCCGGTCGTGAATGTCGGCCATCAGGCGGTTCGGCGTCGTCGTTATGATCGTGCAAGTGCTGATCTTGCGGCCGTCCGGCGATGCCCACGTATCGTACAAGCCGGCCATCGAGAAGAGAGCGCCGTCCTTCATCGTAATGCGCATCGGCTGTTTGAGGCTGCCGCTTTTTTTCCACTCGTAAAAACCGTCAGCGGGGATGATCGCCCTTTTCCTGCGGATCAGAAGCTTGAACGAGTTTTTCTCCAGCAACGTCTCCGCCCTCGCGTTAATCATCTTGCTCCCGATCTTGTCGTCCGGGGCCCATGAGGGGACTAGCCCCCAGCGCAGCTCTCCCAGCCGGTTTTTCATCCCGTCGTGGACGACCGCCGTTACGTACTGCATAGGCGCCACGTTGTAACGCGGGATATGATATTTGTCCATCGGCAGCTCGTTCAGATACCGCATCATCAGCTCTTCCATCGACACGACAATCGTATATCTTCCGCACATGGGCTTGTCCCTCCTGATTATCCAGTATCGACCGGGTCTTTAGCATTTAACGTAATTGAATCATAGCCCAGGAGGGTCTTCAAGGGGGAAATAGCGGCAACAGGGAGCGAACGAAGCGAGCGGGTACGAGAAAAATGAATAGGTCGTTGTGCAGGGTGAAAATAAGTCTTCAGGCCTAAATTTGTCGAATAATCAGGAAGAAATATGGTATAATAAGCGAAAAATGCGTTTTCATGAGCGGCGGTCCGATCCGGCATCGCGAGCCCATGAAGTCGGCCGCCGGGGGTTCGTTATGTTCGAAATCGCGTTGCCGCCTATCCAGACCTACGAAGCAAGAGACGGAAAATCGTTATGCTACCGCCGCTACGAGGCGGATTCGGATAAGCTGGTCATCCTTCTGCACGGAATATCGGAGGACGGTCAGTATCTTCATCCGCTCGCGGAATTTATCTCGAAGAAAGGGCTCGCGCAGGTCGTCGTTCCGGATTTGCGCGGTTACGGCTACCATCCGGTGCGCCGGGGAGACGTGGAGTACGTCGGCCAGCACGACCACGATCTCGAAGATCTCGTCCGCTGCTTGCGCGAGCGCGTCCGTTCGGGGTTCGAGCTGATCGTCGCGGCACACTCCGGCGGGGGCGGGAACGTCATCCGCCTCGCTCGCAAGAAGCTGGGTTCCGAGATCGGAGCCTATCTGCTGCTGGCCCCGTCCGTACACCCGAACGCGCCTATCAACCCTAAGAAGGACTTGTGGAGCGACGTGTCCGTGAACAAGCGCAAGCTTGCGTTCCTGAGCGTCCTGAACGCCCTAGGGCTCCGATTCTGGAACAAATCGATCGTCCTCCGCAACGATAAGCCAGCCGAGAGCCGGCACGGTCGGGAGACGCTGGAGATCAGCTACAGGCTGCTGCTTTCCCGAACGCCGAAAGCCAAATACGAACGCGATCTGCGGGCGATGACGCAGCCGACTCTCGTCCTCGTAGGGGAAAAAGACGAGGTATTCCAGCCCGGGCAATACGCGCCGATGTTCGCCGAGAACAACCATGCGAAAGTCAGCCTCATACGAGACTGCGACCATGACGGAATATTGTCGGACAAGGCGGCGTTCCGGGAGGTTGAAAGCTGGCTTCGGGCATTGGGGCGGGAGGGAAGAAAAAAAGCGCTGTAAAACGAAGTAGATCCATAGGAAAGACATCGGAGCCCGGCGGGATAAACGCCGGGCTTTTGCGCGCTTGGCCGGCGCGACGAGCGGGTTGCGGGCTTCCTCGTCCCTGCGAGCCTGATCGCTTGTGCGGCTCTCCTCACCCTACGGCCCTCCTCCCCCTACTGACCTCCTCGCCCCGGCGCACTTCCTCGCCCGTGCGATCCTGATCGCCATTGCGAAATCCGCCCGCCCCCGCGAACCCGTCCGCACGGTCATGACTTAATTTCCGCAAGAATGGAAATACCAAATGAAGCGACGATTGCTTCCAGCCGGATCATCCGCGAACCGCAAAACCGCATACTCACCTTGGGGGTATCTACCATGAAAAAAACGCATGCCACAATCGGTGCGGCCCTGACCCTGTTAACGGCGCTCAGCGCTTGTACCGGAAACAACAACAACCAAGCTTCGCCCGCTCCGACGCCGGGCCAGACGGCTACGGCACCGCCGACGGCCACCGGCGTAACCGGAACCAAATTCGAAAATTGGGGCTCTTACGGCTACACGCTGGCCAATAACCGGCATGTCCCTTTCAAGGAGATTACCGCGGACAACGTCAAAGACCTTGGCGTCATCTGGTCCGCGGATCTGAAGACGCTCGATCCGGACGTCAAAAACGGCAATCAGTCGTACCCGGTCGTGGTCGACGGCGTCGTCTACGTGACGACGGCCGGCAACCAGGTATTCGCTTTCGACGCCGCCACCGGCAATCAAATCTGGCATTGGAAACCTTCGGCGGAGCAAGCCGCCAACTTCTCCAAGGCCGGGGTTATCGCGAATCGCGGCGTCGCGGTCGGCGAGGGCAAAGTGTTCATGCTGGCGGTCGACAATTCGCTTGTGTCTTTGGATCAGAAAACCGGCGATCTGATCAAGATGATCAAGCTCTCCGACTATATCGACGGGGTGACGCTCGAGAACGGGTACTACGAGACGAACGCTCCGCAGTACTACAAAGGCAACGTCTATATCGGAAGCAGCGGCGGCGACAACGGCGTTCGGGGCTTCGTGGCGGCGTTCAAGGCCAGCGATTTGACGCCGGCTTGGGATTCCCCTTTCTGGACGGTCCCGCCGAAAGGCCAGGATTGGCTGGCGAAAAGCAGCTTCCAAGGAGGCGGCGCGGTCTGGGATCCGGTGGCGATCGACGAAGAGACCGACATCATGTATTTCGCGACGGGCAATCCGGCTCCGGATTTCTACGGAGCGAATCGCCCGGGAGACAACCCGCATACCGACTCGGTCGTCGCCGTCAACGCGATGACCGGAGAGCTTGTCTGGTCGAAGCAGGAAGTCAGCCACGACTTGTGGGACTATGATGCCGCGGCTTCTCCGATGATTATCGAAGCCACGGCGAAAGGGAAAAAGCAGAAGCTCGTCGTCCAGGGCGGCAAATCCGGCTTGTGGTTCGCGTGGGACGCCGCTACGGGCGACGTCGTATGGGACGGGGTTCCGTTCGCCAAGATCGATCATCCGAAACCGACGCCGGAAGGCGTTGTCGGCTATCCCGGAGTGCTCGGCGGCGAGAACTACGCGCCCGAGTCCTACGATCCCGAGACGAATTACGTACTGATCCCGGGCATCGAGCAGCCTTCCCTCTTCAAAGCGGCGAAGACCGAAGAAGAGGCGCATACGCCGGACTTCCCCGGCGCGGCGGCTTTCGGCACGGCGACCGAAGAGGTGCCGAACGTTCAGGCATTCGGCACGATTACCGCGATCAACGTGGATACCGGCAAGCAAGCCTACCAGGTCAAGACGAAGGATCCTCAGCGCGGAGGCTTGACGAGCACGGCTACGGGGCTAGCCTTTTACGGCGAGCTGGACGGCAAGCTTAACGCGCTGGATATCAAAAAGGGCGAGGTCGTCTGGACGTTCCAGACGGCGGGAGATAACGTCCAGGCGGCCCCGTCGATCTTCACGGTCGACGGCAAGGAATACATCGTCGTCACGACGGGCGGAAGGAACCCGAAGGTGCACGTGTTCGGCTTAGGCGGCAACAAGACGCAAGGCGCCGCAGGGGAAGCCGAGACGGGCGGCGCCCACGCCGGAAGCTAAGGAAGGATAGGCGGACGGTCAAGGCAGGCGATCCGCGTCCTGTCTTGACCGTCGCAATTTAAAAGGAGATACCTATCGTGATAAATAGGATGAAAGCCGCCCTGATCTTGCTCCTGGCCGCGTCCGCGATCTATTGGGCAGCCTCCCGCGGCGAGAAAGACGCGCTCGCGGAAACGCCGGTCGCCCATATCGAGTTGGATCAGTCGGCGTTTACCATCAGACAATGGCGGAATGACGGTTCTCATCTGGCCGCGGTCAAGGGCAAGCTGACTTTCGGCGGACAGCCGGTCGCGAACGCCGTCCTGCGATCCGACGCGGGCCGAAGGAACATTCGAACCGAAGAGGACGGCTCCTTCGAACTGCGCGTCGACCGCAGCCTGTTGACCCACGCGGCCGTTCGCGTCGCGTCGGTCCAGGAGGCGAAGGTCGCGGGCAAGCCGATCGGGAAGGGAGCGCGGGACGAAATGATGTCCGCTTCCGCCGCGATCAAAGTCTATCACCCGATCGAAGTGACCCGGGTGAGGCCGTCCGCGAAAGAGGCCGGCAAGGTCGAGGTGCATGCGCGGATCGTAAGCGAAACGGGAGACAAGGTTTCCTTTTTCCGGGTCGACAAGTACCGGATCGCGGGCCAGGTGTCGGACGCCGACGGCCGTCCGGTCAAAGACGCGATCGTATGGATCGACCGGGACAGGGGAGAAGGCTTCGCCAAATCGACGCCGACCGATCGGGACGGGAGATACGAGATGTATTACTGGCCGGAGGACGAGGAAACGAACCTCACGGTAGTCGTCGGCACGCGGCGATACACGCTGCCCGAAGGCAAAGTGTTCATCCTGCCCCGGAACACGAGCGTGGATATCCGGATTCGACTGCCGCGGGAAGGGACGGAGATCGACGACAAGCCGCCGACCCTCGTCTGCCTCACCTCGAAAGGAGCGATGTATACCGGCGTGTTGGCCGCGCTGGACGTTCCGTCCGACGTGAAGTACACCGTTACCATCCCCGATCGCGACGGCCGTTTCGTCTTGACGGTGCCGAAGGATGCGTGGGAGCGTCGGCCGTCTTTCTTCGAAACCCGGCTGACGAAGTTCTTGGGACAGGAGAAGGTGTTGAGGGCCGGAGACGCGCTGCCCGTCGGCTTCGTCACGCCGGGCGACCGCGATCCGAGGGTCGTCCCGGCCGCCTATTAGGAGGGCGGCCGTCCATCCGGTCAATCCGGCAAGTGCTCCATGTAGAAACGGAACCAATTGCGGTAGACGAACAGCTCGACGTCTTCCTCCCGGTAATGCTTCAGCAGCAGGTTCACCAATCGGTCGTAATGGCCCGCATGCTCCAGACCGACGATCCATTGCCCGATTCCGTCGAAGTCGGAGCCGAAACCGATATGGCGCCTGCCGCCCAACGCGCATACGTGGTCGATATGCAGGAGGATTTTGTCCATCGTCACCGGTTCCTCCGCGCTGACGAAAGGAGGAACGAACGTAATTCCGATGACGCCCCCCGTTTGGATGACGGAGCCGATCTGCGCGTCCGTCAGGTTTCTCGGCCGGGGGCTGATTCGGGTTGCGTTGGAGTGCGAAGCGACGACGGGTTTGGCGGCCGCTTCGATCAATTCCCAGAAGCCCGTCTCGGAGAGATGGGAGACGTCCATGATCAAGCCGAGCCGGTTGCATTCCCGGACGAGTTCCTTTCCCGCCGACGTAAACCCGCCGTTCCTCGGCTCCAGGACGCCGTCCGCCGCCCAATTGGCGCGGTTCCAGGTTATGCCGACGGTTCTGACGCCCAGTTGGTACAGGATGCGCAGATAAGCCATATTCCCGTGAAGGGAATCTACGCCCTCCAGGGTAAGAAGCGCTCCGATCCATCCCTCGTTCGAAGCGCGGCTCAAATCGCTTTTCGTGCGAATAAACCGCATTTGCGGCTCTTTCAGAACGCGTTCGTGGAACAGATCGACGCTTTCCAATACGTATTTGAACTCTCCGCGCCATCTCTCCGGCAAATATACGGCGAAGCTCTGCACCCCGATGCCCGACTGCAGCATTCTTTCGAGCGTCACGTCCAGCCCATCCCGTCCCCGGACAAAATCAAGCCCCGGATTTTCCAGAAGCTTGCTGAGCACATCGCAATGAGCGTCGAATATTTTCATTCCCCGATCACCTGCCCCGATAGGAATAGATAGGCGGGCGGGCG
>Ga0065721_10052131_pt1 | contig 12619 bp, 9 predicted proteins | sample Mesricmetagenome_FD_59108 | JGI IMG/M metagenome (GOLD analysis project Ga0065721, IMG submission 59108) | Mesophilic microbial community from rice straw/compost enrichment Sample: eDNA_1 v2 (version 2) | ecosystem: Engineered > Solid waste > Grass > Composting > Bioreactor | place: USA: Davis... | reverse complement strand
ACTTGGGACAGCTTCGCGGAATCCCGCCCGCTCACGAATTGCAGCACGTCGTCCGCGTCGTCGAACGACAGGATCATTTTTTTCGCGTCGCTAACCGCTCCGCGGATCGTCGGCATCACCTTCGCCGCGATGCTCTTCCTCACGTCGGCTTCAAGCGTCGGATGCTTCGCGCCGCCGAACACTTTCGCTTCGTCGATGCGCGCTTCGATGAACGCTTCCGCTTCGCTGATGATCTTGATCGTCTGCGCGTAGCAAGCTTCGGAAGTTTCGCCCCAAGTGACCAGGCCGTGCTTCTCCATCAGCACGAGCTCGGCTTTCGGGTTGTTGCGGACGCCGTCCGCGATCTTCTTGGACAACGTGAAGCCCGGACGGATGTACGGAACCCAGACGAAGCGGTCTCCGAAAATTTCTTTCGCGAGCTCCTTGCCGTTGTCCGCGCAGCACAGGCTGATAATGGAATCCGGATGCGTATGGTCGACGTGCTTGAACGGCAGGAAAGCATGCAGCAGCGTCTCGATCGATGCGCGAGGGTGCTTGGAATCGATCATGCAATTGGCTAAGTAGGCGACCATGTCTTCGTCGGACATTTCCGATTTCTCGTACAGCGGACGAATATCGTCCATGCGCAGTCCCGTGAAGTTGCCCGCCTTCATCGTCGCGAGATCGGAGCCGCTTCCTTTGACGTACATCACTTCGACGTCGCGGCCGCGGAAGTCCTGCACGATCGTCTTCGCCGACGTGTTGCCGCCGCCGTAGTTGCAGACGCGGCGATCCGCGCCGATAATGTTGGAACGGTAGACGAGTTCGTCCAGGCCGGTTTTCTGCTCTGCTGCCTTCGATGCTTGCCACAAGCTTTGTACCATGGAAATACCTCCGGTTTGTGTGTTTGTTTAGGTTTGAATTCATATTATCATACCCGTTTATTTTTGAATACCTAATTTTCAAACATAAACAAAAAAAGAAACCCGTGTGGTTCGGGTTTCTCCTAGTTTATGGATTAATAAATTTTTTATTCGGCAAGTAATGCTGCGCCCGAATGAAACGGATCGTTCTCGTCTTCGCGCGCATGACGATCGAATGGGTTTCCGCCCGGTCGTCCGGCAAGTAGCGGACTCCCCCCAGGAACTCTCCCGGCGTGACGCCCGTAGCGGCGAAAATGACGTCGTCCGTGCCGACCATGTCTTCCATCGTCAGCACTTTATACGGATCCTCGTTGCCCATCGCGATGCAGCGGGCGTATTCGTTGGCGTCCGACGGCATCAGCCGGCCTTGGATCTCTCCTCCGAGACACTTCAAAGCCGCCGCGGCGAGCACGCCTTCCGGAGCTCCCCCGGATCCGACGTACAAGTCGATTCCCGCCTCCGGGAACGCCGGCGCCATCGCGCCGGCTACGTCTCCGTCCGTCAGGAACTTGATCCGCACGCCGACTTTGCGCAGCGTCTTGACCGTCGACTCGTGCCGGACGCGGTCCAGAATCATGACGGTCAGCTCGGCCACGTTTTTGTTCAGGGCGTCAGCCGCTTTCCGGAGCGTAACCTCGAGCGGATCGGTCAACCTCAGCTTGCCTACGAGCTGCGGGCCGACGGCAAGCTTCTCCATATACATATCCGGAGCATGGAGCAAGTTGCCCTTGTCCGCGATCGCGATGACGGACATCGCGTTGTTCAAGCCTTTGGCCACGATCTCCGTCCCCTCCAGCGGGTCCACGGCGACGTCCACTTCCGGTCCGTTCATGCTGCCTACCTGTTCGCCGATGTACAGCATCGGCGCTTCGTCCATCTCGCCTTCCCCGATGACGACCGTGCCTTGCACCGAGATCGAGTCGAACATCGCCCGCATGGCCGAAGTCGCCGCGCCGTCCGCGTTGATCTTGTCTCCTCTTCCCATCCACGGAGCGGAGGCAAGCGCTGCCAATTCCGTTACGCGGACGATTTCCAGTGCCAGTTCTCTTTCCATATCCAGTCCTCCATCTCCTCTAACGACTCTTCCCTTTCATGTATATCATAATACGATTTATGACACAATATAAAGGTTTTTTTCTAGGTATATTGCATCATATTATCCGATCAAGTTAAACTACTTCAAGTTTCCGGACTTTAAGTACGACTACAGGCAGACAAAAAAACCTTGCCAACCCTCCATAACGGATAGTCTGACAAGGCTTTCCCCGGATTATTCGCCATTTCCCCGCAAGCGGATCGTCAGCTTCACGATCTCGCTGCGGCTTCCCAATCGGATCGGAGGTCCCCACGACCCGAACCCCGAAGACACGACGACATGCATCGCTCCTTTGCGCATGTAGCCCCAATCCAGCTCGAAGAGCCTTCTCGTGAACAGGTGGTTCGGCCAAAATTGTCCCCTATGGGTATGACCGCTTAACAGGACGTCCGCTCCAGCTTCGGCGGCCTTCCCGAACTCCGTGGGCTGATGATCCAGCAGCAGGATCGGCTTGCGCGCATCCAAGCCGTCCGTCAATTCGGCGACGCTTAACCGGCCTTCCGGATCGGCGGACTCCGCGGTTTTGTCCTTTCGTCCGACGACGTACAGGCCGCCGGCCGCTTCGACGGCCTCGTCCCGGAGGACGCGGATGCCGATTTTCCGGGCTTCTTCCACGTACTGCTCGACGTGGCCGCCGTAATATTCGTGATTGCCGAGCACCGCGAAGACGCCGTGCTCCGCTCTCAGCTGCCCGAGCACCTCGCTCATGCGATTCCGCAAGAAAGGCTCGATCGAATCGTCGAGCACGTCGCCCGCCAGCAAGACGAGATCCGGCTTCATCTCGTTCGCCAACTCCACCAGCTTGCGCAAATGTTTACGGCCGACGACGTTGCCCAAGTGAAGATCGGAAGCGACCGCGACCGTCCAATGGGTTCGACCGCCCGAGGCGGGCTTGTCGATAGCCAATTCATGGCTTCTTACGAAGGGACTCCAGGCGTTCCGAGAACCGGCGATCAGCAGCAACGCCAGCGATCCGAATACGAGTCCTCCCGAATAGGAGACGAAACCTTCCGTTCCGGCGCCTGCCAGCCAGAGAACGAAACGTACCGCGTCCGCTATCAGAAACAGGATCAAGGCGGCTTCCATCAGGAAAATGTAATACGAACCGACGACTTTAAGCAGCCGTCCGGTAGATCGCAGCCCTTTCGGGAACGGAAATCTTCCGAGGATAAACCCAAAAGCGATGAAGCCGAACGGGATCCAGAAGACGGCCGGCCGAACCTTGAATCCGATGGCCTCGAGCCATTCCGCAGCATGCCATCCGATGTAAAAATTGATAGCCGAATAGGCGGCAAGCAATAAACCGAACATGGCGATAAGGCGAGGTTGAATTTTCATGCGAAGAGATCGTCCCTGCTTTCCGTAGTCTGGTCTGGAACCCCGAAAGCGGCTCTGCCCCCCCGGGCGTCCACTTCCTAGTACGAAAAGCGACGAAAATCGGTTCCCGCAGCTTATCTTTCGTGCAAGACGGATTGGGGACGATCCTGCATAATCGCCCGCGACCACCGCTCGACGTCCAGTCCGGCTGCCTTGCGCCGGCCGGACAACGCGTCCCGGTTGCGCAGCATTTCGCGCGTTCGGTGCAGCACCGATTTAACGGCGGATACCGTACAGCCGGTCGCTTGGGCGATCTCCTGCATCGAATAGCCGAAATAATGAAAGAGCAGCCAAATCTCGATATTCCGCCCGGGCAACCGTTCGGCCAGCCATTCGATCGATCCCCGGACATCGGCGTAATCGTTATCCTCGTAAACCTCGCGAGTCCATTCCCGCAACGCTCTTCTTCTGCTCCTTTTGCGGCAAGCGTCGATCCAGAGGTTTTTGGCGATCCGAAAAATGAAGGGCTTCATCTCCCCGCAAGGCTCCGCCTGAACGTAATACACGAACGCTTTCAACAGCGTATCCTGCAGCAGATCCTCCGCGTCCCATCGGGTTCCCGCCAAGTAGCGGCAATACTTGGCGAGATCGGCCAAATGGGGAGTCACCCAGGCTTCGTAAGCCGAGTTCGCCTTCATTGCTCTACGGTCTGTCCGTCTTCCAACGCCTGCTGGCCGGACACGATCAACCGATCGCCGACGCCGAGACCCTGCAGCACTTCCTGGTACGGTCCGTTGACGCGACCCAGCCGAACTTTCCGCTTCTCCGCTTTGTTCCCGTTCAGAACGAATACGAACGTATCCCGGCCTTCCCTCAGAACGCTTAGGGACGGAACCGCCACGACGTTCTCCTCGTCGGGCGTAGTCAATTGCAGTTGCACCCGCGACGAAATTTTTAGCGATCGGTCGCCGTTGTCGGCCTCCAGCTCCAGAGAAATCAGCTTCGTGGCAACGTCCGGCACTTCGGCCAGATGAACCACGGTCGCTTGGCGAAGACGATCCTCGTCGTCCGAAGTCGTGAATACGAGCTCCTTCTTGCCCTGGACGAGCTCCGCCGCCGCTTCGGAGAGCCGAGCCTTCAGTTTGACTTTATCCGTGTTCTGCACGACGCCGAACGCGCTGCCCGGCTGCACGGTCGCTCCTTCGTCCGCTTTCACGTCGGTTAACACGCCGTTGGCCGGCGCGACGAGCTTTCCGCCGTTCCAAGCCGATTCCGCTTGCTCCAAGGTCAGCTTCGCCGCTTCGACCTGGGCTTCCAAGGCGGAGATCGACGCGCTGCCGTTCAAGGCGTCCAGCTGCTTCATGGAAGCCTGAAGGCTCCGTCTCGTTTCTTCCGCCTCTTCGGCGGGAGCGTTTTCCATCGTCTGCTTTTTTAGCAATTCCTTCAGCCTCTCGACCGTATTGGTCAATTGCAGACGGTTCGCGGACAAGTCGGCCGACGTCGAGGCCAGCGCGGACTCGGCGCTCTTGAGCGCCGCCGCGGCCCGCTCCCGCTCGATGCGCGCGTTTTTGCTGTCGAACTCGGCGATGACTTCCCCGGCCTTTACTCTCTCGCCGTTGCGCTTGAGCAGCTTGACGAGCACGCCTCCCGATTCGACGTAGATATCGGACCTCGAAACGGGAGCGACATCCGCGATTTGCTCGCGGGGATCGCCCATGCTGGCCTTGCCCACCTCTTCCACCTTGATCGCGGGCGTCGTTTCCGCTTGCGCGGCCGCGTCGGAAGGCTGCGGGTCGGCCGCGGAACATCCCGCGAAGAGCGCCGCGCTCGTCAAGAGCAGCAGCACGGCCGTCGCCCTGCCGCGAAAGGTTTGGCGTTCTATTGTGGTTTTCATATGCGTTTGCTCCTTTTGGGCCATTTTAAACGCCGATCCCGGCTTCGGCATTCCTCTTGGTTTTCCGTCCCGCTCCGAACAAGCGGCTCATTCTTGCCTTGAACGACTCGATCATTTCGTAGGCGATCGGCACGACGACGAGCGTCAGCACCGTCGAGGTGATCAACCCGCCGATGACGACGACGGCCAGCCCTTTGGAGATCAGCGTTCCGTGCGATAGGCCGAGCGCGAGCGGCACCATCGCCGCGATCGTCGCCCCGGCCGTCATGACGATCGGCCTTAACCGCACTTTGCCCGATTCGATCAGCGCCGCCCGCACAAGATAGCCTTCCTTGCGAAGCTGTTGCGTCCGGTCGAGGAAGACGATGGCGTTCGTCACGACGATGCCGATAAGCATCATGAATCCGATCAGAGAGGTGACGTTGATCGACTCCCTCGCGATCCGCAAGCCGAGCAGTCCGCCGATCACGGCAAGCGGCAAGGAGAACAATATCGCGAAGGGCGTTCCCGCATTGCCGAAGCAAAGCACCATGATCAAGTACACGATCGCCACGGCCGCGCCCATCGCGGCAAACAATTGCGCGAAGCTCTCGTCCATCTCGGCCGAGACGCCCCGGGTCGTCGTCGTGACGCCGTCCGGCAGCTCCAGCCGTCCGAGCGCTTCCGTCACTCTGGCGCTGATCGCCGCTTTGTCCGCCGAATCGATCTTCGCCGTCACTTGCACCATCAGCTTCCGGGAATCGCGTTGAAGCGCCGTCGGCGCCGCGACCTCTTCCAGCTTGGCGATCTCGTTCAGATAGACGACCGAGCCATCGGCAGCCTGGATCGGCATCCGGCCCAGCTTCGCGAGCGAATTTTTATCCCGGGGGGACAGCTCGACGGCGGTATTAAAGACGGTGTTGTCCAAGCGGACGTCGCCCAGTTCGTGTCTCGCGATCCACATCCCCGTCAGCTCCTGAACGCGCGGAACGTCGAGGCCGAACTGCCTCGCCTTGGAGGGATCCACCGTGATTTGCAGCTCTTTTTTCGCGTCTCCCAAGTTGTCCTCGGCTTCTTTCATCTCCGGGAATTCCTTCAGCTTGTCTTTGATTTGGACGACGGCTTGTTCGAGAAGCTGCTGGTCTTCCCCGAAGATCACGTAAGTAAAATCGATCGGCGCGTAGCCGCTTCCCCCCGCGAGCGAGCCGGGAATCACTTCGGAGCCTTTCGGCAGCCGGGCGGCGATCAGATCCTTGAAGCGGTCTTTCACCGCATCGGGGTCCGCGTCCCCGTCCGTCTCGGTAATGATCTCGATGGCGTTAGGCACGCGTTCGTTGCCGAAGTCGTACCCGACCAGCGTCTCCACGAATGCGAAGAGAGGCTTGCCGCTTTCGTCCGTCTCCTCCCTAAGCAACGTCTCGAGCTGCTTGGCCTGCACGTCGGCGCTGTCGAAAGACGTCTCGTACGGCAGCTTGACCGAGAAGTTCATTTGCTTGTCCGGCTCGCCCTCCGGCAGGAACGTCTTTGGCAGGTTAGGCACCGTGGCCATGATCGTCCCGACGAGCAGAATGCCGGAGAACGACAGCGTCTTGATCCGGTTGTTCAAGCTCCATACGAGAACTCGCTCGTAGAACTTGACCGTCCTGCCTTCGGAATGCTCCTCCGCTTCGACGCCGTTGCGGTTCCTGAGAACCATCAGTTTGGCCATCATCGGGATGACGGTCAGCGCGACGAGCAAGGAGGCGAGCAGCGCGCAAGCGACCGTGACGGCGAACGGGCGGAAAAATCCGCCGACGATCCCGGACACGAACGCGATCGGCAGGAACACCCCGACCGTGACGAAGGTCGACGAACTGATGGCCATGGCGACTTGGCGGACGGCCATCAAAATGACGGATTCGTTCCGCTTCTGAGCCTTTTGAAGATTGGCGTAGATGCTTTCGATAACGACGATGCTGTCGTCCACGATTCGCCCGACGGCGATGAACATGCCCCCGAGGGACATGATGTTCAGGGTGATGTCCATGACGTTCATGAAGATCAGCGTCATCAGGACGGACAGAGGGATCGAGACGACGACGATCAGCGTCATCCTGACGTTCTTCAGGAACAGAAGAATCATCAGCGAAGCGAGAACGACGCCGAGCATGCCTTCCCGGAGCAGACCGCTGATCGATTCCCGCACCTCGTCGGCTCCGTCGAACACCTTTTTGACGGTGATGCCTGGGAGGTTCGCCTCCCACTTCCCGATGAGCGCTTTCGTCTCGTCGGAGAAGTCGACGGCGTTTTTCCCGCTGGACTTGTACAGATGGATGCCTATCGCCGGCCTGCCATCCATCCTCGCGATAAAATCCGATTCGTTGACGGCCACGATGTCGGCCAATTCCTTCAGTTGAAGCGTCACGCCCGCCGGCGCCGGGATCTCCAGGTTCTCCAGCTCGTACAGGCTGTTTAATTGCCCTTTCACTCGGGCGATCTGGGAATTGCCGTCGAATTCGACGATGCCGACCGAACCGTTCGCCATCGCCGCTTGGATCGACGCCGTCACCAGCGCGGGCGACAAACCGTAGGCCATGAGCGTGTCGGCGTTCAGCCGGATATCCAGCGACGAAGTCCGCGCGCCGATCGTATCGATGTGGTCGAGGCCCGAGATCGATTCGAGATCCGGCTTCATCTCCCTCTCGTACAGCCGGTCGAGCTCCGTCTGGCTGATCGTCTCGTCCGCGTATACCGCCATGTAATAGGCCGGAATCGAAGCGAAGCCGATCGTGGCCACCTTAGGCCGGCTTGCTTCGCGAGGAACGTTCGCCTCTTGAACGAGGCTTTCGAGCTCCTGCTTTTTCTTGTCGATGTCGACCCTTTCCTTGAATTCCGCGAAAATGACCGACGATCCGTCGCTGGACGTCGAAGTAAGCGAATTCAGGTCCTCGACGTTCGCGATTTTGTCTTCGATCGGTTTGGTGACGAGGTTCATGACGTCCTGAGGGGACGCTTGGTAAGCGGTCGTGACGATCAAGAACGGAAACGAAACGTCGGGCATGTTTTCCACCTTCAAGGAACTGCCCGCGAAGCTTCCCGCCCCGAACACGATGGCGATCATGATGAGCATCGCCGCCACTTTGTTCATGGAAAAGTTGATTAATCCTTTCAACCAGGGTACCCTCCCGTGCTATCGAATCGCTTTTCCCCTCGAGAAAAGAGGAAAGTCTTCCAGCCTGTTCTCACTCTAGCTCGCGAATATGAACAAACTATGACGGAAGCCGTTTGACCGCGCGAAAAAACCTCCTCATTCGGCCGGGGGCAGATTGAGGAGGTTACGCTTCAGCTTATTCGATTCGGTGAGGCAGCGTCACGACGGCGGTCGTGCCGCCGTCCGGGTTGCCTTTCAGGACGACGTCTCCCCGGTGCATGCTTACGATTTTCTTGACGATCGCCAGACCGAGCCCGCTGCCCGGTTTCTTCTTATTATGGGAACGGTCCGCTTTGTAAAATCTCTCGAACACCTTGTTCCGCTCCGCGATCGGAATGCCTATTCCCGTATCCGACACAACGACTTCGACATGCTCCGTATTTTTGTCTAGACTGAGGCTGATCTTCCCGCCTTCCGGCGTGAACTTGACCGCGTTGCCGATCAGATTGACCCAGACTTGGTTCATCTGGTCCTCGTCGGCTTCGATTTTCGTCTTCGGCAATCGGAGGCTCCATTCGATCGACTTGGCCGCCCATTGCGGCTCGCTCGCGACGACGGCTTTGCGCAATTGCTCGTCCAAGTCGAAGATACGCGGCTCGAAAGGATGATTCCGGCTGTCCAGAGCGGCCAGCTTAAGCAAATTGTCGCTCAAGCGGGACAGCCTCTCGCTTTCGTTCCGAATGATCGTCAAGTAACGGTTTCTTTCTTCCGCGGTCAAATCGCTTTGCCGCAGCGCCTCGGAAAATCCGGATATGGACGTGAGCGGCGACTGGATCTCGTGGGAAACGTTGGAGACGAAATCCTGACGCATCGCTTCCAATTGTCCCAGCTGGCTCGCCATCCCGTTAATGCTTTGCGCAAGCCTTCCGAGCTCGTCCTTCCGCTTGGCCCATTTGAGCTCGATGTCGAATTCGCCCTTCGCCATCCTTTCCGCCGCGACTTTCATGCCGAGCAGCGGCTTCACGATGTACCGCGCGGCGACGAGGATGATCATGGCCCCGATGATCAGGTTGATCGCGAATACGAAAATCAGCAAGCTCAGCGCGAAAGAAACCACTTTTTGCTCGGATACTTGGATGAATAACGCGTAACTCTCCCCTTCTTCCTCGTACGGAAAACCGACGACCAATTCGGTCGGGGACACGTCCAGTCCCCGGTAAGTTTCCCCGTTCAGCACGGAACGGACGATCTGGTCCGGGACGAGGTACAGGTTCGACGCTTTACCTCCGTTTTCCCTCACCAGCTTACCCGAACTTCCGTATAGAAGGACGTCGTATTTGCCGGCAATCTTCGTCTCCCGCAGTTCGGCTTCGGCGTTCAAGATGCCGTCCGACCGGAAAATCGCGCCGATCGATTCGGCGTCCTTAAGCAATTCGTTCTGCAGCCTTTCCGCGAACCGGTCTCCCACGGTCGACATCATGATCGACGCCAAATAAAAAGTCGCGGCCAGTCCGATAACGACCGCGATGATGTAGGTGAGCACGACTCTTACGTATAAGGATTTGATCATTCCAAAACCTCGAGCTTATACCCCAGCCCCCTTTTCGTCTCGATGACGAAACGGCTCTCGACCCCGGAGAAGCGGTCGCGGATCCGCTTGATATGGACGTCAACCGTTCGATCGTCGCCTTCGAAGTCCGTTCCCCATACCTGTTCGATCAGGTCGTTCCTCGTGAAGATCTGACCCGGGAAGCTCGCGAGCTTAAACAACAGATCGAATTCCCTCAAGGGGAGCGCGATCGGGGTCGACTCGGCGATCGCTTCGTAACGGTGCTTGTCGAGCATGACGTTGCCCACTTGAACTTTCATCGCGGACTGGATTCGGTACCTTCGCAGAAGCGATTTGACGCGGGCGCTCAGCTCGAGCGGATCGAACGGCTTGACCATGTAATCGTCCGCTCCCAGATGAAAGCCTTTCAGCTTGTGGATCGTTTCCCCTTTGGCGGTTACCATGAGCACAGGCATATCCGGGTAGTCGCCCTTCAAATTCCGGCACAGCTCCCAGCCGTCCATTCGCGGCATCATGACGTCCACGATCGCCAGATCGCACTTCCCTGCCGCGACCGCGTCCATCGCCTCCGCACCGTCTCCGGCGCTGACGACGGATAATCCGTCCCTTCGCAAATAAAAGCTCATCAGTTCCACGATATCCGGGTCGTCGTCGACGATCAGGACGTTTGCTGCCATAGGACGATAATCCTCCCGTATCCGATTTTCCATTTCTTAATACGGAAAGATCCGAGATCGGTTCCCATTCGCCTACCCTTCTGACAAAATGACTTGCGGACGATCCTGCATTATCGCTCGGGACCACTTCTCGACGTCCAAGCGGATCACCTTGCGGTCTCCGGACGTCCCGTCGCGGTTGCGCAGCGTTTCCCTCGTCCGATGCAGAAGCGACTTGACCGCGGACGCGGAGCATCCCATAGCGGAAGCCACCTCTTGCATCGAATAGCCGAAATAATAAAAGAGGAGCCAGCTTTCGACGTTCCGTTTCGGAACTTTCCCGGCCAGCCATTCGAGCGCGCCGTTAATCTCCGCGAAGTCGTCGTCGCGATAATACGCCGAGGAGGGATCCGTCCATGGCAACCGCCTCCGTCCGCGCTTGCGGCATTCGTCGATCCACAGGTTTCTCGCCACCCGGACGAGGAAAGGCTTGACCTCCACGTACGGCTCGGTATGAAGGAAGTAGACGAGCGATTTGAGCAGCGTCTCCTGAAACAAATCCTCCGCGTCCCACTTCGATTTCGCCAAGCAGCCGCAATACTTGCGCAGATCGTCGAGATGCGGAGCGACCAATCGTTCGTACTCCGGGTTCGCGCCCATCCGCCATCCTCCTTTCGTAGCCGTTCTCGCCCGATTGGCTTATTCGAACCGCAACGCGTCGATCGGCTTCAGCTTCGCCGCCTTGTTCGCCGGAAACATTCCGAACAGCACGCCGATGGCGACGGAAAATCCGAAGGCCAGAATAATGATATTCGCCGAGAACGCGATATCCATGCCGAACGCCCGCGACGCCCCTTGGGCCGCTCCCGCGCCTATGCCGATGCCGAGCAGGCCGCCGAGCCCGCTCAGGACGATCGATTCGATCAGAAACTGAATCAGAATGTCCCGCTTCTTGGCTCCGATCGCTTTGCGTATGCCGATCTCCCTCGTTCTCTCCGTGACGGAGACGAGCATGATGTTCATGATGCCGATTCCGCCGACCAGCAAGGAGATGCCCGCGATCCCGGCTAGCGCCAGCGTGAGCGTATCGGATACCGAGGTCAACGCGGACAAAGCGTCGCTCTGGTTAAACACGCGGTAGCTGTCGGCATTGCCTCTGAAATGGCTGCTTAAAGCCGCCTCCAGCCCCGCGACGACCCCGTCGATCGCTTCCGTAGACTCCGCTTGGACGTAGATCGTGCGGACTCCCTTCGTCTTGAACAGCCGTTCGAACGACGTCTCCGGAATGACGACGACTTCGTCGTTCGATCCGGTCGTCGAGCTTCCCTTCTCCGCCAGGACGCCAACGACTTTGTAGCGCGTGCCCTGGATGAGCACGTACTCGCCGAGAGGGTCGGCGAAACCGAACAGGTCGGTCGCCGTCGTCGCGCCGAGAACGGCGACTTTCTGGTACACGTCGAGGTCGATCTGCGCCAGGAAGCGGCCGGAGGCGACCTCGTAATCCCGCACCGACGCGTAGTCGGCGTTCGTGCCGACGACGCTGACGCTCTCGGTCGTCGTTCCGAACTTGACGGACGCGTTCTGCGTATTGACCGGGGCCAAATACCGGATTCCCGCCACCTCGTCGGCCATCGCGACCGCGTCTTTCACCTTGAGCGTGCTCGTAGAGCCTCTGCCCAACACGTTCACCGTCAGCAGGTTCGTCCCCAAGCTTTGAACCTGCTCCGTCACCGACTTCGTCGCCCCTTGCCCGAGGGCGACGAGCGCGATGACGGCGGTTACGCCGATAATGATGCCCAGCATCGTCAGAAGGGAGCGCAGCTTATTGGACAGAATGCTCTTGATGGCCATCTTGAAAGCTTGCAAGATGCTCATGCCCGGAGCCTCCTTCCTCCTCCAATTTGCCGTCCTTGATCCGGACGACTCGCTTCGCTTGGCTGGAAACGGATAGATCGTGCGTAATGAGAACGATCGTATGGCCGAGCGCGTTCAGCTCGCGAATAAAGCCCATCACTTCGATCCCGGTTTTCGTATCGAGCGCTCCGGTCGGTTCGTCCGCCAGCAGAATCGGCGGG
>Ga0065721_10052129_pt1 | contig 12620 bp, 9 predicted proteins | sample Mesricmetagenome_FD_59108 | JGI IMG/M metagenome (GOLD analysis project Ga0065721, IMG submission 59108) | Mesophilic microbial community from rice straw/compost enrichment Sample: eDNA_1 v2 (version 2) | ecosystem: Engineered > Solid waste > Grass > Composting > Bioreactor | place: USA: Davis... | reverse complement strand
GGACCTGATCTTCGCACGCGTGCCCGCCGAGGGATCGCCGGCCGCTGGCGCGTGAGGCGCAGCCGGCCGGGCGCCACGCTCATGCATAGGCCGTCTCGATGATACGTTCGGTTTCTCGCGCGCTACTGGTGCTGCGCGCCCTCAACGGACGCATGCATTCGACGCTGGCCGAACTGCACCGCGACACGGGCCTGCCCAAGCCGACGGTGTACCGCATCCTCGAAACCCTGCGTGCCGACGGCTACGTGCGCGAAGTGGACGGGCGGGGCAGTTATCAGCTGACGGCGAAGGTACGCGAACTGAGCGACGGGTGTTCGGAGCGCCTGCTGATCGTCGACGCCGCCATACCCTGCATGATCGACGCCACCCGTCGCATCAAATGGCCGCTGGGCCTCTCCACGCTCGACGGCGACCGCATGGCGGTACGTTACAGCACCATGCCATACAGCCCCCTCGCCTACCTGCCCACCACGTACGGGCGCAGGCACCCGGTGACCGAATCCTGCGTCGGGATCGCCTACCTCTCGTTCTGTTCAGAGCCAGAGCGCCGCTTCCTGCTGCCGGACGGCGTGCCGCCCCGCCTGGAATCGATACTGGAGGCAACGCGCCAGCGCGGCTACGCGGTGCGGCAGCCGGCCACGCCCGGGGACAGCGCGACTTGCGCGGTCCCGCTGCGCGCAGGCGATGAGCTGCTCGCCGTGCTCAGCATGACCACTTTCGGCAGCACCATGACGGCGTCTTTCCAGAAGCGGCATGTGCCAGTGCTCTGGGAGACCGCGGACGCCATCCTCCAGGCCTATCGGCAGCTCCGGGACAATCAGCGCGGCGTTCCCAGCACGCCCGATGCGGAGAGCGACTCGATTTCCTCGGGCGTATAGCCCGCTTCGGCCAGGATCTCGGCCCCGTGCTGGCCCAGCGTGGGGGCGGGCCGCAGCTCGACCTCCCCGCGCGCACTCATGTAGGTCGGGTCGGACAGGTCCCACATGCGCCCTTCCGTCGGGTGCTCGGCCGCGCGCAATACCCCGGCGGCCTGGATGTGCGGATCGACCACCAGGCTGTCCAGCGTGTTGTAGGGCATGGCGGGGATGTCGGCCTCCTTGAGCAAGGCCAGCCATTCCGCCGTCGTGCGCTTGGCCATTTCCTGCGCGCGGATGCTGAAATATTCCCGGCTGTGCGCTGCCCGCGCCTGCTTGGTGGAAAAGCGCGGGTCCGTCTGCATCTCGGGACGTCCCATGACGCGCATCAAGGCGAAAGCCTGGGCGTCAGTGTTGGTGGTCAGGCAGATATATCCGTCCAGCGTCTTGACGGGCTTGGCCTCGGGATCGATCAGGCGCAGGTCGCCCGGGGGCGACAAGGGCGGATCGAAAGTGGAGCCGTAAAGGTGCTCGCTCAGCACCAGGGCCGCCATGTTCTCGAACATCGGCACTTCGATCTGCTGGCCGGCCCCCGTCCGCTCCCGCTGCAATAGCGCCATGAGGACGGCATTGAGGGCCATCAGCCCCACCGTGCGATCGGCCACGACATAGGGCACGTACCGGGGTTCGCCAGTGGCCATTTCTGAGAGCGCAGCCACGCCGGCTCCCCCTTGGATGATGGAGTCGTAGGCCGGGGTATCCCGATAGGGGCCGGGCCCGAACCCCACCATGGCGCAGTACACCAGGCGCGGATTGACGCGCGAGACGTTCTCATAAGCCAGGCCCAAGCGCTCCACCGCCTTGGGACGCATGTTGATCAAGAGCACGTCGGACTGGGCGACGAGGCGCATGACGGCCTCGCGCCCTTCCGCTTTCTTGAGGTCCAACACGATGCTGCGCTTGCCCCGGTTCAGGTGGAGGAACTTGCCCGACATGCCGGGCGTGGGCGACGGTCCGGCGATCCAGCGGATGACGTCGCCATCGCTGGATTCGACCTTGATCACGTCCGCCCCGTTGTCGGCCATGATCTTGGACGCATACGGGCCGACCACTGCCGAGGTAAGGTCGAGAACGCGAATGCCGGCCAACGCGCCGGCGCCTGATGCGGAATGTTGAGACATGACTGCTGAAGCCGATACAAACCAGGACAATGAACGCCGCAGCATAGCCTCATGCGGGCGGCGAAGGAGGAGGAATCTTAAACCGTTTCGGCAGACGAAACGCAAAGGACCGCGCGCGGCGGTCCTTTGCGGGAAGACACCCGGCCCGTGGGCGTTAGCGGTTCAATGGGCAGCCCACTGAATGGAATTCAGGTCTATGCCCTCCTGGTACATTTCCCAGAGGGGGCTGAGCTCGCGCAGCTTGGCGACCTTGGCCTTGACCAGGTCGACCACGAAATCCACTTCCTGCTCGGTGGTGAAGCGCCCGAGCGTGAAGCGGATGGAACTGTGGGCCAGCTCGTCGCTGCGGCCCAGGGCGCGCAGCACGAAAGAAGGTTCGAGCGACGCGGAGGTGCAGGCAGACCCCGACGATACCGCCACATCCTTGATCGCCATGATGAGCGACTCGCCTTCAACGAAGTTGAAGCTCATGTTCAAGTTGTGCGGCACCCGGTGCTCGAGGCTGCCGTTGACATAGACCTCGGGAATTTCCATGAGGCCAGCCAGCAGCTTGTCGCGGAGCTTGCCCACGCGCGCAGACTCCAGCGGCATCTCGAGCTTGGCGAGCCGGAAGGCCTCGCCCATGCCCACGATCTGGTGCGTGGCCAACGTGCCGGAGCGCATGCCTCGCTCATGGCCGCCGCCGTGCATCTGGGCGTTGAGGCGAACGCGCGGCTTGCGGCGCACGTACAGCGCGCCGATGCCCTTGGGGCCGTAGAGCTTGTGTGCGGTGACGGTCAGCAGGTCGACCGGGAAGGACTGCACATCGATGGGGATCTTGCCCGCCGCCTGGACCGCATCGCAATGGTAGATGACGCCGCGCTCGCGACACAGCTTGGCGATGGCCTCCACGTCCTGGATGACGCCGATCTCATTGTTGACCAACATGACGGACACCAGGATCGTGTCTGGGCGCATGGCGGCCTCCAGGCGCTCGATGGGCAGCATGCCGTCGCTGTCCACGTCGAGATAGGTCGCTTCGAACCCCTGGCGCTCGAGCTCGCGGAAAGTGTCGAGCACGGCCTTGTGCTCGGTCTTGACGGTGATGATGTGCTTGCCGCGCTCGGCATAGAACTGCGCGGCGCCCTTGATGGCGAGGTTGTTGCCCTCCGTGGCGCCGGACGTCCAGACGATTTCCCGCGGATCGGCGTTGATCAGGGCCGCCACGTGGGCGCGTGCAGTTTCCACCGCCTCCTCCGCCTCCCACCCGTAGGCATGGCTGCGAGAAGCGGGATTACCGAATTTTTCGTACAGGTAGGGGACCATGGCATCGACCACGCGTGGGTCGACGGGCGTCGTCGCGCTATAGTCCATATAGACCGGCAAGCGCATCGGGGTTGAAGGCATGTTCAGCTCCTGAAACTGACAAATACGGCAACACGGTATTAACCCAATAGTAGCCCGCACGCCTGCCGCATCAGCCAATACCCCGGCCGCCAACATTGAAAAGGGGCCTGCCGGGGCTGGCCCGGGGCGGCCTACGCCCTACAGGCTAGAGCAAACCGCCGGGCCTGCGGCGATAATAAAGAAAACCTCGCGGCATGCGCGCCGCCCCTTCCCCATCCTGACCCCGATGATTTCTCGTCTAACCGCCTTCGTCGGCTGGAAGCCGCTGTTTTGGGCCACGGTGCTGGGCATACTCGTGCTCTCGCTACTGCCTTCCACCACGCCCATGCCCACGACGGGCTGGGACAAGACCAATCATCTATTGGGATTCACCACGCTTACGGTGCTCGCGCGCCTCGCATATCCTGCGGGACGCTTCTGGCCCAAGGCGCTGGGTTTGCTGGGCTTTGGCGTCTTGATCGAGCTCCTGCAGTCGCTCACGCCCACGCGCTCGGCCGGGGGGGCGGACGTCGTGGCGGACGGAATCGGCATCGCCATCGGCTGGGGGCTGGCCTGGCTGGCGACCACCCGCGCTCAACGCCGCGCCTGACCTGCGCCGCGAATTTGAGGGCAAGCGCCGGGGTGAACGCCGCCGACTGGGGCGCTACAGTTCCTCCATGACCAGAAGAATGGAAACCGCCATGACGTCCGCCCCCTCGCCCACGACGCCGCTCCCGGCCGATGCCGACCCCCGCTGGGCCGCCGTGCTGGCGCGCGATCCCGCCGTGGACGGCCGGTTCGTCTACGCCGTCAAGACCACCGGGGTCTATTGCCGCCCGGGCAGCCCCACCCGCCTGCCGCACCCCAGGAACGTCGAATTCTTCGATACACCTGAAGAGGCCGAAGCGGCGGGCTACCGCCCCAGCCGCCGGCACGCATCCGACCGCAGCGCGATCGCAGCCCGGCGCGCCGCACAGGTGGCCGAGGCGTGCCGCCTCATCGATGCCTCGGACGCCATTCCGGCATCGAGCGAACTTGCCAGGCAAGCCGGCATGAGCGTCCATCACTTCCACCGCGTGTTCAAAGCCGTCACCGGCCTCACTCCCAAGGCCTACGCAGCGGCTCGCCGCGCCGACAAGCTGCGCCGCGCGCTGCACGCGGGCGGACGGGTCACCGACGCCATCTACGAGGCCGGCTTCAATTCCAATAGCCGGTTCTACGAAGCCGCCGACCGCCTGCTGGGCATGCGTCCCAAAGACTATCGCCAGGGTGGTGCGAACATGCGCATCCGCTTCGCCGTTGGCCAATGCTCGCTAGGCGCCATCCTCGTCGCCCAGAGCGAACGGGGCATTTGCGCCATCCTGCTCGGCGACGACCCGGACGCGCTCGTGCGCCAGCTGCAGGACCAATTCCCGCGCGCCACGCTGGTCGGCGGCGACCGGGACTTCGAACGGGTGATCGCCCGCGTCGTCGGGCTCGTCGAGGCGCCGGCCGTCGGACTCGACCTGCCGCTCGACGTACGCGGCACCGCTTTCCAGGAACGTGTCTGGCAAGCGCTGCGCCAGATCCCCCCCGGCGTCACCATGACGTACGCGGAAATCGCGGCCCGCCTCGGCATGCCCAAAGCGGTACGCGCCGTCGCGCGCGCCTGCGCCGCGAACGCCCTCGCGGTGGCGATTCCTTGCCACCGTGTCGTACGCAGCGACGGAGCGTTGTCGGGATACCGTTGGGGCGTGGAAAGGAAGCGCGCGCTATTGGAGCGGGAGGGAAAGGCGCCCCGCGCCTGAGGCGCGTCACCCCCTGGGCCACGAACGGACCACCCTCCCAATGGGGCGTGCTGCCTGCCGGATGGGGCGGCCGGCGCCAAGGCCGGGTGGCGCGTCTCGGGTGCGGAGTGCCGTCGGCGCGAACCGCCGACAAAGCATTGACGAGGATTGAGGCAATGCTGCCGATGCCCACAGCGTAGCCTGGCGCGTTGGGTGGGCACAGTCTGAAACGGCCGTGTAAGCCCATTGTCTCTGCTTTCCTCTTGGTGGCGTTGCATTGCCATTTATGTTTTTTTCATGCTAGGCAATCTGGCAAGGCTAGGCCAACGAAATATATCCACTACCGGTATGAAGGAAATTGCTTGCAGGGCGCGCATGAAAAATCGTCATATCTGCCCGTGAAATTTTCGTTTGCCTGCCGAAATGCGGCTCGCAATACTACCCCATCAAGACGCTCGCTCTTTGAGCCGGCAATTTCCTGTGAGTGGAGAGACTGAAGAAAAATGAATACGTTGAGCGACGTGGCTATACCCGAATTTGGGAATTGGATAAATGGCCGGGAAGAGCCGCTCCAAAACCCGATGGATTCCCTGAATCCCTACACCCAGAAGGTTTGGGCGCGGGTAAACGACGGGACGGTGGAGGACGTCGATCGCGCCGTCAAGGCGGCCCGCGATGCGTTCGAGAATGGCCCGTGGTCCAAAATGACGGCCACCCAAAGAGCCGAGTTACTGCGTCGCTTGGGAGATATCATCAAACGGGACGCCGAGGAGCTCGCCCGTATCGAATCCACTGACAACGGCAAGCTGTACAAAGAGATGCTGGGGCAGTGGCAGTACCTGCCGGAATGGTTCTATTACAACGCCGGACTGGCCGACAAGCTGCAGGGCGACGTGATTCCTTCGGACCGCCCCAACTTCATGATTTATACGCGCCACGAACCCATAGGCGTCGTGGGCGCCATCACCCCGTGGAACTCACCTGGCCTACTGCTCATCTTCAAGCTGGCGGCCGGCTTGGCCGCGGGGTGCACATTCGTGGTCAAGCCCTCCGAGCACACCCCGGTATCCACCATTGCACTGGCGCGGCGGATTCATGAGGCAGGCTTCCCGCCGGGCGTATTCAACGTCGTCAATGGCCAGGGTTCGATTGGCGCCGCACTGGTCAGCCATCCTGGCGTGGACAAGATCGCCTTCACCGGCGCGACCGAAACCGGTAAGCGCATCGCAGCGGAAGCTGCCAAGAACCTGACTCGCGTCTCTCTGGAGCTCGGCGGAAAATCCCCCAATATCGTCTTCAATGATGCCGATCTCGACGTCGCCGCAAACGGCGCGGTAGCCGGCATTTTTGCGGCAACCGGGCAGACGTGCATGGCCGGCTCGCGCCTGCTGGTACAGGAAGACATCCATGATGCATTCGTGGAGAAACTCGTTGCCAAGGCGCGCACCATACGCCTGGGCAACCCGATGGACCCAAGCACGGAAATGGGGCCGTGCGCCAACGTGCCTCAGTTGAACAAGGTGCTCGAGTACATTTCCATAGCCAAGCAGGACGGCGCCAAGCTCGCATGCGGCGGCGGAGTAGACCCCGAACTGGGCGGACTATTCGTACAGCCCACGATCTTTACGGATGTGGACAATCGCATGCGCATCGCCAGGGAAGAAGTGTTCGGTCCGATCCTGTCCGTCATCCGGTTCAAGGACGAAGCCGATGCCGTCCGCATCGCCAATGACACCCGGTTCGGCCTTGCAGCGGCAGTCTGGACCCAGAACATCCACCGCGGGCATCGGGTGGCACACCAGCTGCGCGCGGGCACAGTCTGGATCAACGCCTATCGCGTCATATCGTTCGCCGCGCCCTTCGGTGGGTTTGGCGAAAGCGGCCTGGGCCGCGAGAATGGCATGGACGCCATACGCGAATTCACCGAAACGAAGTCCGTGTATGTGGAGTTGAGCGGAGCACCCCGTGATCCGTTCAAGCTTGGATAAGGATTGATCCGCGGCAGCCGGCCTGGCGCGGGCGCGTTCCGCGCGCCGGTTCACCTTGGCCGTTTGGATGCGTAGGCGTCTTGCCGCCCCGGGCAGCGACCGGGGCGTTCACAATCCCACCAACGCTGCGCAGTCGGCCGGACTTGTTTTCTTTCTTGGGGGAAATCGATGGTGGGCGGTACTGGGTTCGAACCAGTGACCCCTGCCGTGTGAAGGCAGTGCTCTACCACTGAGCTAACCGCCCGAAGACGCGGCCTCGCCGAGGCGCTTCGGTGTGAAGCCCGCCGCACTGGCGGGAGCCCATAACTATACCACAGTTTCCTGCTCGACGGGAAGTGGTTCCCATTTGCGCCAGAGCGTCTGGCCTTTGGATTCCTTGTCCAGGCCGGCCAGGTAAGCGCGATGGGCCTCCAAGTCGGCCTCGCTCACCGTGATCACCGGCAGGGTGGACGGGTCGAAGGCGCCGAGCTCGGCCGATTCCTGCACGGTGGTGTCGCCGAGGTCGATGACCAGGCTGTCCTGGCCGCGCGTCATGGCGAGCCAGACCTCGGCCAGCAGTTCGGAGTCGAGCAAGGCCCCGTGCAGCACCCGGTGCGCGTTGGAGATGCCGTAGCGGTCACACAGGGAATCCAGGGAGTTGCGCTTGCCCGGGTGCAGTTCGCGGGCGTGCTGCAGCGAGTCGATGATGCCCAGGCAGTGGTCCCGGAAGTCGCCCCGCTGCAGGCGCGCCAGCTCGGCGTTCAGGAAGCGCAGGTCGAATTCGGCGTTGTGGATGATGATGTGGGCGTCGCGGACGAAGTCGAGGAATTCGTCGACTTTATCTTCGAAGCGGGGCTTGTCGGAAAGGAACTCGGTGGTCAGTCCGTGGACTTCCAGCGCACCGGGGTCGCTGTCGCGGTCCGGATTGAGATAGGTATGGAAGTGGCGCTGGGTGACCCGGCGGTTGACGATCTCGACGCAGCCGATTTCGATGATGCGGTGTCCTTGGAGTGGATCGAGGCCGGTGGTTTCAGTATCCAGGACGACGTAGCGCATGAGTGGGCATCAAAAAATGGCGGTGGCCCTCAAGTGTAGGACATTTGGCGCGCCGCGCTCGCTCAACCTACCGTTTCCGGCGCAGGAGGAACGGGCGCGGCATGCGCATCGACCTCGACCGGATGTTCACCCACGGGCAGCGGACGCTTGCGCTTGCCCGCGATCAGCGCGTAGACGCAAGGCACCACGAACAGCGTCAGGATCGTGCCCAGGCTCATGCCCCCCACGATCACCCATCCGATCTGCACCCGCGACTCGGCACCGGCCCCCTTGGCCAGGGCCAGCGGCACGGCGCCCAGCACCATCGCGCCGGTCGTCATCAGGATCGGCCTCAGGCGCAGCACGCTCGCCTCGGCCACTGCTTCCAGCAGCTCCTTGCCCTGGTCACGCAGCTGGTTCGCGAACTCGACGATCAAGATCCCGTGCTTGGTAATCAGCCCGACCAAGGTCACCAGGCCGATCTGGCTATATATCGATAGCGTCCCGCCCGTCAGCCACAGCGCCAGCAAGGCGCCCGTCATCGACAGCGGTACCGACAGCATGATGATCAGCGGATTGCGCCAGCTCTCGAACTGGGCAGCCAGCACCAAATAGATGAAGGCAACCGCCATCGCGAACACCATATAAATGCTGCCGGATGAATCGCGGAACTCGCGGGACTGGCCGTTCAAGTCAGTCTGCGCGGAAGCCGGCAGCACGCGCGCGGCAATCTCGTCCATCACTTCCAGCGCCTCGCCCAACGCATAGCCCGGGGCGAGCGAGCCCGTGATGGTGACCGAGCGCATGCGGTTGAAGTGGTTCAGCGTCTGCGGCGACACCCCTTCGCGCACCGACAGCAGGTTGGCCAACTGGACCATCTCGCCGTTGCGGGCACGGACGTAAATGTCCGAAATGTCGTCCGGGTTGGAGCGGTCGCGCGGGATGACCTGCACCAGCACGTCGTACTGCTCCCCGTTGTCCTTGAAGCGCGTGACCTGGCGGCCACCCAGCATGGTTTCGAGCGTACGCCCCACGCGGTCCACATCCACGCCCACGTCGGCCAGCTTGTCGCGGTTGACTTGCACGCGCAATTCAGGCGTATTCAGCCGCAAATCGGTCTGCACGTTCTGAACGCCCGGGTACTTGGCGAGTTCGGCGAGGAACGTTTCCGCGATGACCGCCAATTCCGGATAGGAGACCTGGCTCATGATCACGAACTCGATCGGCGTGGAACGGGGCGATTGGCCGAGCGAAGGCGGATTGACCGGGAAGGCCTGCACGCCCGGTAGCGCGGCAAAGCGTGGCTGCAGCGAGCGGGCGATCTCCTGCTGCGACCGCGTGCGCTCCTCCCACGGCTTGAGGCGCAGCACCGCGTTGCCGTCGGTCACCACGGGGAAGCCTGCGACGGCCTGGTACGCGGCCATCTCGGGGATATCCTTGTAAATCTCCTCCATGCGCTCGAGGTAGGACGTGGTGTATCCCACGGTCGCCCCCTGGGGCGCCACCACCCGGCCATAGATCACGCCGCGGTCTTCCACCGGGGCGAGTTCGCTCTTGATGGTCTTGAACAACGGAATGCTGCACGCGCCCACCGCCAGCCCCAGCACCACCACCCAAGCCCGGTGCGCGAGCGCGAAGCCCAGCGCCCGCTGGTAGCCCCGGGTCAAGCCGTTCAGGCAGGCTTCGATGAAGTTGTAGACCCGGCCGTGCGAGCTCTGGTGGCGCAGCATCAGCGAACACATCATCGGGGTAAGTGTCAGGGCGACGAAGCCGGACACCAGCACGGCGCCTGCCAGGGCGAGCGCAAACTCGATGAACAGCCGGCCGGTGCGTCCCGTGGCAAACGCGAGCGGCGCGTACACCGTGACCAGGGTCAAGGTCATCGCCACCACGGCGAAACCGATCTCGCGCGACCCGAGCAGCGCTGCCTGCAAGCGCGACTTGCCTTCCTCGATGTGGCGGTAGATGTTCTCCAGCACCACGATGGCGTCGTCCACCACCAAGCCGATTGCCAACACCATGGCCAGCAGCGTCAGCGTGTTGACGGAAAAGCCGAAGGCGTACATCAGCGTACAGGCGCCGATCAGCGACACCGGGATGGTGACGATGGGAATGACGCTGGCCCGCAGGTTGCGCAGGAACAGGAAGATGACCAGCACGACCAGGATGATGGCCTCGACGATCGTCCGGAATACCGACTCGATGGATTTCTCGATGAACACCGAGGTATCGTAGGCCATGTTCAACTTCATGCCGTACGGCAGCGTGGCATTCAGCTCTTCCATCTCGGCCCGCACCGCCTTGGACAAATCCAGCGGGTTGGCCGTGGACTGCTTGATAATCCCGATGTTGAGCGCCGGCTTGCCGTTGAAGCGGGAGGTGACACGCTCGTCCACTGGTCCCAGCCCGACGGTGGCGACATCGCGGATGCGCACGTTGTAGCCGCCCACGTTGGCGATGATGACGTCCTCGAACTGCTCCTTGGTGCGCAAGTTGGTCGCGGCGACGACGGAGAACTCCCGCGACCGTGATTCGATGCGTCCGGATGGGATTTCCACGTTCTGCTTGCGCAGCGCATCTTCGACGTCTTGCACGGTGAGCCGGTAGGCCGCCAGCTTGGAGCGGTCGACGTTGATGCGCATGGCGGGCAGCCGCTCGCCGAACACGCGCACCTCGGCCGCGCCCGGGAGCACCGAAAGCCGCGGCTTGATGAAGCGGTTGATGTAGTCGGACGCTTCCATCGGCGAAAGCGAACCCGATTCCACGGCAAGGAAGATGACGGGCTGCGAGTCAGCCTCGACCTTGGCGATGATGGGTTCGTCGATTTCGTCGGGCAGCCTGCCGCGCACGCGCGCCACCTTGTCCCGCACGTCTGCCGCGGCGGCATCGGGCGATATCGTGAGCCGGAAGCGCACGTTGATGTTGCTGCGTTCCGAACGGCTGGTGGAGGTCATGACCTCCACGCCCTCGATGCCCGAGAGCGAATCTTCGAGCGGCTTGGTGACCTGGGACTCGATGACCTCGGCGGAGGCGCCCTTGTACACGGTGCTGACGGAGATGACCGGCTCGTCGATCTGCGGATATTCGCGCACCGCGAGGCGCGAATACGAGATCAAGCCCACGAGCACGATCAGCAGCGACAGGACCGAGGCGAAAACCGGACGCTTGATGCAGACTTCGGACAGGACCATGATGCTGCCGCCTCGAACTCAGAGAGCAGATGCCGCGGTACCGAGCACCTTCACGGCCGCCCCGTCGCGCAACTTCTGGGTGCCGGCCACGACGATCACATCGCCCTCGGCCAGACCGGACGTGATTTCCGCGTAGGCGTCGCGCCGCTGCCCCACTTCCACCTGTACACGCTCGGCGCGTCCTTCCTTCACCCTGAAGACGAACAAATCGTCCCCGACCGGCACCAGCGCCGCTTCAGGCACGGCCAACGCGTACGTCGGCTTGTCGAGCAGCAGCCGCACGCGCGCGAACATGCCGGGGCGCAGCTGCCCGCCGGGGTTCTTGACCTGGGCCCGCATGACGATGGAGCGCCCCGCCGGGTCGATCTGTGGGCTGATGGCATAGACGGTGCCGGTAAACGTCTTGTCGGGGATGGCGTCGAGCGCGATCTCCAGGGTCTGCCCGGTGCGAATTTGGGGCAGGTAGATTTCGGGGATGCGGAAATCGACCTTGAGCGGATCGATGGCCTCCACCGCCACCAGGTCCTGCCCGACGCCGACGTAGTCGCCGATAGAAACGTTGCGCAATCCGACCACGCCGTCGAACGGCGCGCGGATCTCGTTTTTGTCCAGGCGGACTTGCGCCAGCACCATCGCGGCTTGCTGCACCTTCATGGCGTGGTCGGCTTCGTCCTTGGCCTGCTTGCTGATGAATCCCTTTTGCTGCAACTCGACGGCACGGTCGTAATTGCTCTTGGCTAGCGTGTAATTGGCCCGCGCCTGTTCGAACTCGGCGCGAGGCACGGAGTCGTCCAGCTTCACTAGCACCTGCCCTTTGCGTACCTGCTGCCCTTCCTTGAACAGGATCTGGCTGATGCGGCCTGCCACTTCCGGCCGCAGGGTGACGGATTCGTCAGACCGAAGGCTGCCCACCGCCGTGATGCCCCGCTCGAAGGGCCGCTGGACCACCTTCTGGACCTCCACGACCACGGCCGGCGACGCTTTGGCGCTGTCGGGCTTGGCGGGCGCAGCGGCGCCAGGCGCCCCCGCAGGTCCGCCATCGGCCAAAAAGCGCGGAGACAAATAGCCAATCCCGGCCCCGACGACCAGGGCAAGGACAGCGACGAACGGAGCGGAAATCTTCATGCTGACGTGCAGACAATGGACAACGAGGCGTATCGCGCACTGTAACATCGGACCAGGGCGCTTGCGGCTATGCCGCGCCTGCCAATCAAAGAAAAAATCAGGGAAATGGCGGGGTTCTCCCACAACTCGCGCCGCC
>Ga0065721_10005877_pt1 | contig 12620 bp, 10 predicted proteins | sample Mesricmetagenome_FD_59108 | JGI IMG/M metagenome (GOLD analysis project Ga0065721, IMG submission 59108) | Mesophilic microbial community from rice straw/compost enrichment Sample: eDNA_1 v2 (version 2) | ecosystem: Engineered > Solid waste > Grass > Composting > Bioreactor | place: USA: Davis... | reverse complement strand
TTTTGGCAAGTTTTATCATTGTAAATGCGGCTTCACGCATATTGGAAAGGCACATTTTTGTCAGATAGTTGAAGCCATCGTCGTATAAGACAAGAATATCGGGTTTATGATTTTCCAGTGCGACTCCAATGGCTTCCGCTTTTTCGGAAAACATGTTATCGAAAAACTGTATCGAATAGCCTGCGTTGCGAATGACCGCAGCCGCGTACAGGGTGCCGATGGGTGCATAAGGCAATCCCAGTGCCCATTGTTTTGGGTCAAAGCGTAAAAAATAGGAATGGGAGAAAAGAATTTTTGATTTAGTGTTCATTGGTCATTTTCTTATTCGCCGGGATATTTTCCAAAACGGAAACTCAGCATCCGCGGTTGCTTAACCGGTTTTCATTCTATTGTTTCAGTTGATAGATTTCATATCCTGACATACAGCAATCAAGCGAATAATGGAGGGATACTTTTTTAGCAATGAATTCCCTGATTTCAAGGGGTACATGTTTGCGGTAGTTCTCAAACTTCGGTATCAGTATCATGCTTGGATTGTTGGTCCTGAGATCGGAAAACAACTGGTCCCGTGCTTTAGTTGTGTGAGTGGCGTTGAAATAAATAGTTGGTGAAACCCTTTCAGAATAAGCCTGGATAACCGAACCTGTTCCGGCTATATATACACTTTCATCGACTTTCAGCCTGGAGCGGATCCAAAGTCCAAGGCTTTTCTTTACTTGCTCAGGTGGCTCAGTACTGGATATGTCGCACCCTCTGACAAGCGTATGCCCAGTACCGGACAATATTTTCTTCAAGGCAAAAAACGGTTCCCAGGTTTTTGGCAGAAAAGCCAGAACGACAATGATCATCACTTTTGTAAACGGTAAGCCGTAACGGGTAATAAGAAAATTCAGCGACAGGCCACACATGATTGACATTACAGGGAGCAGGTGTTTGAAATGGTTGCGTGCAAATATTCCTAACACAACTATTCCTGCAAATTCCAGTATTAACCATATAGTCAGATGTCTTGAAGGGAGCCCCAAAATGAAATAGGTCAGTAGGAAGGGATAAAACAAGACAAAATCTGTGTAGAAAAATGCATTTGCAAAATTTTCAAGTTTCCAGGAAACGGAATGATCTGTTACACTTCCACTCCTCAAATTATCTAAGAACCCGAAGTGCAATAGCTCGTTCAGGTTTATCGCAAGAGCTTTAAATACAAAAAGAATTAATAGGAAAGTCGCGACGGCAGATGCCAGGAATGTCAAAAATGATTTACTGCCTTTTCGTATCAAAAAATAAAGAATGGCAATAATTCCAAACAAAGCGGAAATACGGAATGCAAGACCGATACCCGCGGTTAAACCGCCGAGCATAAAGTGCTTGTATTGATGTCCGGTAAGTGCATAATAGTAGGCAACGAGGATACCGGTAACCGCGTAGGTTTCGGTAAATGAGACATATTTTCCACCCGTGCTTTTCCAGGCAAGGGAGAGTCCATAAATAGCCAAAGCAATTATACCCGCCTGGCGATTTGAAAGTTGATTCACAATTTTGAATAAGTACAACATTCCGACAGCCTGGACAATTAAGCCAAGGATCCGTGGGAACCAGTAGTTGACCCCAAAGAGACTATCGGAAATTCCGAAGACCAGGAAGATTATTGGTGATTTGTTGTCTGCTCCTCCCGAATAAGGGATCATGCCATGTCTTAGCCAGTTGCGACCGATATAATGCCACATACTCTCTTCTTGCGTCAGTGTCATGCTGTCAGTCAGCAGGGCCACTGCTAGTTGAATGACCAGGAGTATGCCCGCGATAAAAAATGGGTTGTTTAAATCTATCCCGGCCCGGATTGAGGCTTTAGTTTGAATGTTTGTATGCGTAAAAGAAGTTGAAATCATTTTTTGTGATGCAGATAGCATACGCATTGTTGACAGGTAGCATTATTGCCCATATCCAGTGATTTACGGAACGAAAGACCGGTTTCTCCATTAAGTATTTCGTCCAGATCATTTTCTTTAATATTTCCGATAGGTTGATGAAAAAAACAGGGACGAACCGTGCCATCGGCTTCCACAACTGCAGAAACCCAGGGTGCGTTACATTTTTTATAGGGATAAGCTCTGAGACCATGGCAGGCTTCATAATATGCATGGATTCGCATTAATTTTTCTGGTGACTCGGCGAAGTAACCACTTTCAAAGTATTCAGCATATTTGATAATTATGCTGTTGATGATCGATTTCAATTCAGCTAGTTCTGTTATGTCGGGTAAAATCTTCATCTGCCTTTGTTCGTCCCAGGGCGTTGCACGATTAAATGCCTGGCTGCTGACATCAGCGGGAAGAAAGCTAACACGATCAAGACCGATTTCCATCGCAGATTCAATGATCTCAGGCCAGTGATGGAAATTATATTTGTGAATAACCGTTCTGGAACTGATCGGGAAATCCTGTTTAAGGGATTTAATTTGTTGCACAGCTTCTTTCAGTTTCCTGTAAGCACCAGGCATATTTCGTATGGTATCGTGGACATTTTCATTTCCATCGAGGGAAACGATTACATCGTTCACCCAATTTATGATCGCATCAGCGTGCTTTTGCAGCGTGAGGCCGGTTGATAATAATGAAACTTTTATATCATGAGACCGGAGTAATTCACAAAAACGAAAAAAGTTTGGATTTAGGATAGCTTCACCTCCGGACATAAGTACAAGCCTTGTGTTAAGTTTTTTGAACGTTTCCAGCAAATGCCTGATGTCTTCCATTTCCAGTTGTTTCAAATGTTTATTGTCTTTCCAGATATCACACATAATGCATCGGCAATTGCAGGCGCTGTGGGGCATCAGTACCAATATCGGTAAGTACGTAATGATGTGTTTTTGGTTGCCCTTAAAAATTGGGAAATGCTTGTATAGTGTTTGTGTTAACATGATTATGGTCGCAGCCTGATCCAGGGAAATGGAGATTTTATTTTTTTGAATCGATTAAAAAAGTTTCGTGGATTAAAAAGGATGGAAGGTTTAAATTCACGGATGTCGTTATAAGTGTGGTGATAGTAATGTTCAGCCATGGAAGCAAATCCCATACGCTCATAATAATTTCTCGAACGTTGACGGGCGTGACTGATTTCACGCGGCGAGTAGAAGGGTGTGTCGAGAATATGAATTTCTCCATTCTCATTCAACATCGTTGATGTGATTTGGCAAATTTTATTTGCAGAATCAAAATATTGTAATGAGGCAGCAAACAGGATGATGTCAAATTCTTTTTCCTTAAATAATTGCTTGCGGATGTCAGTATAAACAAAAAACAGGTTAGCATAATCCTGGAACACGCGAGCAGCCTGCTGTAATTCGAGGAAGTTAATGTCTACACCAAATACCCGGCTTTTTTCAATGGATGCAAGCTGATGACAAAGCCATCCGTTTCCGCATCCGATTTCCAGGATCTTCAGTGGCTTTTTTTTCTTTTTAAGATAGTTAATCAAACGGGAAGCAGAACGGCCTCTTATCAACCATTCGCTATGATGAGGATGTGCCGGACTAATATGAGGCAGTTGCATGACTTCATAATCGGAGTAGATGCGGCCTTCCTGTTGACGTAGTTCCAGGTAAACCGTTTCGAAATCCGGCAATTTTATATTTTCTTCCAATGAGGTCACTCCTGTAGATTTATTTTGTAGATGAATAATGTTTCAAGCCAGTTTTTCCTTTGGCTGACACATACCATATGGAATCCATTGCAACCGGCAAATTCCCGGATCATGTTGATATCGCAGCCTTCAAACAACACCATGAAGACCTTTGTATGACGATGGATGTATTTTCCCAGGTCGTTAAACAGACTTTGGAAATACTCCCCGTTAGAACCACAATACCACGAAAAGTCTTTTATTTTAACCGGGTCTTTTTTATAGAAAGGTGGATTTATTGCAATGAGGTCAAATTTCCTGGAAGGAATCTGAGAAAACAGATCGGACTGATAAACGGAAACAGTGAGCTCGTTTTTTATTGAATTTTTCTTCAGGTAATCGACGGCAACAGGATTAATGTCAGTCGCGGTAACGAAAGCCCCACTTTTTGCGGCAATAAACGATATTAAACCACTTCCGGCACCAATTTCCAGAAATTGTTTTCCCTGGATTGGAATTGTTTTAATGTAGTCAAGTAAAAACCTGGTACTGAAAAAGAAACCCGGATGAAATACTTGCGGAGGAATTTCAAGTTTAATGTCTTCGAATTTGTACATGCGTGTACGCGACAGGTATTTTTCCAGTGTCGGCTTATAAGTATATGCTACGATATTTCTCAGCAAAATTTTCAAAACCCTTCGATTTCAGGTTGACGATATTTCCATAAGATTTGAAGAGCCTTTAATTCATAGGGCTTGTGGAAAAAGCCGGTTTTATATCTAAGTGTGGAAGCGATTCGAAATGCGGCTCTTTTTATTTTGGTAAGCCTGGTATCTGAAATGGTCGGATAGTAACTGTTGAGCACTGTTTCAAAATCCTTTATTTTATTAATCATCGCCGGTGTCAACCATGGCGTCAGCGGATTCTTTCTTAAGTCAAAATTCTCCCAGGCGGGGCTGATCCAGTCCTCCAGCTTTTCAGGAAAATGGAATCCGCTTGCCAGGACATTTTTATACATTTCACTTCCTTCGGTTGGTACCGGGCTATAGACATATATGATGATTTCCGTTCTCGGATTTATTCTTTTTATTTCCCTGATAAATTCAATATCAGATTCTATCTGCTGCATAACCTGTTCAGGGGTGTCAGCCGGTGTTCCGAGTACAAATGAATACTCCGGAATGATGTCAAACCTGGCGAGACGCGCTGCGAACCGACGAATGGTTTCTGCTGATTGAGTGCCCCCCTTGTCCATTTTTTTCAGGATCTCATCGTTTCCGGTTTCGGCACCAAAGAAGATCATTTTACAACCACTTTCTCTCATCAGCGCTAATGAGTCATCAGAGTATCGGTCAATTGTATCAATTCGTCCTTCGCCCCACCAAACCATATTCTCCGGTTTGATCAGTTTGGCAAACTCAACCGTTCTTTTCTCCGAAACGAAAAAGTTATTGTCATGGAATTCGATGGCATTCCCGCCAAATTGTTCTTTTAAAAATTTGATGTCTTTATAAATAAGGGGAGCGGATTTGCCCTTCCATCTTGCATTATAAATGGGCACAACAGCACAGAAAGAGCACGTAAAGGGACAACCCATGCTTGAATGGTATGCGATGGTCCGGGTGCCAAGGCAGGTCTTTCCCAAATACCGGTGAATCGGGTAAAATTCGTTTAGTGTATGATATGGCAATCCGGGGAGTGTATCCGGGTTCTGTAATTCTTCCTTCCTGTTTTTGATAATTGATTCACCTTGCAGATAAGCCAGGTTTGGAATATCACCATAAGAAATGCGGTTATCCAATGCATGCAATAAGGCAGGAAATGCTTTTTCTCCCGGCCCATATACAACAAAATCAACGTATCCGGATTTTAAGACAGTTTGGTATTGGTTTGAAGCAAAATACCCGCCCCAGATAATTTTTATTTCAGGAAATAAATTCCTGATTTTTTTCGAAAAGGGAATAGCCTGTTTTAGCTGCGGTCCGGGCATACAGGTGCAACCGAAATATTTAAAGTCGCCCTGACTTAAATATTGCTCAATCTTTTCCCAGGGATCTATTTCCATGTTGCCGTCAACAATCACATATGGATAAGTCCCCTCTATGGAAGAGGCGATGGCGAGAATGGAATTGGGTATCCTCGGCTTATAATTAGCGCTGCGCGGATTAAAGAGGAGAACTTTATGCATGCAGATGATCAGTCAGTTATAGCAAGAAAATCGAGTTATCTAAGCAAATAGTTGCCCGGCAACCGATTATTATGACGCCAGGTGGCAAAGGCGTTGTGGATATGAGTGAGAACCGGCCCGTTTGGCTGGAGTGATTTTATGTTGAGCTGGCGGAAAAACATCAGTCTGTGTATGCCATGATTGAACCCGCCTGCCAGCTCCAGTTCAAAATAGCTGACCGCTCCCACTGGTAAAGGCAACTTGAATTTTTCTGAAACAGTACCCGAAAACGGGAAACAAGCAGCCGATTTTGGTTCCTGCATATGATTTTTTCCAAGCGTATAAACCGTCTTATAAAATTTCGGCTCCATTTGAGACAGAATGATTCTTCTCCGTGACATAACCTGGTTGCAGGCTTTACCAGCGTGTCTCAGGGATATGCAGTAAAAGTTATCGTCCTGAAGACCGTGGAGATCTGTCGGGAACAGGTTGTACAAGCCGTCTTGTTCAATTGTGATCAATGAAATATTCCTGGGAATGGAATAGGCAATCTGCACTTGCCTGTACAGATCATCATGCAGAAACACATTCCCGTTTTTATGGTTAAATAACCTGTTCTGAAGGCTGATCACCTTTTGTGAGAAACCTGATATAAAGCGATGCTGACCCTTTATGCCTTTAAATAATGCAACAAGCGGCGACGGATCCAGTGGCGGTTCGGCTATTCTGCGTAATACAATCCAGGCGATAGCATCCTTTTTTGAAAAATTACCGTTTGGATTCAGGTCATTCAAGGTATAGGCAATCTGTATTTCTTCATGGCCTGCCACCATTTCTGAAGGGATAGAAATGATGAGAGGGCAGTAACCCAGAAACGAATGCCTGTTTGTGATGTTGACAGCTGGCCGATAGTTTAGCAGCAGCCAACATTGCAGCGGTTGATAAAGCTCTTCACCCAGGCACAAGTATTCTTGGCGGAAATGGAGGCCATTGATACGATTGAGGGCCTTTTCGAGCCATATCATGAATAGATTTTACGGTATAATCGTAAACTTTTTAAAAAAGGATGTCAGTACTGTATAAAATTGGATAATGAATCCGGAAACTGCATTGCAGGTTTGATATTGTCAGATTAATATGCGAATTGTATTTACCAGTTATTCCTATACCGCGGAGTTTACAAATCCTGAAGACTGGCTTTTTCGTATCAGGAGTTATACCGGCATTCTTGAATGTTTGGCCACCGAACATGAGGTGTTCAGTATTGAGCGGATCAACTTCAGGGGAGAAGCGGTCCACAAGGGTGTCCATTATTATTTCACCCGGTTAAATAAATTGAGTTCCCATATTCCGCTGGCAATGCACCGGCTCATTAGATCGCTACGCCCTGATGTTGTATTTATCAATGGATTCATTTTTCCTTTTCAGATTATTCAACTGAAACTTACGCTGGGCCCCTCTGTAAAAATTATCATCCTGCACAGGGCTGAGCAGCCGTTTAGGGGTTTGAAGCGAATCGTTCAGCGGGTGACTGACGGCTGTGTTGACTATTACCTTTTTGCATCCCGGACTTTGGGAGATGAATGGATCCGCAGCGGGATAGTGCGGAATAAAGAAAAAATACAGCAGGTATTACAGTCTTCCTCTGTTTTTTATCCAATTGAACGTGAATTGGCCAGGACTACCGTTTCTGTTTCGGGCAACCCGGTGTTTTTATGGGTTGGCAGGTTAGACGCAAACAAAGACCCTTTTACTATTATAAAGGCGTTCGAACAATACGCTTCGATAAATCCCGGAGCCAGGCTTTATATGATTTACCAGACCGAGGACCTGCTTGGGGAAATTAAGGCATTTATCGCAGAGAAAAGTGGACTTGGTGATGTAGTGAAAATGGTTGGCCCTGTAACACATGATCAGTTGATCTATTGGTATAATGCAGCTGATTATATCTTGTCCGGTTCACATTACGAAGGGAGTGGTGTAGCTGTTGTTGAAGCCATGTCATGCGGATGCATACCCATTGTTACAACTATTGATTCTTTCCGGGGTATGCTGGGTGATGCTTTTCAGGAAAATTTTTTCAAACCCGGTGATGCGTCGCAGCTTGTAAAAATTTTAACCGGTTTAAGAAATGAGGAGTTAGACATGAAAAGACGTAAGGTACTGTATCATTTCAGGGAAGAATTGTCCTTTGAGGCCATTGCTGGGAAAATTAATCAGTTGATCCGCGCTAATCCGCAAGGCTATGTCTCAATTTAAGCAAACACCACTCGTAAGTATCATCATGCCCACATATAACAGGGCAGAATTGATCATGCAGACTATTCAGAGCGTGTTGGATCAGACCTATAACAATTGGAAACTAATTATTCTCGACGATGGTTCGGATGATAATACCGAGGAAAAAGTCAGCTCCATTCGAGATCCAAGAATCCACTTTGTAAAAATGGGACGTGTTGCTGTAAGCGGACGTTTAAAGAATGAAGGAATAGCGATGTCAAACGGAGAGTTAATCGGGTTTATAGATTCTGATGACCTTTGGGCACCTGATAAACTCGAAAAGCAAATTACTGCTCTTTTGCAAAATGAGAACGCAGCGTTTTCATTGACGGGTGGTTATAATTTCAGGATTCCCGGAATTGCAGAATCATATTTTTACAAGCAAAAGGATGGACTTTTCATAGGAAATATCTTTCGTGATATTTTCCGGTCAAAAGTCGCTGTACTTACACCAACGCTTTTGTTTTGGCGATCCTGCCTTGACCAGGTTGGAGGGTTTAACGAAGACAAAGCCTTTTCAGACAGCGATTTTATTTTTGAACTTGCCTGGCACTATGATGCCGTAGTGCTTTATGAGCCCTTGTTTTATCGCCGGTTACATGAGGGTAATGACAGCGATGCCAACTGGAAGCTGCGGACTGTTGAAGGGTTAACGAGGATAAAGGTTTACAAAAAAATCAAAAGACTGCCTCGCGAATTGGCCAGGGATGCCATTTTCCGCCTGCATATTCATACCGGCGAAAAATATCTGAGATATAAAAAGTATGGAACCGCTATTGCTCAATTTTGGGAAGCCTGGAAAGTTAAACCATACAGCTATATCCCTTTGAAGAAATCTGCAAAAACTGTATTTTCTTTAATTTCAAAATAAATCAAGAAACTGCCGGGCGGTTTGATCAATATTTCTACACACCACTGATTGATGCGAAAGATTGGGATTGGTTAATAATTCAAAAACCTTTTGTTCCATTTCTACTTTTGACGATACGGTGTGCCAGTGTTCGATGACATTATTCATGGGTTTGCAGAAACTGACAATATGTGTACCGGCATACAACGCTTCCATGCAAACACCCGGATATCCCTCCGCTGAAGAGGGGTGTAATAATATTTTTGAATTGCGCATAAAGCTTAGTACCTCGTAATGCGGAAGTTCTCCATATAACCTGGTAGCATCTTGCAGCCCGTATTGTTTAATCATGTTTTCAAGTTTACTTCTTTCCGGACCCTTACCAATCAAGGCAGACCGGAGTGTGGGTAGTTTACGATGTATTGCAGCGGCTGTTTTTATGAACAAGTCGTATTGTTTAAGCTGGATAAGGGAACCCACACCGAGTATGTCAATCGTTCTGTGGGATGATGGTGTCTGTATATCGCGTGTTTCTATTCCGGGAGGAATTATACGCGCCGGTTTTACGCTATGATTTTTTTCAAATTCAGTTGCGGTGAAATCAGATATAGCGACAAGTTCCGCGCTTTTCATCGGCGATTTCCGTGGATATTTATTAGAGGAACGAACGTCCTGGCCTGATATCCAACAATAGTGGGGTATTCCGCTTCGTCTTGAACAGATGTTGCCAATAGCAGCGCACTCACCATACCAAAAGCTCAGCAATCCAATAATCTCGAATTTGTTCTGAAGATGATTTAGTGTCCGGGTAATTTTCCTCTGACGCAACAATCTGTATAAACCTCCGCGATTCTTGCCATTGAATGGTATCACCTTATTGCCGAACCAGGAATAAGGAGTACGGTGATATGGGTATTGGAAACTAAGAATAATAATTTTCAGGTGAGGGCTCACACGACCAAAAGCCCTGATGAGACGCTGCTGCATTGGCAGGCAGGTGGTGTCCGATTCATTTTCGGGAAAACCCGGCGTCAATATGACTAAAGCCTGTTCTTTGCCCATCCAGTGAAATGATTTTATTACAATATGAAAGGCTGTTATTGTTATGTGTTATCATAACAACGAGTTTACCAGCTTGTGATAATTCCTGAAAATGTTCCAGCAGCTTTTTTTCTGATGCTTCATCCAATTCATTAAAAGGCTCGTCGAGCAATATCAGGTCAGCATCTTTGTAAAGTGCACGTGCTATGGCAACCCGTTGTTGTTGTCCGCCACTGATGTTTTTGCCGTTTTCCATAATCCGGGTATAAATACCTTCAGGCTGCTGATCGATGAAATCGTTTAGCCCCGAAGCATAGATCGCGTAATCAAGCCTGGGCTGATTAAACCCTTCTTCCTTCAGTGTAATATTTTTTAGCAGGGTATCATGAATAAAAAATGATTGCTGCCGGACATATGCTATGCGAGGCCAAAATGCTTTTCGCTGGTAAGCGTTGAGCAGATTTCCATTAATGTAAACCTCACCGGTATTTGGTTCCAGGAAGCCAAGAATGATATTGAGAATCGTGGTTTTGCCTTTGCCGGAAACACCGCAAATGCCTGCGAAGTCGTTTTTGTGAATGCTAAAATTTACATTCGTAAGAACCTGTGTATCTGCAAAACTGAATTCTATATTTTTCAATTTCAGGTATTCAATTGCAGGAGGAACGCAATTTTTTCCGGCAAAAGGGAAAGACGTTTTGTTGGTGAACTCGTCAGGGGAAAATTCATAAGCCTTCATTTGCCCGGCAGTATTGGTGATTTTTACAATGCCTGGGATGATTTTGTAGGCAGCTGCCATAAAGGCTCCGATAGTGATCAGGAAAGAATTATTATTGAGCCCTGACCATTGTGTAATTACAATCAGAATAAACAGACCCAGTATGGCGAAAACTTCAATAGTGCGGGCAGGCATACTTTGTATCAAAAGTGTATCAAACAGGGATTCACTGAATTTTTTCCTGACGCGGAGAAATCGTTGAAGAAAAAACTCATTGCGGTCGTAAACATTACTTTCTACATATCCCTTTAACGCATCCAGGACATATTGATATGATTGTTGATTGTAAATCCGGATGTCNCTCCTTGCTNTGGNCATCTTTTTCCTGATGGTATAAAAGACAATGATAACAGGNGGAAAGAGAATAAAAAGCAGGAGAAGGAATAGTTGCGGATTGAATACCAGGATTGCCAGCACGGCTATGCTTACCAGGCAGGTTTGTGTGATGATCTGTTGTATGCCTGACAGAATATATTGGCAGAATTCAAATGGCTGCAGGCAAATGGAACGGATGTGTAATGAGGAATCCTGTTCAACAAAATCCCTGAACGCTGAGTGTTGGAATTTTTCAAGGTTGTTGCGGGACAGCCGGATGGCGACCTTGCTGTTAAAATCGTAATGTGCTTTTTCAATGAAATAAGCCAACAGGTTTTTGAGCGTAAAACCGGCGAAGTAGATACCAATTAACCACACAGATTCCCTGTTAGCGAGCCAGGCCGGGAGAAAGTTATGCCATTGGGATGATGAAGGTTCAATATAAAACTGAATAATAGCCAGGAGTATTATAATACCCAATATGTCGGCTACACTTATGAGAATATCAAATACTACAAGCAGGATAAACCGGTTTTTTTCCTGCCTGGTTAGAATTTGCCAGCTGTATCGGAATATTTTTATCAAACCTGGTTGTTAATTTGTTTTTTATCGATAACGCTATTTTCACTCAATCGTATGATCCCAGGAAAAAAGCAAAATATGATGATCCCGTATTGTGTTTCGAAAACAGATTCGGTAAACATCCAACCCAATAGCACCAATGTCGCCGCAGATGATGCGGGTCGTTTGTGCCAATTTATAGATCTCAGCATGGCAATGCAGATTATCAACAGGGCTGCAAGACCGGGTATTCCAATTTGTAAGGTTGTTTGAAGAAATTGGTTGTGCGTGTTGTAGCCAAGATAACCGGGATCACCGGTTTCAGGATTGCCGGTGTACATGTTTTTTGAGCGATACCAGTTATCCTGGCTTACCTGTGCATCACCAGGGCTGGTACCATAGAGCCATCTTTTTTCTTTTGTCAGAATATCTGTCACCAGTCGCCATTGCAGAAGCCGAAACTGTAAGCCATTGAAATAAATGCCCGGATGAAAATTTTCCCTGTTTACCAGGTTGAGATTTCCATTTAATATGTCTGAGAAGCGTTGCCTGACAGGTGTGTTGAGGTTTAAAGAAATGCTGATTACAAGGAAGGCAAAACCGGCCATCGTCAGGGCTGTCCATTGCCCCAGGCTTGCCAGTTGAAGTTGTTTAAATAATGTAATTACCAGGTAGAGCAGAAAGGCAGCAATTGTATATTTTGAAGAAAGTAAAAGCAGGGCAATAGTAAAAAATGCGATCATCGCCAGGTGGAGGGTTTTGTGGAACCAGTATATCTTTTTAATAAGATTTTCAATCAGGATGATTAATGCAATTAATACCAGGATTGAAAAGTAAACGGCATGCTGGTTCAGCGGATTGACCAGTTCGTGGTAGAAGAATACTTTTAAATTTCCGGTTTGTAACCATAAAATCGCTGCTTTGTGTAAACAAAACAATACGCCACTCAGCAACACGATACAATACGATTTTAAAATATAAGAGATCCTATGTGGAAGTGCCGATGCGAA
>Ga0065721_10006472_pt1 | contig 12624 bp, 12 predicted proteins | sample Mesricmetagenome_FD_59108 | JGI IMG/M metagenome (GOLD analysis project Ga0065721, IMG submission 59108) | Mesophilic microbial community from rice straw/compost enrichment Sample: eDNA_1 v2 (version 2) | ecosystem: Engineered > Solid waste > Grass > Composting > Bioreactor | place: USA: Davis... | reverse complement strand
TAGAGATAGACGAACTCCACCGTATCGGTGGGGCAGATGTTGTAGCGCGGCGGCGTGTTCTTGGCGCGCCGGGCTTCATTGTGGATGTTGTAGAGGTGATAGACCTGCGACCAGGTCATGGCGTGCGTAAATCGTCCACACATCACTTCTTCTCCGTCTTGGCCTCGATCTCGTTCGCCTGCCGGTCGATCTCGTCGAGAATGGCCTGGGCTTCCTCGCGAGTGCCGGTGAAGTGAAAAGTTACGGTCTTGCCACCGATATCGTGGGCGGTCCTGGCGAGCAGGGACGGATGGTCGGGGACGCGGGCAGGGCGTTTGGGTGCGGGGGTCACCGAAAATTTCCTTTATCTTTCAAAGGTGCTCATATTCCCGCACCTTAGCCTAAGCCATTGATATATAAAGGTAATTGGCGATCCCGGAGGGACTCGAACCCCCGACCAACAGCTTAGAAGGCTGCTGCTCTATCCAGCTGAGCTACGGGACCAGCGCAGGGCCCCATTTAGCGCATTTTCGCGCAAAGGGAACGCCCTTGCGCGCTGCTATTGCACAGCCAGGGTCGGTGACCCAGCGGTTGGGGCGGCGTGGGCAGGGGGACGGGACGTGGTGCCGCGTACGATCAGTTCAGAACTCAGCACCATATGCATCGGCACCCGGCTGCGCCGTTCGCCCTCGATCAGGTCGATCAGCGCGCCCGCCGCAATGCGCCCCAGCGCCGCCCGCGGCTGCCGCATCGTGGTCAGCGGCGGCCAGACATGGGCTGCCAGCGTCAGGTCGTCGAACCCGACGACCGAGATGTCACCCGGGCATTCCAGTCCATGCTGGCGCAGGCCGGAAATGAAGCCGATGGCGCTTTCGTCATTGGCCGCGAACATGGCCGTGGGCCGCTCACAAAGCTGCATGAAAAGCTCCGCCGCAAGCTGACCGGCCTCCATGTCAAAGGCGCCAGGCAGCAGCCAGTCGCTACGGATTTCGAGTCCTGCCGCCTGCATGGCACGGGTAAAGCCCAGCTCTCGCTCCCCGGTCAGCACATTGCCGCGCGGTCCCCTGATATGGCCGATTCGGCTGTGGCCAAGCTCGATCAGGTGCCGGGTCGCCTGTTCGGCGGCATAGCTGTTGTCGGTCTTGACCGTGTGGAATGGCGCATTGGGGATTTCCTCGCAGGCCACGATCAGCGGCACGGGGGCAGGGTTCCCCGTCAGGATCATCAACTGGTCGAGGTCCACCGAGCCGTCGAACAGCAGCAGGCCATCCACGCGGTTCGACATGAAATAGTCCCGCATCCGCACGCCCGAACTGTTGCCGGGAAATCGGTTGGCGACCAGTACGCCATAGCCCCGCGCGGCCGCTTCCCGCTCCACGGCATCGAGGATGACCGAGAAGAACGGATTGCCGATGTCAGGCAGCGCCACGAGGATGGTTCGGGCTGTTCGCTGCCGCAGGGAGCGCGCTGATTGATTGGGCGTGTAGCCGGTGACACGGACGGCTTCCGAAATACGGGCACGGGTCTGCTCGCTCACCCTTTCGGGGCTCGAAAGGGCGCGGCTGACGGTAGCGGTGGACACTTCGGCAAAACGCGCAACATCTTGAATTGTCGGCGTTTTCTTAACCAGATTCATGCCTGGCAGCGCCCCCTCTCGCTGTCAGTAACCCAAACTGTCTAAATCGATCTTGACAGGTGCGCAAGGCGTGTACGAAACTCATGCAATCGATTGCAGAGATTTCGGGAGCCGAACGATGCAATCGATTACACGCCGCCAGCACGGGATGCTTCGCTAGAAGGCAACCTTGCGGCTGGCAGCTTCGCGGGAGCGCTTCGCTCCAAGTGATCGTTGGGAGGACATTCTTATGAAGAAGTTTGCAGTGGTTGCCACTATGGCGACCGCTTTGCTCGGGTCGACTGCTGTCATGGCTGCTGACCTCGAAGTAACGCACTGGTGGACCTCGGCTGGTGAAGCTGCCGCCGTCGCCGAATTTGCTCGCGTGTTCGAAGAGCAGACCGGCAACAAGTGGGTGGATAGCGCCCTGGCTGGTTCGGGCACTGGCGCCAACCCCGTCATCATCAGCCGCATCATCGGCGGTGACCCGATGGGTGCGACCCAGATGAACACCGGCCGCGACGCCGAAGAGCTGATTCAGGCCGGCCTGATCCGCGACCTGACGCCGATCGTGGAAGAAATGGGCGGCCTCGACTTCTACGTCGACCAGTCCCTGCTCGAGCCGTGCACCTATGACGGCAAGATCTACTGCTTCCCGGTCAACATCCACTCGTGGGATTGGCTGTGGCTCTCCACCAAGGCCTATGAAACCATTGGCCAGCCCGTCCCGACCAACTGGGATGAGTATGTGGCGTCCTGGCCTGCTCTCGAAGAAGCCGGCGTCCTGCCCTTCGGTCTGGCCACCGGCTGGCCCTTCTCGGGCATTCCGGGTGTGCTGATGGCCGGTCTCGGTGGTTCGGACCTGGTCCTGGCCATCAACCGTGACAAGAGCGTCGATGCTGTTCGCGGCGAAGAGTTCCGCAAGGTTGCCGAGGCCCTCGACCACCTGCGCAGCGTGATTTCGCCCGAAACCATGGTTCCGTCCTTCGGTGATGTTGGCAACCAGCTCCTCGAGGGCACGGCTGCCGGCAACATCCACGGCGACTGGCTGCAGGGCGACCTGCAGGTGGCCGGCGGCGTTCCCGGTGAAAACTATGAATGTATCCCGGCTCTCGGCTTCGGCGACCAGCTGACCGGCGGCGGTGACTCGTTCTACTTCCCGGTTCTGCCCGAAGGCACCGACCCGGCTGTGATCCAGGCTCAGACCGATCTGGCCAAGATCCTGATCTCGCCGGAAGCCCAGCTCGCCTTCAACCTGAAGAAGGGCTCCATGCCGATCCGCACCGACATCGACCTGTCGGGTGCCAATGCCTGCATGGCCAAGGCTCTGAAGCTGCTCGACAACGGTCTGCTGCCCTCCGGTGACTTCGCCCTCTCCAGCGACACCCAGCAGCAGCTCCAGGATCTCAACACCGAGTTCCTTGACGACGACAGCATCACTGTCGACGACTACATTGAGCGCTACGCTTCGATCATCGAGTCGGCGGACTAATCGTCCGGCGACCTGGATGAGACCGAGGTCTCATCGTTGAAAAGCGGTGGTCGGCCTTGATCGACAAGGTCGACCACTTTCTTATGGAGAGACGCAATGGCGGACACAGCCGTTCAGAGGGTAGAGAGCGCCGGAATATCCGGTCAGCGCGGCTTCCTTCGAAAAACCTTCCTACATAACCTGCCCGCCAAGATTGCGGCCCTTCCGATGGTCGCCACAGTGCTGGTCGTCTTCGTCGGCTGCACGCTCTGGACCATCTATTATTCGTTCACCAACTCGAAGCTTCTGCCCACCGGCAAGTTTGTCGGCTTCGACCAGTATGAACGGCTTTTCGCCACCTCGCGCTGGAATGTATCGGTCACCAACCTGATCTCCTACGGCGCCATGTCGCTGGTCTGCACGCTGGTGCTGGGCTTTCTTCTCGCCGTACTGATGGACCAGAAGATCCGCTTCGAAAGCGCCTTCCGCACCATCATGCTCTACCCCTTCGCCCTCAGCTTCATCGTGACGGGCCTGGTCTGGCAGTGGATCATGAACCCCACGCTCGGCCTGCAGGGCACTCTGCGCAATCTGGGCTGGGAAGGCTTTACCTTCGACTGGATCGCCAATCCGCGCATGGTTCTCTTCGCGTTGCTCATCGCCGGCCTCTGGCAGGGCGTCGGCTTCTGCATGGTTCTCATGCTGGCCGGCCTGCGCGGCGTCGATGACGAAATCTGGAAAGCTGCTCGCGTCGACGGCATTCCCACCTGGCGCACCTATGTTTCCGTCGTCCTGCCCATGATGCGCGGCGTGCTCGTCACTGCCGTGGTGCTCATCGGCTCTGGCATCGTCCGCCTCTATGACCTCGTCGTGGCGCTGACCAATGGCGGCCCGGGCATTTCCTCCGAAGTGCCGGCCAAATACGTTTACAACTACATGTTCTCGGGCGGGAACATCGGGCAGGGCCTTGCTGCGGCCAGCATGATGCTGCTGACCGTCCTCATCATCATGGTCCCCTGGGCTTACCTCGAATTTGGCGGAAAGGGGCGACGCTCATGAGCCAGACCGCAACCATGGCCGGCTCGGCGCCGGCAACGGGCGGCGCCGTCGCCGTCGAACCGCGCGGGCCCCGGCCCAAGCCGTTCTTCACCCCGACGAAGATCATCATCTATTCGGTGCTGGTTTTCTTCACGCTCTACTTTCTGTTTCCGCTCTATGTGATGGTGGTGACATCGTTTAAGACGATGCCAGAAATCCGGTTCGGCAACATTTTCGCCTTCCCCAGCCAGATCAATTTCGATGCCTGGGTCAAGGCCTGGACCTCGGCCTGCACGGGTCTCACCTGCGAGGGCCTGTCCCCCGGCTTCTGGAATTCGGTGAAGATCACCATTCCAAGCACCATCGTTTCGATCTTCATCGCAGCGGTGAATGGCTATGCCCTGGTGAACTGGCGCTTCAAGGGCTCCGAGCTTTTCTTCGCCATCCTCATCTTCGGCTCGTTCATCCCCTACCAGGTGTTCCTCTATCCGCTGGTGATGATCACCCGCGAACTGGGCATCTTCGGCACGCTGCAGGCCGTCATCATCGTGCATACCATCTTCGGCATGCCGATCCTGACCCTGCTGTTCCGCAACTACTTCGCCTCGCTGCCGCAGGAGCTGTTCAAGGCCGCCCGCGTCGATGGGGCAGGGTTCTGGCGCATCTTCTTCGAGATCATGCTGCCCATGTCGTTGCCGATTTTCGTGGTGGCGCTCATCCTGCAGGTCACCGGCATCTGGAACGACTTCCTGTTCGGCGTGGTCTTTGCGGGTACGCAGAACCTGCCGATGACGGTTCAGCTCAACAACATCGTCAATTCGGCTCAGGGTACACCTGAATATAACGTCAACATGGCTGCTACCGTGCTGACGGGCCTGGTGCCCCTGATCATCTACTTTGTGTCCGGCAAGCTGTTCGTTCGCGGCGTCGCCGCCGGCGCCGTGAAGGGATAATTCAAATGCAACACAGCGTTTCCATCCGCGATCTATCGCTCAACTTCGGCAGTGTGAAGGTCCTCGAGACCCTCAATCTCGACATCGAGCAGGGCGAGTTCATCGTCCTGCTCGGGCCCTCGGGCTGCGGCAAGTCGACCCTGCTCAACTGCATCGCCGGCCTGCTCGACGTCTCGGCCGGCCAGATCTTCATCAACGGCAAGAACGTCACCTGGGAAGAACCCAAGGACCGCGGCATCGGCATGGTGTTCCAGTCCTATGCGCTCTACCCGCAGATGTCGGTCGAAAAGAACCTCAGCTTTGGCCTGCGTGTGGCTGGCATGAAGAAGGAAGAGATCGACCGGCGCGTGGCCCGAGCCGCGGAAATCCTCCAGATCCAGCCGCTGCTCCACCGCAAGCCGGCCAATCTGTCCGGCGGCCAGCGTCAACGCGTGGCCATCGGCCGCGCTTTGGTGCGGGACGTCGACGTATTCCTCTTCGACGAGCCTCTCTCCAACCTCGATGCCAAGCTCCGCTCGGACCTGCGCGTCGAGATCAAGCGGCTGCACCAGCGCCTCAAGAACACCATGATCTACGTGACCCACGACCAGATCGAGGCTCTGACGCTCGCCGACCGCATCGCCATCATGAAGAATGGCGTGATCCAGCAGTTGGCCGATCCGCACACCATCTACAACAAGCCGGTCAATCTCTATGTTGCGGGCTTCATCGGCTCGCCCTCGATGAATTTCATCGACGGCACGCTGGATGGATCGTCCTTCACCGCCGAAGATGGTACCGTCATCCCGGTCGCCACCTATGACTTTGCCGACAAGGCCAATGCCACCGGTAAGGCCGTGCTGGGTGTTCGCCCCGAGCATATCCTGATCGGCGAAGAAGCGGCGAAGATGCCCTATTCGGTGGAAGTCGAGATCGAGATCGTCGAGCCCATGGGCTCCGACACCCTGGCCTGGACCAAGATCGCGGGTCGTCCCGTGACCTTCCGCGCTGCCAGCGACGTGCATCTCGAAGCCGGCCAGAGGCTGGTCATCGGTTTCGATCCGGCACGCGGCTCCTTCTTCAGCGCCGAGACCACCAACCGTCTCTAGCGCCGGTTCTGTCATACTGCGGCGGCGCCTTCGGGCGCCCCGCCTCCCGTCTCGCTGCTGCCAGAACAGCCAAGATGTTACTTTTGCGGTGATTGGCCTGTCCGACAGGCGCGACAAGCATTCCTGAACAGCACTATCCCTGCATCGCCCACACGGTGCCCTAGCTCCATTCTAACGTTACAAGAGGCCACGATGACCGAATTGTCATTCCAGCTCTACAGTGCCCGCAATGTCCCCTCGCTCGAGGACTTCCTCGTTAAGCTCGGCAAGCTGGGCTACACGCAGACCGAAGGTTTCGGCGGGCTCTATGCCGATGCCGCCGGCCTCGCGGCCAATCTCAAGAAGAACGGTCTCACCATGCCGACCGGCCATTTCGGCCCGGCCCAGGTCGCCGATGTCTCGACCACGCTCAAGACTGCCGAAACCCTCGGGATGAAGAAGATCATCGTCCCCCATATCGGCCCCGAAGGCCGCAGCGAGGACGAATCCAAGTGGCTCGAGCTGGCCGAGACCCTGGCCAAGGCCGCCGAGACCTACACGAAAGAGGGCTACGGCTTCGGCTGGCACAACCACGATTTCGAGTTCGTGCCGACCACGTCCGGCCGCACCCCGATGGAAATCATCCTCGAAACCGCGCCCAATATCGAATGGGAATGCGACGTCGCCTGGGTCGTGCGCGGCAAGGCCGATCCGATCGCCTGGTTCGACCGCTATGGCAGCCGCATCACCGCCGTCCACGTCAAGGATATCGCCCCATCGGGCCAGAATCTCGATGAAGACGGCTGGGCCGATGTCGGCCATGGCGTGCTCGATTGGGATAACCTGATCGGCAAGGTCACCAGCAAGACCAAGGCGCAGTATTTCGTCGCCGAGCATGACAAGCCTTCCGATGCCGAGCGTTTCGCAATGCGCTCCATCGCAACCGCCAGCAAGTGGAAGTAATCCAGATGGCAAAGACCTTTGGCGTCGGCATTATGGGTGCCGGCAATATCTCCAGTGCCTATCTGCGCCTCGCGCCCCTGTTCAAGGGGCTCGAGGTTCGTGCCGTGGCCGACATCATTCCCGCCGCCGCCCAGAAGCGTGCCGAGGAATTCGGTGTCACCGCACAGACGCCCGACGAGCTGCTCAAGAACAGTGAAATCGACGTCATCGTGAACCTCACCATCCCGGCCACGCACTATGCGGTGTCCATGGATATCGTCTCGGCCGGCAAGCATGCCTATTCCGAAAAGCCTTTCGTGCTCAGCCTCGAAGAGGGCATGGCGCTCAAGAAGGCTGCTGATGATCGCGGCCTCAAGGTCGGTTCGGCTCCCGATACTTTCCTGGGTGGTGCGCACCAGCAGGCCCGCGACATCATCGACTCGGGCAAGCTCGGCAAGATCATGAGCGGCACCATGCACGTCATGAGCCGTGGCATGGAACACTGGCATCCCAATCCGGACTTCTTCTTCCAGCCCGGTGCCGGCCCCATCCTCGATCTCGGTCCCTATTACGTTACCGACCTGATTCACCTGCTCGGCCCGGTGAAGCGCCTGTCGGCCTTCACCAACATGGCCCGCACCGAGCGCGAAGTGACCGCTGAAGGTCCCTACAAAGGCACCTTCATCAAGGTCGGCACGCCCACGACCATTCACGGCGTGCTCGAATTCGTCTCCGGCGCCATCATCACCATCGGCGCGAGCTGGGACGTGGCGGCCCATGGCCACCACAATATCGAGCTCTACGGCACCGACGGATCGATCTTCGTGCCCGATCCGAACTTCTTCGGTGGTGAGCTGGTCACAGCAGACATTGCCGGCACCCGCAGCAAGGTCACCCCGTGGGATCACCCCTTCGGCAAGCCCAACCAGGACCTCGAAAGCGCCAATCCGCGCGCCAACTACCGCACGGCTGGCCTGGCTGACATGATCGCGTCGATCGATGGCGGCTATAATGCCCGTTGCGGTCTCGATGTGGCCTTGCATGCCGTGGACGTGATGACCAGCCTGCTCAAGGCCGGCGAAAGCGGCCAGGTGCTCACCCTGTCGACGACCTGCGATCGTCCCAAGGCACTCACCCCTGCAGAGGCGCAGGCCCTGCTGAAGTAATGAGGTGCGTACCTCATTGACAGGCATCATCAGCCGGTCAACAGTATGACTTAATAAGCCAGTCAGGCGGCGGACACCCGCCGCCTGTTTGCATAAAGTGGCAAGAGACCAAGGGTGCCAAGCGCCCGAAGAGGAGAGACGACATGCGCACCATCAAGGGGCCGGCTATTTTTCTGGCGCAGTTCGCGGGCGACGCGGCGCCGTTCAATTCCTTCGACGCCATCTGCGGCTGGGCCGCCAATTACGGCTACAAGGGTGTGCAGATTCCGACTTGGGTCGGCAGCCTGATCGATCTCGAAAAGGCGGCGACCTCCAAAACCTATGCCGACGAACTGGCCGGCACGGCGGCCAAGCATGGCCTCGCCATCACCGAGCTTTCGACCCATCTCCAGGGCCAGCTTGTCGCGGCTCATCCGGTCTATGACACGATGCTCGATGGCTTCGCCCCGGCATCGGTGCACAACAACCCCAAGGCCCGCCAGGAATGGGCGGTGCAGCAACTCCACTGGGCAGCCAAGGCCAGCAAGAATCTCGGCCTTACCGAACACGCGACCTTCTCGGGCGCACTCGCCTGGCCCTTCCTCTATCCCTTCCCGCAGCGCCCGGCCGGTCTGGTCGAAGAGGCCTTCGACGAACTGGCGCGCCGCTGGACCCCGATCCTCAATGCCTTTGACGAAAATGGCGTCGATGTCTGCTACGAGATCCATCCAGGCGAGGATCTGCATGACGGCGTGACCTACGAGATGTTCCTCAAGCGCGTGAACAACCATCCGCGCGCCAACCTGCTCTACGATCCCAGCCACTTCGTGCTGCAGCAGCTCGATTATCTCGACTACATCGACATCTACCACGAGCGCATCAAGATGTTCCACGTCAAGGATGCCGAGTTCAACCCGACCGGCCGCCAGGGCGTCTATTCGGGCTATCAGAGCTGGGTCAACCGGGCCGGGCGCTTCCGCTCGCTTGGCGACGGCCAGGTCGATTTCGCCTCCATCTTCTCCAAGATGGCGCAATATGACTTCGCCGGTTGGGCTGTGCTTGAATGGGAATGCGCCCTCAAGCACCCCGAGGACGGGGCCCGTGAAGGCGCTGAATTCATCAAGAATCACATTATCCGCGTCACCGAAAAGGCCTTCGACGACTTCGCCGCATCAGGCACCGACAAGGCCGCCAACCGCAAGATGCTCGGGCTGTCGTAAGGGAGAGAAGAAATGGCTGAAAACGGCGCAAAGCGCATTCGCCTGGGCATGGTCGGTGGCGGCACGGGGGCCTTTATCGGCTATGTGCACCGCGTCGCCTCCCGCATCGACGGAGACTACGAACTGGTGGCCGGCGCGCTGTCGTCGCGCCCCGACGTGGCAAAAGAGTCCGGCCGCAATATCGGCCTGGCCGAAGATCGTATCTACACCTCCTACGAGGAAATGGCGCGGGCCGAGGCTGCCCGCCCGGATGGCATCCAGGCCGTGTCGATTGTCACGCCCAACCACATGCATTACGGCCCGGCCAAGGCTTTCCTCGAAGCCGGCATCCATGTCATTTGCGACAAGCCACTGACCAGCACGCTGGAAGATGCTCGCAAGCTGGCCGCGATCAAGCCTGCCAATGGCGCCAAGTTCCTGCTCACGCANAACTACACCGGCTANCCGNTGATCCGGCAGGCGCGCGAAATGGTCGANTCCGGTCGTCTCGGCAAGATTCGCGTCATCCAGGCCGAATATCCGCAGGATTGGCTGACCGAAGCCGCGTCCGAGGACAACAAGCAGGCCTCGTGGCGTACTGATCCGGCCCGCTCCGGCGCCGGCGGCGCCATTGGCGATATCGGCACCCACGCCTATAACCTCGCCCGCTTTGTTACCGGTCTCAAGACCGAGGCGGTGTCGGCCGATCTCACGAGCTTCGTGCCGGGCCGGCAGCTCGATGACAACGTGCATATCATGCTGCGCTTCGAAGGCGGGGCCAAGGGTATGCTATGGGCCAGCCAGGTGGCCGTGGGTTGCGAGAACGGCCTGCAGCTCCGCGTCTATGGTGACAGGGGCGGCATCGAATGGCGCCAGGACAATCCCAACTACATGTGGTTCACCGAATTCGGCAAACCCAAGCAGTTGCTGACTCGCGGCGGCGCCATTTCCGGCAATGCGGCCTCGACNATGAATGTCCGTATTCCCTCCGGCCATCCCGAAGGNTATCTCGAAGCCTTCGCCACGCTCTACAGCCAGTTCGCCGCCATCATCCGCGGCGAAGGCGCCGCNTATGAGGGCCTGCTGCCCTCCATGGCCGACGGCGTCGAAGGCATGCAGTTNATCGTGGCTTCGGTGCAGTCGAGCAAGAACGACGGCANGTGGACCAGGCTCAGNGACGTCTGAGCCCGCCTCCCTGCATGCGAAAGGCGCCCTCTCGGGGCGCCTTTTTTTATTGGATCCGTTCGATCTCGTAGCCAGCTTCTTCGAGCAGGGCGAGCACGCTGTCTTCCCCGATCAGATGCGCCGCGCCCACCACCACCAGGTTCTCGCTGTTGCTGTCCAGCATGGCCTCCAGCGGCGCGATCCAGTTACGGTTGCGCGCATAGAGCAGCCGCTCCAGGAAGGCGGCCTCGAAATTACCCATCCCGGTCAGGAATACATCGCCCATCTGGTCGGGCGTGCCGCCCATCCAGCTCTTGAGCATCTTGTCCATCAGCTTGGGCAAATCGTCGAGCTGCTCCAGCGTGGCCACCAGCATGGCGATCTGCTCGTCCTCCGATGAGCCGGCCAGCACATCGAGCTGTTCGCTACCCGTTTCGAGGAAGGCCAGCCGCTCCTCCGTCAGCTCCGGCAACAGCAGCAGTTCCACGCCCTCTGCGGCGAAGCCCTTGCCGGCCATGGCCTGCACCGTGATCGTATTGGCCGCCAGCCAGGGCTTCATGGCCTGCACCATGCCCATCGGCATATTGATGTCGGCGGCCTTCTGGCGCAGTTGTGCCTCGATCGTTTCGCCCAGCACATCCGTCAGCAGCGTGCCATCGACATAGACGCCGCGCACATAGGCCTCGGCGCCCACCTGCGCGGCCGCTTCGGGTCGTATGTCGGTCTCGAACACCACTTGGTCTGCATCCGCCAATACGGCATCGAACAGTTCGGTTCGCCAGACCGCATTCTCCGGCAGTACATGGAACGATCCGAACAGCCAGATGGCGCTGTCGTCGTCGCGGACCTCCCACATGGCTGGCGCAGCCTGTGCCGCGGAGAGGTTGCCGGTCAGTGCCGCACAGGCAAGAAGGGTATGGGCTATCGCGCGCATGTATCTGTTCCCCGAGATTTGCTTAATCCTGTCAGATGTGGCGTCGAGGCGCGAACACTCAAGTCCTTGCAAATGCTGCTGGTCAGGCGGCTATTGCACGCGCTCCACCCGGTAACCCGCCCCCTCGAGCAAATGGAGCATTCCACGATCTCCGATCAGATTCGCAGTTTCGATGATGAGCAGGTTCTCGTCGTTGCTCTCAAGCATGTCCGAAACTTGGGGCATCCAGCTCTCTGTGCGGCGATAGACGATCCGCTCGACATAGGTCCAGGAGTACAAGCCGGAGTACAACAAGTAGGCGTCCAAGACTGCTTCCGGGGTGCCGCGCAGCCAGTTGGTGTGGCGCTTGTCCATAGCCTTGGGGATGACGGGTATTTTGTGCAAGGCGGCCGCCAGCATTGCTAGCTGGTCGCCCTCCGAAATACCGTCCAGGGAGGCGAAAGTTTCTTTCGTTGTCTCCAGGAACACCAGCCGCTCTTCGGGCAACTCCGCCTGCAACCGGCTCGCAAGGTTGAGGTCGCTCAGGCCGTAAGTGCCCTGGCTGCCCACATAGACTGCTGCCGCAGCAAACCAAGGGCGCATCGACAGCACCATGCCCATGGTCACGCCGGCGAAATCAGCCGCTTCGCGCAGCGTCACCTCCACATCGTCATCGAGCAGGTCGGTCAGCAACGTTCCATCGGTATAAAGGCCGCGCGCCCAGAATTCTTTCCCGGCCTCAATGGTCGCCGCATCGTCGGTGGAGACTTCAAACACCACTTTGTCGGCATCGGCCAGCGCATCGTCGAACACCGCGGTGCGCCATTCGACGCTGGCCGGCAGGTTGTCGATGGCACCGAAGATCCAGATCTTGCTGTCATCATCGTGCACCGTCCATAGCGCCGGAGCAGCCATGACGGGCGCCGACACCATCACAACGACGAGAATGGCGATCACGCGTGTCAATCCGGTCATAGCGGCATCCCTTTGAGTACAATTTGCCAGACGGGATGGAAGTCACCAAGCCATCCCCAAAAACAAAAGCGCCACAATTGCTTGCGGCGCTTTGCGGATTCGACGTCACAACGGCGTCAATGCGTCCAGGGCGTCTTGCGGTCAGCACGGAAATTGTCGGGAT
>Ga0065721_10052126_pt1 | contig 12626 bp, 15 predicted proteins | sample Mesricmetagenome_FD_59108 | JGI IMG/M metagenome (GOLD analysis project Ga0065721, IMG submission 59108) | Mesophilic microbial community from rice straw/compost enrichment Sample: eDNA_1 v2 (version 2) | ecosystem: Engineered > Solid waste > Grass > Composting > Bioreactor | place: USA: Davis... | reverse complement strand
AGTCATGATCATGGCCCACCTGTCACAGGTGCGACGGTCTATAGGGTGGCTTGGTCCCGAACAAGACCAGACTCCACGAAGGCGCGGCAGCATCGTGCAGATTCGAAAGCGCAGGTCGGGCCCTGTATAATACAACTGGTCGATGCCAAGCGGTTGACAGGGAGTGCGTGACAAGTGCTGGTTCAGTTGGAGCTGAACCAGCGAGGATCACAATCAACCCCTTTGCTCAACCGCCAGCCGCCTTGTCCGGAAGCTCGGGGTAATACCCTTCCGTCCTTGTGCCTTGCATATATATTTGTTGTACCCGTGTGCCCCTTGTTCGGTTCGATTGTCCCTTCCACTCATGCCTCTTCTGCAGAGCCATCGTCTGAGCCATGAGCTCAAAGTCCCAACCTCGCCCAGTCAAGGCCACGTCGTCGACTTCCCGATGAGTCGAAGAGCTCTCGGTGTCGTCAATGGTGCTTCGCTCGTCCAGAGAGAGGAACGGATTCAACTAGTTCCCATCCTTCGAAAACTAGGGGACACGGAAGTGTCTTATTATCTTCCCAGCCGCGAGAGCGGGGTAAACGATATGTGAGTGCTTGTGTTTCCTGGCAGACCTTTGACGCTCTGACACTCTGCAAACATTATAGGTACCTCCACCTTGGTTTGGACGCTGAACCACATGTCATGTCTCCTCAACGCATTCGAATTGCATGGGCAATCCTCCGAAGCCGTCAACCGCTCCTGGCCGCGACGGTCCAGATGAACAGCTACGAGGAAATATATTTCCAGTAAGCTGGATATTCTCTTGCTCCGACCGATACGCTCATGGCTCCGAACCTTGTTCCAGTTATTCGCCAGTCACTTCCTCCGAAGCGGCGCTGGCTGAAGCTGACAATGCCATTGAATATCGAAACGAAAATGCTCAAGGTAAGCATTGGACAATCACATTCAGGAAGTCGGCCATACCTACTAATTGAACTCGTAGTTCTCATCGATAATTATCTCAACGGCCCAAGAACGCTTTCCGATAAGCGTCTCTCGTACCTCATCGTTTCTTCTACCGATTCTGCTCAGCAGCAGGGTTGCAAGAGCGGAGACGACGTCGCGCGCTACGATATTCTCATCTGCGCAACCCACTTTCTCGGTGACGGTATGGCGTTACATCAGTCGGCGCAAGAGCTCTTGACTCTGTTGGCGACCGAAACAGATGAAAGTCTCTTGAAGCTTTTGCAAGTCGAGGCCCAGGCCATCCGAGAGAAGGCGTACAACCCGGAGAACGCCTCACTTATACTTCCTCTATCATTGGAAGAGCGCCTGCCACAATCACCGCGCGGTGCTCTCTTCTCTGCTGCCTCGCTCGTTGACCATCTAGCCAGTCAAAGGCGTCAAATAGTGCGCAAGCGGATCTTAACTTCCATCGTCTCAGTGGAACTTTCTAACAGCCGTGCTAGGGGGGACACAGTTTCCCCAAGAAAAAGGCGCCCACGCGTCGAACCATTGTACGAACACTTTCATATGACGCAGAGAAGACAAAGGCAATCCTTAGGCGCTGCAAAGAGAACGGTGTCTCAATCTCGAGCGCAGTCTTCGCACTCTGCAATATCGCCTGGGCACAGACGCAGACAAAGGAATGGGAACATCCAATGTGCGTTCAACCCGTGGTGTACGGTTGATGTTGCCTAATAACACTGCCTACAGGATGATGTACTCGGCGTTGAATCTTCGCTCTTATTTGGAAGCGAATGAACGTCTCAACAAGTCCTACTTCTTTTTGTGTATCGGCTTCTTCAACATCACTCTCCCAAGCTACATACCGCGGGAATCCGATCGCACCCAAATCTTCTGGCATCGTGCTCGGGCAGTGAAGGAACAAACCGCCAAAATTGCCAGGTCGCCTCTTCTGGTGTCGCGAGTGCAAGAAATGGCCAAAGAACGGGAAAATCGCGCGCGGATGTGGGCCAGGCTGGACGATGGTGTAGCACCGACCACTGCACCGTCTCAACGCAGGCTCTTCACTGATGAAGAGAACAGTGCCCCGTCCGTGGCTCTCATGGGTCTTTCGATGCTTGGGAACCTAGATGGCATCTACAGGCACTCAACCTTCCCTGCAATCAAGCTTCATTCGATGACGACTGGTTCGCGGCAACGGAAGGGCGGGATGTTACTCTTCAGTTACACTTTCGTTGGGAAGCTGTGGTTAGGTTTGGGCTACGATGTCAATGGCTTCGATGATGCTGTTGTTCAAAGGTTTTGGCGTAACTTTTTGAACTGCGTCGACGTATTCTTACTCTAAACCAACATTTACACGTCCAAATGCTCACACTATCTGCCCCATTTCGGGTGCCTCTCTGACCACTATCCACGATAGCCGTGTCGGGCTTGTTCAATGGTCTCCATTGTCACTTAGCATACGTCTCTTAATGGAATCTAATCAATATTAAATGATGTACAAATGCCATAACCTGGCCAGGCTGCGTCTAAATTACACTTGTGCGTTAAGGCTTGGAATAAAAAGTCCAATGGTGGGTATCATCGGATGGGTGTTGTTATGAGCGTGCCGCCGCGAGAGCGAGGTTTGCCCGGTTGGGGAAGGTGCCAGGGCGGTTCCTGTTAGATGCACGGTCAGCTTGATGCCTCGTATGGAGTCCTTTTCGACACTCACAGAGGTGCTGTGTACGACTTCACGGCAAGAGTGAGGAACATCGCCTCAAGGGATCCCCAGAGGGCGAGGGTCTATATGTAGATCTGTAAACATGCGACATGGTGCGAAGGATGTGTCCACTGACCTTGTAGCGAGCCATGAAGAGGTTGTACATGTTCGATGGAGGAAGGGGGTGTGGTTGGTTGATGGTTTGGGGTAGAGTTATATAAAACTCAATGAAAGTCGATGGAGCTGGTTGTCTAGAAGATAGAAGACCCTTTAAATGTGTGGCTCTGAAGGATTCTCCGTCCTTCCACCAGACCTTATATACCAACGAAAATGCATCTCCAAGCATGGGCATGACACCATCAGGAGATGTTCTAGACAATCCGGAAATCAAAGGGTCGACCTCGTTGAAACTCGGAGAGAAAACAAGGGACATGGCTTAGAAGTGGCTGGGATCGACTGGCCGACATTCCACAGTGGTCGAGTTCGCCCCATCAAAGGTCGATTAAAGGCCCAAGCGCCCGCGACCTGTTCCAGACAACAGCCTCTGACGACGTCATAGGTCCAGCCCAGGTCGGCGGCCCGGTTCCAGCCGGCGTTGAACATCAAGCTTTCTGGTCATTGCACCGCATTTCACAATTTACGGACGAGTCCGCCCGGTTAGTTTTGGTTTCGGAATCCCTCAATTTTCCGTCAATCTCCGTAGGCTGGGCGATCAGAATAAACCGACAATCATTACAGGTCTGGAAGTTCTCTCTGTATCAACCGGGTCCAGGTGCTCTCTCTCCACCAATCTTCCATGTGTTCTATGCGATCCCAGAGCGTCTCTTCGTCAACTCCGTATATTTCGTAGATCCCTCCATCTAGCCTCATTCCCTCCCGTTTTGCGACATCAATCGCGGCCTTGTTTTGACCCCTGTGTCCACTGGATTAGTATTGCCTTGGGAAGACGCCAAAGATTGCTCACTTGAGGAGTTCCAAGAGTTCTTGACGATCAGGGAAGAACAATCTGGGCTCTAGGACGGCCAAAATTCCGAGAGAAGCGCGGAAGAGAAAAGAGTCGCCTTCAAGAAGGAGAATGTCCCATATCCTTGCGCAGGCTTCGAATGGAAGGTGATCCAAGAAGAGAGGGATGAGCCAATCGTTCAGGTAGGCAGCAGGGGATATCTGATGCTGCTTGAAGTTGAAGTAGACTATGTGCACAGTGAGGCTTTTGTGCTATACAATTAGTGCGGTTTGCTCACTCTTAGGCATGCCATCCGCGAGCAAGGTGTCGAAGATTCTATTTCGTATTTCGGAGAGTCAGATTTCGTTCGCGACGGCTCGTGTTATGGCTCACCGATAGTAAGCCTCAACCTAATCCCTTAGGTGTCAGGGTTTGGTGTGTGACTTGGGTGGGATATGGAACTCACGTCATCTCTTGCTTGTTCTCCCCCAAAAAAGCTGCGTAGACAATGCCGGTCTAAGAGGTTACGCATCACAATGAACGCGTTCTGTATTGGAAGGTTCAGAACAAGCATGGCAGCTACTCGAGCAGCGCCTGGAATATAGCTGAGGCCCTCATCACTCCGTGACACGACCCATGCATAAAGCATGTCCTTCAAATCACCATACAGCGGACCGGTTTCATGGTGGAAAATGTGAAGTGCTGGCAACGTTGTCCGGACGTCCTCCTCGAGCATCCCAAGAATATCCTGCGGAAATACGCCTGATGACAACGCCCTCTTCGCTCTAGATAGGCAGGTTCGATAATGATCTGAAAATTGTGGATCAATAGATGCTTGTACAGCAACCACAGGCAGGTACCTTTGCTCAACGCCAACTGATTGCCCACTGCCTTCTCCCATAAGAGCGCACGAAGCTTAGATGGAATGCCCTTCCACCACAGTCGACGAAGTTGCGGGTTCTTGAATACAACCCGCCAGTCCGGAACAATTTCCTTTTCCCAAATCTCTAACGTGTCTTCAATAGCTTTCTCTCTAAGCGCCCGTCGGTCTTGTAAGGCCTTCCTCCGCTTCTCCGCTGGCCCGAGAGATGAGAACCGCAGATGTCTTTGCGAACAGATGCACTTACCAGCTAGGCGACTCTGTTTCATCATCTGCTGCCAGTCCGCCATATGCTTGTCGTCCTCTTGCCGAGATTTGGGAGGGAGGAAGACAGGTCGGGTCTTGGATCTGACCTTCTCGAACATGCTGGGTCCTGCGCCAGACCGACTCGCTTTGTGAGTTTTGGGCTTCTCATATAGAAGATTTCCGGGTGTAGAATTCGGAACGGAGGATGAAGGGGAGAAGGTTTGGCCATTATTCAGGTTCGTTGAGGGTCCGGGTATGGATACGACGACGCTAGGCATAGAAGCTGACTGTGCCGCAGCGAATGATGCGGGGGATGCGGCCCCTGCGGATAGTGGTCCATTGGCGTCCACACGAGGGGTAAGGGATTGGATATCCTCGGAGGCCCGACGAGGTTTCATTTCGGATGTCAATGTAACGCGATGGCTGGGCGCGTCTATGACGACTGCAGGGTATGGGTGAATCTCCACCTCTTGCTCTTGCTCTTGCTCGGACTCTGGGTTCGAGATTGCACCATTGGGTGAATCTGGGCGAGTTACACTGTCTTCGCGGTCCGAGTGGACTTCTGTCTTGTCTGATGAAATAGGGATGCTGGAGAAATGGGCGGAGGGTGGTGACTCGAGCGTGGGCGAGACCCATTCCCCTTCCCGATTGTAGGGAAGCCCGTTGCCGTTGCCGTTGATGTCGAGCGTAGAGACGGACTCGTTTGCTTCATGGAAGAATGCACCAGTTGTAGAGTCTGTATTATGCTCGGAGGCTTCTTCCCAGGATGCCTCGATTGGTGGAGGCAAATGACGTTCGAGCTCCTTGCGAACGACCTCGCGGGTGAAGGCAGGTGAGTTGATGTCTTCCTCGTCATCGGCAAACGCATCGTCTTCATCGTCGTCCAGTTTCAGGGAACTAATGGCACGGGTAGGCAATGGGTTGGGAGAGTTGCTCATGGGTAGAAGACAAGTGGAATGGATTGGTGCGTTGATCGCAGTTACCGTGTCTAATTCAGTCAATAGTCACGGGCTCAGCGCTTGATCCCGATCCTCCATGATCTCAGAAGTCCTCTTGCTCCTCGCCGGTCACACGTCCTCTCTTTTCCCCGCCGGCTACACTCTCAGCAAGGACATCGCACTGCTTCTCCACCCAGGCGAAAAGCAATGCCTTGAATCCCTGGGACTGATCGCCTATCGTTACCGGAAGGTCAAGACAGCATGTAGCACACTTCAAAAGTCTCCGTCGCGATACATCTGCGCTCTTTGCGCGTCTCTGTCGCAGATATTAAAAGAGGAATACGAATCGCTCGTCGTGGACACCGAGGCCAAGGTTTTGAAACGTGACTCCCTCTTGGTCGCCGACGGCGCGTTCGTCCCACTCTCGTCTGTGCGTGCAATCTTCTCCGCATGGGACGCACCCCTCGCCGCACTCTCAACACTCATGGATGACCTCCAATCAGAGAGAGACTGGAAGGCGGGCCCTCTGATAGACATGCTCGTCGCGCGATCGAAGACTGGGGTGCATCGCGTCGCGGACATCTTTTCGCGACTGTCTATCGCAGTCCAATCCGTCTGGCGGTCGCATCTCACTGCATTGGTCGTCCATGGATCCCTGTCCGACTCTGAGCCTCTTGCGACGAAGGACTACACCCTCATCGAGAGTTCATTCCCGTCGTGCATCTCCCTGCAATCCCTCGAGCTTATCGCCTACGTTGGGCGTGCCATTGGGACAATCAAGGCGGTCAGGTGGCAAAAGCAACTCCCGCGGTCACTGGCCACTGAGCATACGCTCATGCTCGAAAGCGTCCTTCCTGAAGATCAACACGCATTCGACACGATCATCAGCCAAATCCGAATTAACGTCGCTGAATGGCTATGGTTGAACGTGCTCACCAAGAAGGACATCGATGAGGCTGTCGACTCATTGTGCGTTGACCGCCTCTTGTGCAATAACTATCACTGAAATAGGGTTTCTAATGCAGAGGCAATTACTTCCTCCTTCGGAACGGAGAGTTTTCGCTGGCCCTTATTCGCGAGATTGAGCGCATGAAGATCTCCCGCTTGACGACACGAGCTGGTACCATATCGATGATTCGCGAACAAGACCTCAACTTGGCCCTCCTCCGCGCATCATTAGGCACGACAGCTCAACACGACCCATGTCTTTCACGACTCCGATTCCATCTTCCAACGGGACCCACCCGCCCCCTGCTCCCCTCCTTGCATAGCTGGAACAAGAATGTGTCACATTCGATCTCTTTGGCCGCCATATCAGGGCCATTCGATCCCACCCTATTCAACACCCACGTTCTTGGAACGCCACTCTCCCTCCTATACACGATCGAATGGCCGTTGGATCTTTTCCTAGGAAAGACAGAGTTGACTGCATATGGGTCCCTCTTCTCGTTCCTGTCCGCACTACGCAAAACCCACGTCCGCATCCATGGGTGCTGGAGCTCCTTGTCAAACGCTCAGCGCGCGCGACGGCGATGGACTGGGTTGGGAGAAGGCGGCACGGCCGAGGATCTCGAAGGGCGCAAGCGGCTGCTGAGGCGGGGGTGGGGTATTGTCAGAGATATGGGCTGGTTCTTGGACACACTGCTGGAGTATGTGATGATGGACGTTGTGGATACCGAGTATCGAAAATTGAAGGAGATGCTCTCAAAAGAAGGCACCAGCGCAGAATCGCCATCGGGGAAACTCGAATCGTCAACCTCAGCAAATCATATGCCTTCGGGAAGTGCTGCGGGGCAGAAGACAGCGGCGCACTTGGATTTCACCTCGCTACGGACAATTCATTCAAATTACCTTGATCGGCTGTTGAATGGCTGTCTCTTGACCAACCCGGCTCTCACCTCTGTTCTGCAGTCGGTGCTGGACACCTGTGAGCACTTTGCGGCGCAGGTGGAGCGTTGGGGAGGCGATGTTCTACCGGCCCTTCTCTTCGAAGGCAGCCTCAATAGGGACGAGGGTGTTGGGGCGATGGTTAAACAAAGATGGGGCGTTGTGGCCGAAATTGACGAGGTGAGTGACCTCCAAGAGATTCCAAGGCCAAGCCTGATATTGTCCAAGACATTGCGACAGCTGTTGGAATCCTTCTACGAACAGCTGAACGCGTCGATTTCTCAGCAACCATTTTCCACGGGACTGGACGCGTCAAAGAGTCTGTTCGTGGGTGCAAGTCTTGCAAATCGCTCCGCCGCTGTCAACCTTTCACGCGTTGATAAGAACATGGATGACAGTCGGCGGCACGTGGAGAGACTGCTACTGAGACTGGACTTTAATGGAGGTTTGTCGAAACCGCGAACGAGTAACAATGAGATTCTGGGAGGTCTGGTAGAGACTAGATAAGATAAAACTCTGTGGCCCTGCTGAGTCATCTAGAACGAATTGGATTCGCTGGCAGAGAGAGGCGTTTGTCACGAACACATGAGGGGGATGCATCGGTTGACTAGTCGAGGGTTGTTTCGGCTTAATTCGCAGGTACGCAAGGATGACGAGCTTTTATCGATGAGATTGTAATCGCGGACCTTGTTTGCCTTTTAGTTTGCTTCTGCGACAAAACAGGTTCGAATGACTTGCAACCCAAATACGGCCCAGCGTCTGTCGCAACAGCTCCGCTTCCTTTCTTCCCCTCCAACTCAGAACATGTCGGGTGCGTCTACTACGCGTCTTTCTTCGCTACCGACGCGCTTATCCTTCTCCTCCAGCTTACACCCCAAGGCTCGTCGGTGCCCCCAACACCCTCGGTGAGTCCGGCACCCCCGCTTCCGGTTCACTCCACCCACTCATCGCGCGCAGACCACCGCGTCTTTATCGAGCAGAATGGCAACGTCGTCTCCCCCTTCCACGACATTCCCCTCTTCGCCGACCAGGGCAACGGCATTTTCAACATGATTGTCGAGGTCCCCCGCTGGACCAACGCCAAGATGGAGATCTCCAAGGAGGAGCCCTTCAACCCTATCAAGCAGGACGTCAAGAAGGGCAAGCTGCGCTTTGTTCGCAACTGCTTCCCCCACCACGGTTACATCTGGAACTATGGTGCTTTCCCCCAGGTGCGCTCCCTCCGCCCTCCTCCGTTCCGATAGCGCTGGCAGGATCTAATCTAATCTCGCCAAGACCTGGGAGGACCCTGCTTCGTCCCACGCTGAGACCAAGGCCCGCGGCGACAACGACCCCCTCGACGTCTGCGAGATCGGCGAGCAGGTTGGCTACGTTGGCCAGGTCAAGCAGGTCAAGGTCCTCGGTATTATGGCTCTTCTCGATGAGGGCGAGACCGACTGGAAAGTCATCGTCGTCGACATTCTCGACCCGCTCGCCTCCAAGTTGAACGACATCGAGGACGTCGAGAGGCACCTCCCTGGCCTCATCCGCGCGACCAATGAGTGGTTCCGGTACGCTCTCCGCTTATCGTCAAGTAATGCATCATCACACTCACGTACACCAATAGCATCTACAAGATCCCCGATGGAAAGCCCGAGAACACCTTCGCTTTCTCCGGCGAGGCCAAGAACAAGAAGTACGCTACCGAGATCATCCACGAGTGCCATGAAGCCTGGCGTCGCTTGATCACTGGCGAGACCCCGGCCAAGACCCCCAGCTACGACCTTTCCATGTATGTTTTGCCTGTCTGAGGAATAGTCCTAGCGCTGACGCGTTTCTAGTCGCAACATCACCATCCAGAACTCCCCTGGGTTCGTGCGCATGGATGACCCTGCTTACACCAGCCTTCCTCCCCCCTCCGGCAGGGCCCCTGCTCCCATCGACCCATCCAGTGAGTACCCCAAACCTTCTCTCCCTTTCGATGGCGGTTGACACATGGCCCAGTCTCCAAGTGGTTCTACATCTCCTCTGCTCAAGTTTAAACCCAAAATCAGACACGTGTGCGGTAGTCTTATGTAGTAAGAAGTCAATCCAAGTCCTGGTGTTCTCAGTCGCTTTACGTCCTTTTAAGAGTGTTTCGAAACGCGTGATTATTCTGCATATGCGGATAATACGTAAGTCGTGTCTATCATAGGTTCGTGAGCGCAGTCTGGATTGCAGAGATCACCGCTTTTGTTTCTCCCCACCGAGTTCTGGTTGGACAGGAGGATACCTGCAGTACTTGTCGGATATTGATGTGATCGTCCAGGTACCTGGAAGAATACTCGTTAGCAGCTTTCAATGAGACATGTCAGAAACAAGTACCTTCAAGTGCTGAGAATATCGAGTACTCGTGAGTCATGACACGAGAGACTGTGTGTGTCTCCAGGACACGTCCAGGCTTCCCGCCCTTCTTTGGTGTTGGCTCAGAGCGTTGATACGTGAATGTAAAGGGTGGCTCTCCAACAAGGGTGAACACGATTTCGGCTTGGTCACCTGCAACAGGATGTTGGCGTTCTGCCCCTCAAGCAAACAAGGAGAACGTACCTTCATGAATGTCCTGGTACACTTTCTTGCCATGCCCGACCTGCGCCGAAGGCAGCGGATGCACGTTGTACCTCAAATCCGTCACAACCGCCTTGCACATCTGCTGCTGATGCGCAATCGATGTCACAACAAATTCGCCAGGTTGCGCCTGTGCAATCATGAACGGACTTGTCTTCGCCTCCTTCGTGTAGCTCTTGCCATTGACCTTGTATCCAATCGTCCATGGGGGGATACCCTCGAGCTGGAACTGCGATACCTCCCCAACACAGATATCTTGGCGGTTGTCGAAGGGCACAATGGACGCAGTCTCGGCGACATCGACCCAAATTGAACTGAGAAGCGGGTCGAGGGCAGACTGGGCACAGTTGGATGAGTCGCTGACGGAGTCAATGGTAATTCTGTGTGGGCCAACGGAAGTGAATGTGTAAGATGGTAGGTCGACTCTCCAGATATTAGATGGCACTTGGACGGTGAGGACTCGGATATGGCTCGCTGCGACGTTCTTGATGCTCAGAGTCAGAGAGAAGGGCGGAATACCCTCGAGGATGACGGTGCCGTCGCCAGAGGTGTCGAGCGGGACGAATGCATCGTTGAGACAATAGTTAATGCGGTTACGGTTTTTGAAGTGCGCAGAGGGACGGCGGGCGACGAATTGCTCGAACAAGAGACGTTGAGAGCGAGGGATGACAGTGTTCGCGCTCTTGTCAAGCGGATACATCGAGTCGCCAATTTGCTTGACCTCGTAGAACATACGCCCAGGAGTGGAGGTATGCAGTTGGAAGCGTGTTCGAGACTGGATGCTGTTCATGGTTGGCTGGTCAAGCATCAAGGTACCACCTTGGTCGTTGCTCTGAGCGATGTTGTACATGATTTGGAAGGGGGGTCGTCCTATGTAAGACATTAGCTTGATTTCATGGGAGTCGACGCAAGAACATACCAGTGAGATCAAGGTCAACATGAGCAGGAATACCCTCGCAAACAGGGTTCAGGATGAAGCTGTGGTTGTAGACGTTGTACTGCGCTTGACTTTCGTCAGCAAGCCTGGCAGTGGGTCTCGGGATCCAGTCGACAGTGAATGACGATGAATCCTGAGAGACAGTCCCGGGGCATTGTGAGTCGAACACTTCGATAATCTCGTACGTGCCCTTATCGTTGACTTCGATGAAGTCGTTGGGGTTGGAGAGACGTGCAGTCATGACCGTAGGTGAGCCCTCCTTGCGATAACGAACTCTCCAGGGCTGCAGATAAAGCATGAATGACAAGCTTGAGATTGCATCGAGGTAAAACTTACACCATCGCCCGTCAACCTGAGAGGAAGTTTGGCGCTGTCTCTTTCAGTAACAGAGACATGACGTTCAGCCTTGCTTCCATAGAATCGAGCAGTAGGCTTGGTCCTCTTGACATCAACGACTACGCCAGGAACAGAGAGCGGCCGCTTGCATTTGTACAAATCTTCGACGCTGACTATCCCAATGTGAGGATTGAGGAGACGGGTGGAGTAGGACACTAAGGACGTACTAAGGTTGACCTCAAATTTCCCTCCATCGCGCGCAATCGCCTTGGGAATCGGGATTTTCAATTTCTTGCGAGGTGTTTCGATCTTGTCAAACTGAATGGTCTCTGAGCTCTCAGGGCCAATAACCTGGACCTCCAGGCTCCAAGGACCGGTGCCCTAGTAATATATTAGTCCTCGGTTCGACTTATTATGCCTGACATAGGGCTCTCACCTTGAGATTGACATCCACATCAATCGTATCTCCGTCACAGCTACTCACGACGCCTCTTCTCGAACCACCTTGAGCAACGGTCTCCGCAAAGTCCGCAGATGCCAGGGGATGGATGATTTGCTCGATACTGGGTCCAGACAAGTCCACCCTCCTATAGTTCGCGTCACTGAGTTTGATGAACCGAAAGACGTAGTGACCACTGCGTTCAGGTTGCAAAGTGAATTCGCCCCGCGACTGGATAAAGGTCTTCGAGTATTCGCGTGGCGGTTCTCTGTCACGCTGGACGCTGTAGTAGACTTGGAAGGGAGGTGTGCCGCGCATGATGAGCGAGGCAGATACGCCTGTGTCACCAGAGCTGTATGGGGTCTATCAGCGACAGGCGAGCAGATAGACTGCGGGAACTAACCACTCGTGAATGCTCTTCCACGTCGCCTCGACGGAAGGTTGGGGGCGCTCAACGACTTTGCAGACACTTGGTGCGAGGACCATGCCGGTACAATACTGTATGACATGTGAGCTTTTAATGTTAACCTGGGGGAGCCAGAGGTAAACGCACCTTGCCCTTGACGCTGTCGATGACATACTCTCCAGGAGATCCCGCCATGAAGGAAAGGGAATTTCTGTCCTCTCGAGTCCGTAGAACCTTGTTGTAGGGCTTGTACTTGCTGTTGGCCTCATCCGAGAAAGGGACATAGGACAAGGAGATTTCCAAAGGTCCGTCAAGAAGATCAGCGTCATTCACTCTGATACCAACGGCTGCCTCCGAGCCAATGAGCAATGACGTAGGACGCTCCTGGCTGCAGTG
>Ga0065721_10052125_pt1 | contig 12626 bp, 11 predicted proteins | sample Mesricmetagenome_FD_59108 | JGI IMG/M metagenome (GOLD analysis project Ga0065721, IMG submission 59108) | Mesophilic microbial community from rice straw/compost enrichment Sample: eDNA_1 v2 (version 2) | ecosystem: Engineered > Solid waste > Grass > Composting > Bioreactor | place: USA: Davis... | reverse complement strand
CCCGCCGTGCCGCCCTCTCGATGCTCATCGGCGGGTTCCGATCCGTCATGCTCACCGACCCGGAGGGCCGCGCGCGGCAGTACCCGCACCAACTGTCCGGCGGGATGAAGCAGCGCGCCATGATCGCCTCCGCGATGAGCATCCGCCCCGCGCTGCTGATCGCCGACGAACCGACCACCGCGTTGGACGTCACGGTGCAACGGGAGGTGCTGACCCTCCTCAAGAAGATGAACGCCGAGTCCGGCACGTCGATGCTCTTCATCTCGCACGACCTCGGCGTCGTCCGGGCGCTGTGCGATCGCGTGCTCGTCATGAAGGACGGCCAGATCGTCGAGCGCATCGACGACGTCCGGGGTATGTCCGAGGAATCGGTCCACCACCCCTACACCCGGAGGCTGCTGGCCTCCTCGCCGGTCGTGCAGACGAACGCCCGGGTCATCGAGCAGGAGGGACCGCGATGAGTGAATCGATGGTGGCCATCGACGACCTGCGGGTAGCGTACGGTTCGGTGGCGGTGCTCGACGGGGTCTCCCTGTCCGTCCCGCACGGTCGCACTCTCGGCGTCGTGGGGGAGTCCGGCTCGGGCAAGTCCACGCTCGCAAAGGTCCTCGTCGGTGTGGCGGCTCCCACAAGCGGCCGGGTCGAGGTCGACGGCACCGATCTCTCCCGCGTGCACCGGGGGCGGGCGATGTACGCCCACCGTCGGCGAGTGCAGATGGTCCCCCAGGATCCGTACTCCTCGCTGTCGCCGCGTCGCACGATCGGGCAGACGCTCGCCGAGGCGATCGATCCGCGGCGAGGACGCGTCTCGCGGTTCGAGGAGCGGATCGCGCGGGAACTGGAGCGCGTCGGCCTCAGCGGCGACATGATGCATCGCTACCCGCACGAGTTCTCCGGCGGTCAGCGTCAGCGCGTCGCCATCGCGCGCAGCCTCATCATCGACCCCGCGTTCGTCATCGCCGACGAGATCACGTCGGCGCTGGACGTCTCGGTCCAGGCCCAGATCCTCGATCTGCTCGCCGCGATCAAGGCCGAGCGGAACCTGACGATGATGTTCATCTCCCACAACCTCGCCGTGGTCCAGCGGGTCAGCGACGATGTCGCAGTAATGCACCGCGGCCGGATCGTCGAGGCAGGCCCCGTGGAGCAGGTGTACACCGACCCCCAGCACTGGTACACCCGGCGACTCCTCGAGGCCGATCCCGGGTCACCGGGATTCCGGTTGGTCGCATGACGGCTCGGCTCCCGGAGGTGCCCGGCGGCACGGACGAGCTGCGTCTCGTCGGCGGCACGCTCATCGACGGCACGGGCGCCGCGCCCGTCCCCGACGCCGAGGTCGGGATCAGCGGCGACCGCATCGTGTACGTCGGTCCGCGTCGGGCCGACGCACCCGGACGCGAGATCGACCTCCGCGGCCGCTGGATCCTGCCAGGGTTCGTCGACGCGCACGTCCACCTCGTGATGAGCACGAGCGTGGATGCCGAGCGCCAGCGCCTCTGGTTCCCGGAAGAGGCCGTGATCGCCGCCGTGGGCAACCTGCGGGCGACTCTCGAAGCGGGCGTGACGACCGCGCGCGACCTCAGCGGATTGACGCCCGGTTATCGTTCCGCGATCGCCTCCGGGGCGGTCCTCGGCCCGCGCCTGCACCTGGCCATCGCGATGCTCTCGCCGACGGGTGGTCATGCCGACCCCGTCCATGCCAATGGAACCCTGCCGGTGTGGGCCGAGCGGGGCATGGCATCCGGAACCGCCGTCGTCGACACGCTCGACGATGTCGTTCGCGCCGTCCGTGTGCTGGTGCGAACGGGCGCCGACGTCATCAAGGTGTGCACATCCGGTGGCGTGAGCACGCCGAACGACTCCCCGAGCGACACGGGGTTGCCGCGCGAGCACGTCGCGGCGATCGTCGCGGAGATGGCGGGCCGCTCCGGGCAGCCGGTCACCGCGCATGCCCAGAGCGACGCCTCGGTGCGCGCCGCCGTCGAGGGGGGAGCCGCCAGCATCGAGCACGGCTACGACCTCACCGCCGACACCATCGCGCTGATGCGCGGGCGGGGCGTCGTGCTCGTGCCGACCCTTAGCACGCTGCTGCGGACTCCGCCCGGACCTGTGGATGCCGCGCGCCAGGCGCGCCAGGAGAGGGGTCTCGCGTCGATCTCGGCGGCGGTCGCCGCGGGCGTTCCCGTCGCGCTGGGGACGGACGCCGGCATCCACGCGCAGGGGCGGAATCTCACCGAGCTCGCGCATCTCGTGCGCGTCGGCCTGTCGCCGCTGGAGGCTGTGCGTGCCGGGACGCTGGTGGGGGCGCGCCTTCTGCGGCTCGACCACGTGCTGGGCTCGGTCGAGACCGGGAAGCTCGCCGACCTCGTGGCCACCGACGCCGATCCGCTCGGTGACATCGGGGCCCTGGCGGATCCGCAGCGCGTGCGGGGAGTGGTCCAGGGCGGACGCTTCGTGAAGGACCTCGACGACCTGGCCCGGTGAGTCCCTCCGACCCGTTCAGCTCGAGACGGCGGAGAGGGCCTCGGCGATCGTGCGGACGACCGCCTCGGGCGCCACGTGCGGCACCGCGTGGCTCGTGGGGACCGTGACGATCTCTGCTCCGGCGCGGGTGGCCATGTATGTCTGTCCCTCGGGGTGGATGTGCTTGTCGCTGGTCGCGAGCAGGTACCACGACGGGCGATCGCGCCACGCGGGGACACCGCTGCGCTCGGTGAAGATGGCGTCGGCCGACGTGCGGCGGTCCTGCACCTTGCGTTCCCACACCTCGGCGGGGACGTCCCAGGAGAGGGCCTCTCGCGCGGCGGGCGAGTCATCCGGAATCCAACTGCCGTCCTCGCCGCGGGCGAACCATCGGCCGACCTCGGCCTCGGGGAACTCCCCGACGAGCTGGTTCACGCTCTCGCCCCCATCCGGCACCCAGGCGGCGACGTACACGAGGCCCCGCACGCGCGGGTGCGTGCCCGCCCCGGTGATCACGGCGCCGCCGTACGAGTGCCCGACGAGGAGCACGTCGTCGTCGGCGTCGTCGACCAGGCGGCGGACCGTCGCGACGTCGTCGTGCAGGGACTGCGACGGGCCGTCGAACGTGGTCGAAGAGATCCCGGCGTCCTGCAGGAGCGGGACGACGGACGACCAGGATCCTGCACTGCCGCCGGAGCCGTGGACGAGGACAACATGCATGCGGGCTCCCGGGTGTCAGGGGGTGGGGCGGGCTTCGAAGCTCAACCAGAGCTCGAAGCTGTTGCGGCGGGTGAGGCTGGTGGCGCCGATGCTCGCGCGCCCGACGGCACCGATCTCGGGGCCGAAGACGTCGAGGAACAGGTCGGTGGCGCCGTTGGACACGTCGTTCAGGCGATCGAACTCCGGTCCGCACAGGACGAAGCACAGCGCCCGCGAAAGCCCGGCGACGGCGTCAAGGGAGCCGACCGCGAGGCGGATGAGGCCGAGGCTGTTGATCGCTGTCTGCCGGGCCGCTTCCTGCGCCCGCTCGAGCGTCACCTCGGTCCCCACGGCGCCCGGGTTGATCTGCCTCCCGTCGCGGGTCTCGGGCGTGATGCCGCTGAGCTCGACGAAATCGCCGGTCCGGTGGAAGGCCGTGAGGCTCTTCCCGTAACGGCCGCCGTACGGCGGATTCGTGTAGTCGGGGATCTCGAGCCCGAGATCGAGGGCGCGTCGTTCGGCCGAGAGGGCAGAGGTCACGGGAGATCCTGCAGCAGGATCGTCGGCGCGGGTGCCGCCTCTCGCCCCTCGAAGGGCACCGGCTGGCACACGAGGAAGTAGTCCCCCGGCTCGGCCTCGGCGAGGTTGGCGTTCTCGAGGATCACGACGCCCGCATTGCACAGGATGACGTGCGTCGGCCACTCGACGGTGTGGTCGGGTGCCTCCATGGTCATGTAGTCGTTCGCGGCGAACACGACGCCGTGGTCGACGAGCCACTGCGCGCCCGAGGGGCCGAGCCCCACCCACGTGGAGCTCTTCTCGGTTCGCGTGAGGGCGTCGGTGGAGTTCCGGGTCTTGAACAGGACCCGCTTCGCGCCCTCGGCTCCGGCGGCGATCAGGTCGTCGGCGGTGATCTCCTTCTCGACGTGGCGGAGGTCCAGGACCCGCGCCTCGCCCACGGTGTGATCGATGCGGAGGGAGTCGACCGTCGTGCCGCCCTTGACGAAGTGGCTCGGGGCGTCGACGTGTGTCCCGGTGTGGGCGCCGATGAGCCACCGAGAGACTTCGCTGGGACTGGTCTCGGTGATCTCCTCGACCATCTCGTAGGTCGGCCGGCGTCCCCAGTGGAGCATCTCGGGGTGGACGGGGATGCTCAGATCGATGATGCGTCGCATGTCGTGATCACGCCTCCGGCTTGTAGACGACGTAGAGCTTGCGGACGGGCTCGACGACGGTCCAGATTCCGGTCCACCCGATCGGGAAGTACGCGGCACTGCCCGCGGTCAGCTCCACCGCTTCTTCGTCGTCGCGCTGCACGGTCATGCGGCCGGCGAGGATGTGGACGATCTCGCCCCGGGTGAGGAACTCCCACCGCGACGTCCCGGGGTCGCTCTCCCACACGCCGGAGATGATCGTGCGGTCGTCGTTCACGAACTGCACCTTCCCGCGGACGATGATCTCGCCCGACAGCGGTTCGGCGTTCGGCGGGGCGAGGGGCTTGGCCTCGAGCTCGGCGGCATCCAGCTCTGCCGGGCGCATCACGAAAGTCATGATTGGATCCTAAAACCATCAGAATGGATCCGCAAGACCGCGCACGAGGGCCGAGTGCACCCGCGGGTGTCGCTCGGCCCTCGTGAAGATGTGCGTCGGCTCAGGCCGGCACCTCGACCTCCTCGCGCTCCGACGCCTCCCGCTCGGATGCCAGGTCGGCCAGCACGGCCGCCTCGCGATCCAGTTCGGACTCCCGACGCGGGACCGCGAAGGCCAGCACGACGTACGTGCCGAAGCCGACGAGCGCCGACACGAGCGTCGCCCACCCGTCGAATTCCGGGCCGACCAGGTCGTTCGGGACGTAGAGGATGTCGTTCGGCACGCCGTAGAGCGTGGGGGTGAGGGCGAGCAGGGTCATCCGCACCGCGAATCCGACGGCCATGGCTCCGAGGGCGGCGACGGCGCCCGGGCGCTTCCAGAACACGCCGATGACGAACGGGGCCGCGAGGCACGCGAGCATGAGGTCGAAGGCGAGCGTGAGCAGGATGCCGGTCTGGCTGACGCGGATCGCGAGAACGGCGCCGGCGATGACGAAGGGGATCATCGCCACGCGGGTCCAGCGCAGCAGCGGGTCGGGGCCGCTGCCGGTGTGCCGACGGACCGTGAAGATGTTGCGGACCGCGATGGCCGACGTCGCGAGCATCGCGCCCGAGGCGGTCGAGAACGATGCCGCGACGATGCCCGAGAGCACGAGGATCGCGATGATCGGCGGCGCGTAGTCGCTCAGCAGCGTGTACAGCACGGGGCCGTTCTCGACCGAGATGCCGAGGGTCGACGAGACACTCAGTGCGACGATCGCGAAGATCGTGCCGATCGCGGCGGTGAGGCCCGCGGCCACGAAGCACGAGCGCTGCGCCACCGAGGGGCTCTTCGCGCCGAAGACGCGCTGCATGAAGTCGATCGCGACGATGTCGCCGACCGCGAGCGAGATGAGGGTCGCCCAGTTGATCGGCGCTCCGGCGGCGGGGTCGCTGAGCTGCTCGAGGTCGAACGGTCCCATCCCCTCGGGGATGACGATGCCGTACGAGTACGCGACCCAGGCGAGCAGCACGATGGCCGCCACGACGGTGATGGTCGTCTGGATCGCCGCCGTGTAGGCATCCGAGAACAGCCCGCCCGCGACGGTGTAGGCGAGCACGAGGGTGACCGCGAGCACCACGCCCCACGCGTACGGGATGTTCGCGAAGCGTTCGAGCAGGAAACCGCACGCGACGAGGTTGCCCGCGAGCAGGAACGTGAACGACACGATCATGAGGATGGATGCCAGCACCTCGACCGGCCGGCCGTAGCGCAGGCGGAAGAAGTCGCCCAGGGTGAAGAGCTTCATGGCGTTCATGCGCTTGGCGAGGAAGAGCCCCGTCAGCAGAAGGCAGATCGCGAGGCCGATGGCGAGCGACGCCCCCGACCAGAACCCGAACTGCGAGGTGAGGTCGGTGTTGCCGACGGTGGCGTTGGCGTCGACCGCGGCGGCGGTGAGGCTGACGGCGACGAGCGGGACGCCCAAGCGGCGTCCGGCGACGAGGTAGTTCGCACTGTCTCCGTCGACCTTGCGCGCGACGACGATGCCGACGACGAGGATGAGGACGACGCTCAGCGCGACTCCGAAGATGATCATGGCGGGCTCCCGGCGATGAGGGGCGGTTCGGGTTTCTGTTGCTTGACAGAAACGATCCGCTCGCCGGGGTCCCGCGTGGTTTCGGCCGTGTAAAAGGCGCGTGAAATCGCCCGCGGCGCCGGGGTACCGGCATCCGGCTCCCCGGCTCCCGGCTCGGCACGGCATCCCGCGCCCCGGCTCCCACCCACGCATAAACGCTTTTCGCGCGCAGAAACGCGTGGACGGCGCGTTTATGGTCGCGAATCGCGTCTATGCGTGCTCAGCCGGCGCTCGCCGCGCCGCCAGGCCGCGGCCTCAGCCCAGCGCCGACAGCACCCCGGGGCCCAGCGCGGTCGCGCGCTCGCGCGTCGAGGTGTCGAGGTCGAGCACGCGCAACGCGGCTGCGGCGATGGTCTCGGCATCCAAGGTCGCCGTCTGCCCGCCCTTGCGCTGCAGGATCACGCTCTCCACCAGCGCAAGCACGAGGGAGGCGCCGGCTGCCGCGGTCGCGACGCCGCACGCGGCCACGAGCGTGCGGTAGGTCGTCTCGAGTTCGCTCCGGCGCTCGCGGAACGGCTCGAACGCCGCGTCCGAAGCTTCGGGCAGCAGGTACAGCGCGCCGGTGTTGTGCGGGGCTTCGGCGAGCAGCGTGACGTCCGCGACGCACAGGGCCCACAGGCGCGCGGCGGGTTCCTCGTCGCGTGCGAGGAGCTCTGCGGCGACGTCGAGCGAGGGCTGCACCGTGTCGAGCAGCAGCGCGAGGAGGATGTCCTGCTTGCGCGCGAAATGGTGGTACAGCGTGGCTTGGCGGATGCCGGCGGCTTCGGCGATCGCGTGCGTGCTGGCCGAGGCGTACCCGCGCGTGCCGAAGAGGGCGGCTGCGGCGGCCAGGACGTCGGCGCGCGTGCCGAGTCCGGTCGGGGACGCACCCGAGGCGCGGGGGCGTCCGGTGCGGGTGGCGGCCATGCGCTCCACCGTACCCGGGGGCCGCGTAACGCCACCGAAACGCACGCCTGGTCTAATACCTGTCAATCGACAGAAAGAGGCTGCACATGGAAGGTCGCGTCGACGCCCTCGGCAACGTGGGGCGCGCCCGAGAGGACGCCCGCGCCCGCGCCGCACAGTCGGAATGGATGCCATATCTCCCGCCCTCCACCGCGCCTTTCGCGCCGGAGGGGGTCGCCTCGGAGGACCTCCGCTGGGCCGAGACGGTGGCCCCGGGGGGCTACACGCACCTGCGCGTGGCCCGCGGCACGCGCCTCCGCTTCACCGACCCCACCGGAGACGCATCCGCCGCCGTGCTGCTCTTCAACGCGGCCGAACCCGGCGAGCGGCTCAACGTCGCGGACACGCAGAAGATCCCTTGGCAGGCCTACCTCGGCGAGGGCCACCCGCTGCTCTCGGGCGACGGCCGCGTCCTCGCCACGATTGTCGCCGACACCTCGGGCCACCACGACGCGTTCTGCGGAACGACGAGCGACGTGTACGCGATCGAGCGCTACGGCGACGCAGCGCCCGAGGGTCCCTCCCCGTCGGGCCACGGCCTGCTGCGCCTGGCCGCGAGCAAGCACGGACTGACCGTGCGCGACCTGCCGCCGTCGGTGTCGTTCTTCCAGGGCGTGCGCGCGAACGCCGAGGGGGACCTGGAGTGGCTCGGTTCGGCCGGCCCCGGGGCGTCTGTCGAGCTCGTCGCCGAGCTGCCGCTGATCGTGCTGGTCGCCAACGTCCCGCACCCGCTCGACCCCTGCGACGACTACGTCGTGGGACCGCTGCAGGTCACGGCGTGGGCGTCTCGGCCCACGGACGAGGGGGATGCCGTGTTCTCCCTCACTCCCGAGCGCGAACGCGCCTATCGCAACAGCATCACGTACGCAGCCCTGGCCGGGCTCTGAGCAGGAGACGTCATGATCACCACCGTTCCCGAACGTCCCGTCCACGCCGACGGCGTGCCCCTTGACTGGTCCGAGCCGCTCGTGCCCGGCGAGGTCGTGCTCGACGAGCGCGTCGCTCCCCGTGGGCCGTGGTCGGGCATCGTCCGCGCCGGCGACGTCCTGACGATCGTCGACGTGGGCGGCAACCAGTCCGCCGACTTCCTCGTGTACGCGGCCGACGACACGGACGAGCGCTACAGCGCCGCCGACACGATCGCATGGCAGCGGAACGTCTACGTCCGCACCGGCACGGTGCTGCGCAGCAACCTCGGCCTCCCGCTCATGACGGTGGTCGGCAACGAGGTCGACCGCCAGGACACCATCGGCGGGGCTTGCTCCAAGGAGTCCAACACGCTCCGCTACGGCCACCACACGCTCTACCAGCACGGCTGCCGCGAGAACTTCCTCGCCGAGGCCGCACGCTATGGCCTGGGCGCCCGCGACCTCGTGTCCAACCTCAACTGGTTCATGAACGTCCCGGTCGAGGAGGACGGATCGCTCGGCATCGTCGACGGCATGTCGGCGCCGGGCAAGCGCGTGGCCCTCCGCGCCGAGCGCGACGTCCTCGTGATCGTGTCCAACTGCCCGCAGATGAACAACCCGTGCAACGACTTCAGCTGCACTCCGCTGCGCATGGTGGTGACGCGCCCGTGACCGGTTTCGACACGCTCCTCGTGGCCAACCGCGGCGAGATCGCCCGCCGTATCCTGCGCTCCGCGCGGGAGCGGGGCCTGCGCACCGTCGCGGTGTTCTCGGACGCCGACCGTGCCGCCCCGCACGTCCGCGAGGCCGACGAGGCGGTGCGCCTCGGTCCCGCCCCCGCCGCGGAGTCGTACCTGCGCATCGACGCGATCCTCGACGCAGCCCGCGCCACGGGCGCCGGCGCGATCCACCCCGGCTACGGGTTCCTCGCCGAGAACGCCGACGCGGCACGCGCCGTCGAGGCGGCAGGGCTCGCGTGGGTCGGTCCCACGCCCGAGCAGCTCGAGGCCTTCGGTCTGAAGCACCGCGCGCGGGCGCTCGCCGAGGCCGCGGGCGTGCCGCTCCTCCCGGGCACCGGCGTGCTGCAATCGGTCGACGAGGCCGAGGCCGCGGCATCCGTCATCGGATATCCCGTGATGCTCAAGGCCACGGGCGGCGGAGGCGGCATCGGCATGCGCGTGTGCGCGGATGTCGCCGAGCTCCGCGCCGCATACGACGCGGTGGTCCGCCAGGCGGCGGCGAGCTTCGGGACGCCCGGGGTGTTCCTGGAGAAGTTCGTGCGCCCCGCCCGGCACGTCGAGGTCCAGCTCTTCGGCGACGGCGCGGGCCGGGTCGCGGTCCTCGGTGACCGCGACTGCTCGCTGCAGCGCCGCAACCAGAAGGTCGTCGAGGAGGCGCCGGCGCCGGGCCTTCCCGACGCGGTTCGCGCAGAACTGCACCGCACCGCGGCGACACTGGCATCCGACATCCGATACCGCTCCGCCGGGACCGCAGAGTTCGTCTACGACCCCGTCGCCGAGCGCGCGTACTTCCTCGAGGTCAACGCTCGCCTGCAGGTCGAGCACCCCGTCACCGAGGCGGTGTTCGGCGTCGACCTCGTCGGTCTCATGCTCGATCTCGCCGGCGGCGGCCCCGACGCGGTGCCGGACGCCCTGTTCGCGGAAGCCCGCGAACCCCGCGGACACGCGGTCGAGGCCCGCATCTACGCCGAGGACCCCGACCGCGGCAACACTCCGTCCACCGGACTCGTCACCGCCGTGCAGCTGCCCGAGGGCGACGGCATCCGGGTCGACGCGTGGGTCGAGGCCGGCAGTGAGGTCTCGCCGTTCTACGACCCGCTGCTGGGCAAGGTCATCGCGTACGGCGCCGACCGCGATCAGGCCCTCGACCGGCTCTCCACAGCCCTCGCCGACACGCGCATCGACGGCATCGTCACCGGTGCCGGGATGATCCGCGGAATCGTGAACGACCCGCGCGTCCGCGCCGTCGCGCACGACACCGGAACCCTCGACGACGCGCGCGACCCCGATCCGCGCATCGACGTGGTGGATGCCGGCATGCTCACGACCGTGCAGGACCTCCCCGGACGCGTCGGGTACTGGCAGATCGGCGTCCCGCCGTCCGGCCCGATGGATGCCGTGTCCTTCCGCGAGGCGAACCTCGCCGTCGGCAACCCCGAGGGGGCGCCGGGCTTGGAGATCACGCTGACCGGACCGACACTGCGCTTCAGCGTCGCCTCGGTGGTCGCGGTCACGGGTGCCCCGGTCACGGTCGAGGTCGACGGCGTCGCCGCCGCGCAGTGGGAGCCGATCGAGGTTCCCGCGGGCGGCGTGCTGCGCATCGGCACCGCCGAGGGCCCGGGCATGCGAGTCTTCCTCGCCGTGCGCGGCGGCATCGACGTGCCGTCGTACCTCGGGAGCGCGTCGACCTTCACGCTCGGCGGCTTCGGCGGGCACGGCGGCCGCGCGCTCGTGACCGGAGACGTGCTGCGCCCCGGCGCCGCCGCGGTCGCCGACCCGGCACCGGTCCCCGCGGAGCGGCGCCCGCACCTGGACACGACCTGGGTCCTCGCGGTGACGGAAGGGCCGCACGGCGCCCCCGAGTTCTTCACGCGCGCCGACATCGACGCCCTGTACTCCGCGGAGTATCGCGTCCAGGTCAACTCCGCCCGCACCGGCGTGCGGCTCACCGGCCCGAAGCCGACGTGGGCGCGCACCGACGGCGGCGAGGCGGGCCTCCACCCCTCCAACATCCACGACACGCCCTACGCGGTCGGCGCGCTCGACTTCACCGGCGACACCCCCGTGCTCCTGGGCCCCGACGGGCCGAGCCTCGGCGGCTTCGTATGTCCGGTGGTCGTGGCATCCGGGGATCTCTGGAAGCTCGGGCAGCTGCGGCCCGGAGACGTCGTGCGGTTCGCGCCGGTGCGCGAGGCCGATGCGGCCACGCTCGACCCGGCGATCGCCACCCCCGCGCTCGTCGGGACCGGCGACGGCGACGACGGCGTGATCGCGTCGCGCGAGGCCGAGGTCGAGGGGGAGCGGGTCCTCCGCCCGCGGACGACGTACCGCCGCGACGGCGACGACAACGTCCTCGTCGAGTTCGGCGACCAGGTGCTCGACCTGGGGCTGCGCATGCGCGTGCACGCGCTGCAGGAACGCCTCGCGCAAGAGGCGCCGAGAGGGATCCTCGACGTCACCCCCGGCATCCGGTCGCTCCAGGTGCACACGGATGCCTCGGTGCTGCGTGCGTCGCAGCTCGTGGGGTTGCTGCGCGAACTCGACGACGACCTGCCGCCCACGTCCGAGCTCGTCGTGCCCTCGCGCGAGGTGCGGCTGCCATTGTCGTGGGACGATCCCGCGACGCGACTGGCGATCGAGCGGTACATGGCGGGCGTCCGCGACGACGCCCCGTGGACGCCGTGGAACATCGAGTTCATCCGCCGCATCAACGGCCTCGACAGCGTCGACGACGTCTACCGCACGGTGTTCGACGCGCAGTACCTCGTGATGGGGCTGGGAGATGTGTATCTCGGCGCGCCGGTGGCTACGCCGCTCGACCCGCGCCACCGCCTGGTCACCACGAAGTACAACCCGGCGCGGACGTGGACGGCCGAGAACTCCGTCGGCATCGGCGGCGCCTACATGTGCATCTACGGCATGGAGGGACCCGGCGGATACCAGTTCGTCGGCCGGACGGTGCAGATCTGGAACCGCTTCCGCCGCGGCGGGCTGTTCGCCGAGAATCCGTGGGCGCTGCGGTTCTTCGACCGCATCCGCTGGTACCCCGTGTCGCCCGAGGAGCTCCTCGACCTCCGGGCGGACGTGGATGCCGGGCGCGGGGACTTCGAGACCGTCGAGGGCGAGTTCGCCCTGGCCGAGTACGAGCGGTTCCTCGCCGACGAGGCGCCGGGGATCGAGGCGTTCCGCGAGCGCCAGCGCCGTGCCTTCGACGAGGAGCGCGAGCGGTGGCGGGCTAGCGGCGAATTCGACCGCGTCGACGAGGCATCGGCCGCGGCCCCGACCGCGGGTCGCGAGCTGCCGCCCGGCACGGTGGGGGTGACCGCGCCGTTCGCCGCCGCGGTCTGGCGCGTGGATGCCGCGCAGGGAGCGGCCGTGCAGAAGGAAGAGAAGATGATCGTGCTGGAGGCGATGAAGATGGAGACCCCGATCGGGTCGCCGGTGACGGGGACCGTCGCCGAGGTGTTCGTGCGGCCCGGCGAGACCGTCGCCGCGGGCCAGCTGCTCGCCGCCGTGGCGGTGGACGCGTGAGCGCCGTCGAGCGGGTCCGCGCCGCGTACGCCCGGATGCGCGAGGTCGACCGCCCCGAGGTGTGGATCACGGTCCGCGATGAGGACGACGCGCTCGCCGAGGCGGCCGAGGTCGACCTCGGCGTCGCGGCGGGGG
>Ga0065721_10052124_pt1 | contig 12629 bp, 10 predicted proteins | sample Mesricmetagenome_FD_59108 | JGI IMG/M metagenome (GOLD analysis project Ga0065721, IMG submission 59108) | Mesophilic microbial community from rice straw/compost enrichment Sample: eDNA_1 v2 (version 2) | ecosystem: Engineered > Solid waste > Grass > Composting > Bioreactor | place: USA: Davis... | reverse complement strand
AGCCGCGGCCCGACAGGGCGGGGGCGAGCAGCACCAGCCGGTCCACGCCGCCCGCCTCCCCGGCCTCCTCCACCGCCGCCGCCGCGGCGAGCAGCGCGCCGAGGCGCAGGCCGACCAGCGCCACCTCCTGCACCCCCGTGGCGGCGCGCAGGTGCGCAACCGCGGCGTGCACACCATCGATCCAGGAGCGCAGCCGATCGGGGCCCTCTTCCTCTCCGGCGGAGTCTCCCGTGCCGGGATAGTCGAAACGCAGGGTCGGCAGGCCCTCCGCGGCCAGCCGCTGCGCAAAGCCGCGCCAGGCGCGGTGCATGGTCAGCGCCTCGTTGCCATAGGGGCCGCACAGCACCACGCCGCGCCGCCCCCCGGCCGGGTGAAGCCAACCAAAGCAGCCGTCGAACACCACAGGCGTCATGCATCCTCCCGGAAACGCACCGGCACCACCGCATTCAACGCGTGAACCTCGCCATCGGGCACGGCGGACGCGTGGCCGTGTGGCAGCGTGGCCGAATCGCCACGCGGAATCAGGCGAACGACACGGTCGACGCCCGGCGCCAGATGGAACCACTCGTCCTCCGCGCGGAAGGCGTCGTCCTCGATGTGGACGGAGCGGGCGAGGCGACGGCTGCGCAACGCCAGCGCCCAGCCTTCCCCCGTGCTGACCGTCCGGGCGGTCAGCCCCAGGTCGACGCGCTCCATCGGGTATCTCTGGGAGGGCCCCGGCGGGAAGTGGAAGGCCTCCGCCAGCCGTACGCCCGTGGCCGCGTCGGTGAGCGCCGCCACCGTCGCATCATGGCCCGGCGGGCCGAAGCGGTAGCTGTAGGTCAGGTCGAAGAAGCGGTCGAGCAGCGAGGCCGCCGGCAACGCCCGGACGCTGCGGGGCGGCAGGGTCACGGGCCGTTCCGCCTGGATCACCGGCGTTTCGCCGCCGCGCAGGGCGGTGAGCGTCAGCGTGGCCTCCACCGGCGCCGCCGTCTCGTTGATCAGGTGGACGGCCAGTCCGTTCACCCCCTCGTCGGTCAGCAGGACCTGCACGGGGCGGAAAGCGCGCTTCAGCGCGTGCCATGCCGCCTTCGGCGTGCCGGACGAGTCCACCACCCCCCAGCCGGCGCCCGGCCACAGGTCCTGGAACATCCAGACCAACCCGCCCCAGCAGGTCGAGCCCGCCCGCCGCCATTCCGCAAAGGTGGATTCCATGACCGCGCCGGTCACCGCTTGGGACAGTCGCACATAGCGGTCCGGGTCTTCGTACCGCAGCGTGGACGGTTCGACGCCGACCAGGGTGCGCAGGTAATGATCCCGCACGTCCTCGAAATCCCACGACGCGCCGGGGTCGCGGGGCACCCGCGCCTTCCAGCGCGGATCGTGCACCGCCGGCACGCCGGGCAGCGCGGCCGGCCCCGGCATGTTGGCGAAGGCAAGGCATTCGGAGGCGAAGCGCACCGCCGCCCGCCGCGCGTCCTCCAGCGGCTTCATGTAGGCGCCGACGCCGTAATAGTGGGTGACGCCCGCGTCGGCGGCGAAGGGCAGCGGCCCGCCGGTGGGGGAGTTGGTGACGTAGGGCACGTCGGGGCGGAGCCGGGCGGCCTCCCCGCGCAAGGCCGTCTCGAACACCGGCTGGCTCCAGGCGGTGCGGGGCAGGCCAAGCATGGCCGCCTGCTGCTCCGCCTCGCTGCCGCCGCACAGCACCGCAAGGGATGGCGAAGCCTGGGTGCGGTCCAGGAACTGCGCGGCCTCCGTCGCCGCCTTCGCAAGAAAACCCTCGTCGGTGGGATAGTCGAAGTTGGCGAACATGAAGTCCTGCCAGACCAGGATTCCCAACGCGTCGCACAGATCGTGGAAGGCGTCGGATTCGTAGGCCGTGATGCCGGGGACGCGCAGCATGTTCATGCCGGCTTGCCGCGCAAGCTCCAGCCAGGGGGCGTAGGCCTCCCGCGATCCGGACAGAGCGACCACGTCGGCGCTGCTCCAGCAGGCGCCGCGGCAGTAGATCCGTTCCCCATTGATGCGCAGCGCGAAGCTGTCTTCCCCGCCCGCCCCTCCATCCGCCTCAATCCGGCGGAAGCCGGTGCGGCCCAAGTCGATGCGGATGTCGCCGATGCGGGCGTCGCCGATGCCGGCCCGAACCGGGTACAGCGTCGGGCTCCCGTGCGTGTGCGGCCACCAGGGCTCGACATCGGGCAAGCGAACCCGGCCGCGCAGCGAGTCCGGCGTTTCCCAGGCGAGCGGGGCGCGGACCTCTCCTACCTCCACGTAGGCTGGCGGGCGGGCCGAGCCGCTCCAGTCCACCATCAGTTCCAGCGCCAGAAGACCGTCCCGCCCGTCGAGCGTCGCGCGCAGGTCGGCGGAACGGACGCGCAGAGGGCCGGTTTCCTCGATCACCTCGACCGGGCGCCAGGGGCCGACCGCGGGCACGGGCGGGCACCAGCCGGTCATGTGGCCCAGCAGGGTCGTGCGCACCGCCCGCAGCCCCGCCGGCTCGGCCAGCCGCACCCGCCAACGCCCCCGCCCGCGCTGGGTCTTCAACACCGGGTTTAGGGCGCGGAAAACGATGGACAGCGTGTGCTCCCCGCGCAGGACGACGGGGACCTCGTGGGCCTGGAACATGCTGTCGGAGGACAGGATCCGCTCCCCGTCCAGCCAGACCTCGGCGATGGTGGCAAGGCCCTGAAAGCGCAGCCGGCGGAGCCCTTCCCCGGTCAGGCGCGTGCGGTACCACACGTCCTGATCGTGCAGGGGCGGCGGCCGGTCCAGCGACAACAGCCCGGCCTCGCGAAGCGCCTGGGCGGCGGTTCCGGGAACCGGGGCGGGCAGCCAGGGCTGTCCGCCGCTCTCCTCACCCCCGCCGGGAGGCTCCGGACACTCGCCCGCCGCCGTCACGCGCATCGCCCACCCCCCGGTCAGGGGCGTCACGGTGCGGCCGGTGGCGGCGAGGATCCGGGCCATCCCCCGTCACCCGTAGCGCCGGACGAGCGCGTCGATGGCGGCGTCGTGGGCCTGCTCCATGGCCGACAGAAGCGCCGAATAGTCGCCGAAGCTCCGCCGGTGCACCGCGCGGGCAAGCTGGAACTGCAAGGCCTTGGCCGAGGACGCGATGGTGTCGCAGGCCTCCGTCGCCTCGGCCGGCCCATCGATCCAGCGGACATAGCTGCCCAGAAGCTCGAAATTCGCGCCAAGCTGGCGCAGCGTGTTGAAGGCGTAGAGGTGGAAATAGTCCATGGAGCGCGCGGCCAACAGCTCCAGATGCTCCGGCAGGGCGGCACGGTAGGCCGTGACGGGGTTTTCGCGCGGGCGGCGGTCCAGATGGTGCCGCAGCAGCGCGATGGACGCCTCCCTCAGCGCACCGCCCTCCAGCGCCGGGCCGCTGCGCTTCACGAACTCCACATAGGGAAACAGCGTGTGACGGGCGAAGACCCCGTCATAGTCCTCCCCCTCCAGCGTGAAGCGGCCGGCGTTGTGGATGTAGTCGAGACGCTTCGCCTCCGGCTCCAGCCCCAGGATCGCGATGGTCGTCTTGACGTGCAGGGTGCGGTAGGAGGTGCCGCGCGTGTCCGGCAGGTGGAAGCCGTCCACCTCCACCAGCACCGGGCGCCCGCGCTTCAGCTGCACCGCGGCCTGCGCCTCCACCGTGTCGTAGATCGCGAGTTCCTGCACCTCCAGCCCGTACAGGCGGCGCAGATCCTCCGGCGGAACCTTGAAGAAGGTGAACTGGTCGCCTTCGAAATCCTGCGCCACGGTGAAGGGCAGCGACGCCACGGGGTCTAGGCCCAGGGCGTGCAGCAGCTCGATCCACAGGTCAGTGTAACAGTTGGTCTCGACCCAGGCCCGGTCCGGCGCGTGCAGCGGATGCGGCATCGCGATCACCCCCAGAGCGCGGCGCGCACGGAGGCCGGCCACGCCCGCACGTCGAAGCCGTGGTGGCGGAACAGGGCCAGTGCCACGCGCTCCATCCCGAAGCCGACGCAGGCGGTGTGCGCGACGCCGCCGTCCGGCGTACGGATGTCCCACAGCAGGCCGAAATGGTCCTGGTGGTAGTTGAAGCTGAGGCAGGCGGTCGGCTTCTCCTCCGACGCGATGGGGATCAGCAGTTCGAACTTCAGCCCCTGGTCGCGCTGGTTGGCGGCCAGCATCCGCCCGGCCCGCCCGAAGAAGGGGTCATTCGCGAGATCGATGGCGACCGGCAGGGCCAGGGATTCCATCAGACCGCGGCCCCGCTCAAGCCAGCTCTGCCGGAAATCCACGACCTGCTCCGGCGTTCCCAGCCGCACATACTCCCGCATCCGGAACAGCTGCATCCGCGCCGGGTCCAGCGACGGTTCGTGCCGGAAGCAGTAGGAGTAGACGTCCACCAGCGCGCCGTCCGCGCGCAGCGGCCCACGCTCCGCCATGGTCGGGTAGATGGGGTAGCAGGCGGCCGGGGTCATGACCACGTTGGTGGCCATCTGGCCGTCGGTCCATTCCTCCCCGGCCTCCAGCCGGCGCAGCAGCGTCTGGTGGGCGCGCTCGTCGCCGCGGAAGCTGTGCACCGTGCCGGCGAGCTGCGGAAAGCTGTTCAGATACTCGCTGCGCTCGAAATGATGGCGGGCGAGCGCCGGGGGAAAGCGCATCACCTCCGCCCCGTCGTCCCGGCCCCAGGCGGAGATCAGGTCGTTGAACCGCTCCACCACATCCTCGAAGACGCCGCTGCGGCCATACAGCCCGTCCACCCCCGTGGGGATGAGCAGACCCGCGGCGACCAGCTCGTCCCGAAGCGCCGCTCCGGCGTCCCCTGCGTGCATCTCCATTCGTCACCCGAAGAGTGAGCCGTTGTCCTTGTGCACCAGCAGCAGGTTCGCCGTGTTGCCCAGGACCCGGTCGTTGCTGATCATCAGCGGCGCCGAATGGGCGTCGCGCAGATGGCGGCTCAGGCTGTAGGGGCTGTCGTTGCGGTAGGCGGACAGGCCGGCGACCAGCATCGCCTGCTCGACGATGCGCACCACCATCTCCGCCGCCGACATCTTCAGCGTGTTCATGGCGACCGCGAAGCCCATGGCGGTCAGCCGGTCGGGGCTGTCCGCCGCGTCCTCGAACTGGGCGATGGCGCCGCGCACCATGCCGCGCATGGCCTGAAGCCGCGCCGTCACCTCGGCCAGCCGGCGGGCGCCGGGGGGCTGGGTGCCGGGGCGCTTGCGCGCCTCCGCCCGGATGAAGGCGCCCGCCCGCGCCACGGCGTCGGTGGCGATCCCCAGCCACGCGCTGCTCCACAGGATGTGGGTGACCGGCAGCATGGTCCGGGCGGAAATGTCGGCGTAGGGCAGCGGCATGATCTGCGCCCGCAGTCCTTCGCCGCGCAGGCGGTAGCCGATGCTGCGGGTGCCGCGCATGCCCAGCGTGTCCCAGCCGCCGATTTCCTCCAGCCGAAGCTGATCCTTCGTCAGGGGCACGATGATCTGGTCGGAGGCGGGCGAGTCCGCCGTGCGCCGCGCCGTCACCAGGATGGCGTCGGCCTCCACCCCGTAGGAGATCACGGTCGCCTGCTTCTCCAGCAGGAAGCCATCCCCGTCCCCCTCCACCGAGCAGGCGCTGGAGCGCACGTCGCCGCCGATGCCGGCCTCCGTCGTGGCGGAGGCGAGCAGAAGTTGGTCCGCCGCCAGCCGCGCCAGGAAATCGCGGTGCCACGCGCTGTCCTGCCCGTGCCGCAACAGGCAGGCCGCCTGGATCTGGTGCATGGCGAAGATCAGGCCCGTGGACGGGCATTGCTGGGCCAGCGCGTGGGTGACCGCCGCCATGTCGGTCAGGCCGGCGCCCATCCCGCCGAAGTCGCGCGGCACCATGGCGCCGAGCAGCCGCGCGTCCTTCAGCGCGGCGAAGGCCTCCGCCGGGAAGCGCGCGTCGGCGTCCACCGACGCGGCGTTGCGGCCGGCGATTTCCGCGGCGGGTGCGGCTGCCCGCGCAAAGGTGGCACTCATGCGGGAGGCATCCCACCGAGCAGCCAGCCGACGGCGCCGCGGATCGCGGCAATGCTTTCAAAGGTGCGGCGGCGCAGCAGCTGTTCGGGGAATTCGATGCCGAAACGCTCCTCCAGCGCCAGCATCAGGTTCACCGAACCGTGCGAGGTCAGGCCCGCCGCGTAGAGATCGTCCTCGTCCGACAATTCCGCCGCATCGATTGTCAGCCAGCCACTGTCGCGCAGCAGATCGCGGATGTCGTCCGCGGTCACCGCCGGAGTGCCGCCCGCGACTTCGCCCTGCGAAGCCCCGCCAACAGCCGGCTGCCATTCCGTTTGGCGCATATCCATGCCCCCCTTCCCCTACTGCTTGTATCGGGGTTTGCCCTTGTGCAGCGGACAACGCGAAGCGTCATAAATTGTTCTTCACGTTACTTTGGTTTTCCGTATGTCGTTGATCTTTTTAGGGTTGGGGTAGATACGGGGTGTTTAACACTTGCGGCGACACCCGCCGTTCGTTCGGGGGTTGCCGGCACGCTCCATCGGAGCAGCCCGATTGCCGGCACCGCCCGTGGCCCTAGCTTCCTGCCCCGAAACGGAACTTTTCAAAGACCGAGGCAGAGGAGACGGCCATGGCGGTGCGGCAATCGGATGCGGAATGGCGCGGCAATTTGGCGCAGGGCTCCGGCACGATGCGGCTGGGCAGCGGGGCGTTCGAAGGGGCCTATTCCTTCCCTTCGCGCTTTGAAAACGGGTCCGGCACCAACCCGGAAGAGCTGATCGCCGCCGCCCACGCCGGCTGCTTCTCCATGGCGCTGTCCGCCGGCCTCTCCAAGGCCGGGCACCCGCCGACGCGCGTCCACACCACCGCGCGCGTGCATCTGGACAAGGTCGGCGAGGGTTTCGCCATCACCCGGATCGAGCTGGACTGCGAAGCCGAGATCTCCGGCATCGACGCCGCCGCCTTCCAGCAGCAGGCGGAGGGGGCGAAAAAGAATTGCCCGGTGTCGAAGGCCCTGGCCGGCACCGAAATCACGCTGAACGCGCGGCTCGTGTAGGCGGGCCGGCCGGAGACGCTCGGGGGATCAGGCCGCGTTCGGCTTGGCCGGGACCAACCAGGGCCGGGCTGTGGCGTCGGCTGCCTCGAACGCGTCGATGTCGCCGCGGTGCTGCATGGTCAGGGCCACGTCGTCCAGGCCGGCGATCAGGCATTCCTTCTTGAACGGGTCGATGGCGAAGGGAATGCGCGTGCCGTCCGGATCGACCAGAACCTGCGCCGGCAGGTCGACGGTAAGCGACGCCCCCGGCGTCCGCTGAAGGCGGCGGCGCAGCTCCGCCACCGTGTCTTCCGGCAGGGAGATGGTCAGCAGCCCGTTCTTGGCGGCGTTGGCGGCGAAGATGTCGCCGAAGCTGGGGGCGACGACGCAACGGATGCCGCCGTCCACCAGCGCGTAGACCGCCCCTTCCCGCGACGAGCCGCAGCCGAAATTGCGGTCCGCCACCAGGATGTGCGCGCCCGTGTAGGCCGGATCGTCGAGCGGGAATCCCGCCTTGCGCTCGTCATGGAACAGGAAGTTGCCGTAGCCGGCGCTGCGCGGCTTGCGCAGGAAGCGGGCGGGCAGAAGCTGGTCGGTGTCGATGTTGGCGATGTCCAGCGGCACCGCGACCGCGCTCAGCGTGACGAAGGGTTCCATCTCAGGCCTCTCCCAGCTTGCGCACATCGGTGATGCGGCCCGTCACCGCGGCGGCGGCTGCCATGGCCGGGCTCATCAGGTGGGTGCGGGCGTTCGGCCCCTGGCGGCCGGGGAAGTTGCGGTTGGTGGTGGAGGCGCAGCGCTCCCCCGCCGGCACGAGGTCGCCGTTGATGCCCACGCACATGGAGCAGCCGGGCTCCCCCCACTCCAGCCCCGCGTCGGTGAAGACGCGGTCGAGCCCTTCCGCCTCCGCCTGACGGCGGACGGGGACGGACCCGGGGACGACCAGCCCAGGCACCCGGGACCGCCGCCCGCGCAGCACCGCCGCGGCGGCGCGCAGGTCGTCCAGGCGGGCGTTGGTGCAGGAGCCGATGAAGACGCGGTCGATGGACACGTCCTCCAGCGCCATGCCGGGGGCGAGCGCCATGTAGTCCAGCATCTTGCGCATCTGCTCCGCCCGCACCGGGTCGCCCTCCCCGTCCGGATCGGGCACGGTCGCGGTGACCGGGACGGCGGTTTCCGGGCTGGTGCCCCAGGTGACGGTCGGGGCGACGGAGGCGGCGTCGATGGTCACCTCGCGATCGAAGGTGGCGCCCTCGTCCGTCGGCAGCGTGCGCCAGTGCGCCACGGCGCGGTCGAACAGCTCGCCCTTCGGCGCGAAGGGCCGGCCCTCGATCCAGGCGAAGGTGGTCTCGTCCGGCGCGATCATGCCGGCGCGGGCTCCGGCCTCGATGGACATGTTGCAGACCGTCAGGCGGCCTTCCATGGACAGGCCGCGGATGGCGCTGCCCGCGTATTCGATGACGTGGCCGGTCGCCCCGCCCGCCCCGATGGCGGCGATGACCGCCAGGATCACATCCTTCGCCGTCACATGGGCGCCGAGCGTCCCGTCGATGGTGACGCGCATGGTCTTCGGCCGGCGTTGCCACAGGGTCTGGGTCGCCAGCACATGCGCCACCTCCGTCGCGCCGATGCCGAAGGCCAGCGCGCCGAAGGCCCCGTGGGTGGAGGTGTGGCTGTCGCCGCAGACGATGGTCAGGCCCGGCAGGGTCAGCCCCTGCTCCGGCGCCAGCACATGCACGATGCCCTGGGCCGGGTCGAGCAGCCCGAAATGCCGCAGCCCATGGTTGCGCGCGTTCGCGTCCAGGGTCGTCACCATGTTGGCGATTTCCGGATCGGCGATGGGCTTGGAACGAGCGTGCGAGGGCACGTAATGGTCGGCGACGGTGAAGGTCAGCTCCGGCCGGCGCACCTTGCGGCCGGCGTGATCCAGCATGCCGAAGGCGTGGAAGGAGCCCTCGTGCAGGAAATGCCGGTCGATGGCGAGCAGCGCCTGACCGTCCGGCCGGGTCGCCACGACATGGGCATCCCAGACCTTGTCGAAGAGGGTGCGCGGTTGGTCGGTCACGCGGTGTCTCCGTTCGTCAAAGTACCATGGCGCCCGCCTCGACCCCGGCGATGCGGCCGAGGGCGACGGCGGTCAGCAAACCGTTGCCGGACAGGTAGCCGGCGGCGGTGGAGCCCGAAACGCCGCAGGCCGCCCCGCCCGCGGCGTAGAGGTTCGGCAGGCGGTTCCCGGCACCGTCCACCACCCGTGCGGAGCCGTCGATGACGAGGCCGCCCTGGGTGTGGAACAGCGCGCCGGTCACCCGCACGGCGCGATAGGGCGGGCGCAGCGGAGCCGCCCCGGCGAAGCTGCGGCCGAAGCGGTCGGTGCCGCCCTCCCCCTTCAACCGGTCCACCTCGGCCAGCGTGGCGGTCAGGGCCGCGGCGTCCACCTTCATCGCGGCGGCCAGCGCCTGCGGGTCGTCGCCCGACACGACGGCGCCCATGGCCTCCGCCTGCTTGAAATCCTCGAACTGGCGGGCAATGCCGGCGATGCGCTCGTCGAAGACGGTCCAGGCGATCTGGCCGGGCTGGCGAAGCACGACGGCGGCCTGCTCGGAATAGCCCTGCGCCTCGTTGGAGAAGCGCGCGCCGTCCCGGTTCACCTGGACTCCGCCCTCGGTGATCGTCGCCCAGGTGATGAGGATGCCGGCGGGGTGCGCGACGGAGCCATGGCCCTGGTGCCCGGACAGATGGCGTGTCGCAGCCCCCAGCGCCTCCCCCCACAGCAGGGCGTCGCCCTGGTTGCCGGTGTGCCCGAAATAGAGCGCGTCGGCGAGGTCGGGGACGTAGCGCTCCACCAGTTCCTTGTTCCCGCCATAGCCGTTGCAGGCCAGGATCAGCGCGCGGCAACCCACCCGCTCGGTGGAACCGTCCGGCCGCGTGAGCTCCACCCCGCGCACGGTGCGGCCGGCGTCGGCGTAGAGGGCCGTCACATGCGCCTCGCACAGCACGTCGATGCCCGCCGCCTCCACGCAGCCGCGCAGGCGGTCGATCAGTTCGGTGCCGGACCGGCTGGGCAGGCCGTGCATGCGCCGGGCGTTGTGGCCGGGGTAGGTGAAGTTGTCGACCAGCGAGAAGGGCAGACCGTAGCGGTCGGCCAGCCATTCCAGCGCCGGCCCGACCGCCTGGGTGACCAGCGCGACCTCCGCCGGATCGGGTTCCCCCTTCGCCTTTTTCGTGATGTCCGCGGCGAAGCGCTCCGGGCTGTCCTCCACGCCTGCGGCCTGTTGCCAGCGGGTGCCCGGCGCCGGGATCAGCCCGGCGGACAGGGCGGTGGAGCCTTGGGGCAGAGCGTCGCGCTCCAGCACCAGCACCTCCGCCCCCTGCTCGTGCGCGGCCAGCGCCGCGATCATCCCGGCGGCCCCGCCGCCGACCACGACGACTGGAACCTCGAACTCGAAGCTCACGCCCTCGGCGGGAAGGATGCGGCTCATGACGCGGCGACCTCCTCCAGCATCGTGGCGATGGTGGCGACGCGGCAGACCGGGCGCAGCGCGGCGATGGCCGTGTCGTGCACCTCGGTCGAGAAGGCGGCGCAACCGTCCTCCAGCACCGTCACGCCGAAGTCTCGCACATGCGCCTCGCGCACGGTGGAGGCGACGCCGCCGTTGGTGACGATCCCGCAGACCAGCAGCCGTTCGATGCCGCACTTGCGCAGCACCCATTCCAGGCGGCTCATGTAGAAGGCGGAATAGGCGACCTTCTCCACCTCGATGTCCACGGGCTGGAGCGTGTCCACCGTGCGGTGCCCCCAGCCGCCGGGCGTGAAGTCGCCCTTGGCCAGGAAGGGCCGCAGGCTCTTCAGGTGCGGGGAGATCAGCGGCTCCCCACCCTTCGCCGGGACCAGCGTGAAGTTGGTGGACAGCACCCAGCCGCCCTTGGCCCGGAGCAAGTCGGCCAGCGGCTTCACCCGGTCCGGCAGGACGGCGATGTCCGGCGCGGTCTGGCCGGCGCGGCCGTAGGCGCCATCGGGGTGCACGAAGTCGTTCTGCAAATCGCAGATCAGCAGCGCCGTGCGCTGGACGGGAATGGACGCGCCGCTCATGCCCCGATCCTTTCGACGATGACGTTGCCGTAGCCGTCCACGCGGGCGCAGAGATCCGGGTCGATGACCGTGGTCGCGTCCGGCTGCTCCAGGATCGCCGGCCCCTGGATCGCTGCACCGACCGGCAGATCCAGGCGGTTGTAGATGGCGGCCTCGTGCCACGCGCCGTCGAACCAGACCGGGCGGGAGCCGACGCGGGCGCCCTCCACCGTCGTCCCTTCTTCCGGCGCCAGGGCGGCGAGGTCGAAATGCGGGCGGCGGCCGATGGCGGCGGTGCGCAGGTTCACGATCTTGGCCGGCACACCGGGCAACAGGCGGCTGAAGGATGCCTGGTAGGCGCGCTCGAACGCCTTGCGGATGGTCGCCTCGTCGATGCCGGTGGTGCCGTTCTCCACGACGACCGGCAGCGGCACGGCCACGGTGTGCGTCTGCCCGACATAGTGCATGTCGAGTTCGAACACGATGTCGATGCGCTCCACGCTGAGGCCCGCGGCTTCCACCACGGCGCGGGAGGCGGTCGCCTCCTCCACCATGCGGCGGTCGAGCGCTGCGGCGTCGATGCCGTCCAGGGGCACGTTGATGGTCTGCACCTGATCGTGCCGGATGTCGGCGATGACGCAGCCCAGCGCCGAGGTCACGCCGGGATAGCGCGGCACCAGCGCGGCCTTCAGCCCGACCTCCTTGATGAGCGCGCCGACGTGCAGCGCGCCGCCGCCGCCGAAGGGCACCGCCGCGAACTTGGCCGGGTCGTGCCCGCGCTCGATGGAGACGAGGCGGATGGCGCCGGCCATCTTGCTGTTGGCGATGCGCACGATGGCCTCCGCCGCCGCCATGGGGTCCAGGCCCAGCGGCTCGGCGACGTGCTTGGCGATGGCCGCCCGCGCGGCCTCCACATCCAGGCGCTGGAGCTTGCCGCCGATGGGGCGGTCGGCGTTGATGCGGCCCAGCACCACATTGGCGTCGGTCAGAGTCGGGCGCGTGTTGCCCTGGCCGTAGCAGACCGGCCCCGGCCGCGAACCGGCGCTTTCCGGCCCGACCTGGAGCATCCCGCCGGAATCCACCCCGGCGATGGAGCCGCCGCCGGCGCCGATGGTGGTGATCTCGATCATCGGCGTGCGGATGACGAGGCCGAAGTCGATGGTGGTCTGGGCGGCCAGCGTCGTGTCCCCCTCCACCACCAGCGACACGTCGAAGGAGGTGCCGCCGAGGTCGCCGGTGATGACGTTGGGGAAGCCCGCCGCCTTGGAGATGGCCGCCGCTGCGATCACGCCGGCCGCCGGCCCCGACAGGGCGGTGCGCACCGGCAGGCGGCGCGCGGTGTCGGTGCTCATCACGCCGCCGTTCGACTGCACGATGTGGAACCGCCCGGCGAAGCCGTCGCCCGCCAGCGCCTTGTCCAGCTTAGCGAGGTAGCTGCCGACGACCGGCTGGAGGTAGGCGTTCAGCGCGGTGGTGGAGGTCCGCTCGAACTCCCGGATTTCCGGCAGGATGCGGGCGGAGCACTCGACGTTCGCGTTCGGCCAGACCTCCGCCGCGGCGGCCCGCGCCGCCAGTTCGTTGGACGGGGTGGCGTAGGCAT
>Ga0065721_10005932_pt1 | contig 12631 bp, 9 predicted proteins | sample Mesricmetagenome_FD_59108 | JGI IMG/M metagenome (GOLD analysis project Ga0065721, IMG submission 59108) | Mesophilic microbial community from rice straw/compost enrichment Sample: eDNA_1 v2 (version 2) | ecosystem: Engineered > Solid waste > Grass > Composting > Bioreactor | place: USA: Davis... | reverse complement strand
ATTTGAGCAGGATTGCCTCAATCGAGGAATGAAAGTGTTCATGGCTGACAAGTCGGTTGATAAACCAAACCTCGATGTGCCTGCGGACCAATATGACTTCATCAAGAAGCATATCGGTACCGTAAACAATTCAGAATTTACCACAATGGACCAATGGGTCAGTACATTCCCCCTGAATGAAGACGAGGACATGTTACTTGAGATGGATATCGAGGGAGCTGAGTATTACTCGCTGCTGAACATGTCGGATTTCCTCGCCCGTCGATTCCGTATTATGATCATCGAGTTTCATACGATGCACCATCTCTGGAATCCCTATTTCTTCGAACTTGCAGAAGCTGCCTTCAACAAAGTTCTTCAGACACACACATGTGTTCACATTCACCCCAACAATTGCTGCGGTATCAAATACCAGAATGGCGTGGCAATTCCGCGTGTGATTGAGATGACGCTACTGCGAAATGACCGCGTCAACATCGTGAATAAACGCCTGGAGTTCCCGCACAAACTTGATTACGACAACTATCCGAATAACCCGGAAAAGAAGCACATTGTGTTGCCTCCAAACTGGTACAGCGTTGGTCAACCCGTACGCGAACCAGTGGCTCAATAAAATGAATTGACTACTCTTCTACGTACGCTGTGAACGTAAACCGCTGAACAGGTTTCTGCGGATCGTTCGTATAGAACGTGATGGCTTTTTGCTGCGTGGATTTCCGTCCTTCAGAAAAGAAGGTAATCCGGATTTGAGCGCGGTCACCTGGTTTTAGCGTTTGCTTATCNGCTGAGACCGTTACACAGGAACAATTCGGCTGAACAGAGTTCAGCTTGAGTTCGCTCCTGCCGGTGTTAGTGACGTATATTTCGCGGGTAGCCTTGGAATTTTTGGCCACGCGGCCGAAGTCCATCGTCGACGAAGGGAGCGTTAACCTGGGTGCTTTTGCCATTTCTTCCGGCGTAACTTCACCAAAGAAATCTTCTACCGTTGCGTATACTGTAAAAGCCTTCACGGGCTCAGCCGCATCGTCGGTATGAATCTCAACGTTGTCGTTGTGGAAGCCGTATTGATCTTTCTTTTTGCCGTCGTAAATCAACTTCATATTTCCACGTTCCTTCGGGGCGATTACCGTGGGCGAAACTTCCACTGTCAGATAAGGTGGTGCGATGATGCCCATCACCTCTACAGTATCCGATCCCGCATTCATAAAGGGAAAATCCCGAATGGCAGGTTCTGTGTTCCGGTGCACTTTCCCCATGTTTAGTGAGGCTGATCTGAACTTCCAGTTTCCCTTCACTACTTTGAAGTCGCTATCTGAGCCTACCCCATCCGTTGAGACGATTCCCTTAATCTGAAGAAGAATCGGGTTGGCATCGTAATCGGTCGTGACGGTCAGCGATTTATTGAAGAAGCCCGGGCGTCCTTTGGGATCATAACTTGCCTGAATGAAACCAGTCTTACCCGGAGCCACGGGATCTTTGGTCCAGTCGGGTGTAGTACAACCGCAGGATGCCTGCACGTTCACGATCGTCACCGGCCGGTTAGTGGTGTTGGTAAAAAGAAACTCATGCATCACAGGGCCTCCGTTTTCTCTTATTGAGCCAAAGTCATGCGCTTCTTCACGAAACTGAATGTATTTGGCCTGCTGGGCAGTTACCGAAAGAGAAATCAGAAAGAGAATCAGAAAGGGTAATCGACGCATCAGCATTATTTTAATTCACAAATTTAAAACTAATTCACTTCAGCTTTATTTTATTTTATTTGCACTATGGCAAGAATTCTTACGGGCATACAAAGCAGTGGAAGACCTCATCTCGGGAATCTGCTCGGTGCCATAATTCCGGCGATTCGCCTTTCCCAGGAAGCTGGGAACGAATCCTTTTTCTTTATTGCGGATCTTCATTCGTTAACAACGATCAAAGATCCTCAAACACGGGTCAATAACGTACGTGCAGTGGCAGCCGCGTGGCTGGCCTTCGGCTTCGACACAGAGAAGAATTACCTGTATCGGCAGTCGCGTATTCCGGAGGTCTGCGAGCTTACCTGGTATCTGAACTGCCTGACGCCGTTCCCGATGCTCGCAAATGCGCATTCATTTAAAGACAAATCTGAAAAACTCTCCGACGTTAACGCCGGGCTGTTTACGTATCCGGTGCTGATGGCGGGAGATATTATCCTTTACGATGCGGAATTTGTTCCTGTGGGAAAGGACCAGCGCCAGCACCTTGAAATCGCACGCGACATTGCTACAACGTTCAACAACCAGTTCGGCGAAACATTCGTTGTTCCGGAGGCACGTATAGAGGAAACAGTGATGACCATCCCGGGTACAGATGGTCAGAAGATGAGCAAGTCATACGGCAACATCATCGATATTTTCCTCCCGGAAAAAGAATTGCTGAAACAGATCAAGACAATTGTTACGGATAGTACTCCGCTGGAATCACCAAAGAATCCGGACACGGACAATGTTTTCGCATTGTACAGTCTGATTGCGACTCCTGAGCAAACGGAAGCTTTGCGTCAGAAGTACCTTGCGGGTAACTACGGATACGGACACGCCAAAAAGGAACTTCACGAGCTTATCCTGACTAAATACAGCAAGGAGCGTGAAGCATTTGATTATTATATGGGCAATCCCGACGCCCTTGAGGCGAAACTCGAGCAAGGCGAAGCAAAAGCCCGCATCATTGCGCGCGAGGTTCTTGGAAGGGTGCGGAAAAAATTAGGATTCACCTGATTCTGATTGTAGAACTCGAGAAATTTTGCGCGGGTTGTTTAGTATGTGCTCTTAATGCGTGAGGTGGTAACATGCTGTCCCTACGGGACGGGTGTCGCTCATTCTCTTTGGACTCGATAAACATATCATCCCGCTGGGACGATTTGCCTTGATCCCCTACTTTTGAAAGCACGCTTTGAAAGTTAGCGCATTTCAGCCATCATTTCTCCTTCACGGAGCAGAGAGCGTTACAATGACCGGAATCCTCCACTGAACCCTGAACCTGAAACTTAAACCTTCTCTCTACCAAGAAATCAATCGGCACGACGCATCTTCACGCTAATCAGAAATGTGAAATCAGGGATCAGGAGTCAGAAATCATTTCGCCGTCCAGACTACCTCTTCCGTTTTGCCGACGGTGAGGATAATGCGTGTGGGGTCGCTCACGAGTGAGAGCTTAGTGTCCTTGCCGGGATATTTGTCAACCTCCACGATAACGCCCTTCCCTACATACGCGATGGGAAGTAGCACATCGTTATCAGGGCATAGCTGGTCATGGACATCCTGCAAGGCACTCTCGAGGTAATCGCCATACTTATCCTGGAAGTCGTCCTCCATGTCATGGAGTTCTTCTTCGATATCGTCGTACTTGGGATTATTGTAATCCAGCTTGGCGAGTTCAGCCTGTTTTTTTTCGATAGCCTGTAAGTCGTTGTCTAGGGCTTTTATGTCCATGGGAGAAACGTTATTCAAATTTTGGGCTCCAAATTGGCAAAAAAGAATCAAATGGTCACCTTTTTGAAGCAAAGTTTATCCGAAACTGAAGGGCGAGTGAAACAATTCCGAAAACGTTTCCGCTGAATCATTGCAAGTTTCTATTTTTGGTCAATAACTCATTGACCTATGCAAACGGATTTTCTCCCTTTGAACGGGACGGACTTTATCGAATTTTGGGTTGGAAACGCCAAACAGTCCGCACTCTTCTATCAACATACCCTCGGATTCAGGCTCGTGGCTTATGCCGGGCCGGAAACCGGTCTTCGCGACCGGGCTTCCTATGTGCTCCAGCAGAACAAAATCCGGTTCGTGCTTACCTCACCCCTGACACCGGATTCTGATATCGCCCGGCACGTCGCCCTTCACGGCGACGGCGTGAAAGTCCTGGCCCTCTGGGTCGACGACGCCCGGAAATCATACCACGAAACGGTAAGCCGCGGCGCGGAAGGCGTGGTTGAACCTACCGTATTCCAGGACGAACACGGTGAAGTAGTGGTGTCGTCCATCCGAACTTATGGCGAAACGATCCATACTTTTGTGGAACGCAAGAATTACCGCGGACCATTTTTGCCTGGCTATCAGGCGCGGTCTTCCACTGTCGACGTGCAGCCCATCGGCCTGAAATACATCGATCATTGCGTCGGAAATGTTGAGCTCGGCAAGATGAATACGTGGGTCGACTTCTACGAACGGGTGATGGGGTTCAAGTTGCTTATCACGTTCGACGACAAGGACATCTCTACGGAATACAGCGCGCTGATGTCGAAAGTTGTCTCCAATGGAAACGGGTATGTAAAATTCCCCATCAACGAACCTGCTGAAGGGAAAAAGAAATCCCAGATCGAGGAGTACCTGGAATTCTATCGGGGAGCCGGTGTACAACACATTGCCATCGCCACCGACGACATTGTGTATACCGTGAAGGAACTTCGACGCCGGGGGATGGAATTCCTCTACGTACCGGAGACATATTACGAAGATGTACTCGACCGCGTCGGCGCGATTGAGGAGGATCTTGAAGAGCTGAAACGCCAGAATATTCTCATCGACCGCGATGAAGAAGGCTACCTTCTGCAGATTTTCACGAAACCAATTCAGGATCGCCCTACCGTGTTCTTTGAGATAATCGAACGCAACGGAGCGAAGTCGTTTGGCAAAGGAAACTTCAAGGCGCTGTTTGAATCTATTGAGCGCGAGCAGGCGCTGAGGGGAAATTTGTGAAGGCGGGGCCTGGGTGGCAAGGCGGCTGGGTGGCAAGGTGGCTGGGAAGCCGCCCTGATTTCGGCGCCAGATGAATTCGTCTTCAACCCACTGGGTAAATTACCCAGCTGCCCAACCAACTCCCCTGCCTACTAGCTAACTAGCTTGCCACCTGACGCCTGCCGCCGAGCCTCCGAGACACCTGTTCCCGGAGCATAAATCAGAAATCTGTAATCAGAAACGAGAAATCCAACCAGGGCCGTAACCGAATGGCCCGTCTTTTTATCTTTGCGCCGTTAAACCAAAATTCCATGTCTGAACTATTAGAACAAGTGACATCCAAAGCCCGGTTGTGGCTGAACAGCAACGTTATCGACGATAACACAAAAGCTGAAGTTCAATCATTGCTCGCGAAAGAGGATTCAAAAGAACTCATCGACAACTTTTACAAGGATCTGGAATTTGGAACCGGTGGCTTACGCGGCATCATGGGTGCCGGCACGAACTGCATGAACAAATACACTGTGGGAGTCGCCACTCAGGGACTTGCCAACTACCTTAACAAGAGCTTCCCTGACGCAAAAATCAAAGTAGCAATTGCCCACGACAGCCGGAATAACAGTCGCTTTTTTGCTGAGACTGTCGCCAACGTGCTTTCCGCCAATGGAATAGACGTTTACATGTTCGCCGAACTACGCCCGACTCCTGTCCTTTCCTTTGCCATTCGGTTCCTGAAATGTCAGTCTGGTGTGGTAGTGACCGCGTCTCACAATCCAAAAGAATACAACGGTTATAAGGCTTATTGGACCGATGGCGCCCAGGTAGTTCCGCCGCATGACAAAAACATTATCGCAGAAGTGAACGCGATTACCTCCTTCGAGCAGGTGAAGTTTGAACCTGTGCCTGAACGTATTCACGTCATCGGACCGGAAGTAGAGAAGGCATATTACGAAGAGGTCAAAAAGATCATTCCTAACCACGAAGTTATTGCAAGGCATAAAAACATCCCGCTGGTGTATTCAAGCATCCATGGAGCGGGTATCACCATGGTACCGGAATGCTTGCGGCAGATTGGGTTTGATAACATTCACGTCGTCGAAGAACAAGCCATTGCTGACGGTAACTTCCCGACGGTGAAGTCGCCGAACCCTGAAGAAAAGTCGGCGATGGAAATGGTTATCGCTAAAGGTAAAGCCGTTGGTGCGACAATGGTAATGGCAACCGATCCTGACACAGATCGCGTCGGTATTGGCGTGCGCCGTTCCGATGGAGAGTTCATCCTCCTGAATGGGAACCAGGCATTCAGTCTGATGATGTACTTCATCATGAAAAACATCAAAGAGAGGCAGAACACTTACATCGCCAAAACGATTGTTACGACCGAGCTCGTTGACCTTATGGCGAAACAACTGGGCGTTGAATGTTACAATACGCTCACAGGTTTCAAATACATCGCCGAGCTGATGGGTAAGTTTGAAGGCAAAAAGCGATTCATCGCGGCGGGTGAAGAAAGCTATGGTTATATGGCTGGCGATTTCGTTCGCGATAAAGATGCTGTTTCCGCATGCGCGTTTTTCGCGGCGATGGCCGCGAGTGCACAAGACGAGGGCAAGTCAATGTACGACTGGCTTATCGACATGTATGTTGAGTTCGCCTACTACAAGGAGACGCTGCTCAACGTGGTGAAGAAAGGCCAGCAGGGCGAACAGGAAATTAAGGCGCTGATGGAGAAGTTCCGCAATAATCCGCCTGCAGAAATAAGCGGAAGCCGCGTTGTAAAGGTTCGTGACTACAAAACTCTCATTGAAAAAGACCTGACATCAGGAAAAGAATCTCCACTGGATTTTCCTAAGTCCGATGTACTGCAGTTCTACCTCGAAGATGGCAGCAAGGTATCGGTACGACCTTCGGGAACAGAGCCAAAAATCAAATACTACATCAGTGTGAACACCAAGTTACCTTCAAGAGACAAGTTTGATGAAGTAACACGTTCCCTGGATCTGAAGATTGAAGGAATCGAAGGATATCTGATGTCGGTGTAATCACCTTCAATGTTTGAAAATCTCCTCGTTGATGTCTTCGGCTTCAACGAGGCCTTTTTCATTTATCGAAACCAATCGCAACGGTTTGAGCTCGTTGATAAGAACGGGATCATACTTTGCCGTCACACGGATATAGTTTTCCGTAAACCCATGCATCATCCCCGCTTCTACGTCATTCTCGAAGAGTACAACTGCTTCTTTACCCAGATTGTCTTCATAGAACTTGCGCCGTTTTTTATCGGACAGTGAGTGCAGCATTCGCGAACGGTCTGCACGTAGATTTCCAGGCACCGATCCATCCAACGTAGCGGCTACTGTATTCTCTCTCTCGGAGTAAGTGAAGACGTGCAAATAGGATATGTCAAGCTGGTTGAGGAACTCATACGTTTCGAGAAAATCCTCACGGGTTTCACCGGGAAACCCTACAATGACATCAACGCCGATACAGCAATGCGGCATCAGCGACTTGATCTTGCTTACGCGATCGACATATAGTTCGCGCTGATAACGGCGTCGCATCAGACGAAGGACCTTGTTAGATCCCGACTGCAGCGGGATATGGAAATGGGGTACGAATCGTTTAGAAGAAGCAACGAATTCAATGATATCGTCCGTAAGAAGGTTCGGTTCGATAGAAGAAATGCGGATGCGATCAATCCCTTCAACATCGTCGAGGGCACGCACCAGGTCGATGAAACGTTCCTTGCGGACACCGTCCTGCAGGCCGAAGTCGCCGGTATTCACCCCTGTGAGGACTATCTCCTTCACGTCGGTTGCCGCGATTTCCCGGGCAGTCTTTACAATATTTTCGATGCTGTCACTCCGGCTTCCACCTCGTGCGAGGGGTATTGTGCAAAAGGAGCATGAGTAATCACACCCATCCTGAACCTTGAGGAAAGTACGGGTCCGGTCGTTGATGGAATAGGATGTGTTAAACTTATTGGCTGCTTCGATGTCGGAGGCAATAACCTGCGGTTGGGGAGTCCGGACGAAACCGTCGAGAAGCTCGACCAGACGGAATTTTTCAGCTGCTCCCAGAACAGCATCCACCCCCGGCATTGATGCGATCTCCTGTGGTTTCAGCTGGGCATAGCAACCAATGATCGCGACATAGGCATCGGGCGAGATACCCCGTGCTTCCCTGACAATTTTGTGGCACTTCTTGTCGGCATTCTCCGTAACGGAGCACGTGTTGATGATGAAGATGTCGGGAGTGTCCGTAAAATCGACCTTTCGGTAGCCCTTTTCCTCAAACATGCGGGAAATGGTGGAAGTCTCCGAAAAGTTCAGTTTGCAGCCGAGTGTATAAAACGCAACTTTTTTCATGACAAGGGTGCAAAAATACAGTTTTTCCCGCACCGCTGGTCATAGAAATCCGGAAACCCGGACTGGTTTTTCAACAGAACTGGATCAGCCTCTGGACTCCTGAACGACGACGCCGTCCTTGAGTTCAATCTTGCGATCGGCCATAGTAGCCAGTTCCTGGTTGTGCGTGACAATGACGAAAGTGTGACCGAAATCCTTCCTGAGCTGAAAAAAAAGGTTATGCAGATCGACGGCGTTTTTAGAGTCGAGGTTACCGCTGGGTTCGTCGGCCAAAATCAGGTCAGGGGCATTGATGAGTGCCCGGGCCACAGCGGTCCTTTGCTGCTCTCCCCCCGATAATTCCGATGGTTTGTGATCAGTGCGGTGGCCGAGGCCGAGCAAATCCAGCAATTCCATAGCCCGCTTCCTAACTTCAGATTCGCGTCGCCCGTTGGCAATAAGCCCGGGGATCATCACATTTTCGAGGGCGCTGAATTCCGGCAGGAGGTTGTGAAACTGAAAGATAAAGCCAATGGACTTATTCCGAAACGAGGACAACTCGCTGGTGGACTGAGCGAATATGTCGCGGCCGTGCATGTAAACTTTGCCTTGATCAGGGCGGTCAAGCGTGCCCAGGATATGCAGAAGTGTACTTTTCCCGGCACCGGACGCGCCCACGATAGCCACCACCTCCCCTTTCTGAACCTCTATGTCGATACCTTTAAGTACGTTGAGTTTGCCGTAGCTTTTTGTTACACTGGCGGAGCGAAGCATGGGATAATTTTCAGATTACAAATTCCTGGTCGGGTTACCTGCAAAATCCGGCGGCAGGTCGTGTCGCGGCACCGTATTCGCAATAGCAGCATTCAATTCTTGAAATAAAGCAGTAAATAAAGTAGTTTCGCCCGAAAACAAAAATTGCATGAACATACACGAATACCAAGGCAAAGAAATTCTCAAGAAATATGGCGTTGCGGTGCAGCGTGGTTTGGTGGCAGATAGCCCTGAGGGAGCATTTGCAGCTGCCAAAGAACTTCAGAATGAGACGGGTACCAAATGGTTTGTGGTAAAATCGCAAATCCATGCGGGAGGCCGCGGTAAGGGTGTAGTTAAAGAAACGGGTTCCAAGGGCGTTGTCCTGGCCAAAAGCCTGGAAGAAGTACCTGAAAAGGCAAAGGCCATTCTGGGAGGTACGCTGGTCACCCACCAGACAGGCCCCGAAGGAAAGCGCGTGAGCAAGGTGCTCATTGCAGAAGATGTTTACTATCCCGGAGAAAGCGAGCCCAAGGAATACTACATGAGTATCCTTCTGGACCGCGCCACAGGAACTCCGGTGATCATGGCTTCGGTTGAAGGGGGTGTCAACATTGAGGAAGTAGCCGAAGCGACGCCCGAGAAAATCATAAAAGAGTGGATTGATCCGGCCATTGGCCTCCAACCCTTCCAGGCGCGGAAGGTTGCGTTTGCCCTCGGTTGGGAAGGCAATGCTTTCAAAGAAGGCGTAAAGTTTATTCAGTCGTTGTACAACGCCTATATAGGGCTCGATGCGTCAATGTTTGAAATCAACCCGCTGCTGAAAACGTCAGATAACAGAATTCTTGCTGTTGACTCAAAGGTAAACCTTGACGATAACGCACTTTTCCGTCACAAGGATCTGCTCGAACTACGCGATATTACAGAAGAGGACCCGCTGGAAGTTGAGGCCGCTAAAGCTGACCTGAACTACGTGAAACTGGACGGGAACGTTGGTTGTATGGTAAACGGCGCGGGTCTTGCGATGGCCACTATGGATATTATCAAACTGTCGGGTGGCGAGCCCGCAAACTTCCTCGATGTTGGGGGTGGAGCAAATGCCACGACGGTGGAAGCCGGTTTCCGCATTATTTTGAAGGATCCGAACGTGAAGGCTATTCTGATCAACATTTTCGGGGGCATCGTCCGCTGTGACCGTGTGGCAAACGGAGTTGTTGAAGCCTACAAAAAAATCGGCGATATCCGGGTACCTATTATCGTCCGCCTGCAGGGAACAAATGCGGAAGAAGGCGCAAAAATCATTGAGGAATCCGGCCTGAAAGTTAAATCAGCTATTTTGCTGAAGGATGCGGCCCAAAAGGTAAAGGAAGTATTGGCCTGATCTAAATTCCCTTTTCCGAATCATTTGCATATATTGTCACAAATTTGCTTGTAAAAGAATGGCCAGGAAAGTTTTTATTGGTGCTTTGCTTTGTGTTTGTTTCTCTTACTTGGCAGAAGCCCAAAGCTTTTATAACATCCAACGGCCACGAAACTTGCTCGTGAACCTGGGGTCAGGAATTGCCTATTACAAGGGCGATCTTGTAAACCCGGGCCAAATGGGCTTCATAAAGCCGAATGTTACTCTGGGAGCGGAATACTTTTTCAATGAGCGAATCAGTGGCCGCGCCCAGCTGACCTGGTTTCAGATAAAAGGTGACGACCGGAAGGCCAATGATGACCGGAATGAGCGTAATCTCCATTTTCAAAGCGGAAACATCGAATTTGCTGCAACAGGGGCAGTTAGTCTATTTCCTCAAGTCGGCAGATATTACCAACGGCCTAAGTTTAATGTCCATGGTTTTACGGGCATCGGACTTCTTTATTTCAATCCCAAAGCTGAGCTTGACGGCAAAATGTACGCTCTCCGGAAGTACATGACTGAAAACGTGGCGTACAGCCGCGTTACACCAGTTATCCCGGTAGGGCTTGGTGCGAGAGTCTTCATTAACCCATATTTCAATATTCTGATCGAAGGTGGCTACCGGTTCACTTTCACCGATTATCTCGATGACGTGAGCAAAAAGCGGTACGTACACATCGACGAACTCGGCGGGGATCCGACATCTATCCGCGCCCGTCTGGCGGACCGTCGTCCCGAAATTGATACTCAGCCCTTTCCGCCTCATGAAAAAGGTGTTCGCGGAAATCCTGAGAACAACGACGGGTACTTCATCATGAACATCAGCGTCCAGTATTATCTCCCTAAAGAGATTTTCAATCAGTCGCAACGGAAGTTGTATACTCATAAGCGGCGTTCAATTTTCCGCAAGCGCTGATTCATTGCCTCACGATTCGGCGGACGATCTCCGCGGAATTAAGCACAATCTTCACCAGGTAAACACCACTCCCCCAGTTCCCTGTGGGAATACGGCATACTGTTTTCCGTTCCACATGCCTCGTCACGAGACGGCCACGCCCATCGTAAACTTCAATCTGTTCTATCGGATATGGTGACTGAATTTGTAATTCATGCTCAAAAGGAATGGGGTACAAATCAACATACAAGGATGGTTCAAAACTTATCTCCTTCCGGAATTCACAATTCCCGATGCGTATCTCTGCCACAAAAAGTCCCGCGTCCGCGGGATCAAACGAACTCCCCTTGTGAAGCAAGCCATGCGGACCATACCATTCGGTCTCTGGAAAGGAAGAAATAAATAGTCCCTCTTCTTCCCAGACGTGAAAGGTGTCTGCATTAATGATACGGGCATCGACGTAAACCGCCGCACTTCTGCATCCAAATTCGTTCTCGGCCACTACAAACCATGACGTCGAATTGTCCAAATGGGCGGTCTGAAAACTGGCAGAAGGTGAAATATGCACTTGATCTTCCTGAAGAGTCTTTTGGTACCAGTACCATTTCAACCCCGGCGAGGAATTCAGCACTGTGAAGGTCACAGGACCTGAGGCACACCGGATCTGATCCTCNANNNGAGGGGGTTCAGGAANGCGCCGTGGGTGAATCGTAACAACCTTCGCCGACTCGTGACAAACACTGCGGGCATTGACCGATATTGTCAGCGCGCTGGCAAGTGTGTCAATGGGAATCTTCGCCCTTCCGTATGCATCAAATGGATATTCGTCGCCTCCAACAGCGGCGACGTATTGGACCCCATTTTCCCTCTGATCGATCCGGAGATGAACAACTGAATCACCACACGCCAGTTCGCCAACCTCTACGACCGGACGTTCAACGGGGCGGGATCTTACCAGTAACTTAAACCGGTTGATGGCTGTGGATTCCTCCGAATTACCAACTGAAAAGTTATGTGCTGGGGCATCAATTGTATCACCTGTAAATGTATCGACAATCAGCAAATCCGATGTCCCAAACCTACCATACCCCTCCGTGCGCAGCGTGTACGTTCCCGGCGGAAGGCTTTGAGGTTTATGGCTGGAGTCCGGAGGGTAGCTGATGAGAAGCTGATAAACCTCATCACACGAGATAGTATCAACGGCAGATAGTGCAAGAGGCACACCATCTGCGGAAAGTACGGAAAGTGTAAGTTGATCATTCCAGCGCTTTATCGCATCGCCCAAGTCCAGTCCCCGTTTAGAATTCCGCCGTTTCCGAATATGCAGTTCATCGCGATTTCCGTTTCCTTCGACACTGATCCTGATAAAATCAGTTTCGGTCCTCCTCCGGAAAAACGCAGCGTCCTCACTCACCTTAGCTGCCTCGTGAACGACGAGTTCAGGTTGCGATGAACGCGCATGTACCCAGAAGGCCTGGCCTGATGCAATCACGCCCCCATTGGCATCACCCACTTCGCCGTCAGAATATCTGAACCTTCC
>Ga0065721_10052123_pt1 | contig 12633 bp, 12 predicted proteins | sample Mesricmetagenome_FD_59108 | JGI IMG/M metagenome (GOLD analysis project Ga0065721, IMG submission 59108) | Mesophilic microbial community from rice straw/compost enrichment Sample: eDNA_1 v2 (version 2) | ecosystem: Engineered > Solid waste > Grass > Composting > Bioreactor | place: USA: Davis... | reverse complement strand
AGGCTCATACGAATCTCCCTTCCGCATTAAACGAACGTTTGTTCTCTGCTTGATTATACCAAACATTTGTTCTTGTTTAAAGTTGCAATTAGTTAATTTTTCTTTTTACCATCATGATTTCCAACTGACTTAAAGGGATATCGGCAAAAAGGGGAGATAGAGGATGGTAGCGGGATCGTGAACTGACCGAAAGGGATATCGGCAAAAAGGGGAGATAGAGGATGGTAGCGGGATCGTGAACTGACCGAAAGGGATATCGGCAAAAGGGGCGGAAAGTGGAAAGAGAAGAAGTAGACGAACTGACGGAAGGGGATATCGACAAAAGAGACGAAAAGGCGAAATAAACAAGGCGGCGGAGACAGGCTGAAGCAAGTCGAACGTAGCGGACAAGGGGGAGCAGACGGGCACTGGCTGACTGGCGGAAGGGGGGAGAATGGGAGAGCGGGGGCCGACTTTGTTACGTTCGCGAAAAAAAGGTACAATGAGAAAGGTGAGTTTACATACGGAGGGGAAACTATGCCAATCGAAGTCGATGTCGCCGTATTGGGCGGAGGGCCGGGAGGCTATACGGCCGCGGTGAAGGCGGCGCAAGCCGGACTCAGCGTCGTCGTGATTGAAAGGGACAAACTGGGCGGGACATGTCTGCACAGGGGATGCATTCCAAGCAAGTCTTTGCTTAGAAGCGCGGAAGTATACGCGACGATCGGGGATGCCGCTTCGTACGGCATTCAATTGCCGGAAGGGGCAGCGTCGGTTGATTGGAGCGCGGTGCTCAAGCGAAAGGATGGCATCGTGGAGCAGCTTCACAAGGGGCTGCAGGCTCTGATGAAGCAGCATAAAATCGAAGTCGTCAACGGAAACGGACGGATTATCGGACCTTCGATCTTCTCGCCCAAAAGCGGGGCGATCGCGGTGGAACTGGCGGATGGGGAAGCGGAGACTGTGGTGCCCAAAAATGTGGTAATCGCGACTGGCTCCCGACCTCGCAAGCTCGAAGGCTTGAGCTACGATGGGGAGCGCATCGCGACGAGCGATGAGGCGCTGGCTTGGACGAGCCGTCCGTCTTCCATTCTGATCGTCGGAGGCGGTGTAATAGGCGTCGAGTGGGCGTCGATGCTCAGCGACTTCGGAACGCAGGTGACGATCGTCGAGGCCGCGGACAGGCTGCTGCCTACGGAGGACAAAGATATCGGAGCCGAAATCGCGAGGTCGCTTAAAAAGAGAGGCGTTGTCATCCACACGGGAGTTTCGGTGCAAACCGAGAGTTGCCGCCTGTCGGATAAAGGCGTCGAGATTCAAGCGACCGCGGCAGGCGGGGATACGGTGTCGCTTGTGGCCGAGAGGATGCTCGTATCCGTAGGCAGAATCGGCAACGTGGAATCGCTGGGGCTCGAGAACACCGACGTCAAGACGGAGAAAGGCTTCATTAAGATCAATCCCGCGACGCTTCAGACGGGGGAATCACATATTTACGCGATCGGAGACTGCATCGGAGGCGTTCAACTGGCGCACGCGGCTATGCACGAGGCGGGGACAGCGATTGAACATCTGACCGGAAACAAACCATCCAGAGCGGCGGATCGGGATATTCCCCGCTGTATCTACTCCCGGCCGGAGGCGGCAGCTATCGGCTGGACGGAGGAGAACGCCAGAACCGAAGGCTTCCAAGTGCGAACCGCCAAGCTGCCCTTGCGCATTCTGGGCAAGGCGCTTGTGCACGGGGAGAGCGACGGTTTCGCCAAGGTGGTCGCGGACGCGGCGACAGGGGATTTGCTGGGCGTTCACTTGGTCGGACCGCATGCGACGGAATTGATCGCGGAAGCCTCGCTCGCGAAGCTGGTGGACGCGATTCCGTGGGAGATCGGCCGGACGATTCACCCTCATCCGACGATGTCGGAAGCGATGCAGGAAACGATGCTCGCGCTGGGGGGCGCCGCCGGGCACGCCTGATCGCGATCGGCATCATCAGGCTCAACCCGGGGGATTCGCATCCTTCAGGCGTCGAAGAACGGTTCCGTCAAGGGAATTTGTTCGGCGCGACGGGTTGGGCGTTTCTTTTTGCTTGCGAGGGGAGTATAATAGGAATTAACTCCAAGTATTAAGACCAGGTTATAAAACTAAACCAAAGCAGGAGGACGCGCCCATGACACATACAGGTTCCGTCCAGCGAATGCATCGCCACGCCGAATTAGGGCTTTCCGACGATCGCGTAGTCGACATGTATAAGACGATGATGCTTGCCCGGCGGTTTGACGAGCGGGGGCAATTGCTTCAGCGCGCAGGCAAAATTAATTTTCATATTTCCGGCATCACCCAGGAACCTTCTCAAGTCGCGATGGGTTTCGCGATGGATCGAGAGCATGACTGGTTCCTGCCTTATTACCGGGACTTCGCGTTCGTACTTTCGGTCGGCATGACGGCCAAAGAATTGATGCTGTCTCTGTTTGCCAAAGCCGAAGATCCGAACAGCGCGGGCCGGCAATTGCCCGGGCACTTCGGAAGCAAACGGCTGAGAATCGTAACGGGTTCAAGCCCGGTCACTACGCAAGTTCCTCACGCCGCAGGGTTCGCTCTGGCGGCCAAAATGAGGAATGAGCCTTCCGTTGCGATCGTGTCTTTCGGCGAGGGTTCGAGCAATCAGGGCGATTTTCACGAAGGATGCAATTTCGCGGGCGTTCACCAGCTTCCGGTTATTTTCGTGTGCCAGAACAATCAATATGCGATCTCGACGCCGATATCCAAGCAAACGAGGGGACGCATCAGCGATCGCGCTCTCGGCTACGGATTTCCTGGGATCCAGGTGGATGGGAAAGATCCCTTGGAAGTTTACCGCGTCTTTAAAGAAGCCCGCGAGCGTGCGGTTAAGGGCGAGGGGCCGACGTTGATCGAGATCCTGACCTATCGGCTTACGGGGCATTCGAATACCGATAACGACATGACCTATCGAACCAAAGATGAGGTCGATTCGCATAGGGGCAATGACGGGTTGCCGATGTTCAAGCAATACTTGACGGAAACCGGCCTGTGGTCGGAGGAGAAGGAAGCGGCGATGCAGGCCGAAATTCGCGCGATCATCGACGAAGCGACGGACTATGCGGAAAAGGCTCCGTTTCAATCGACGGAAGAAGCCTTCCGGTATGTATACGCGGAGGAGAACGGGGAGGGCGCAGCATGCCGGTAATCGAGTATATCGAAGCCATCAGGCTCGCGATGAAGGAAGAAATGGAACGGGATAACGACGTGTTCGTGTTGGGCGAAGACGTCGGCCTCAAAGGCGGGGTGTTCGGGACCACCAAAGGGCTGCAGCAACAATTCGGAGAGCTTCGCGCTCTGGACGCGCCTCTCGCGGAATCGGCGATCGCCGGGGTGGCGATCGGAGCGGCGATGGCGGGGATGAAGCCGGTCGCCGAGATGCAGTACTCGGATTTCATGTTCCCCGCGACCAATCAGATTCTCAGCGAAGCGGCCAAAATCCGATACCGTTCAAACAACGACTGGGATTGCCCCGTCGTCATTCGCGCTCCGATCGGGGCAGGCGTGTTCGGCGGACTATACCATTCCCAATGTCCGGAATCAGTCTTTTTCGGAACGCCGGGTCTTAAAATCGTCGCCCCTGCCACCGCGTATGACGCGAAGGGCTTGCTAAAGGCGGCCATTCGCGATCCGGACCCGGTTCTCTTCTTCGAAAACAAAAAATGCTACAGGCTCATTTCCGATGAGGTGCCTGAAGAGGATTACATCGTTCCAATCGGAAAGGCGAAAGTGATGCGCGAAGGAACCGACTTGACGGTGATCGGCTACAGCATGCCTCTCCACTTCGCGATGCAAGCCGCCGAAGAGCTGTCCAGCGAGCTGGGGATTGAAGCTCACATTCTCGATTTGCGTACGATCCAGCCGCTCGACCGTGACGCCATTCTCGAAGCCGCGGCCAAGACGGGCAAGGTTCTGATCGTGCACGAGGACAATAAGACCGGAGGCGTCGGCGCGGAAGTCGGCGCGATCATCGCGGAGGAGCTCCTGTACGATCTTGACGCGCCGATCCGCCGGTTGTGCGGCCCCGACGTGCCGGCTACCACGTTTCATGCTCCCGGCGAGAAGCATTTTATGCTGAACAAAGAGAAGCTGAAGACGGCGATGCTGGAGCTCGCGCGCTACTAAGCCGGTTGCCGGATTTGGAGAGGGGAATTGGATCAAATGGCTAAGAAGATTGTGGAAGTAGCGATGCCCCAGCTCGCGGAATCTCTCGTATCCGCGACGGTCGACCGGTGGCTCAAGCAGCCGGGAGATATGCTGGACATGTACGAGCCGATCTGCGAACTCATTACCGATAAAGTCAACGCGGAGCTGCCCTCTACGGTTAGAGGAAAGCTCGTCAAGCATCTTATAGGCGCGGGGGAAACGGTGGAAGTAGGAGCCGCCATCTGTCTGGTGGAGGTGGAAGCGGAGGCCGAGGCGTCCGCTGAGCCGCAAGGCTCCGATTCTCCGGCATCTTCGTCGGGGGAGGCTCCGGCGTCCCGGCCTGCGGCGGCAGTATTGCCGGCCGCAGGGTTCGACGCCAACGCTCCGATGCGCCATCGTTACTCTCCGGCCGTTCAGCGGTTGGCTGCGGAGCACAGCATCGACTTGAACCGGGTCCCGGGGACCGGAGAAGGCGGACGAATTACCCGTAAGGACGTGCTGGAGGCGGTGGCTTCCGGGAACGCGGCAATCGGGACGTCGCCGGCCGCCCCGACTGCTGCATCGGCGTCAGCGCCCGCTCCGAGCGCGGCTTCGCTCGCACCGATGGATCCGAAAATTCCGGTGCGTTCATCGGGCATCCATCTGTCCGAATCCCCGCGAATCCCTTCGATCGAAGTGGAGGGGCAGGAACTGCCCGGCCGCGGGGAATATTTTATCGACGTAACGCCGATCCGCAATACGATTGCGACCCGGATGCGTCAGAGCGTCAGCGAAATTCCGCACGGCTGGATGATGATCGAGGTCGACGTAACGAATCTCGTGCTGCTGCGCAACAAGCTCAAGGACGAGTTCCGCAAGCGCGAGGGCATCAACCTGACCTACATGCCGTTCATGATCAAGGCGGTCGTGAACGCGATCAAGGACTACCCGATCATGAACTCGGTATGGGCCGTGGACAAAATCATCGTCAAGCGCGACATCAACATCTCGCTGTCCGTAGGGACGGAAGATTCGGTCGTCACGCCGGTCATCCGCCACGCGGATCAGAAGAACATCTCTGGGCTCGCCCACGAGATCGACGATCTGGCAAGACGCACGCGCGAGAAGAAGCTCAAGCTGGACGACGTTAACGGCGGCACGTTCACGGTGAACAATACGGGGTCGTTCGGCTCGATTTTGACTCAACCGATCATCAACTACCCTCAGGCCGCGATCATCACGTTCGAATCGATCGTTAAGCGTCCCGTCGTCATCAACGACATGATCGGCGTTCGTTCGATGGTGAATCTGTGTCTGTCGCTCGACCACCGGATTTTGGACGGCGTCATCTGCGGGCGGTTCCTGCAGCGGGTGAAGGAAAATCTGGAGGGCTACAATCTGGAGACGAAAGTGTATTAAGGCGATTACCCGGCTCGTCGCGCTCAAGCGCGGCGCGTCGGGTTTTCTTGACGAGTCAGAAAGGATAAAATCCGCTATCCTTGTCTGAATCGTCTCCGACAAACCGCATTCATCGTCCAGAGGACGCCGAAGGCGGTTTGCTTGATCGTTCAGATAAGCTACAATAAGGTAGGAGTTCGGGCAGGAGGTTGCGCGGCATGAAGGAACTGAACGTCGAATGGTTATCCCGGCTGAAGTACGGAGAGGCTTGGGAGCTGCAGAAGCAGCTCGTCAAGGAGATCGACCGCAGCGAACGCAGAGATTCCTTGCTGCTGCTCGAGCACTCGCCGACTTATACGCTCGGCACCGATCGCCATCCCGAGCACTTGCTGTACAGTAAGGAAGAGCTGGGCCGGCGCGGAATCGAAGTGTTCGAGATCGATCGCGGAGGAGACATTACTTATCACGGCCCCGGACAGCTTGTCGGTTATCCGTTGCTTTACTTGGATGCCGCGGGGCTCGACCTGCATCAATACTTAAGGAATTTGGAAGAGGCGATCATTAAGCTGCTGGCCGAATTCGGCGTTGAAGGCGGAAGGAAGCCGGAGTATACCGGCGTATGGGTAGGAGATCGGAAGATCGCCGCGATCGGGGTCAAATTCAACAAAGCCCGGACGAGGCGGGGATTCGTCACGAGCCATGGCTTTGCTTTTAACGTGAAGAGGAACGTGGAAGAGGACGGCTTCCAGGGTATTATTCCGTGCGGTATTGCAGAATACGGAGTAACCTCCCTGGAGACGTTAACCGGTACCGAGCTTCAGGTGGAAGAAATCGGAAGACGAATCGTTCCGCACTTCGCCGAAGTGTTCGGCTATTCTTCCGTTACTGGAGAAGGGATACTCCCATTAACAAGGTCGTAGCGACCAGCGCGAACAGAGTGACGTAGATGACGATTTTAAACCAGCGGCGATTCATGGGGGCTGCACATCCTTTCAGATTAAGGCTTATCCATACCCCTATTGTAACGAATACGACTTCAGGAGGAAAGATCATGGTTCAAAAGGATAGACTGGTGGCCGAGTTTATGGAATTGGTGCAAATCGATAGCGAGACGAGACACGAGTCCGAGATCAGCAAAGTGCTGAAAACGAAGTTCGAGGCGTTCGGACTGGAAGTGACCGAAGACGACGTGGCCGAGAAGATCGGACATGGAGCGGGCAATCTGTTCGCTTGGCTGCCGCCGACGGGGGGGCAGGAGTCCGTTCCGGCGATTCTGTTCACGTCCCATATGGATACCGTCTCCCCGGGCAAAGGGATTAAGCCCCGCCTCGACGACGACGGCTACATCCGCAGCGACGGCACGACGATTCTGGGGGCGGACGACAAGGCGGGACTGGCAGCGATGTTCGAAGCGCTGCGAGTGATCGGCGAACAGCAGCTGCCGCACGGCGGCATTCAGTTCGTCATCACGACCGGAGAGGAATCCGGGCTGATCGGTTCCCGCGCGATGGACGGCTCCCGACTGCGCGCCAAGTTCGGGTACGCGCTCGATTCCAACGGCGAGATCGGGGCGATCGCGGTGTCCGCGCCGACGAATTCCCGCCAATATATCACGATCCAGGGCAAAGCCGCCCACGCGGGCGTAAATCCGGAAGACGGCATCAGCGCCATCCAAGTGGCGTCCAAAGCGGTATCCCGGATGAAGCTCGGCCGCATCGACAGCGAGACGACGGCGAATATCGGGCGTTTCGAGGGCGGAGGCGAAGTGAACATCGTCGTCGACACGATCAAAATTTACGCCGAAGCCCGCAGCCAGGTGCAGGAGAAGATGGATGCGCAGGTCGAGTCGATGCGGGAAGCGGTCGCCAGCGCGGCGGGCGAGTGCGGAGCCAAGTTCGACTTCGAAACGGTGACGATCTATCCGGCATATTCGCACGACGACAGCACGGAGGTCGTCCAAGTCGCCAAAGCGGCCATCGAGGCGATCGGGCTGACGCCGCGAACGTTCTCCTCCGGAGGCGGAAGCGATGCGAACATGTTTAACGGCAACGGCGTTCCGACCGTTAACCTGGCGGTAGGCTACGAGCACATCCATACGACGAAGGAGCAAATTAAGGCGGACGATCTCGCGAAAGCCGCCGAGCTTGTTCTGGCGATCGTGAACGAGACGCTGAAGCGGTAAGCCAAGCGCGCATAAGGGCAGCGCCCCCGGCTTGTCGGCTACGGACGCTGCCCTTGTCCATTCACGGAGCAGGATAAGCTTGCAAGCCTCAAGAGCCGCTCCGGGGCGGCTGCTTGGCCGAGAGCAGCGCGACGAGAGGCGTGCGCCCTCCGTGGAGCTTATTCTCTTGGCGAAGCGCATGGCGGATTTCCCAAGCTTTGCCGACGAATTGCAAACGTTGCGACGAAATATATTTTTTCAACATGGGCGCAGCCTCCTCGTATCGGCTGCGTCATCCGTACGCTAATGGGACGAGCTGCCTATACGTTGAAGGTATGCGCGAGCGGACGAGATTAGACTGGGGGATGCCAAATGAGCGAAAACAAACAGATTTCCTCGCATCCGTTCTATGAACGGACGTTGGAGAGCAAGCCGATCTTCGAAGGCAGAATTATTTCCTTGCAGGTGGATACGGTAAGTCTGCCTAACGGCGAGACGGCCACGAGGGAGATCGTGCGCCATCCCGGAGCGGTGGCGGTCGTGGCGCTCCTGGACGGCAAAATGCTCGTCGTGGAGCAGTTCCGCAAGCCGCTGGAGAAGGTCCAGGTGGAAATTCCGGCGGGCAAGCTGGACGCGGGAGAGGAGCCGGAAGCGGCAGCGCTCCGCGAGCTGGAAGAGGAGACGGGCTATCGGGCGAGAAGCATTCGCCACCTGCACTCGTTCTCCACGTCGCCCGGCTTTGCCGAGGAGATTGTGCACTTGTACGTGACCGACGACCTGGAGCCGGGGCAGGCGCATCTGGACGACGAGGAGTTTCTGACGTGCGAGGCGATTACGCTGGAGCAGGCGCAGGCTTATATCGCGGAGGGACGGATTTGCGACGCCAAAACGCTGCTCGCGGTCTACGCCTGGCGCATGTACGCATTAACGGGAGCGTTCTGATCGATGGGCGATTCGCAAGCGCAAGCGGTGCCGGAAGAGAGGCTGTCGCCCTATTTCGCCGATCTTCACGTGCACATCGGCCGGTCCCAGGACGGACAGCCCGTTAAGATAAGCGGGAGTCGGAATCTGACTTTCCGCCAGATCGCCGAGGAAGCGTCCGAACGCAAGGGCATCGAGCTGGTCGGTATCATCGATTGCCACTCGCCGGCCGTCCAGAAGGACATTCTCGATTGCTTGCATTCGGGGGAAATGGAGGAGGTGCCCGGCGGGGGTATCCGGTACCGCAATACGACTTTGCTGCTCGGAGCGGAGATGGAGGTCAAGGAAGAGGGGGGCGGCCCGTTTCACTTGCTCGTTTTTTTGCCGACGCTGCAGGCGATGCAGGAATGGACCGAGTGGATGAGGCCCCGCGTCGTCAACATCCGCTTAAGCACGCAGCGGATTCGCGTCTCCGCAGCGGAGCTGCAAGCCGAGCTGATCGCCCGCGGAGGGCTCCTCATCCCGGCTCATGTGTTCACGCCGCACAGAGGCTTGCTGGGCTGCTCGGCCGATCGGCTGGCGGATCGGCTCGACCCCGGCGGCATCGCGGCTGTTGAGCTTGGTCTGAGCGCGGATTCGGATATGGCGGGGCTGCTGTCCGAGCTTGACCGCTATCCGTTCCTGACCAATTCCGACGCGCATTCTCCCGGCATGATCGGCAGGGAGTGCAATGAGCTATCGCTGGCGACCCCATCCTTCGCGGAGTTCGCGAAAGCGCTCAGAGGAGAGGAAGGCCGCCGCATTCTCGCCAACTACGGACTGCACCCGGAGCTTGGCAAATATCACGAAACCTCGTGCGCGGCATGCCGCCGCTCCGTTCCCGAGACGGAGGGGGAGGTCGCCGTCTGTCCTTACTGCGGGAGCTCGCGGCTTACCCGAGGCGTATCCGGACGCGTTCGCCGGCTGGCGGACCGGGAGCGCCCCGTGCATCCGGAGGGAAGGCCGCCCTATCGGCCGCAGGTTCCGTTGTCTTTCTTCCCGGGCGTCGGGCCGGCCAAGCGAGAGAAGCTCTTCGCTGAGGTTGGCACGGAGATGGACGTGCTCCATCGCATTCCCGCGGAAGCGATCGCCGCCGTAACGGGGGAGAAAATCGCACAAATGATCGTCCGCGCGAGGGAAGGCAAGATTGCGTTTACGTCGGGAAGCGGCGGAAGCTACGGAAGCATCCGGCAATCATAAACGGATCTTGTCCATCATACAATGAGGCACGGGACATGCCGCTAAGGATGGACAAGGAGGTTGGCCGCCGTGAACTTCCGCTTATGGAATTTGTCGGCTCGCGACAATTTGAATCTATACGTGTTTTTGGGCGTGCTCGTGCTGGTCGGGGCGATCTTCGGGGCGATGCTCGTCAACGCGCTCACCCTGGATCAGCAGCAGGAGCTGACCGACGCGCTCGGCGTGTATCTTGCCAAAGTCGACAATCCGGGCAACGCTTCGCCCGCTGCGACGTTTCGCGAGAGCTTTCTGTTTTACGGAAAATGGATGCTGCTCATCTGGTTTCTCGGACTGTCGGTCATCGGCTTGCCCCTCGTGTTCGTGCTCGATTTTCTGAAGGGCGTCCTGATCGGGTTTGCCGCGGCCGTGCTGGCTCAGCAATTCGCCTGGAACGGCGTGCTGTTTTTCCTGCTCGCGACGGGACCGCGCAATGCGCTGGTCGTGCCCGCGCTCATGATCGCCAGCTTATCGGCCGCGAGGTTCGCGTATTTCGTCGTTCGGGAGCGTCTGTTCCGCCGCAAGGGACAGCTGCTGCCTCCGTTTCTGGCGCATACGGCCGTCGCCGCGGCGATGCTGCTCGTGCTGTGCGTCGCCTCCCTGTACGAGGCGTTCGTGTCGCCGAATTTGCTGGATCGCATCGCGCCATCCGTCGTCAGTCAAGAAATTTCCGCCTTATCTTCTAAATTTTGATGCGAGGTTTGACTAAATGAATAGGCTTCTCCTATAATGGAAAGAAGTGCACCAGCTACCGGAGGGGAAACCATGGAAGCCCGCATTGAAAAAATTAAACAACAGTTGCAGTCCCAGGGCTACAAGCTGACTCCGCAACGGGAAGCGACGGTTCGGGTGCTTCTCGAGAACGAAGAAGACCATCTCAGCGCGGAGGACGTCTTTATGCTCGTCAAGGATAAGGCGCCCGAAATCGGCCTGGCGACCGTCTACCGGACGCTTGAGCTGCTGAGCGAGATGCACGTCGTGGAGAAAATGAACTTCGGCGACGGTGTGGCCCGTTACGATCTGCGTACGGACAGCAACAAGCACCACCACCACCATCTGATCTGCGTGAAATGCGGATCCATGTCAGAAATTATGGAAGACTGGCTGGGACCGCTTGAAGAACGACTGGAGAAGGAATATCGCTTTTCCGTGCTGGACCACCGTTTGGATTTCCAAGGCGTCTGCGCCAAGTGCCAAGCGAAGGAAACCGCCGAAGAGTGACGCGACAGCAAGAGGCTCCCCGAATCTCGTTCGGGAGAGCCTCTTTTTCCATGCTTATTTTCGTCCCTTCGTTCCTATAGCAGCTTGCGAATATGCTCCTCTATGCGCTCGGGAGTAACGGTCGGCGCGAAACGCTTGACGACTTTGCCGTTGCGGTCGACCAGAAACTTGGTGAAGTTCCACTTGATGTTCTTAAGCCCGAGAAAACCCGGGGCCGTTCGGGTGAGGTGGCGGTACAGCGGGTGTATGCCGGCTCCTTTGACGTCGATCTTGGCATACAGCGGGAAGGTGACTCCGTGGTTGATCTGGCAATGCTGGGCCAGGGAATCTCCCTCCAGAGGCTCCTGGTTGGCGAACTGATTGCTGGGAAACCCTACGACGGCAAGGCCTTGGTCCCCGTAGGTTTCGTGCAGCTTCTGCAGACCGCCGAACTGAGGAGCGAAGCCGCACTTGCTCGCCGTATTCACGATCAGCATAACCTTTCCTTGATGCTCGGCCAGCGTAGTTTCTTCGCCTTTTCCGGATTTGACGGGAATATCGTATAGGGACATAAGAGAAACCTCCTTGGTTATATTGACGACAGGCATATATATTGCTATAAATTAAATTGTATACAACCAATTAAAAAAGTCAATCCTTTGCCGGAAAAATAGAGAAGGAGAACGAAAATGGACAACGAATCCGCGCTTAACCTGGACAACCAGCTATGCTTTGCCGTATATGCCTGCGCCAGGGAAATTACGAAGCTGTATCACCCGCTGCTTAAGCAGTTGGGGCTGACATACACGCAGTACATTACGCTTCTCGTGTTGTGGGAGGATCGCCGGGCAACGGTCAAACAATTGGGAAAGCGGCTGTATCTTGACTCCGGCACGTTAACGCCTCTGCTCAAGAAGCTGGAACAAATGGGGTTGATCACGAGAACGCGGGATCCTCAGGACGAACGAAGCGTGATCGTCGGATTGACCGAGAAAGGCACGGCCTTGAAGGAGAAGGCCCTGGACATCCCGCAGCAGTTGTTCTGCCAAGCAGGGGTTGCCCCTGAGGAGGCGGACGCTCTGCGTAAGCAGATCGTCGCGATGCTCGCCAAAGTTCAGGGAATGGCTTCGTCTCCAGCTCCATAACCGAACGGCTCTGCAAAAAAATGGCATGCCTCTTCCGCAATCGCTGCGGCAAGACGGCATGCCTTATGCTTTTCAACGACGAAACGCGACATCCGCCCACTGGCGAACGGCAAGCGACGGAGCGATATCGTACTCCTCCTTGAGCATGGAACAGAGCTGATCGTACTTCATCTTGGCCATGCCCAGGTCGCCGTTATCCGCATGGAACTGCATAATCATAAAATAAAGCTCTTCGGAGAAAGGGAACTTCTGTTCCATCATCTCATAAGTTTCGATCGTTTCTCTGCGATAGCCCAACGTTCGCCACATTTCGCTTACCGCGTGGGCATGCTTGTACCAAATATCGCGGAGCCTTTTCCTCTCGTTCTCGGCCCA
>Ga0065721_10006550_pt1 | contig 12633 bp, 19 predicted proteins | sample Mesricmetagenome_FD_59108 | JGI IMG/M metagenome (GOLD analysis project Ga0065721, IMG submission 59108) | Mesophilic microbial community from rice straw/compost enrichment Sample: eDNA_1 v2 (version 2) | ecosystem: Engineered > Solid waste > Grass > Composting > Bioreactor | place: USA: Davis... | reverse complement strand
CCCCCACACTTTCAACTCCTTCAAGTTTGGCACGCCCCGTCCCTTACCATCTTCCCCATCCAGCCACCCCTTTACCACAAAGTCGTCTACATTTCTGCAGAACCCGACGTCCAGTTTCTTGAGCTCGCTCCCTTTCCCGATCTCCCGCAGGCCTTCTTCTTCAACGTCCTTCCAGCCGTTGATGTTCAGTTCTTCAAGGGTTTCGCGGGAATGGTTCATGATGGCACGCAAAGAGGCTGTGTGTAAGTCTGGGTTACGGGATGCGTCCAGAGTGATGAGAGGAGGGTTGGCCCATTCTTCGAAGAATGACGCGAGGGCCCGATCCGTCACCTCCGGGAGATGTGCAATACCCAAGCCCTCGAGATTCGTGCAATACTGGAGCAGACCTTGATTGAGGAAGGCATCCGTAAGGTAGATGTGCTTGGACACATCCAAGTGTTTCAGGCTCTTTCCAACCGCCTCCAACAACCCCAGGATCGCAGTGTCGCTACAGCTTTCCGCGGGCGCCGAGATATCGAGGTATTCGAGCGATGTCAGTTCGCAGATCTCTTCAAGAAACGCATCCGTGAGCTTCCCAACCTCCTTCAACCTCAACTCCTTGAGATTCGGGCAGCATTGCACAAGCGTTTGCATACAGTCCAGGTCGAACCGAGGGCTCTGATGGATGAGGAAGCCCTCCAGTCTCCCCCTGTGGCCTGTCAGGAACTCCTTCCACGCGGGCACACGGACGAGGAAGGGGCCGAGGAGTTCGATACGCTTGAGGGCAGGGAGGTGGGTCGCGAACAGCTTAAACGCAGCATCATCGAGCTGACCACAGAAATCGAGTCGGAGGCTTGTCAAGTTGGGGTTGAGGTAAACCAAGGTTCCGAAGGCGGACGGTGTGAGATCTATTGGGCGTGAGTGAGAATTGGGCTGTAAGAGGGCTCAGGTACACACTGGTTGCGTCGAAGAATGTCAGTCGCTCATTTGTGGTGTTGTAGAATAGACGTGCGTTATCTGGTGTTCTGATCACGAGTCAGAGGAGGGTAAGCATCATGAGGAGGTTTGGCTGACAGTGAACGGTTCTTCGCCATAGCCTTTGCGATTGCCTCGACATTTAGTGCGCCAATGTCGCCAAGCGATTCGACGTCGTCGATGTATTGTGTCAACAACTGCAAAAGGCGTCAAACGACTCTTTCGACAGAGAAACCAGAGTACGCACCCTGATACATATATTCACAAGAGAAGGGAGGCGATTCTCGACAAAGTGAACAACTTCGCGTTTATCCCCCGGAGCCTTGCGTTTCTTTGGTGCAGGCTTCTTGAAGGGGTCCGCCCCACCTGCTTTGGCGCAAACGTGACACAACCAACCAGGCGGCGGGTTCGCAGCAATCGTGTACTTCGTCTGCGAAATGGTGAGATTCTGAATGGTCTGCCGAATGTGACGACGTACCACTGTGAATTGCTTCTTGCACTTGGCACACTTCTCAAAGTTCCCAACTGGAGGCTTCGAAGCACCGCTCCACATCGATTTTGAGAGTGATGTATATGGGTCATCTTCGTCATCCGACTCCTTGCCCTTTCCTGCCTTCTTCTTCTCCGCCGCCTTCAGTTTTGCTTCTGCAGCCTTGGTGAGTTTACGCTTCTTGGGCGGCGGAGTCGATTCCTTTTCCTTGGCCTCCTCGTCATCCTCGTCTTCGTCAAGGTTATCGGATGCGTAGCCTGAGGTCTATGTCTCTGTTGGCAAGCGCCCATATTGATCTAGGATGTGCAACGCACCCTTCGACGTGTCGACTGCCTGCTTGATGCTCGCGAAGGCCTTGATGTCGATGCCTCAGCGGGTTCCTGCTCATCCGCGCTGAAACTGCTTAGACCTTCTTCAGGTTGCTCAGGTTGCTGTTCTTCCGCCTGTTGCCTTGAGGCGGCTCGCCTCGCGATAGTCGTTGGTGTGATACCCGATTCCTACAGCCAGTCAGTCGGTGGATGCTCCAAGTCCACGCAACACAGTCCATACCCTCAGAAACTCCGTAAGGGCAGACGTCGGACCTCGAACGTTGTTGTTTCGTGCACGACTCATGGTGATGGGAAGAGGGGAAGGACGTCGTGGTGGTAGCAATTGAGCAAGTTGAACACGAAAATGTTCGGAGCCGCGCCCAGTCGCGTCACATAAATGGGCGTGTTTTCAAACCCCGATCAAAGGCGGCGACGGCCTGGGTATGGTGGGAGGGCGGGATTAAGCCGGCGGGAAGGCGGGACAATGACTCGAATGACGGGCCCTGGCATCAGAATCGAAGGGATGCAATAGACCTCAATGCTAGTATCGCTGCTCATAATTCCGTTGTAGTCTAGCAGGCTAGAACTGCTACATTATCGATAATGTTGACGACGCCAGTGCCGTCAGTATCGTAATCTCCCTGAGAGCTAAACGTAGACATAAAGGTCGTGAAAGTGAGAAGCATTAGAATGGAGGCATAATGCTACATTGGAAAAGCTGAAGTCAGAGAGCAATCGAGTCCAAAGAAGAAACATGATAGAGTCGTAACAAGCCAAGCGTCGTGCACCCCACTAAATTTCCCCTCCCTAGGCAATTAAAGTCTTCCTCCTTTGCACGCACTTGACGCCGTAGGCAACCATCACTCCAATCTGCGCAAGAATGACAATCGCCTCGACAACGGGAACAATCCCCCAAGGTTGCACTTCCTTGGGCTGCTCAAGCCTATCACTTAACACATAGGTGGCATACACCAACAAGACCGCAACAGGCCCGAGCCAAAACACCGCCAAGACAAACGATACGATGATCGATGGGAGCCTATACCGATGAGGGATGTATGCAAGGTCGTATTGGGTGCCTTGAGTCACTGGAAGCGTCGCCTTGTCGATCAAGGTGGTACTTGCTGAGGCATCGTACGCCGTGTTGCTCAACCCCACGCCAAGCTTCGATTCCCGCACTGCATGCCCCGTCTCAAAATCGCGGAACCCCTTGGGTCGTGTCAGCTCCTTCCGCTCGCGGCTGGTGAGGACGAGGAGGGTGATTGTGTAGATGAGGGTTGCGACAGCCATCGCGGGGGAGGTCCAGAGCGACATGACGCCGAGGAATGGTGCGAGGCCGAGGATTATGATTATGAACGTGAGACCAAAGGAGGTCCAAAGGAGACGACGGGTCTGCACGTCCAGCTTCGTGTCGATTTGTGGGGGCATTGTGGCTGGCTTTGTGAAAATGGGTGGGTCGCTCGTCAAGAGTGATAGAGTGTGGTTTGGCTGAGGGTCGTGATAAGGGAAGGAAACGACGAGAAGATTACTTTTATACTGTGAAGACAACACGAAACCCGCGCAGGCTATCCAGAACCACGCAGGTGTCCGCCAAGCCATAGGGCATCGCGGTGAAGACCGCGACGCCCGTGTCTCAGCACGTTGGATTGTTGGAACATGAGCCCTTCCCGCATGACTTCAAAAATAGGATAGACCCTGAAGAGGGAAACCTAATCTCTCGAAGAGAGGGACATGGTCCCGATACCTAGTAGTCACTTGTGTTAAGCTCTATTTCCACGAGATGAGGTTTGCCCGAGCCAAGCCTTCTGGCGCGCTTCTACTCTGTTGTTGCGATCACACAGCCTGAAACGGGTTCGCACTGCTTGAAGAAGCAGTGGCCGTGGTTACGCAAGCTCACATTCTCACCTACAAGCCATGGCTGTACGCCCAAAGCGAAGAATGAACGCCATCAGAGGACTAGATTATGGTACTCGAGATCGGCGGAGATTGGCGAGGTGTTGATCCTCCAAGAAAGCCGAGACTTGAGGCATACACAGTGTCTGTCACAACCCTTGACAGGATCGTGCTCCACGGCCTCTCGGGCATACAAGCGCACATGAGTGAAAGTTCGAAGGACAATATCACTGCAGAACTGTTTCAATGAGCACGAGTCAAGGGTGAGAGCGAAAGATGTAATGGCCATATCACATTGTTTATGGACTCGGAGAAAGAAATAATGAGAACTCCGACAGCGATTCGAGATCCAGCTGTTTCACTCATTTATCTTACCAAGATTGTGAATACCAGCCCTTCTGTTGGTGGAGACTCCTGGGCGGGTCCAACGGAGCGTTTCCTCGAATCTCAGTTTGCCGAGCAGAAGCTTCGTGTCAATGCAATCCCAAGCGCCTCTAATTTGGAGGAGCTTGGTCGATGCCTAGCAATCTCGCCCATTGGCGGAAGTAAGCCTGTCTGACTGGCATCGAAGCCTCTCAATCCAGTTGGACACATCCGCTAGAAGTTGTATTGCGCCTGGCCGCAGGGAACGTCCACAGGAGTTCCGCATTAGCTAGGGTTTCTAATGCTTCGCCCTTTGGTAGCTATAGCCCAATGTCCCCTCCTCACTTCCCCCTCTATCCATCCATCACATCACTCAAGCTCTCGCAAGACTTTGTGTTATACATAGAATCGACGGGGACTCGGCCTTCTCCATCTCATTAGCGACCAAAGGCGCTCACGCTGCCCTTGCCAGAACTCATTTGCAAACTCCTCCATATACCCTCTCTATGAACTCAAGGCCTAACACTCGGGCCGGGTGTCCTGAGCAGTTTCCATTGCAATGCTCGAGACTTACTCTATTCTCCAAGAAGCTGCAATCTGGAAGGGTTCTCCGTCAGATATCGAACTCTCCAATGGATTGGGAACCAATCGGAAGCGCTGAGTCCTTGAATATCCATTGAAAGTGTGCTAGTAGACGAAACCCCCAAGAAAAGCCCTTCTGCGGCTTGTTAGAAAATGGAAGAGGTCAGGTGATGTCATTGGAGGTGCAGGAGCTGCAGAAGAACCATAAGACAGCGGAGTTTGAGGTCGTCACCACACGACTCAGCTCTATGTCTGAACTCGACAACCTCAATTCACTTGTGGTAACATTAGTATGACCCACGAAAGCGGGATTACACATAGACATAAAACACCAGAAGACCTACATAAAACCATGACTTGACAAGTACCAAGGAAGACCTATTCCAAATCCCTGAAAAACAAACTGGCACGACTAACCCAATATCAACCAACACTATCCTTCTCGCACTCTAGGTTTCACAGCAAACGGAGGAAAAGTCACCGCGATGGCTGGAGGCGACTTCGAATGTTTCCTAGCCAACGCAACAGCAGACTTAAACCTCGGTGAGAGGGAGGCAGAGCGTCCAGTATCGCCTGATTCCGAATCCGAGTCCACAGGCTCATGGGTTAATGGGTCTCGCCGGAGCATGTGTGTGGTTGGGGGGACTGAGCTTCGATGGGTGTTCGGGTTTGGTCGTGGTGAATCCAAAGACGTCATTGGTGGTGGAGAGGTTGAGAGGCAAGCAGCCTCGAGTTTTTTCGTGAGCTCCATCAACCCGTTGTCAATGCTCTCTCTCCTCGACAACGAAGACGGAATCGAACGGGATGTCTGTCCTTCGGCAGGTACATCTACCTGTTCAGGGGCGTCCGCTTGCATGAAGGGGATGACCCTCTGCCTCATGAATGCGACAAAGGTCGCTACGACTAGATCCACCATCGCCTGGCTGTCGCATCCTGCATGCTGGATTTGGAGGAAGCTCTTGCGTGGGCGAGAGGTGATTCCAATCTTTGCCCGCTTGTATCGAGCTACTGGAATGACGCTTGGTGCGTCTGGGCTATTAGGAGATTCAGGAATCTGTGAGAGCTATGAAAATCGATAAATACGAATAATAAGAGGAGGAAGGAGCACTCACGTAGGGAGCTCGGCCGAGCAGTTGCCATCTATATGTCTTCTTGTTAGGACCAACAAATGTCCATGAACTGCGTCGTTTGTCAATTGGGCTTGTCTCAATGAAGAGAAATGGAGGAGGACGCACGTAGCCGCCGAAAGGTCTGTGTCAACATCACTCCCAGAGGTGGTAACCCCATGCCCGGGGTTGACGAAATTCGATCCATCATGCCATCGATCCGGCAGTCCCGAAGAGCTTGCTTCGTTGTCTCTCCCTTCTCTAAAAATCCCCGGAAATAGCGCGGCATCCACTGGCCGTAACCTCAACTTAAAGTTCTGCTCACACAAATCGACCATGAGCCCATCACAGCCTCCCTCCCCAACCGCTGGTGAATGCGGCCTCCACGACTGCTTAACCTGTCCCTCCTTGATGTCTTCCAGATCGCCATTGCCAGGCCACTTCTCTTCGCGTGCAAACTGGAGGACACCTACAGTTGTTCCAACATGGCCACTGGAGGCCTCGATGTCATCCAGCCTCTTGATGGTTGTGGTTAAGGCGTGTTTAAGGGCAGGAGAACACAGGGAAGAACTTGAGGAAGGCGTTGACAGGATGTGCGAGTCGTTTGGTGACGAGTGCGAAGACGATCGGGAGAAGGGGTCTTCCAGGAATGCAAAAGCAAATGAAGGCGACGCTGGCACTAGAGGGGTCGCGGAACTCGTCTCTGGCATCGAGGCAGAGCGGAGAGGCCGTAGCGGCGGTCGATTCGCCAGTTCGGTCACGTTGGGTGTGGTGAGACAAGACATGGTGCGATTACGGGGCAGTTGTCCATGGAATAGCGTCGAGGAGGTGGTACTCGCTGAGGTGATAATGCTGTAGAGCGGGCGGCCGTCGGTTGTGAAGAGTGTGGTGGAGGTGGGATCGTTATTGACGAGGCAAAGTTCAATCGCCTTACCGCCGTCAATGGCGCTGGCCGTTCTCGTTTGTCCTGACATGGGTGTGTGGCGAGAGGTGAACCCCTCGTGCCCCAAGGACTAAGGCTCCAGAAGAGTTGGATTAGAAAGTTTGGTGATAAGATGGACGAGTGGTGGGCTGAGGCGCGATTCCTACGTCAGAGGTGGGCCCGGGCCCTAGATTGTGTGTAATGGCCCCATTGAGCACCTGACCAACATTAACCAAGATGTAGGGGACAAACCTGGTATACTGAGAGCAGTCCTGTACTTTGGTGCTGAATCCCCGATCGTCGCATTCTTCCAGGATATTTATATGAAGCCCCTCTCGAGCACTGCAGGTACAATGGTCCTCGTCGTCATAGTTCGATGGCCCAGGTTCATTCCTGGTAGCAAAGGCAATAGGGGTAAAGACGTCATCGAAATAAATCGTGAGTCTTGGAAATAGACGACGACAAACGATGGGCGGCATGGGATGCGGGTATATGGCGGGGTTGGCTCAGGAGAGGAGCTCCAGAAGAACTCGGTCTGGAATGGAGTTTACCGATGCTGACGGCCTGAGTGGCCCCCTTCGCACTGCCACACATAGGATGAGAGCAAGGTCGAGACAAATTCTAGCAATTTCGAAGTGAAGTCGCTCGATGACGCTGGGTCCACGGCTGATATGTTCAGATGGGAAAGTTCTCTAATGCGGGGAAATGCCATGTTTTTGAATTCGGATGGATCACAAACACCCGTCGAAGCAATGACCCGCCAAAGCATGAGGGGGGACCAATTCAACCCAGGTCGAATACGGTTTGGATAAATGATAATCGAAGTCTCAGGTTGTGTGGTAAAAAGAGATGTGGCTGTCAGAGGTACAGGTTGAGGTGCATGGCCAAGAGTTCCAATGACAGGCTGGAGGTAGGGAAGAGCCGAAGATGCCTGAGAGGAGCGGTCCCCGTTGGGGGCAACATGGTGCAAACTCACTCATACAACAAGAGGTGAGAGCATCTCTGAGGATGTGGAATGGTACCGTTGGGAGGATACCACGGAGCTGGGAGGGCATCTTGACGGGAAGTGGAGGGAGAGGACGAGGTGCATCACAAATTTTCATGATCTTTCGCGCGATCACATTCATTTCCAAACTGCTCACGCCCCCCTCTTCAACGAGACCTTTGATGCTCAATATTCCCAGCTCGTAGACCATAGCAATTAATTGGTAGTAACTTGTAGTAGGTCTGCCTTGGTGCGTGCATCCGTAAATCACAATCAAGAAGGAAGGCAACGTCAATCTGGAAGATCCCTCTGTATCGCCTGCGAACCCCACTCACGAAGGCCATCCACTAATTATATTCCAACGTTCGCCAAACACAATTTCGTTGTCATTAAACCGAAAAATGAAAATACAAAGTGTCACAATCTCTCAAAACAACGAACGTCTGCTCGGAATGCAGCTCATCGATGAGTGTGCAAGAATCTCTGGTTTCCGTTCTCCAACAGCCCAACCGACTTGACGTAGTTCACAGCGTTCTCCTTGTCGTAACCCGGCGGCAACTCAGAGCGAGGCTTTACCCTAGGTGCGTTTCTCGACACGATCGTAATCGGTTCTGTCAGGAGCGGCTTGGGCGCGCGCATCATCGTATTCGAGGGTTCTGTCACCCATTCTGGACCGGTTGGCGGGAAAAGACAGAGGGAATACTGCAGCTCACTGTCAGAAACATTGGTCAAAAATGAGAATCAATAATAGGTCGCACTCGCACGCTACACCTGGGGAAGATAAATGTTGGCTTCACCCCAGCGCCAATTTCCACCTCCCCTCTGAACGTCCTGGTATCCCTGGAGCCATCGAGCACTGGCACCTCCCACCACATGGCGAATCCTTCACTTTCCGTGAAGTAATTGTTTGATCTGCCAGTGCTCTTGTCGTCTGTGGCATCTGACCCTGTTGCAATGGATCGGACAAGTTCAAGAATGATGGACTCGGGGCGTGCTAGAGTGGACAGGGCGGGTGGGGATGTGGAGGTAAACGATGCGTGTAGGGGGAGAGGACCAGCAATTGCGAATTGGGTCTGACGATGGGGTGAGAAGGCTAGGCAAGGCAAATAAGGTAGGTACTGACTGGAGTGGGTAGAGCCAACTGAATAGAGGTCAATTCGCGGGTCTCTTCAGCAGCAATTAAAAAGGAACTCACTTTGATGGTAATATCGACGACCTTGCCTTCAAGCCTCGCTTGGAGATGAACAGGTTTGAGCACCTTCCATCCTTCTAGGTCTAGGTCAGGCCCAAGCACCCCACTGCCATCGCTATAGGCTATCCTCCTCAAAGGCGATGGAGGTTCTGCCACCGTATTTATATGATACCCAAACGTCGTCTGCAATCTTCAAAGTTTCTTCGTCAACTCTATATACTCCCCCTTAGTTCCTGGGGGAACACTCACGCCTTGTTAACCTTCAAAGCGCCTCTCTTGATCTCGACAAACAAACGGTAATCGATGTAGACGGGGCTCGCACGCTGAGTTATGGTAGGAGGCAACCTATGTCGTCCTGGTTCGTTTTTTACCTCGACTGTTTGAGGAAATGTGAACGAGAAGACCCAGGAGTGTTTTCCCTCCAACTTGGCAGAGGATTTCCCGTTTGGAGGAGTCCAGAGAACCTTGGATTCCCTCAAGAAGATGACCTCGTCTTGCCCAACAAATGTTGAACCTCCCAGGAGCTGTCACACAGTTACCACTTCATTTTTGCAACTGCACTTAGAGAGGGAGCCACTCACTGAGATCGTAACGCTTTTTGCAGTCTCTCCCTTCCTGACATCCACTTGAACACTCCCAGTAATTGCGTCGCCTTCCCAAACTATTGGGAGGCTTCTTGGATTCCTTGGACGTGTGCTCGTGCAGATGATGAGCCATTTATGGCCCGACGAATCTGTCAAGGCGCTCTCGTGCACAGTGGAGAGAGATGAGGAACTGGATATCGAGGGTCTTGGTTGTGAAGTGGCCTGTGACGGAGGCAGTGTGCTGCTTTGTCGGCTAGCTTCGTAGGTTGGAAGTTCATCGTCCATGATAGGATGGCTGTAGGCGGCTGGCGGGTGTGCGTCGATCGCAGACTCAGACTCGAAGGACACCGATGAAGGGGGACGAAAGAGAGGAAGCGAACTTGGAAATGCACGGTCGACAAGGCGATATCGTGCCCATGTGGTTCAGCTCGCATGGAGACAAGCTTGAGCTCACATCGCGTACTTGCTCAGCCGCGCTAATTACTGCTCGGTTTCGAATGCACGATACTAGAATAGCCTGTGATCGTAAGACATTCCATAAATGTTAGCAATGGAAACGTTGTCCATGGCGGAGTTGACCTGGATGGAGACCATGATCAAGAGCGTTAGGTAGCATTCAGTTGATGAGGAACCGAATCCACTCCGCTCCGTTGCACATGTGAGGCAGTGTCTCAACCTGATCCGTGTGGGTCATCACGTTCCCCACCAAAGTATATAAAGGCCCCAGCGGCGAGTGTGGCCCTTTAAGCTGAGCTTCCTTCCCCCTCGTAACACGTTGCGTTGACCGCAGCCACCGTTGACCGGTACACCACAAGCACACAGCAAGAATTCACATTCCTCAAAGTTCTTGAATATTTGAAAATGGTTCAAATCGCTGGAATTCGCTTTGTTGGCCTCGTTTCGAGTTTGGTGCTGGCGTCGATGAGCATAGGGTCGGTGTGGGCAGGTAGCACGGAGGCTGCAGATCGGCTAACAGTGTACGTTTCTTCAATCTATGCCCTGACCGGACTCCCCTCCTACTGTATACCGTTTCCTCGGACAGACGCGATGTGGTGAACCACAAGCAATTCGCCCACGATCTCGTACATCGCTATCGCGGCCTCATCTCGCGTGAGGAGATTCATGACATCTTCGCGCGAGACCTCGATACCGATCTGGAAGATTTTCTGAGCAGGCGTGATGAGTTTGAAGAGCTCTACGCGCGCCACCCGGACAGCGTCGCGCATTTCTTCGAGTGCATCGGCGATTTTGTGAAAAGGGCGGCGAAGGGGTATTGGAGGCATACTGTACTCAGGTGCGTATCCCCCTGTTCGTGTGCGCGGACAGGTGCGGGAGGGAGAGGATGCTGACAAGGTTTGGTTTGGTTTAGGGCCCATGCATTGGTTGGCAAGAATTTGAAGGAGTGGGAGAGGGAGTTCGACTTCCTTCCTCGAGGATTCGAAGAGGAGGAAACCTACTCACTTCGAAGGCGCGATGGGCACACTAATGTCAAAGGTCGTCGGCAGGCCCCTGCTCCGTCCAATGCACAGACTCCGGCAGCTGCCCCTGCCCCACAGACCTGGTTCTCTCGAGCGCTGTACGTACATTCTTTCACAATCTCCCTGAGTATACTGGGGCTCTTGTTGATTGGATGCTTGTAGGCTTCAATACAGGGATATGATGCTTGAGGCGGAGGAACGATATCTTCATGATCTCGACGATTTGGACTAGATGCCGGCCGTATTGTCTGATCTGCCTGTGTCTTCCTTCTCAAGAACATGGACGTTGATTGTGCATATATTGTCCGCAACTTGACATCTGAGCTCTTCAAAGGTGACATTCTCGGGCAAACTATGGATGCGCTGAGGGCCCACTGTGGATTCAAGATGCAACAGGCTGTGTCCCTGTATGCAGCCCTCGGATGAAACGCGGCTGGCTTGGTGATCAGGAGGGACAGCCTCCTTGAGTCAGCCCCCTTCCCTCGGTGCTTATGAATTTCGAAGATCTTCGCGCGCTCAGTGACACCATACAATGCACTTTTGGAACTTCTCGGGCGCTGGGCTACCACCGCCTCTCCTCGGCACACCTTCACATGCCGGGGCTCTGTGACAAGAGCGACAGGCCGCTGATCTAGGGGATGCATTTAGCCAATCATTCCCATGTCCAAAGGCCTTATGGAGAACCGTTTGTTGTGTGTCAAGTGCACCCGGGCGATGCGCACACCGATAACCGGACTAGTAGGTGTCCTATCATCTCCAAGATCTTGACTGTTCCATACAAATAAAAATACACAACAAGTGAAGGATATAAGAGCCTCTGTGGAGAGGATGGCTCCCCATTCGAGCCGGTCTCAATCCCCCCACGAACCTTCCAACCTCTCTCGCGTTGAACGCACACCCTTAACTAAACCTCTCTTCATCTCACGACCTTTGTAAATCATCCAACATGGTTCGCTTCACTGCTGTTTTCTTCGTTTCCGCTCTCGCCCTGCTCGCTGCCGCAAACCCTGTTCCTTCCGTCAAGTATGCCTCCCTCTACGATTGTCAGCCAGGCAATGACCCTGACCTTATCTCACCACCTAGCCCTGTTGAAGACGTCGTGGACCTCTCCACCCGTGACATCCTCGAAGCCCTCGAGACCCGCGCCGTCGACGAGATGGTCGATGATCTCTTCGAGCGCGGGCACCTCGACGGCGAGCTCGACTTTGACCTCGCCCTTCGCAACCTCGAAGAGGACCTCCACGCCCGGATGGATGACCTCTTCGAGCGTGGGATCCTCGACGGCGAGAGCGCCACCGATCTCGCTGAGCGCGCTGAATTCGAGGAAGGTATTGAGGCGAGGAACGCGAAAAAGTTCTTCGGCGGCCTGTGGAGGAAGATTAAAGGAATGTAAGTGCCTTCCCTTTCTTGCCTTTGGGAATCTGTGCTGATCGGCTCTCTTTGTGATAACAGTTTCGGACGAGATTTTGACGGATCAGAGTTCGATACGAGGGAGTACGTGGACATGGAGGATGTAGAAGCTCGCGAATATGAAGATTTCGAGGATCTCGCTTGAGCTGCGAGCATCAGTAGAAACACTGCAATTGTAAATCCAGTACATCAATTGCCGGAGAAATTACAAATTCGGTTTGAAAATATGCCAACCTGTATTGCGTATTGCAGTCTCCTCGGATGGGTTATCCGACTTCTCGTCTCGGTTTTTGCCAAGACCCAAGGTGAAGGCACACGGTCGAGCGCCGACATTGGTTAGCGCCCACAGACATCGGGCGTGACTGA
>Ga0065721_10006776_pt1 | contig 12634 bp, 16 predicted proteins | sample Mesricmetagenome_FD_59108 | JGI IMG/M metagenome (GOLD analysis project Ga0065721, IMG submission 59108) | Mesophilic microbial community from rice straw/compost enrichment Sample: eDNA_1 v2 (version 2) | ecosystem: Engineered > Solid waste > Grass > Composting > Bioreactor | place: USA: Davis... | reverse complement strand
GGCCTTGCCGACATCTACGAGCACCCGGACTTCCGGGCCCGCTACGAGACGATCGAGAAAGGGTTTGCCGACTACCTGACGACGGCCATGCGCGCCTGGGCGCGGCGGCAGGCGCAGTAGGCCGCTACTGCCAGCGCTTGAACGACCTGAGGTGGTCGACGGCTTTCGTGACGGTCTGCGTGATCTTCTCGACGCTGTCGGTCACCGGCACTGGCAGCACGTTCTCCGTTGCCGGGTCCGGCACCTCGAGGGTGGCGAACTGGCTGTCGAGGAGGCTCAAGGGCATGTACTCGTGCTTGCGTCCGGCCATGCGCTCCCGGATCACCTCCCTGGTGCCCTGGAGGTGGACGAAGAGGATCGGCTCGCCGGCCTTCTCGACGAGGTAGTCGCGATAGATCCGCCGCAACGCCGAGCACGCGCCGACGCTGACGCCCTTGCGCTCGGCCGCTTCGGCTAACGCAGCCGCCAGCGCGGCAAGCCATGGCCAGCGGTCCTCGTCGGTCAGGGGAATGCCGGCGCGCATCTTCTCGACGTTGGCGGGCGGGTGGTAGCCGTCGCCGTCGAGGAACGGCGCATGCAGGCGCCGGGCGATGGATTGTCCGACCGTCGACTTGCCCGACGACGAGACGCCCATCACGATGATGATGCGCGCGGGCGTGAACTCAGACGACCGCTGTGAAGGCGCCATCGACATAAAGGATGTGTCCGTTGACGAAGCTGGCGGCGTCGGAAGCAAGGAAGACGGCGGCGCCGCCCAGTTCCTCGACCTCGCCCCAGCGGCCCATGGGCGTGCGCTTTTCCAGCCACGCATTGAATTCGGCGTCGGCGATCAGCGCCTCGTTGAGCTCGGTCTTGAAGAAGCCGGGCGCGATGGCGTTGGCGCTGATGCCGTGCTTGGCCCAATCGGCGGCCATGCCGCGCGTGAGGTTGGCGATGGCCGCCTTGGCCGCGCCATAGGGCGCAACGCCCGGGCGGGCGTGGTCGGTCAGCACCGAGCAGATGTTGATGATGCGGCCGCGCCCCCGCGCGATCATGCCCCTGGCGGCCGCCTGGGAGACGGCGAAGGTCGCCGTCACGTGCGTCATCATCAGCGCCTCAAACTTTTCGCGCGGGAAGTCTTCGAGCGGCGCGCGGTGCTGCTGGCCGGCGTTGTTGACGAGGATGTCGATGCCGCCGAGCTCTTCCTCGCAATAGGCAATGCCGTCGGCGACGCTCTCGGCGCTGGTGACGTCGAAAGCGACCGCCTTGACGGTCAAGCCGTTGTCGGCAAGGTCCCTGGCCGCATTGCCGAGCGCCTCGGTATCGCGGCCGTTGAGCACGATCTCGGCGCCTGCTTGCCCGAGCGCCCGCGCGATGGCCAAGCCAATGCCGCGGCTGGAGCCGGTAACGAGCGCCCGGCGCCCGGCGAGGCTGAACTGGGAGAGGATAGACACGGGCGACCTCCTGATGTGGCGCGACCCTAGTTCATGGATTGCGCGCAGCGCAATACGATCTTCCATACAAGGGCGCCGATTTGCTCGAAAAATGCGCTCGGGCTACTTCCGTTAACGGCGCGTTTGTGGTCAGGTTCGCCGCCCGCGGTCACGCGGAACAACGGATACGACTTCATTAGAGGACTGGCGAATGTCGACAGCGGATATCGGCCTTATCGGCCTTGCGGTTATGGGCTCGAACCTTGCGCTGAACATTGCCGAGAAAGGCTATACCGTCGCCGTCCACAACCGGTCTGCCGGACGTATCGACGAGTTCGTCGCCGAAGCCAGGAGCCAAGGGCTCGACGGCAGGACCATCGCCAAGTACGACCTCGCCGACTTCGTGCAGTCGGTCAAGCGCCCGCGCTCGATTATCATCATGGTCAAGGCCGGCAAGCCGGTCGACGACATGATCGAGCAGCTGCTGCCGCACCTGGAGCCCGGCGACGCCATCATCGAATGCGGCAACTCGCTCTACACCGACACGCAGCGCCGGTTCGACTATCTCACTCCCAAGAACATCGGCTATCTCGGCGTCGGCGTTTCCGGCGGCGAGGAGGGGGCCCGGCACGGCCCTTCCATCATGGTCGGCGGCTCCAAGGAGCAGTGGCACAACGCCGAGGCCGTGCTGACCGCCATCGCCGCCAAGTTCAATGGCGAGCCGTGCTGCGCCTATCTCGGGGAAGGCGGGGCCGGCCACTTCGTCAAGACCATCCATAATGGCATCGAATACGGCGACATGCAGATGATCGCCGAGGTCTATGGCGTCATGCGCGACGGGCTCGNCATGAATCCAAAGGCTTGCGCGGAAGTCTTCAAGGAGTGGAACAAGGGGCCCCTCAATTCCTACCTCATCGAGATCACGGGCCACGTGCTCGAAGCCGTGGACGAGGAGACCGGCAAGCCGCTGGTCGAACTGATCCTCGACAAGGCCGGGCAGAAGGGCACGGGCGTATGGTCGGCCATCGCCGCCCAGCAGATGGGTGTGCCGGCGACCGCCATCGAGGGCGCCGTCGCGGCCCGCTCGATCTCGGCCCGCAAGGACGAGCGCGTCGCCGCCGAGGCCGCCTACGGCAAGCGCGCCGACAAGAAGGCCGACGTGACGCTTGCCGACCTCGAAAAGGCGCTGCTCGCCGGCAAGATCGTCTCCTATGCGCAGGGCTTTGCCGTCATCGCCAAGGCCTCGGAGGAGAACGGCTGGGGCCTGCCGCTCTCGACCATCGCCAAGATCTGGCGCGCCGGCTGCATCATCCGCTCGCGCTTCCTCGACCAGATGTCGGCCGCCTACGCCAAGGGCGAGGCGACCAACCTGGTGATGGTCCCCGACTTCATCGCGCTGATGAAGGACAGCCATCCGGCCCTGCGCAAGGTGGTTGCCGCCGCCGCGCTCGGCGAATTCCCGATGATCTGCCTGTCGGCCGCGCTCTCCTACTTCGACAGCTATCGGCAGGCCCAGGGCACCGCCAACCTCATCCAGGGCCAGCGCGACTTCTTCGGCGCGCACGGCTTCGAGATCGTCGGGCGCGGCACGGACCTGCACGGCAAGTGGCCGTCGACGCTGGGGAATTAAGGCGGGAGTTGTGACTCCCGAGGACGTCCTCGCCCGGTATGAAACCCTGATCAATCGGCACGTCTTCGACGAGCTCGTGCCGCTGATCTCGGGCGAGGCGGTCTTCTGGTTCGATGACGGCTCGTTCTCGGGCCTCACCGAAATCCGCCAGGCATTCGAGGCGACCTGGGGGCGGTTTCCCAGCGAGGTCTACCGGCTCGAGGCCAAGCGTTGGATCGCCCATGGCGACGGCGCTGCGGCGTGCCTCTATCGCTTCAACTGGAAGGCCGAGGTCGACGGCAAGCTGCTCTCCGGCGCCGGGCGCGGTACGACGGTGCTGCGCCGGGAGGCGGAGGGATGGAAGATCGTGCACGAGCATTTGAGCGGGCTGCCGGGCTGACTGCGAGGGGGATACCATCCCGCCTTACCCCTCTACTGTCATCCCGGCTTTCGCCGGGATGACAAGCGGTGGGTGGCATGCGTATGTTGCCCGGCTACAGCCTCCGGAACATCACGTAGCTGTCGACATATCCGTGCTGCGGGTGCCGGAACGCTTCCGGCAACGTTCCCACGATCTGGAAACCGAGCGACTGCCAGAGCTTGACCGCGCGCGTGTTGGTCGAGACCACGTGGTTGAACTGCATGGCGCGGAAACCGCGTTGGCGGGCGCGTTCGAGCGAGAATTCGCACATGGCGCGCGCGATGCCGCGGCCTCGGGCCGCCTCGGCGGTCATGTAGCCGCAATTGGCGACGTGCGCGCCCGGTCCCTGCTGGTTGGCCTTGAGGTAGAAGGTGCCGAGCACCACGCCGTCGTCTTCGGCCACGAACGTCTCGTGGGCCGGGCCGAACCAGTAGGCGAGCACCTCCTCGTCGGCGAGGTCGGTCGGCATGGCGTAGGTTTCCCCGGCCATCAGCACCGGCGCGACGATGGTGAGGACCTCGGGCCGGTCGGCCTCAGCGGCGGGGCGGATGTGAACCATTCTCGTTGGGATCCTCGTCGAGAGGCGGCACACGGATCTGGCCGGGCGGCGCCATCTCCGGCACGTGCGGGCGGTCGGCGATGGAGGGGCGCTTGCCGAGGTCGTAGCGCAGGGCCGCGAAGATGAAGAGCAGCGCGCCGGTGATCACCAGCCCAGCCGAGGCGATGAACGGAGCGCCGGGAAAATAGTCGGGCGCGATCGGGTTGCGGGTAAAGAACGAGAAGATCTGCGTTGCCGCCAGCGGGCCGATGATCGTCGCCAGGGAATTGGCGGCGTTGACCGCGCCCTGCAGCTCGCCCTGGGCATTGTCCGGCACCTGGCGCGAGAGCACGCCGTTGATCGCGGGGGCGGCCAGGCCCGAGAGGGCGCCGAGCATGATGTAACCGTAGAGCCAGAGGACGCTGTCGTTGAACGAGACGCCGATGAAAGCGCCGGCTGCCGCCAGCATGCCGAAGATGGTGACCGCCATCTCGCCGAAGCGCTTGACCAGCGGACCGACGAGCAGCGCCTGGCAGATGGCGAAGCCGATGCCGAAGGCGCCGAGGGCGCGCCCGATCTGGCTGGAGCTGAAATCGAAGACCTCGATGGTGAAATAGTTGAAGACCGAGGGAAACGCCTGCGCCGAAAGGGTGAAGAGGAAGAGCACCAGCAGCAGCCAGAGGACGATCGGGTAGCGCTTGAGCGCCACGAGCGCCCCGAATGGATTGGCGCGGCGGATGTCGAACCGGCGGCGGTTGCGGCGCGGCAGGCTCTCGGGCAGGACGAGCAGGCCGAAGAGGAAGTTGGCGAAGGCCAGCGCGGCAGCCGCATAGAACGGCACGCGTGGGCCGAACTCGCCGAGTTCCCCGCCGATCACCGGGCCGATGATGAAGCCGAGGCCGAAGGCGGCCCCGATGAGGCCGAAGCGGTGGGTGCGCTTATGCGGCGGCGTGATATCGGCCATGTAGGCGGTGGCCGTCGCGACGGCCGCACCTGCGACGCCGGCGATGAACCGGCCGATGAAGAGATACCAGACGACCGGCGCGATCGCCATCATCAGGTAGTCGAAGGTGAGGCCGAGCAGGGACGCAAGCAGCACCGGCCGTCGCCCGAAGCGGTCGGAAAGATTGCCCAGCACCGGCGAGAAGACGAACTGCATCAGGGCATAGACGAAGACCAGATAGCCGCCGATGACCGCGGCTTCCGCGACGCTCCCGCCGGTCAGCTCCTCGAGGAGCTCGGGCAGCACGGGCACGATGATGCCGAGGCCGACCATGTCGAGGAGAATGGTGATGAGGATGCAGACCAGGGTCAGGCGTGAGCGCGTGGTGGTTTGCATGCGATGACTGGACTCTCAAATGTGCCGCGCAGTTGACATAAGGCGGAAGGCCAAAGCAAGGCCTCGCGGGGTCGCCGCAGCCAGCTATCGCAGGGACGTGCAAGCCGTTCGTGCCATTTAGGCGCGTTCGGGCGCAATGGCCACCCGGCGCGGCAAATTTGCCGGTCTCACGTGGTGCCGGGCGAGGTCCCGGCTTCCGCGTCGTACCCGTAGAGCCAGTTGAGCCGGCGGAAGTGAGACTGCGCGCCGCCCATGCGCATGGCAGCATTGCGTGCCAGCGCCAGCGGCCAGCGCATATGGAAAATGTCGCCGTTGGCCCGGGACACCCGCGCCACCCGCGTGACCCTCCGCTGGCGCGCCATCTGGTAGCGGCGGAATGCCGTCCCGGCGTCCGGCGAGGTCGCGAGCAGGGGAGCGAGCACGGCCGCGTCCTCGATGGCCATCGCGGCGCCCTGCGCCTGGAACGGCAGCATGGCGTGGGCGGCGTCGCCGATGAGGCTGATATTGCCGCGGTGCCAGTCGCCGGTTCGGACCGTATAGAGCGGCCAGGCGGTCCAGGTGTCGCCGGCGAGGGAGAGCAGCGCTGAAAGGCGAGGATCGCGTGTGGAGGCGCGCGGCAGGTCAGGCCGGGTCGGCCGCGATTCGGCGTCGGCCTGCGGCCGGCGGGCGGGCGAGAACACGACGACGTTCGCCAGGCCGCGATGGGGCAGGGGGTAGGCGACGAGGTGATAGCCCGGGCCGAGCAGCAGCGAGGTCCGATCCGGCGCGATCAATCCACGCGTCGCCTCGAGCGGCACCAGCGCGCGCCAGGCGAGGCGTCCGGCATAGCGCGCGTCCGGTCCGCCGAGGCTTTTGCGGCGGGTGGGTGAATGCAGCCCGTCGGCGCCGACGAAGGCGAAACCCTCGCCGGATCGGCCGATGGCCGCGAGCTGGGGGGCGGATACCAGAACGCCGCCATCGCGCGATTCGACCGAGAGCTGCTCGACCCCGAAGACGATCTCGATATTGGCGAACCGCTTGCAGGCGGCGTGGAGCACCTCGGCGAGATCGGCGCGGTGCATCACCGCATAGGGGCTGGCGTAGCGTGCGCGGACGGCCTCGCCCAATTCAAGGGTGACGAGCGGCTGCCCGTGCCTGAAGGGATAGACATCGATGCCCTGCGGCTCGAAGCTGCGCGCGCCGATCGCTTCGGAAAGACCGAGCCGGTCGAGGATGCGGCGGGCATTGGGGCTGATCTGGAGGCCCGCGCCGAAGGCGGAGAGCGCCGGGTTGCGCTCGAGGACGACCACGTTGACCCCGAACTTGGCGAGCGCCAGCGCCAGCGTCAGACCGGCGATACCGGCGCCCGCGATATGGACGGTGCGGCCGTTGGCCGGCATGTCGCGATGGTCAGGCGTGGACGTCTTCGTAGACCGCGGACGGCGGATTGGCGGCGCCGGCGGGAAGCTTGGGATCGTAGACGTAGAGCGTCGAGCAGTAGGGGCAGACGATCTCGTTGTCCTTGCCCATGTCGAGGAAGACGTGCGGGTGGTCGAACGGCGGCCTGGCGCCGATGCACTGGAATTCCTTGGCCCCGACCTCGATCCGGCGCAGGCCCTCGGTGTTGTGGAAGTGCGGGGTGGAAACGTGGGCCATGGCTTTACCTCGGCAGTCTCGGCGGCGTCGGCGCGGACCATAGTCAATCGCTGCGCGGAATGAAAGGGTTGGTGCGCGAGCCTTACCTTGCTAGAGCGTCGCAGCGCATGCCAGCTTCCGGAGACCCGCCTTGCCCACCTTCGAGCACGACGATCTGACGCTTGCCTATGAGGTAAACGGGGAAGGACCGCCGGTACTCTGCATCCATGGGTTCGCATCGAGCGGGCTCGTCAACTGGGTGCAGACGGGCTGGGTCGAGACCCTGACCGGAGCGGGGTACCGCGCCATCACCCTCGACAATCGCGGCCATGGGGCGAGCGAGAAGCCGCACGATCCCGAGCTCTACTATCCGCAGGCGATGGCCGGCGACGCGCTGGCGCTGCTCGATCATCTGGGGATCGAAAAGGCGGCCGTGCTCGGCTATTCCATGGGCGCACGTATCTGCGCCTTCCTCGCCTATGAGCATCCGGAGCGGGTCGCCTGCGCCATTTTCGGCGGCATGGGCATGAACCTCGTCAACGGCCTGACCGACGGCAACGACATCATCGCCGGGCTTCTGGCGCCCTCCCTCGAGGGGCTGACGCATCCGACGGCGCGCCAGTTCCGCATCTTTGCCGACCATACGGGCTCGGATCGGCAGGCTCTGGCGGCCTGCATGGAGACCTCGCGCCAGCCGATGGCCCGCGCGGACGTGCGGCGGATCGAGGTGCCGGTGCTGGTGGCGGTCGGCGAGGCCGACGAGATGGCCGGGCGGCCGGAGGAACTCGCCGAACTGCTGCCGAAGGGCGAGGCTTTCCTCATCCCGCGGCGCGACCACATGCGGGCGACGGGCGACACGAAATTCAAGCAGGCGGCAGTCGCCTTCCTTGGCAGGATGTTCCCCGCGGTCAGCCAAACGTGAACCAAAGCTCCCGGCGGGGCTTTGTTAGAGAGTACGCTTTGGCGTATAGGAACGGGCGAACAAGGAGTCTCTCCATGAGCAGCAGCCAGGCCCGCACGCCGCAGATCGCCTCCGTCGATCCCGTCTGGGATGCGGTGGTGGCGGGGGCGCGCGAGATCGTTTCCAACGAGCCCTCCCTGTCGAACCTCGTGGTCTCGGCCATCCTCAACCACGACAGCTTCGAGGAGGCCCTGGCGCATCGCATCGCCGCGCGCCTTCATCACGATGACGTTTCGGCCGACCTCATCCGGCAGGCCTTCCACGACGCGCTGACCGACTATCCCGAGATCGGCGAAGCGGCGCGGGCGGACCTCGCGGCGACCCTCGAGCGCGATCCGGCCTGCCACCGTGCCATCGAGCCGCTGCTCTATTTCAAGGGCTACCAGGCCATCCAGACGCACCGCTTCGCCCATGCGCTCTTCCTCTCCGGCCGGCGCGATTTCGCGCTCTACCTCCAGAGCCGCTCGAGCCAGGTGTTCCAGGTGGACATCAATCCGGCGGTCAAGATGGGCCGCGGCATCATGCTCGATCATGGCACCGGCCTCGTCATCGGCGAGACGGCGACGGTGGGCGACAATGTCTCGATGCTGCAGGGCGTGACGCTGGGCGGCACCGGCAAATCCGATCAGGACCGGCATCCAAAGATCGGCAACGGCGTTCTTATCGGTGCGGGCGCGAAGGTGCTGGGCAATATCCGCATCGGCGATTGCTCGCGGATCGGCGCCGGCTCGGTGGTGCTGAAGGAAGTGCCGCCGCGCGTGACGGTGGCGGGCGTGCCCGCCAAGGTCATCGGCGAGGCCGGATGCGCCCAGCCGGCGCTGGTGATGGACCAGATGATCCTGGTCCACGACATGAAACAGTAGGGGACGGCGGGGATAAGTCCGATGCGGACTTGCCCGCCGCGCCTGAGTGGCTAAAGTCCGGCTCCCTAGGCATTTGAAGCAGGAATAGCGCGTGAACCAACCCGAAATCATCAAGCTGCAGAATTTCCTGCAGCGCACGTTCAACAACCGCAACATCGACGTGCGGCCGCGCGCCAAGCTCAACGACTCGGTCGAGGTCTTCATCGGAGAAGAATCGATCGGCCTCATCCACGTCGACGACGAGGACGGCGACCGGTCCTACATGTTCTCGATGTCCATCCTCGACATCGACCTCGAAGACTGAGCCGAGATCGTCCGGCTGGACTTGCGTGTCAGCCGGATGCCTACCAGGCGCCGATGGCGGTCATCATCCTCTGCGTGACCGCATCGAACCCTTTCCAGCCCGCCAGCACCGTTTCGTCGAACGCATAGACCGCTCCGATGCCGCTCGGAAGGATCACCGTCCGGAGGCACCGGGCGGGCGTCTCCGGCCCGACCGGGGCCATGCATTTGGCAACGAACGGGCGGGGGGATAGCGGGTCGTACCAGACGGTCTCGCCGCCATAGCCGCGCGCCGGCCGCAGCGGCTTGCCGACGAGCCCCGGCACGCCACGTAACGTTTCCGCCTCGAATTCATGCACATAGACGGTGTCGAGCAACACGCCGCCCGGCCGCACGCGGCTGCGCGGCAGGAGCGTGACGTCGATCGTCACAGGGGTGTCGAGCCCGTCGAGCGCGAAACTGGCGGCGAGGTCGATCTGGGTTGAGAACTCGTCCTTGAGGTCGGCGCCGTTGCGGAACCAGCCATAGGGTATCTTCAGCTCGCGGCCGGCGATGTTACGGGTCACGACGCTCGTCAGCGCTGCGGTCGTCGGCGGTGCGCGGCGCAAGGAAAGGTGAAAATCAAGGATATAGGCGGCGCCGATGGCCACGAGGGCAGCGATAACCGCCAACCCGGCAAGGTTGTAGGCGATGGCCGCAGGCCGGCGTGGAGCGGTGGTGGCGGGCGCTGAGGCCATGCGCGTTAACCAGGATTGCCGAGGGCAGATGACAGCCGATAGGGCGCCAAATATGCTTAACAAAGTGTTAAGGGATTGCTGGCGCTCGGCGGGGATCGATGATGGCGAGGGAATTGCTGCTGGCGGCGTTCATCATGGGGGTGGGCCTCTGCGTGGCGGGGGCGGGAACGCACCTCTACCAATGGCTCGCCCGGCAGGAGGCTCTGCTGCGCTATGACGGCGCCACGGTCTTCCACATGTTCGGCAATCTCGCCATGAGCTTCGTCTGCGGGCCCTACATCATGCTTCAGCTGGGCTGGCGGACGCGCCCGGGCGAGACGGTGGAGCTGAGTTCGGCGCTGCTCGCCGCGATCGTCGCCTTCGGCTGGGCGTTCCTCACGGGGCTGCTGTTCGTGGGCGTCTACGTGGCGCTGCGCTACTGAACCAGCACGGCCGGCCTCGATCTCTCGAAGCCGGCCGTGCTCTTCAGACCCAGGTGTCAGGGATAGGCGGGTCCGGAAACAGTTGTACCCAGTCAGTGGCTGGCAGTCGTCGCCACGGCGATGGTGCGGTTGTCGATCATGTCGACCCAGCGGCCGGCATGGGCNTGGTCCTGGCGNTTGATGAACTGGTAGGCGGTNTCGTTCCAGACGCGCACGAGGCCGTCCTGGTTGTCNAGCACGAGGTCCCCGCGGTCGGTGCGCACGATCAGCACCGCGTGGCCGTCGCCATTGGCTTCGCGCACCACCGCCATCAGCAGGGTGCTGGCGGGCCAGCCGGCCTCGATCAGCGCGCGGCGCTTGGCCAGCACGAAGTCCTCGCAGTCGCCGTAGCCACTGGGGTAGGTCCAGAATTCCTCGACGCCGTAGAGGTCGGCATCCGAGACCGGAACCACGGTGTTGTTGAAGTGGGCGTTGACCTCGAGAAGCTGGCTCCAGCGCGCGTCGTCGAGGCTCACCGCGAGAACCGGATTGGCGATGGGCTGGCACTCGGCCGGGCGGGCCTTGCAGAACTCGGCATGGCCGACCGGAATGCTGGTGTTGCCGGCGGCAGTCTGGACGAAGGCGACGTTCGTCAGGTCCAACGCGGCGGCCGGAGTGGCGCAGAGCGCTGCGAGAGCGACGAACAGCAGGCGTTTCAGGCCCTTGAAGGTGATGGACATAGTGTGATCTCCCTGACGGAGACCACGCTAGTGGGCGGCAATTGCCCCGGTCCGAAAACTGCAACGCAGTTTTTATGCGTGTTTTATGGGTTGGCGGAAGGTGTTGTTAAGCATGGAAGAGCTGAAGAGGAAGGCCCCCGGCGGCTTCGCCATCGACCTCTCCCCCAGGGGGAGAGGTGTAGGCGCCCCAGCCGCGATGCCTTCTTCACCTCTCCCTCAGGGGGAAAGGTCGGCGCGCAGCGCCGGGTGAGGGGGCCTTCTCGCAGAAGGTTCGAACGACCGGTTTAGTTCACCCGCAGGTTCTGCTGAACCACGGTGATCATTTCCTGGGTCGAGGCGAACTCCACCGCAACGCCGTTCTGGAAATGGCGCACGACGCGGGCGCGCATGCGTCCCAGGGTCACGCGGGTGCCGATGGCGGGGCGCACGTCGAGCTCGATGGCCGCGCCCGACAGCGAGATGTCGATGATCTTGCAATTGTAGCGACGGCCGTCGTCGAGGACGACGGTCGAGTGCCGGTTGTCAGGCACGACGCGCTCGTGGCGGCGATCCTCGGGCAGGTCGAGGATATCCTTATTGGCCAGCCAGGTGAGCTGGGCCGCCATCTTGTCGCGCTTGCGGGTCGTCGCCTCGATGTCCATCAGGAAGCCCCCGTCGACCAGATCGACGACAGTGCCTTCGATGCGCCCGATGTGGTCGATATAGGCGATGACCTTCTCGCCGGGCAGGCCCGTGACCGGAGCAATAACCAGCGCATCGCCCGGGGACATCTCCAGCACCTGGCAGGGGAACTCGCGCTTGTCGGCCAGCATGTAACGCCCGAGCACGGACACCTTCACGCGCTGGAACCGTGCAGGTTCAGCGTTCGTACGTGCAGCAACCGCCGGAGGCGGCGAAATGAGGTCGTCGCTGAACATGCACCAAGCCGATCGAAGCAGATCAATCCACAACAATCGTAACCTGGGTTGGTTAATGCTTGGTGAGAGCCGGCACGTGTTTACGCGTAGGTGTTTAGCGAATTGCGGCCTTCTACTGCCGGCCGCCGTCGATGACCGCAAGATGTGCGTAGCGGCGGGCGCTGCGGCCGAAGACGGTGGCCGGGGTGCCTCCGTTCGAAGCGGTCGAGAAGGGCGGCTCGCCCGAGACGTTGGCCGTGACTTCGGCCACGAGATCCTGCTGGGGCACGTCGTCCGGCCAGATGAGGCGCAAGCCCGTGATGCGCTGCTCGACGACCGGCTGGACGCCCAGCCAGTAGGGCTGGTCGAGGGCGGCCATGGCGCCGAGGACGCGCGTATAGGTCGAGCCGTTGTGGCGCAGCGGCAGCAGGATCGTCTCGAAAGACACCTTGGTGTTGATGGCGGTGGTGCCCTGGAAGGTGACGAGGGCGACGGCATGGTCTTCGGTGACCGCGCGGATCAGGGTCTCGATGGCGTCCTTGTCGCGCTCATGCCAGAGGGCGGAAAAGGACCGGCCCTTGAGCTCGCGGCAGTAGGCGGTGCACAGGTGCGATCCGGCGAGGCGGAAGGCGAAGCCGCCGTTCTCCTCGAGCTCGAGGATGAAGGTGTTGGCAAGCGCCTCGCGGATGCGGGTGGGGTCGATGTCGCGGCGGTCGGGCGCGCTGCGAGCGCCGCGCAGCGTGTTCCAGTAGTCGTAGAGCGTCTTGGTGCTCGCTTTTTGCATTGTTCTTGTCCGCCAGAATCGTGCGAGCCATCTCGAA
>Ga0065721_10052122_pt1 | contig 12635 bp, 8 predicted proteins | sample Mesricmetagenome_FD_59108 | JGI IMG/M metagenome (GOLD analysis project Ga0065721, IMG submission 59108) | Mesophilic microbial community from rice straw/compost enrichment Sample: eDNA_1 v2 (version 2) | ecosystem: Engineered > Solid waste > Grass > Composting > Bioreactor | place: USA: Davis... | reverse complement strand
CGACGCAGATCGAGGAGATCGTGCTGCAGCACGAGAAGCTCTCGGGGCAGTACCAGGTGCAGGTGATGCGCGAGGGGCTGCTGGACGAGGTGCTGGTGCGCTGCGAGCTGCAGCCCGCGCTGGGGCCGCAACCGGGCGCGGTGGTGCAGGAGATCGCGAAGTGGCTGCAGCACCGCATCAAGACGCTGGTGGGCATCAGCACGCGGGTGGAGGTGATGCTGCCGGGCTCCATCGAGCGCACCCTCACCGGCAAGGCGCGCCGCGTCATCGACCGGCGCGCGCGCTAGGCGCGGCGCCGGGGGGCGGGCCGGCTGCTGCAAGATGGCGGGTTTCACGTTTTCATGCAGCAGCTCACAGAGGAACGAAGTCCCATGGCCCGCATCCGCACCTCCGGCTTTGAAGAGCAGCGCGAAGCCATCCTGGCCCAGGCCGCCCGGCTCTTCGCGCAGCGCGGCTACCCCGCCACCTCGATGAACCAGGTGGCCGAGGCCTGCGGGCTGTCCAAGCCCACGCTCTACCACTACTACAAGGACAAGTACGCCCTGCTCGTGAGCATTGCCGAGGGGCACGTGGCCAAGCTGGAAGGGCTGGTGAACGACGTGGCCGCCGCCGGGCTGCCGGCCGAGGCGCGGCTGCGCGAGCTCATACGGCGCTTCGTCGAGGAATACGCCCACGCCAAGGACGCGCATCGCGTGCTGACCGAGGACGTGCGCTTCCTGGTGGAGGAGGACCGCGAGCGCGTGCTGGAGAAGGAGCGCCGCCTGGTGGAAGGCTTCGCCCAGGTGCTGGGCGAGATGCGGCCGGAGCTGGGTGGCGCGGGCCTGAGCAAACCGTTGACCATGCTCCTGTTCGGCATGATCAACTGGATGTTCACGTGGCTGCGGCCCGACGGCGTGCTGGACCACGAGGCGATGGCGCCCATCGTCGCCGACCTGTTCCTGGGCGGCGTGCCGGCGGTGCGGGCGCCCGTGACAAGTCTCCCGGACCACCCCTGACAACTTGCTTCCCGCGCATGGGCGAATGCTCCGGTGCGGGGAATGAGGCCGGTTCCTAGCATGGGTCCAAGACGAGACCTGCCCGGCAGGGCGGGTCATCACAAAGGGCCGGAAGGCTCGTGAACCTGGGGGACCGACCATGGAACTGAAATGGGCCATCACGGCCGCGCTGCTGTCGGCGGCACTGGCTGGATGTGGAGGTGGAGGAGGGGGTGGCGGCAGTGGGAGCGCCGGCAGCGGCACCTCCACCGGCGGCGCCGCCGACAGCGGTACCGGCGGCACTCCCGCCCCGGCGAGCTGCATGCCCACCATGGCCAATCCCCTGGCTTGCAGCGCCAAGCTGGGCATGGTCCTCATCAATCCGTCGGGCGCGGCCACCACGCAGGTGCAACCGGACAGCGCGGGCACGCTGGTGGTGACGGTCCAGGATTGGGATGGCCGTGCCGTGCCCAACACGGTGGTGAGCTTCAGCACGACGGACAACACGGGGGGCTTCGTCCCCGCCGCGGGCACGGCGCTGACGGACGCCAACGGCGTGGCGCGCATCGGGCTGCCGGCAGGGGCGCGGACGGGCGCCTTCACTGCCACGGCCAACGCCACGGTGCGCGGCTCGACCCTGCAGGCTTCGGTGTCCTATGTCGTTGCCTTCCCGACTTTGGCTCTGAGCGCCATGACGGTGCCCGCATCGCTGTCGGCCGGTGCCAATGCCGCCATCAGCGTCACGGTGCTGAGCAACGACCAGCCGTACACCGCGCCGTTGCCGGTGAGCTTCAGTTCGCCCTGTGCCACGGCCGGCAAGGCCACCCTGAGCTCGCCGGTCACGACGCAGAACGGCGTGGCGTCGGCCAGCTATTCGGACAAGGGCTGCGGCGTGCCGGACGTCATCACCGCTTCCGTCACGCTGGGTGATGCCACCGTCGTGCAAACCGGCACGATCACCGTGCTGCCCGCCACGGCCGGCTCGCTGAGCTTCGTTGCCTCGGACACCAGCAACATCGCGCTGGCGGGTACGGGCGGCATCGGGCGCCAGGAGTTCGCGACGCTGCGTTTCAAGGTCTTCGACACCACCGGCACGGCCGTCAGCGGCACGCGCGTGCGTTTCGGCTTTGCCAACCTCAACGGTGGCGAGATCGCCGCCATCGGCGGCCTGAAGCTGCATCCCGACACCGCCATTTCCAGCCCGGATGGCACGGTCACCACGCTGGTGTCCGGCGGCACGCTCCCGACCTCGGTACGGGTCAAGGCGGTGGTGGACGGCACCAACCTCTCCACGCTGTCCAACGTGCTGGTGGTCTCCACAGGCGTGCCTGACCAGCAGCACTTCTCGCTGTCCACCACCACCGGCAACTGCGAGGGCTGGACCCTGGACCAGGACGAATGCTCCATCGTCACGGTGCGCATGGCCGACCACTTTGGCAACCCGGTGCCCGATGGCACCGCTGTCAACTTCACGGCCGAAGGGGGCAACATCGAGGCATCGTGCATCACCGGGCAGCTCCTGCCGTCCACCACCCCGGCGGGCGAATCCACAAACTCGAAGCAGGGCCCCGGCTCTGGTTCCTGCAGCGTCCAGCTGCGCTCGGCAAGTCCTCGCCACCCGGATGATCGATACGTCCCGCCCGCCCAGCGCACGTCCGACGTGCTCAGCCACCGCGGCCGCGTCACGGTGATGGCCTACGCCCTGGGGGAGGAAGACTTCAACGACCGCAACGGCAACAACCTCTGCGACGACTGCGATGCGGCGCGAGACGCAGCCGATTCGGAGTTCACGTCCCAGCAGGACCAGCCGCGCGACATCTACCGGGACGACGACGAGAACAAGGCCTATACCCCTGGTGAGCCTTGCGTGGGACCCAACAATGGGAGTTGCAGCACGCCGGGAGATGGCCGCTACAACGGCGTGCTGCGCAATCCACCGGCTTCACCCGTCGCGCCCACGCTTCCCCCGTCCATCGCGCCCACGACGTACGTGTCGGCGCAACTGGTGCAGATCTTCTCCGGCAGCGAGGCGACCATCACTTTCGAGCAGGCGGACGGCACGGTCATGAGCAACCTGAGCTGCCCGCCCGGCAAGACGGCCAAGGTCTATTTCCGCGCCAGGGATGAGAACGGCAATCCGATGCCGGCCGGGTCGAAGATCGATCTGCAAGCGCTTTTCGGTGTGGTTGGCACCCCGGTGATCCCTGCCACCATGACCGTCAACAACTACGTGCTGAAGCTGCGCGACCCGACCCCGGACCCCCGCTACGAGGCCATCGTCGGTTGTGGCGGCGGCTCGGGTACGCTGATCGTGAAAGTCACGACGCCGGTCAAGAAGGCCGAAAGCGTGGCGACGCTGCCCATCAACTGAGTTGACCCAGGGGACGCGCGGGGCTCGGGCCCGCGCTTGAACGGCCGGTACCGCCAGGTACCGGCCGCTTTCTTTGCGGCGGCTGGATGCGCTCGCACCTCGAATGCGGCATGACAAAACGCCCACCCGGCCTGGGCGAAAACGCCCATCCCGCCTCGCGGATCCGCCCATGTGCAGCCGCGGCCCGCCACCCTAGCATGGTCTCCATGGACACTCGAAACGACACCCGCCGGAGCCGCAGCCGGCCGGTGCATCGGGGTCGGTGCGAGGTTGTCTCCTAGGCGACCCAGGGGGGTCCTTTCGCGGCCGGCGCGCAGTGGCGCCGGCCGCTTTTTCTTTGTGCCGCCCAGGGCCGCGGTTGCCGCAGCGGGCGGTTCAATCCGGTGCCAGGCCCGGCATCCGTTGCGGCGGCGAACCACTCGGCTGTAAACGTCAAGGGAACCTTGCGCTGTCGGCCTGAGTGCGTTGAATGGTTGCCAGAATGTCGGCTGAAGCACTCAAGTCCCGGCTCCGCGGGACGAAAAAGTGAGTAAAGGTTGGAAGTCCTGCGGCCGCAGGACGGCGAAACCTGTTCAGTAGTTGCCGCGGTCCAGCCGTCATGCCGAAATCCGATTCACGTCGTCTTGCCTGGGCTCTGCGTTTCCTGGCACTGTTCCTGGGATATTACGCGTGCGGGCACATCGGCCCCGTGCTGGCGGCCTCGGCGGGCCTCCACGGTATCTTCAATGGAATGGCCGCGGGTGTGGCACTGGCTGCATTCCTGCGGTGGGAATTGTCGCTGTGGCCCGCAGTCTGGCTGGGCGCGTTCGCGCTCGGCCTGGCATCAGGAAACATGGGAGTGGTGGCCGCCGCTATGGCCTGCGGCAGTACGGCAGGCCCATGGCTGGTGGCCTGGATATTGCGAAAACTGGGAGTGGAGCCGCCGCTGAGAGGCGGCGGAAATCATTGCCTGTATTTGATCATTGGCGTCTTCGGAGGCATGGCATTGACTGCCACCAATGGCGTCCTCCAATTGTGGCTGGCCGGGTATCTGCCGGCTCCAGGCCTGCGGTACGCCTGGCTGGTATGGTGGTTGGGCGATGTCCAGGGAGGCCTCACCGTGGGCTTGGCACTGGTCACTGCCGAGACGCGATGCTGGCGCAGCATGGTGCGTGGCCCTCGGCGTATCGAACTGGCCCTGGTATTCGCCATCGTATTGGGAGCCGCCTACCTGGCATTTTCGGAGCAGGGTTCATCCCCGACAACCGGTTTGCTGCTCTATGTGCCTTTCCTGCTGCTGTGCTATTTGGCCGTGAGAACCGAGGCCGGTATGGCCTGCACCATGGCGCTTGTGGTTTCGGCGTCCGCCCTCTGGGCGACGGCGCAAGGCCATGGTCCTTTCCAGAGCGACGACCTGCATCATGAAATGAGCTTGTTGTGGGGCTACACGGCAACGCTTTCCATCGTGACCGCGCTGGTATCCGCCTTGGCGGGGGAACTCCGTGCCAAGGAGCAGCACATGCGCCTGGCGATCAATGCGGCCCATCTGGGGCTGTGGACATGGGATGCCCAAACGGACCGGTTCGCCTACGGAGGCAACCTGGAGAACGTCCGCGGCATGTGCCAGCAGCCCACGGCCTCCAGTCTGGCGGACTGGATGGCCCGGATCCATCCGGACGACCTGCCCAAGGTCCGGGCCAGAATGCGGGAATATTTCTCAGGGGCGGATTCCCTGTTCGAAATCGAGTACCGCCTGAAATCCGATGACGGCCAGTGGAACTGGATTGGCGCACGTGGCCAGGCCGTGGAACGCGGCCCAGCTGGGCGGCCATTGCATTTGGCCGGGGTTTTCGTCAACTTGAACGAGCGCAAGAGGAACGAGGCCGCATTGATCGAGAGCGAGCACCGCTTCAGGCAGATCTTCGAAAGAAACCGTGCCGTGAAGCTCATCATCGATCCCGCCGACGGCCGCATCGAGGATGCCAACCAGGCTGCCTGCAAATATTATGGTTATTCACGCGATCAGTTGCTGGGACTCAATATATCGGCCATCAACACGCTGAGCCCCAGGGAGATTGCCGAGGAAATGAAGATGGCTCAATCGGAGAGCCGGTTGTACTTCAGGTTCCGCCACCGTCTGGCCTCCGGTGAAATTCGGGACGTCGAGGTCTACAGCGGGCCCATCAGCACCGGGCAGGGCGATCTCTTGTATTCCATCGTGCACGATGTCACGGAGCGCAATGAGCTCGAAGAGGAGTTGAAGAAGTTTCAGCTTTTCAGCCAGTATGCCAGCGATGCTCATATTCTGATCGACGCGCAGGCTCATATCCGGTATGCCAATGCGCAGGCTTGCGAAAGCTTGGGATATACCGAAGAAGAACTGCTGAAGCTCAGTATTCCGGATATCGACCCGGTTTTTGACATGGCAGCGGTCCAGGCCCACATGGAGGAGGCCAAGCAGGGGCGCACGGCACCCTTCGAAACCGTGCACAGGGCCAAGAATGGCAAGGTATTCCCGGTCGAGGTTTCCTCGACGGCTCTCAATTTCAAGGGTGAGTGGCTGGCTTTCACCGCATGCCGCGACATCACGGAAAGGAAGGAGGCCGAATCACGGTTGCGGCTGGCGGCGAGCGTTTTCGCGAACGCTCACGAAGGCATCATGATCTGTGATGCCAGACTGAGAATCGTTGACGTGAATCCGATGTTCACGGAGATATCGGGCTATCGCAAGGAGGAAATCAGGGGCCGCTCGGTGCGGCTGCTGGATTCCAGGCGGCATGACAAGACGTTTTTCAAGGCCCTGTGGCGCACCCTGAAGTGCTGCGGCTTCTGGGAAGGCGAGGTCTGGGAACGGCGCAAGGACGGAACCGTCTATCCGACCCGCCTGAACATTTCCAGCGTCCAGGCACCGCAGGAACCCGTCAGCCATTACATCGTCGCCTTCACCGATACCAGTGAACTCAAGGAGCACCAGGCGCGGCTGGAATTCCTGGCGCACTACGACGCCCTGACCCGGCTGCCGAACCGGGCGTTGCTGTCCGAGCGGATGCAAATGGCTTTTGCCCAGGCGCGGCGCATCGGCCAGCGACTGGCCGTGTGCTACCTGGATCTGGATGGATTCAAGCGCATCAACGACGAGCTCGGCCACGACGCCGGCGATGCCGTGCTGGTCGAGGTCGCGCAGCGCCTGCAGCACAGCGTGCGGCTGGGCGATACCGTGGCACGCCTGGGAGGCGATGAATTCGTCCTGCTGCTGCTCGGGGTGGAGAACCGGTCGGCGTGCGACCAGGTGCTCGCCCGGGTGCTGGAGGCGATTCATGCGCCCCTGTGGATCAAGGCGCAGCAGCGTTTCGTCTCGGCGAGCATCGGCTTCACGCTGTTCCCGGACGACGATGGCGACCCGGACACCTTGCTGCGCCATGCCGATCAGGCCATGTACCGGGTCAAGCAGACCGGGAAGAACCGGCAGCAGATGTTCGAGGCGGCGCTGGCCTAGTCCCGCTTCGCCGCCACCAGCGGCTTCACGGACGGCGCCTTCAGTGCCGGCCGATCCGCGTCCAGCGCCGCCAGCGGCTGCACCTCCCGCATCGAGGCCAGGCTGCGCCGCGTCAGGTCCTGGTACACCCGCGTGCCTTCCTGCTTCCACGCGATCTCGCCCTCGCTGAGCGTGCGCAGCGCCTTGGCCGGCACGCCGGCGACCAGCGTGCGCGGCGGCACCTTCACGCCCGCGGCGACGAAGGCGCAGGCCGCCACGATCGCCTGCTCGCCCACCTCCGCCTCGTCCATCACCACCGCGTTCATGCCCACCAGCGCGTCGCGGCGCACCACGCAGCTGTGCAGCACCGCGCCGTGGCCGATGTGGCCGTTCTCCTCCACCACCGTCTCCTGCTCGGGAAAACCGTGGATCACGCAGGTGTCCTGCACGTTGGCGCCGGCCTTGAGCACGATGCGGCCGAAGTCGCCGCGCAGGCACGCGGCCGGGCCGACGTAGCAGTCCGGGCCCACGATCACGTCGCCGATCAGCACGGCGCTCGGGTGCACGTAGGCGCTGGGATCCACCACCGGGATCACGCCTTCGAGGCTGTAGCAGGGCATGGGGTCGTCTCCTTGGGTAGGGGTGTTGTGCCGGTCCGTCGCCCGCCGCTCGGGTTTTCAGGGACCGGGCTTGACTTGCGTCACGAAGTCGCCGGACCTTAATATCTACCGGCCGGTCGGTCAATTCAGCAGGACGCGTAGCGTCCCGCCGCGGCGCCTTCCCGATCCGCTGCCAGCAACCCCTTACAAAGACCCGCGCGCATGCCGCGCCCTCACAGGAGACAAGCCCCATGTCCAAGACTTCGAACGCCTGGATCGTCGATGGCGTGCGCACGCCGTTCGGCCGCTACGGCGGCGCGCTGGCGGGCGTGCGCGCCGATGACCTGGGCGCGGTGCCGATCCGCGCCCTGATCGAGCGCCACCCCGGCCTGGACTGGGCTGCCGTGGACGACGTGCTCTACGGCTGCGCCAACCAGGCCGGCGAGGACAACCGCAACGTCGCGCGCATGGCGGCGCTGCTGGCCGGGCTGCCGGTGGAGGTGGCCGGTGCCACGCTCAACCGGTTGTGCGGCTCGGGGCTGGACGCCATCGGCCAGGGCGCGCGCAGCCTGCGCACGGGCGAGGCCGATCTCATCCTGGCCGGCGGCGTGGAAAGCATGACGCGCGCACCCTTCGTCATGGCCAAGGCCGACAGCGCCTTCTCGCGCACGGCCAAGGTGGAGGACACCACCATCGGCTGGCGTTTCGTGAACCCGAAGATGAAGGCGGCGCACGGCATCGACTCCATGCCCGAGACGGCGGAGAACGTGGCGGTGGAGTTCGGCATCGCGCGCGCGGACCAGGACGCCTTTGCCTGGCGCTCGCAGCAGCGCTGCAAGGCCGCGCAGGAGGCGGGCTTCTTCGCCGGGGAGATCACGCCGGTGGTGATCCCGCGCGCCAAGGGCGAGCCCGTGACGGTGAGCGCGGACGAGCATCCGCGGCCCGACACCACGCTGGAGCAGCTCGGCCGGCTCAAGGGCGTGGTGCGCCCCGACGGCAGCGTGACCGCGGGCAACGCCTCGGGCGTCAACGACGGCGCCTGCGCGCTGCTGCTGGCTTCCGATGCGGCGCTGGAGCGCTACGGCCTGCAGCCGCGCGCGCGGGTCGTGGGCATGGCGGTGGCGGGCGTGCCGCCGCGCATCATGGGCATCGGGCCCGCGCCGGCGACGCAGAAGCTGCTGCAGCGCATCGGCTGGTCGCTGGCGGAGGTGGATGTGATCGAACTCAACGAGGCCTTTGCCGCGCAGGGCCTGGCGGTGCTGCGCCAGCTGGGCCTGGCGGACGACGCGGCCCACGTCAACCCCAACGGCGGCGCCATCGCGCTGGGCCATCCGCTGGGCGCCTCGGGCGCACGGCTGGCGCTCACGGCGCTGCGCCAGCTGGAGCGCACGGGCGCGCGCCGCGCCGTCGCCACCATGTGCATCGGCGTGGGCCAGGGCATCGCGCTGGCCATCGAACGCGCCTGAGCCGCATGGCCCGGGAGCGTCCGGCGCACGGGCCCCGGACGCGACGCGCGCGCCGTGCCGCAGGCGCCCATCGTTGAGCAAGGAACGAAAAAGCGGGCCCTTGCGGGCCCGCTGAACGCGCGCGCCGGTCGGCCTTAGGGTCAGAGCTTGGGCACGCAGGACGCGAAGGTGCTCGGGCACGCCGTGGACAGGCCGCCGGCCGCGTCCTTGGGGAAGCTGCTCGACTTCCACATGGCCAGCACGTTGCTGTAGGGCACCAGCGGTTCGGTCAGCGTCTTGGCCCAGAAGATGTAGTTGGCATGCAGCCGGCCCTTGGCGAAGGCGTAGAGGTCCGTCACGGCCGGGGGCGCGTAGGGGCCGCCCTGGTAGGTGGTGACGTAGTTCTCCGCCTGCACCGAGGGACCCAGCGGCACCTTGCCCCAGGCGGCGTCGTAGTGGATGTAGGCCGAGGCATCCAGCTCGCTGTCGTCGAGGAAGGTGTCCGGGCCGCCCAGCGCCACGCTGTTGCTGATCGCGCTGCTCACCAGCGCCGGCATGTACGGGCGCGGGTAGTTGATGAACTGCATCACCACCGTGTTGGGGAAGGCCTGGCGCGTGGCGGCGTCCACCGCGGCGAGGTTGGTGAAGAAGTCCGCCTTCTGTGTATTGGTCAGCGGAACCACCGCCTGTCCCAGCGCGGTCTCGTTGAAGCCGATGCCTTCGAAGGTGTTGTGGCTGTTGTAGCGCTGGCCCAGCGCGGTGGTCAGCGCGATGAAGCGGTCGCGCACGTTGCCGTTGAACAGCGCGATGTTTTCGCCGGTGGTGGCCTCGGTGCGGACGGTGTCCTTCGCATTGATCTGGATGCGGAACGCGCCGCCGTCGTACTCGTCGGTGTGCATGTAGTCCGGCAGCGCGCGCGCGCCGGCGCTGAAGGCTTTGGTGCCGATCACGATGAACAGCCGCTTGCCCACGGCCTGGGCCTGGGCCAGGTCCTTGTCGATCTCGGAGAAGTCGTAGACGCCCTCGGTAGGCTCCAGGTCGCGCCAGAAGTAGCGCGTCTGCACGCCGCGCACGTTGGGCAGCGTGGAGATCTCCTTGAAGGTGCGCTGCACCAGCGCGTCGGCGGCGCCGGCGCCGAGTTGCACGTAGTGGCCGGGATTCCACTTCACGCGGGTGTCGCCCGGCACCAGCGCCAGGGCGCTCTCGCTGAGCGCCGCCGTGCCGGACGGGGATGCCTGGGACAACGTCGTTTCGCCACCGCCGCCACAAGCCGCGAGCAGCACCAGGGCCGACGCCATGGACCCGGCCAGCGCCGGGCGCAGATTGATTTGGATATTCACGATGCTAATTCCAGTAATACTTCAGAACAGCCCTCGCCGGGCCGGTACTGGAATTCACGACACGCCGGCCGCCAGTTTTTCATGGTTAGCCTGCAAACGTGTTTGTGTAATTCCCGCCTTCAGCGATTTACTGCTTCAGGTGCTTTATCAAGCGGTACAGCCTGTATTTCGACGGTCTGTAAAAGACTGTGAGTAATGTGTTTGTGAAAGCTAGTATCTAAGGTAACTCGATGTGTTGTTACGTTGTTGTGACGATATGTTGGGTTTATCGAAGGCCTTGCTGGAGGATGGTGAACCCAGGAATTTTCTGGGATGGTAAGGACTTGCATGCATAAGACCCGGCCGGCGTACAGCACCTGCCCGAGGTGAACAAGCCGGGCGTTGATACAAATCCAGCCGTTGGTCGATGCCGTTCCATGCGCCAAACTTGTAACTACTGTCGTGATCTCCAAATTTTTCACAGCAATTTTGTCTCTGCTCGGTTTAAGCGCTTAAGAGTGCATGTTTATTTGCCTTAAAGGACTTGGATGAGGCCCAAAGCACCGTGCCGCGTAATTCGAGGCGTGGCTTCAGTGTTGGGGCGGAAAAATTCCGGCTACTTCTGCGCAGTCTTGCGCCTGCCTGGCGCCGCTGCCAGCCAAGCGCTGCTTCATGGCCCAGCCGGACGGCTGACCGCGCGACCGCATTCAGCTACAGATTGCAAATGCGAATGATTCGCAATAAAGTTGGTGCATTGACATCACGGGTGATGGAAGGAGAACCGGCTTGGAGCAACGCAACCCTGAGGACGGCGCCGGCTGCCGGCCGCGGACGGTGGCGCAGGGCGCGCTGGGGCAGGTCCTGGTGTGCGAGCACTGCCGCCAAGTGCACCTGCAGGTGGGCGCGCTCACGCTGCGCCTGACGCCCGAGGCCTTTGAAGAGCTGTCGGAAATGACCTTGTCGGCGCGCCGAGGATTGCAGGCGCGTTTGGCGGATGCATCCCCGGCCGCCTCGGCGGCCTGGCATTGAGCCGAGGAGCCGCCCATGTGTAGCGAAGATCGCCCCGGCCTGGCGCCGTGCCGGCACGCGCAGGCCGCGGCCGCGCAGCTCTTCACCCGCGGCTCGCGCCGGCGCCGCCTGTGGGACCTGGCGCCCACGGCCTATTGCCCGATGGTGGGCGTGTGCGTGCCGCTGCCCCTGCTGCGCCGCGTGGCGCAGAAGGTGATCGCCGGTGCGCTGCCGCAGGACGACTACGAGTTGCACTGCCTGGCTATCCAGGAGTGCAAGGTCCGCACGCCGCTGGCCGAGCGGCTGCAGCGCGAGCTCGACGAGCGCTTCGCGCCCGCCCTGGCCTCCGCGGCGCGCTGCAAGGACGGCGCGGCGCTGGCGCAGTGGTGGCAGCAGCGGCTGCAGGAGGGCGTCGGCGTGCCCGCCGCGTTCTGGGCCGTGCTCACGCATGGCCGCTGCGACGCCGCGCTGGAGGAGCGGGTGCTGCGTGACGTGCACATGCTGCAGCACCAGGCCGGCGCGGCCGAGCGCGTGGACCGCGAGCGCTTCGCCGAGCTGCAGCGCGAGCACGGCGTGCTGGTGCGCGAGCTGGCCGCGGCGCAGCAGCGCAGCACCCAGGCGCTGCAGCAGCGCGCGGCCACCATCGAGCAGCAGGCCGCCGAGCTGGTACGGCTGCGCGCCGCGCTGATCACGCGCGACACGGCACTGGAGAGCCTGCGCGCGGAAGTCGAGGAACTGCGCCGCGGCGTGCCCGATCTGCCCGCGCGGCGCGCCCAGGCCCAGCAGATCGAGCGCCAGCGCCTGCGCATCGAGGCGCTGGAGCGCCGCCTGACGCAGGCCTTGGCGGCACCGGCGCGCCCGGCGGAGGACGTGCCGGCACCTGCCGTCGCGGACGTTCCCGTGGTCACGCCGCTGCCCCTGGCGCCGAAGCTGTCCGACAAGGCCGTGCTGTGCGTGGGCGGGCGCTCGGGTAGCGTGCCGGTGTACCGTCAGCTGGTGGAGCGCACGGGCGGCCAGTTCCTGCATCACGACGGCGGCGAGGAGGACGGCAGCGCGCAGCTGGAGTCCAGCCTGGCCGCGGCCGACCTGGTGATCTGCCAGACCGGCTGCATCAGCCATGGCGCCTACTGGCGCGTCAAGGACCATTGCAAGCGCACCGGTAAACAATGCGTGTTCGTGGACAAGCCCAGCGCCGCCGGGCTGTTGCGCGGCCTCCAGGAGGCCGCCGCGCTGCTGGAGCCGCCCGGGCCCACGGCCGCGCGGGACGCCGCGGCAACGGTTTCGGCCACAACCGCTTGTTCCGAGGGCTGAGCCCGGCCTGCCGCCGCGCTTCGCCTAGGAGGCTGTCGGACTTGAACCTGATCTGCAGTGCGACTGACGCAGGTTGTGGCTCTTGACGGCACCTCGCGCTGGACGAGTGCTGTGCAGGGCAGGTGAAGTGCTCTGGGGCGCCGATAAAGCCTGA
>Ga0065721_10052121_pt1 | contig 12636 bp, 6 predicted proteins | sample Mesricmetagenome_FD_59108 | JGI IMG/M metagenome (GOLD analysis project Ga0065721, IMG submission 59108) | Mesophilic microbial community from rice straw/compost enrichment Sample: eDNA_1 v2 (version 2) | ecosystem: Engineered > Solid waste > Grass > Composting > Bioreactor | place: USA: Davis... | reverse complement strand
CCGCCGATATCGTCGTTCCAGTCGTACGAAGTGCTGCCGTCCGGATACACCCGGAAAGTCAGGTTCGTATAGCTGGTCAGGCTGTTGCCGATCGTTCCGCCGAGCTCGTAGCCGGAGTTCAGGTTCATCGGAACGATCGCGCCGGACTTCACGAATACCGGAATGCTGTTCACGTCGGCGTAATAGGAAATTACCCGCGAGCCGGGACGGGCGGCGCCGTAGAAGAAGTCGATCCATTCCCCTTCCGGGAGATAGACGTTCTTAGTCGTGACGCCTTGGTCCACGATCGGCGCGACCAGCAGGTTATCGCCGAACAGATATTGATACTGATAGTCCGGATCGTACGAATTCGCGTCGTTCGGATACTCGACGAACATCGCCCGCATGAGAGGAACGCCGGTCGCGCTCGTCTTCGTCGCTTCGCTGTAAATATACGGGAGCAGGTTCATCCGGATGTTCATATGCTTGGCGAAGTGGCTGATGACGGTGCCGTCGCCCGTGCGCGCCTGCACGTTCCACGGCGTTCTTTCCTCGCTCACGGGCGGGTTCGCCTTCTCCGAATGGATCTGGACGACCGGCACGAACACGGACATTTCCACCGAACGCTTGTACAGCTCGGAGGACGGGAACGTGCCCGTGAATCCGCCGAGATCCCAGCTCCAATACGGAACGCCGGACAGGTTCGCCGTCAGGCCGGCCAAGATCGACTGCTTCATCGTTCCGAACGTCGACTCCTGGTCCCCCGCCCAGTAAGCGGGATATTCGCCGGCGCCCGTCGTGCCCGCCCGGCTGAACGAAATCGTGTCGGGCCGCTTCGACTTGGCGTAATCGTAGTAGGCTCCGATGTACAGATTCGGGTACAGGTTGCGCATCTCGTCCCCTTTTTTGCCGTTGGAGAACGTCGTATTCCTTCCCCACACCAGCTCGCCGCCGTCCGTTTTGAAGCCGTCGATGCCGATGTCGTCGAACAGGTACGCCCGCTTGGACATCCACCAGTTCACCGCGGACGGATTCGTGAAGTCGAGAATCGGGCTGTTGCCGAACCAGCCGTCCGGCGTCTTGTACGCGCCTCCGCTGCCGTTGCCGACGGCGTAGCCCTGGGAGAGCATATAGGCCTCGTCGTTATCCTTCTGCGCGTACGGAGAGCCCGTGTACTTGATCGCGGGCGTCTGCCAGAGCAGCACCTTCAGCCCGGCCGCGTGGATGTCGTCGACCATGCCCTCCGGGTCCGGCCACTTCGTCCCGTAGGTGAAATCGCTCGACGAGAACGCGTCGCTGCCCGCCTTGGGCGAGTAGGTCGAGTCGTTCCAGATGTAGAACGTTTCTTCGTCGCTCCACTGCTCCAGCACGAGGGAGGTCGCCGGGATTTGGTGCGCGGCCAGGTTGCCCAGCACGCCGTTCACTTCCGACTCCCGGTCCCATTCGTTGGCCGACAGCCACAGCCCGAAGCCCCACTTGGGCATGAGCGTCGGCTTCACCGTCGCGTCCGTGTAATTGACGATGACGTCCTTGATGTTCTCTCCGGAGAAAAACGTATAGTCCAGCATGGAATTCGCGCTGCCCCCGGTGTCGACGGTGAACCCGTACATGTCCGAACGGGCGGTAGCCATCTTGAATTTCGAGTAGTACGTGCTGTTCGCCAGAATGCCGTACCCCCGCGAGCTGATGAAATAGGGCATGGCCAGATAGGTTCTTTCGTTCTGGTTGAGGTATTGGTTGTAGATGTACGTCTCGACGTCTTCCCCGCGCTTGTCGAAGTTGTCGTAACGTTCCCCGAAGCCGAAAAATTTCTCGTCCGTCGGCGAATAGAAGTTGTCTTCGACCTTGCTCACGATCGTCGAGCCGTTCGTCAGCCAAGACATGTTGCGGTTCACCGCGCTGTCGTATTGCTGCGTGATCAGCGTCGTTCCGTCCTCTTCGTATACGCTCAGCCGGAAGGGGGACTTGTCCACCTTAAGCACGAGCTCCGACGTCGAGATCAAATAGTGGGACGGGTTGTTCGTCAGCGTGTAATTGCTAAGTCCCGTATCGAACGTTGCCGTACCGGTCGGGGACAGCTGAACCCGGAAGACGTCGTCCGCCTCGAACGAGATGTTCAGCTTGGGAGACAACGTTCCCGTATTCGGCACCGCATCGAAAACGACATGGTCGGAGCTATCGGTATGGCCGCTGACGCTGGCCACCGATTCCCAGCCCGCCACCGTGAATTCGAACGGACCGACCGTTTTCTGGTTCGTGCCGTACTGGTCGGCGCGAACGGTAAAGTTGATGACGTCGCCTTTGGCGAAGCTGCCGAGCGCGATTTCCCAATACGTGTCGCTCGCGCTGTTGTACCGCCAGGAGCCGTTAATCACGGGCTGGGCTACGCCGTTCTTCGTCCAAGTGACCCAGACGGCTTGTCCGGGCTCGATCGGCCACGTCTTGAGCTTGATATACACGTTTTCTCCCGCTACCGGGTCCTGGGGATACCTCTCGGTCACCTCCTGGACGTACCGGTCTTCCAGCCCGTAGGGGCTGTGCCATACTCCGCTAATCGCGAACGCACTCGGAACGGACGACAAAAACAACAGCAACGCCATCAACGGATAGACAAGCCGCTTCCTGAACCTATTCGGTTTTCCGGACATCATACTCGCTCCTCGCTATAGTGGATTGTAAGCTGCGGGCTTTCCGATTGCAGCTTCCCGTATGTTGCGTCTAACCGGGGCATCACCTCCTTTCCGCTAAACGGCTTGTTTTTGAGTTTTTCTAGGCCCGGATGCAGCGGTTTCTTATCTCCGGCGGAACTTCGTTACTAGGCTCCCGAAGCCTGACGCAGTCACGTTTATCCGCGAGTCGAACGAAGACGCTACATGCCTCGCCAACAATTTACATACGTGTGGTAGAAGCTCAAAGCCCCTCCTTGAGGTTCTTTGGTTCAACTTATATCCTCCAGCCCGATCGCGAATCCGCCGGCTCCCGGTTCGATCTCGATCAGCGCCTCGCCCGGGCGCGACGTCCAGCTTCCCGGCGACAGCTCCGGGCCGCCGGGGACGCGCGTAAGCGGGACGCCGCCGACCGCGACGCTTGCCGCTCTTCCTTCCCATCCCCGGAAAATCAACGTGGCGCCGCCTTCGCCCGCCAGCTCGTAGCGGCCCTCGATTCGCGCCCCCGACCGCCGGGCGGACAGGACAAGCTTCCGGCCCGATTCGTCCTCGTACCCGTAGGACACGCCGTCCGCGACGTGGACCATGAAGCTCAGCCGGACGCAGCGGTCCGTCGCGTTGCCCACGTCGTCCGCCAGCTCCCGGGCCTCGCCCAGGTTCAGCGGCAGGACGGCGTTCTCCTTCAGATAGACCGGGATATGCGACCAATCCGCCGCCACCGTCTTCGTCCGGCCGCCTTCCTCGATCTCCGGGCCGAACAACGACAGCCACCGGCCTTCCGGGAATACCGCGTCCGTCGACAGAGCGCCTTCCTCCGTCACCGGGAAGACGAGCAGGCCCTCCCCGAACAAATACTGCGTCGCGAGCTCCGCGAACCTCTCGTCGTCCGGGTAATGCAGGCGCATCGCCCGCATCAGCGGGATTCCCGTCGCCGCGCTGACGCGCGCTTGCTCCCAGATGTAAGGCAACAGGTTCATCCGGATGTCCGCGAACCTCTTGTACAAGCCCAGCACCTCCGGCCGCCCCGTCCGTTCGGCGATATTCCACGGCGTCCGGTCCATGTTGAACTGTCCCTTGCTCTCGGCATGGTACTGCATGACGGGGCAGAAAGCGGCCATCGCCGCGGAACGGACGTACAGCTCCGCCGTCGGAATGTCGCCCGAGAAGCCGCCGAGGTCCCAGCCCCAGAACGGAATGCCAGACATTCCGCAGCTCAGCCCCGCGACGATCGTCGCCCGGAACGCCTCGAACGTCGACTTCTCGTCGCCGGCCCAGTGAAGCGGCGTCGCCTGCGCGCCGGTATACCCCGCGCGGCTGAACGTAATCGCGCCTCCTTCGACGAAGCGGTCCGCGAAGGCCTGGAACGCCCCGACGTAGACGTTCGGGTACTCGTTGCGCATCTCCGCGCCGGTTCGGCCGTCGTGGAAGAGCAGCTCCGATCCGTAGACGCATTCTCCTCCGTCCGTCTTGAAGCCGTCGATGCCGATCTCGTCGAGCAAATATTGCCGCTTGCCGATCCACCACGCCGCCGCTGACGGATTCGTAAAGTCGGGGACCAGGCTGCCCCTGAACCATTCGTAATCGGGAATCCGGTACGGGCTTCCGTCGCCGCGGCGCACCTCGTAGCCTTGCTCGATCATGTACCGCTCGTCCTCGTCCCGCTGCGCGTGGGCGATTCCGTCCATGAACTTCATGACGGGAGCTTGCCAGAGCAGCACGCGGATGCCCCGCCCGTGAATTCTCTCGACCATTCCGCGGGGATCGGGCCATCTTCCCCATTCCGGAAACGTAAAATCATCGTATGTGAATCTTTCGCCGCCCGATCTGCCCTCGTAACCCGCATCGTTGAAAATGTAGAAGGAAGACTCGTCGCTCCATTGCTCCAGCACCATGACGGTCGAAGGAACGGCGTGCCGCGCCGCGCGGTCGAGCTGTTCGTCCACTTCCTTCTCGCTGTCCCAGTTGTTGCTCGACATCCACGGGCCGAACGCCCATTTCGGCGGCAGCTTCGGCTTGCCCGCCAGCTCCGCGAACGTCCCGACGAGCTCGAGCGGACGGCCTCCGAACAGCCAGTAAGCCAGCGACGGCTCCTCCGAGCCGACGTCCGCCTCGATCTGCATGAGGTCGGACGCCGACGAACCGAAGCGGAATACCGAATACCGCGAGCTTTGCAGATAGAGCCCGTACCCGGCGGAGCTGTAGACGACCGGGACCGGCATGTACGTGCGGAAGCCTTGATCCTTGTATTGGTTAAAGACGTAATTGTCCAGCTCGCATCCTCTGAATTCCATTCGGGCGAACCGCTCCCCCATGCCGTACAGCCGCTCGTCTTCCGCGAGGGCGAAATTCAGCCTCAGCTTCGCGACTCGGCCGCGGCGATCGCAGAGCGCTTCGAACGGCGCCGGTTGATGGCGGGCCGTCGCGGCGTATCGGCCTTGCGGATCGGGAAGTCCGTAGACGAGCGCGCCTTCCTTGACGGAAAGATCCGAGGAGCCTACGCGAACCGTGTCCGCCTCGGCTTCCGGGCCGAGCGGTTCGCCGCGCTCCGCCAGCTCGAGCCGTAACGATACGGCGCCGCTCGGGTGGCTCTCGGCGCGAAGCAGAGGCTCGGCCCCGCCCGCGACGAGCGGATCGAACCGAACCGTCGCGCCCTTAGGCGTTCGGGTCAGCCCGCTAGGCCGCGAGAGCTCCCTCCAGCGGAACACCTCGAACGCGAACCATTCGGAAATCTCGTCCGGGCTCCCTCCTTCGCGCACGAACCTGTACGCCGCTCTCGCCTGCGTCTCTATCGGCGCGATTGCCGCTTCCCAGTACGGTTCGCCGTTCCCGCTCTCGATCGGCCGCATTTTCGTTCGGCTCGGCTCCTCCTCCCCGACGGACACCTCCAGATAGACGGAGTCTTCCGCTCGGAAAGGGGACGAGAACGTCCGTACCGTGACGCGATCCCCGACCGTCACGAGCCGTGGCGAACGCTCGTTATTGTCCGCGCGATACGGGCTTTCTCCCCCGACGGGGGCGTGCAGGAAGCGCATGCCGCTTCCCGTGCCGGCTTCCCCCGGCGCGAAGCCCGGAGCCCGGATCGCGAGCTGGTCGTCCGCCCAGGACGAGAAGGCGCTCGCCTCGCCGCCGGACAGCGCCAAGGCGCGCTCCCGGCAAGCGCGGGCGCGGCCGATCGCGCCGCATTCGGCGTAGTAGCCGGCCATCAGCCCCGCGGCTTCCGGGCTGTCCGCTTCCTCTCCGCCCAGCCGGCCGATCGCCTCCAGCATCGCGAGGTCGCCGGCGCTGAGAAGGCCGAACGGCACGGCGGCCGCGACGATGTCCGGCCACGTTTCGTCCGAGCCTTGCCGGCTGACGAACGCTTTGCCGCTCATGAACGAAGCGAACGTCGCCTCGCGAATCTCCTTGCACGCCTGCTGGGCGATCTCGGACCGATAGACGTTGCCTATCGATCTTAAAGCCGCATACGAGATCGCCAGATTGCTCAGATAGACGTCCGGCGCTTCGTCCCATAACCAGTGGGAATCGGCCTTCCGCCAACCGGCCGAGATCGCCGCGATGCCGGCTTCGATCCTCTCGTTCTGCCGGGCCGGCAGCTCCCTGTCTCCGCCGCGATTGACGTACTCGCCCATCATCCACAGCCAATAGGCATACTCCCGCGCGGACGGAACGGAACGGGCGAACCTCTCCGCGGTCCCTTCCAACCATGCCGCCACGTCGTTCCCCGCGCCTTTTTTCAAAGAGCCGAACCGGATCAGCGCTCCGTCCCTCGTCGCGTCGCTCGTCAACTGTCTCGTCTTGTTCATCGTTACTTGATTCCTCCCATCTGCAGACCGGCCTTGAAGAAGCCCTGCGCGAACATATAGAGAAATATGATCGGCAGCATCGAGATCAGGCTCCCGGCCATCAGCGTGTTATATTCGCTCCCGTATTGACCGTTCAGCGAGCTGAGGGCCAGCGGCAACGTCATCAGCTCCCTGTCCGAGAGGACGATGAGCGGCCAGAAATAATCGTTCCAGGCGCCCATGAACGTGACGATTCCGAGCGTCGCGACGATCGGCATCGACAGCGGGACGATGATCCGCAGGAAAATGCCCGTCTGCGCCGCCCCGTCGATCAACGCCGCGTCCACGAAATCGTTATGGATCGTTTTGATATACTGCCTCAGCATGAAGATGGCGAACGGGTTAAACACGCTGGGCAGCAGCAGGCCCGTAAACGAGTTCAGCAATTGGAATTCCTTCAGCACGAGAAACACGGGGATCATCGTCACTTGGCCGGGCACCATCATCGTCGCCAGGAATAGAGCGAAGACGATCTCGCGCCCTTTGAACTCGATTTTCGCGAAGACGTAAGCGGCCATCAGCGCCGAGAGAAGCACGATCGCCGTGCTGGTTACGGAGATGAACAAGCTGTTGAAGATCGCTTTGGCGAAAGGGAACACGGTGAATATTTTGCGATAGCCCTCGAACGAGACCTGCTCCGGAATCCATTCGATCGGAATGCTGATCAGCGCGCCCTTGCTTTTCAGGGAGGTGCTGACCATCCAGAAAAAAGGAATGAGCGCGAACACGGCCAGGATCGTCGCGAACGCATAAAACATGGCCGGCTGAATCCAACGGTTACGAGTCATAATGCACCCACTTTTTCTGCAGCTTCATCTGCACGACGGTGAACGCGAAAATGATGACGAACAGAATCCAGGAGAACGAAGAAGCGTAGCCCATTTTGTAATACTTGAAGGCGTACTTGTAGATTCTCTCGACCATGACCTGCGTCGACCCGTACGGTCCGGCGTCCTGGGTCATGATCATGACCTGCGGGAACAGCTGGAACGAATTGATGATGCACATGACGAGCACGAAAAAAATCATCGGCGACAGCAGCGGGATCGTAATCCGGACGAACCGGCTCCAATAATTCGCCCCGTCTATGCTGGCCGCCTCGTAATACGTCGGGTTGATGCCTTGCAAGCCGCCGAGCATGATGAGCGCGAAGAAGCCCAAGTCCTTCCAGATGCTGGCGAACACGATGCCGGGCATCGCCCAGGTCCGATCCTGCAGCCAAGCCGGACCGTCGATGCCGACGAAGCCCAGAAGGGCGTTCACCGGACCGTAGTCGTCGCTGAGCAGCCATTTCCAGATCAGCGCCGCGGCGACCCAGGACGTCAGCACCGGAATGAAGAAGACGACCCGGTACAGGGCGATCGCTTTGTACGTCTGGTTAAGCAGAATCGCCGCCAGCACGGAAGCGATCAGGATAAGCGGGATGTACAGCACGATGTAGTACATGGTGTTCTTGAGCACGCGCCAGAACTCCTCGCCCTCCAGAATCGCCTTGAAATTGCCGAAGCCGAGGAAATCCGGCGTTCCCGCCGCCAAATTCCACGGCTTCAAGCCGTCCCAGTCCGTGAAGCTGATGATCAGGGAGTAGACGATCGGGATCAGGCTGAACACGACGAGCCCGAGGGCGGAAGGGAGCAGGAACAAGACGATCGTCAGCCACTTATTGCGGTTTCTTTGCGTGAGCATGCGGCACCTCGCGATAGGATCGAGCGGCGTCCGTCGCCGGCGGGCGTTTCGTTAGCCGGTCGGCGGCGGACGGATGGCCGCTCGAATCGCTGTTAGTTAAAGGGAAGGCCTTCTCCGGCGAAGTCCCGGATGTCGGCTATTGCAGCTTGATCTTGTCGGTCAGCTCCTTCTGCGCGTCGTCCAGCGCTTGCTGGGCGGTCTTCGCGCCTTCCGACGCGGCGGTCAGATGGATGCCGAGAATGTCGGACATCTCGGTGAACTGCTCGATGACCGGCGGCGTGACCAAGAACTCGAGGGAATCGAACACCGCTTGGCGGTTGGCCGGAGGCGTCATCTTCAAGTACGATTCCAGCACGTCCGGGTAGGTGACGGCCGGCAGCTCCCAACCCGCGTCGACGCGGATTTGGGCCGCCTCCTTGCTGGAGGACAGGAACTTGATCCATTCGAACGCCGCTTGCGCGACCTTGGTGTCCTTGTTGATGACGAGTCCGTTGGAGAAGAAATGAGTCGCTTTCCGCGTGTTGCCCGGTTCGACGGCGACGTCCCAATCGAACGTGACGTTCTGCATGAAGTCCGAGAACGCCCATACGCCCGTCACGATCATGCCCAGCCGGCCCGCCTTGAACAAATCCCAGTCGCCCACGCCGCTCAGTTGCGCCTGCGTCGGCATGACGTTCGTCGTGCGGACGCGGTCGACGAGCCTTTGCAGCGTCTCGACGTTCTCCGGCGTATTGACCGTAAACGCGGTTTTGTCGGCGTTAAGCAGGCTGCCGCCGTTCTGCTGCACGAGCTTGTAGAACTCGTGGAATTGAATCGGCTGGAAGACGCCGAACGTATTTTTGTTCAGCGCGCGGATTTTGGCCGCCGCCTCGTCGAACTCCTTCCACGTCCATTCGTTCGTCGGTAAGTTGGCGCCCGCTTCCTTGAACAGGTCCTTGTTGTAGATCAAGAGGACGTTGGAGAAGCTGCCGGGCATCCCGTACTGCACGCCGTCCGCCGCGAAAGCGTTCAGCGCCTGCGCGTTCAGCACCGATTTATCGAATTGCGACGCCTCGAAGAACGGATTGATATCGAGGAGCACGCCTTTTTTCGCGTAGGATACGAAGTTCTCGTAGTTCAGCTCGTAAGCGTCCGGCGCCTGGCCGGCGGCTACTCTCGTCTGCATCTGCGTGAAATAATCGCCGTACGCGATCGTTTCGATCTCGATTTTGATGGTCGGATTGGCTTGCTCGAAGGCCGCCTTCATTTGCTCCAAATATTTCGCGGTATCGCCGGAGCCGGAGAAGTTGCCGAATTTGACCGTGACGTTCTCGGCTTCGGACGGTTCGGCGGACGGCGACTCGGAGCCTGCCGCCGATTCGCTCGGGCTGTTGCTTGGGCTGTTGCTCGTGCTGTTGCTCGTACTGTTGCTCGGGCTGGCGTTCGTGCCGTTGTTGCCGTCGTTGCCGCCGCTGCAGGCGGCCAGCATCGCGACGAGCACGATCGCGAGCGTTAGTGTAAGCGCCTTCATGAATCTCAACTTAACCATCGAATAAATCCCCCTAAATGATAATGAAGAACTTTCTTTCGCGGACAAGCGAGTTTAAGCGTTTAACCTCGTGAACTTTCGCGAAGGTTCGAGCTTCTGGCTCCCCTTCTCTTTTCTATTGACCGCCGGAACGCCGGAGTCGCCGTCCGGCACTGCGCCGTCCTCGGCGCTGCCGGCGAATCATCCTCTGCGATCTCGGACGTTCCCCTTGCCTTCCGCTCCCGTGTCTCATTGGCGCGTTTGGCGAATCGTCCTCTGCGATCTCGGACGTTCGCCTTGCCTTCCGCTCCCGTGTCTCGCTTGGCGCGTTTGGCGAATCGTCCTCCGCGATCTCGGACGTTCGCCTTGCTGCGCTAGTCCCGGGGTTGCTCATTCATTCAGGCTGCGTACCGTCTCCCTCTCGACGATATCCAAGGGAATTTGCGACCTTTTGCCGTGCGCCTTGACCCCGCGTTTTTTCCCGATCTGTTCGATCAGAAGCTTGGCGGCTGTTTCGCCCTTCAGGAAAATCTGCTGCTTGACGGTCGTGAGCGGGGGCAGAAACATATGCGCCATGGAAATGTCGTCGAAGCCGATGACCGAGACGTCCTTCGGGACCGTCTTGCCGGCTTCCTTCATTCCGCGGATCACGCCGAACGCCATCATGTCCGCCGTCGCGAACACCGCGGTAATCTCCGGATGCTTGGAGGCGATCAGCGTTCCCGAGCTCAAACCGTGCTCGTAACTGACCGAATTTTCGAACACGTGGTCCGGATTATAGAACAAACCGGCTTCCTGCAACGCGCGCTTGTAGCCGAGAAACCTTTTCTCGACGACGCCGTCCTTGCGGATCGTGCCGGTCACGAGCCCGATGTTGCGGTGGCCTTTGCCGATCAGATGCTTCGTGGCCAAGTAGCCGCCGTACTCGTCGTCGATGCCGACGTTGGCGAAATCGTTGTCGTGCACGTAGCTGTCGATCAGAACGATCGGGATGTTCGCTTGCTTGCATTCTTCGTACAGCTGTTCGGAGTAAATGCCCATGATGATGGCTCCGTCGAGGTTGCGGGAGGTGGAGATGTCGAGATAGCTTTTGCCCTTGTCGACGCCTGCCAGAATGATGTGGTACCCGTGCTCGCGGACGACCGCTTCGATCGCGCTGATCATCTCGCTGTAAAAAGGGTTCTGGAAGACGAGCTGCTTATGGTCCTCCGTCTGGGGAATGATGACGCCGATCAGCTCCGAGGTGTTCTTGACCAATCCCCTTGCCGTGATGCTCGGGATGTAGTTCAGCTCTTTGATGGATTCGTGGATTCTAGAGACCGTATCCTGAGATACTTTGTTCTCTTTGCCGTTCAGCACGTACGATACCGCGGCAATCGATACTCCGGCGTTGCGGGCTACGTCTTTTATCGTAATCTTCCTCATGGTCGGTGCAGATACAACCCCCCCTTGATTTGGGTTAAACGTTTAATCCAAATATAAAGCGTATCGTTTTCGTTGTCAACAGAAAATCGTAAGCGCTTTATCGGTATTTCGGCGAGGCTCGTCCGGTCATCGGTATTCGGCTAGGCTCGTCCGGTCATCGGTATTCGGCTAGACTCGTCCGGTCATCGGCATTTCGGCTAGACTTGTCCGTTCATCGGTATTCGGCGAGACTCGTCCGGTCATCGGTATTTCGGCGAGGCTCGTCCGGTCATCGGCATTTCGGCTAGACTTGTCCGGTCCGAATAAACGGAAGCGCCGTTCCCCTCTCCAAGATCCGCTAGTTTGGATGAGTAAAACTACTTCCCTGCAAGGAGCCCCGTTCCCGCGATTTAATTTCGACGAGTCAAACTATTTCCAGCTATCGGGTCCGTTTTCGCGCCGTAGTTTGGATCAGTCGATCTATTTTTTGCGGAGAGATCTGTCGGATAGGTCGGCGAACCCAATTCGTACGCGACCATGTGCTGAATGTTACTCTAGTGCGGCGAAACCCATATAGAGTGCGCGGCGACGCGGTAATAGCGGCTCTAGGTCGGCGAACCCAATTCGTACGCGACCATGCGCTGAAAGTTACTCTAGTGCGGCGAAACCCATATAGAGTGCGCGGCGACGCGGTGATAGCGGCTCTAGGTCGGCGAACCCCATTCGTAAGCGACCATGCGCTGAAAGTTACTCTAGTGCGGCGAAACCTATATAGAGTGCGCGGCGACGCGGTGATTGCGGCTCTAGTACGGCTAACCCAATTCGTAAGCGACCATGCGCTGAAAGTTACTCTAGTGCGGCAAAACCCATATAGAGTGCGCGGCGACGCGGTGATAGCGGCTCTAGTACGGCGAACCCAATTCGTGCGCGACCATGCGCTGAAAGTTACTCTAGTGCGGCAAAACCCATATAGAGTACGCGACGACGGTGATAGCGGCTCTAGTATGAATCTTTGTTGGATTTCCGTAGGCGATTTGCTCTCCCTGCACCGGAACGCCCATGGGCGCATATCCTGCATTAATCGTCATATGCCCAGTGTCAGAGGAGGTACGTCAAATGCCGAAATTACGATCGTCGGAGGTTAAACCGCTCTTGCGCAAAACGTCCGCTGATCCGAAGGCGAAGCTTTCATCCAGGCAAATTCATCCCCCGCAAAAAAGCGTTGCTACTAAATCGAGCAAGAAAGAAGCGGACAAGAACGAGGTCGTGCATTTACATCAAAACGAAGAAGAACTCCCGAGCGCAACCCGTCCGATTCCATGGTGGGTCTTCCCGCAAGAGCAGGAACGCGGGATGGGCCCTGGAGGCCCGGGAGGCCCGGGAGGTCCTGGAGGTCCTGGAGGCCCTGGAGGTCCTGGAGGCCCGGGAGGTCCGGGACCCGGACCGTTCCCGCCTCCGCCTCCGTTTCCGGGACCCGGGCCTGGACCCGGACCGTTTCCGCCGCCACCGTTCCCCGGACCCGGACCGTTTCCGCCGCCGCCGTTCCCCGGAC
>Ga0065721_10052120_pt1 | contig 12637 bp, 13 predicted proteins | sample Mesricmetagenome_FD_59108 | JGI IMG/M metagenome (GOLD analysis project Ga0065721, IMG submission 59108) | Mesophilic microbial community from rice straw/compost enrichment Sample: eDNA_1 v2 (version 2) | ecosystem: Engineered > Solid waste > Grass > Composting > Bioreactor | place: USA: Davis... | reverse complement strand
CTGGCTTTTGGCGTTTTTGGACGTGAGGGCTCGGTGAATGAGCCGACCGGTTCGGACCAAGGCGCGTCAGCGCCGAAGGTCAACGCGAGCAAAGCGAGCGGTAAATCCGGCCCCCGCAACCACCGATACAGAACAGCCTCGGCCCAAAAAGCCGGGGCTGTTTTCGTTTGCAGCTAAGTCAATTAAACGGCCGAGTTCGCTTGCTACCTCGGCTTCCGGCTGGTCCGACGGGTAGATGGTCACGCTGTGGATGATCTGGCGAATGATGGCGGTTGCCTGTGGGCGAATGGCCTCATCTTCCAGCGAGCGGGTGAGGTTGGCCACTTTTTCGCGATAGAGGCGGGCCAGCGTGGTGCTGTCCGGCATTGTGGGAGTTAGTACAGGCGCAGGGCTGGTTGCCTGCTGCTGCAATTGGGCGAGTTCGGCTTCCTTTTCTTCCAACATGTGCGCAAGCCGTGGGCTTACGACGCCTTGGGCGAAGTTTGCCAAAAGGTTGCTGATCTGGCGCTCCAGAACGTCGATTTGTGCGATCGTCGATGCGTGGAGCAGATCTTGGGTTTGGGTCAGACGCGCCGCTTCCCTTCGGTATTCTTCGACAAAGAGGTCGATTTGGGCAGGGCTCAGGAGGCTGGACTGCAACGTCGAAAGCACTGCCTGCTCAATGACCGGACGACGGACTGAAAGGGTATTATGGCAGGTGCCACGTTCCTTGGTGGAGGCGCACTTGTAATAGTCACGGCCGGCGACGACGTAGTTGGCACCGCAGACGCTGCATTTGATGAGGCCCGAGAGCAGGTGCTTGGGCCGACGCTTTTCAGCCAAGACTGTGCGTGGCTTTTGACGCGCCTTCAGTTGATCCTGTACGGCGTCCCAGAGGGTTTGATCGAAGATCCTCAGGTCAGGCACGTCGATCTCAACCCATTCGGATGGATCACGGAGCCGATAGCGACGCTCCCGCTGTTCGGATTCCGGATTGCGGCGCCATTGCCGCCGGTTCCAGACGAGGCGGCCAACATAGAGGGGGTTATTGAGGATACCGACCGCCTTCTTTGGGGCACCTCGGATCGTGCTCGCATTCCATTGACCACCCCTTGGCCCCGGTATTCCGGCCATGTTCAGCTTCTTCGCGATCTGGATGGCAGACATGCCGGCCGAGAAGTCCGCAAAGATCTGCTCCACAATGTCAGCCTGCTCAGGGGAAATCTCGAGAAGGCCCTTGATCCGCTGGCCGCGGGTGTCGACCTTGTCGACAAGGCGATACCCGTAGGCTCGCCCCCCGGCAAACCGTCCGGCAAGGACAGCTGCTTCCATGCCGCGGACAGTTTTCTTCTGGAGGTTCGAGAGAAACAGGGAGCCAAGCAAGCTGGCAACCCCGATCTTGATCTCATCGATTTCGTTCTCCGCAACGGTGTGGATGCGGACCTGATGATAGGTGAGCTTCTTGGCAAGCCAGGCAATGTCCTCGGAATCGCGAGCCAGCCGGTCGAGCGATTCAGCCACAATGATGTCTAGCTGGCCGCGCTCGACTGCTGTCAGCATGCGCTGGAGGCCGAGGCGGTTGCGCCGGTATCCAGACACCTCGGCATCCAAAAAGGTATCAACGACAGTGCCACCGAGGTAATCGATCAACTTCTGGCAGGCTTCGACCTGATCCTGACTGCTCGATGGGTTTTGTTTGTCGGATGAATGGCGGCCATAAACGGCGATGCGGGGAGGTGATAGCTTCATGAGTGGGGTTCCGGAGCTTGGCGGGCGGGCGCACTAACATGGCGGTGCTTGGCCACTGCTTCAAGGGCAGCCTGGCGCGCCAGGAGGCGCACCAGGTTGGCAATGGGCGTTGAGCCACCGGCAATTGCAGGTAGTTCGGTTGCAGAAGTGTTGGATGTGTTCTTCATCCAACAGTTTCTGCGTCAGGTTGCGATACTCATGGGTGGAACCTGAAATGGGAATGTCGCCGGGTATCGGTTAAACCAATGAGCTACCTCGAACCCGAGGCAGGATTGAAGATTCTGGAAGATGAGGGGATCCTGTATCTTCTCCAACATGCTGTGAACAGGCCCAGCACTGCTGTTGTTTGTAGAATTGATCCCGCCATCGGCCGTGCGTTCCACTCCAATCATCGCGGCATGTTTGTCAGGAATGGTTTCTGCCCGGAGTAATGTGGTCATGAAGTAAAGTTGCTTCAGGCCATAATTACGGAATTTTATTCTACCCTTCGGTTGTAGTTCTCCAGGTTGAAACAATATCCTGTCGATGGAGGCAAATTCTTCTAGCAAATTGCGAGCGATGCTGGCGGTTGCTTCCGAAGGGCTGACTTGCAAGCGTAGTTCGCTAAATGTCTTTGCGGTGAAGCCCGCAAGTCTCATGTGTCCTCGCCGGAGTTGGCGGAGTGGCTTGGCAGAGTCCGCGAGGCGTAACACCTTCTGGGTGAAGTCGGCATCTGGGGTCCGCTGCTCGGGTGGCAACTTATCGAAGGCGTTCCTGCAAATCTGCCAAGTTGCCATTCCGAACTTTGGCTTATCGCCGGTTTGTTTGGCATCGTCGGAAAGAATGCCTTCCTTGATCAGGTAGGCGACAATCTGGTCGTCAGTCATCCCGTTTACGGCACCCGCCTCCAGAATTCTGGCTAGCTTCTGGAGGATAAGCGCAGGGGAGACGATTCCGGAAGTGAGGGTGTGGCCGACGTATTTCCATTCGTTTTCGCCGCTGAATGCTGACCCCCAAGGTTGTCGGGAATGGGCACGGACGATTCCGGTTTGGTGATGGGCAACCAGAACAGCAAGGTACCTTGCATGGTTACGTACGGTGTTCCTCAGGACATCGGGGCGGAGACCGGACTTTTTGTTACTCCGTAAGGAATGCAAGACTTTCGAAAAACTTCCTGTGATGACATGCTGATATATCTTGTTCTCGTTCCGTAAAGACGCTTCCCGCAGGTCGTTTAATGCCAAGGCATGATCAAAGGAGTGGGAGATGCTTGCTTCGCCGAGGAGTTGTTCGACGACCTGTGCCTTTCCCGAGGGGGAAATAATCTTCGAGACCAGATCGTCATGATCGGTAAATTCGGGGATCAAATCCTTAATACAGGGAGCACCGCGTGGAAAATAGGAGCGAAGATCCTCTTGTATCAACTTGAGAGCTGGCCCCGGAATGCGGATTACCCCGTATTTCTGAAAATAGTAAAACATCTCCATCATGTGGCGCTCGGGGATGGGCAACATATTGAGTGCGGCGCAAACAGCATAGGCTTGTTGCCAGCTGCTCAGACCGATCTCGAGATCCCCTCTCTTGGTATCCCCAAGATTCCGCAGTTCAATTTGCGACAATTTTCCTAAATAACGGAGATTTGGATCGTTAAACACGACGTCTCAACTTCAAACAAGATTTCGCAGGGCCGCTGCTTAGCGCGGCAGGTTGGGAGTGCCCCATTATCAGGGGCAAACAGCGAGGAAGAGAAAAGACTGCGCTTCCAACCTCTGCAGGGGCATCTAAGCATGCCGTTGTATTTTAGTATCTTCGCCCGTGCAGTCCAAACCAAACGGGATGCCAAAATAACAGGTCGATTAGATCTGTCTATTTCAATTTTGCACATCAAGCATAAACAGTTACCGATGTGGCCGTCTTAAATGTTTGTTTAACGCTTCTTTAACTTATCTTTAATGGGGCGAAACAGACAGGTTTCTGCTGTTTCACTCGTCGAGTTGCGCCCACTGTCTAATATCAGAAATACGCCAGTACCAGGCTTCGCCGCGTTTCCGGCCCCAAGCTGGGCGTGGGAATTGACCAGTCTTAGTTTTGCGCCACAGGGTGGTACGGCTCCAACCAGTCAAACGCAGCACTTCTCCAAGACGCACACGGCCCAAACCATCCGTCCTGATATTGTGGATTGTCACGCTGGGCCGTCCTTCTGTTGCTAAAGGACAGCCCAGATATCAGGGGGAAGAAGGTGGCTGGGTGGAACCTGAATTGGGACGCGGCCGCCCGAGCAGGGCGGCCGCGTCCATGATGGTCAGGCTAGACAAAGTTGTAGAACGCTTTCTCAGCTGTGGTCCACGCCAGTGCTGCCTGAGCCAGACGTTCGGAATCGCCATCATACGTAATGCTCAGATGGCGAAGGTTTTGCTGTGCAGCGTGTACGTTTGTGTTGGCCAGGAGGGCTTCATCCGACGCCAATTGGAGCGTCTTGACGTTAAACCAGAGAGGTCCACAGCTGGTTGTTGCCAATCTGCTGATCAGATCGCTGGCGTTGCTTCCAACGATCTCGGCAATAATGGGTTGCTTCAGAAAGCCAGAGACGATGCGCGCAATCCAGCTCATCGCGAACGTGTATCCCTCGGGCGGGTTCTGCAGAACTTCGATGAGCGGCCGCGCAGACAGCAAGCGGGCGGCCATGATACCTCCGGGAATATGCGGAAATGTTGCAGATTTGATGCCGAGAACGATCGGAGACAGCTCAAAGGCATTTGAGCCATCCTGGTTGTTCAAGATCAGACGAACATTGCCATAGTCCTCGAATGCGTCGCGCATATTGCGCGTGAGACGGTCGGTGCCGGGGCAGTTGGTGGAAGCAATTGCCAAGGGGTGAATGACTCCGCCGTGCTCAAGGACACGGTTCACCAGTCGATCCAGAAAGCAGGTGAGAGGGGCTCTGCTGGCCAGCAGATTGGCACCGCAATCAATCAGAAGAACCTCGTGATCGCCAAGATTCTGTTCTAGCCAGTCATCGACTTCCTGTGCCGGTGTCTGCCATGCCAGAACTTGCGCGGAGGATTTGCCAGTGCGGCGCACGAGCCCCCGGTTGCCGTCGTCGGCATCGATATTCAGGACGGTACGCCCTGCTGCTCGTAGTCCGGCAGAGATCGCATCGGCAATCGTGGTTTTGCCGCAACCGCCCTTTTCGCTTTGAGTGATGATCACGTTGACTTGCCGCATGCTTACGCCTCCTCAGTCTTGCTGTTGGTCATTCCAATCGTGTCGATGCGGTGTCCGAATGGACTGCGTCGTTCTTCTGTCGGGTGCGTAGAGGCGGTCTCAGTTGTGCTGAACAGGTCGCTTGTCTTCTTCGCGTCTGCCACGGTCGAGGCACGTCGTTGTGATGACTGGCTCGGGGTTCCAGCCCTGCCGCGTTCACTTCTGACACGGTTGTAAGCGCGGGACACGGTTCCGGCGAGAATGGGCTTTTCGGTTGATAAATCCTGGGCAATCTCAGGACAGGTTTTAGCCAAATGGCCTGGTGCAGAACGGGCGGCACGGATTTCTTCGTAATAGGTTCGCACAAGTGCAGCAGTTGTCTGCTTGCGATTGTGCCGGCTCGGCTGCACGCGCAGGCGCTCGGCAATTTTGTCGGGAGTGTGTGTCTTTTGCATTGTTTGTCTCCACTGTGTCGAATGCCAAGCCAGATGGGCACGGCAATTTTCTATTGGCCAGAGCCGCGAGTGAGGCTGGAACCACTTGAAACCACTTGGAACCACTTTGAGACCGACACAGGCACCTTCACCCGCTTAAAAATTGTCCATCACTGTCCAGACAGAAGATCACATGAAAAATTCCCTGCGTATGATTCTTGTCCGATCGGTATGTTGTCAGGTCTTGTCCAATGACCGGCCGACGTCTGTCGGCTGTCGTGAAGGAAAATTGATGCAGGATGGGACATGTAAACATGTCCGGTTTTGTGCTCGGCGCAGGAGCTTCTCGCAGGGTGTGGGGAGCGGGAAATGACGGTCCGACAGAAAAAGGACAAGGGTGCGACACGCACTGTGTCGGTTCGGCTCTCTGCCGAAAAAGCCGATCAGCTGGCAGTGGAGGCGGCTGTGCGTCATATCACGGTATCGACTCTCATCGCTGACAGACTGTTTGGCCGGGAGCGTCCGGTTCATGTCGCCTCGGCTGCCTTGGGGAGTCTGATTGCGATCGAGCGGACAATTATCGGACAAGGGAAGTTAGATCCTGCTACTGAGGCTGATCTCAAGGCGGCCTTGCAGGAGCTTATGAGACTGGCTCGCCAGGAACTGGTCCTGTGATCGTCAAGCGCATCCGATCGCAGGTGAGGGAGCTGCGAGGCTCCACACGACAGCTTGCCGCCCGCGTGCTGGCGCTCTCCAATTACATCGTTGATGCTGATGTTGGCCAGCTGCGTCAGTCTGGCCGTGTCGCGGCTCTGTCCGGTTATGTCCTCGACATGGACGATACTGCTGAAGCTATTCTCGCCGGAGAAAAGGTCGAGGCTTATGGCAGCCTCAACCTGGTGGGGCCGGCGTTGCCGGAATGGCAGATGGAGATGCTGGCCGTGGCCGCGCGTGCACCGCGGTCGCGCAATCCGATCGAACATTATGTCCTCTCGTGGCAGGAGGACGAGCACCCTGATCCACAGCAGGCGAAAGAGGCGGTCGGGCTGTTTCTGGAGACCCTCGGGCTTGAGCGATGTCAGGCCATCTGGGCGCTCCATGCCAACACTGACAACGATCACATTCACATCATGGTCAACCGGATTGACCCGGCGACAGGCAAGGCGTTGCAGGCAGGCGATGGCTGGGACATCGATGCAGCGCACCGGGCGATTGCCCTGATCGAGGACCGTCAGGGATGGAGGCAGGAAGAAGGGGCGCTGTACTTTGCGCGGCAAGGCCGCCTCTTTGACGCCTGTACCAACAGACCTGTCGATAAGCAGGGCAGGGGGAGACGCAGACAGGAGGTGGAGGGCAGGCAAGACGGCCGGTTGCCTTCGGAGCAACGGGCGGCGCTGCTCGAGGCCTTGCGTGATGCTGCCGACTGGCATGATCTGCATCGGCGGCTTGCCAAACTTGAAGCAGCCTACGAGCGCAAGGGCAGCGGCGCGGTCGTTCGTCTGGGCCCGGAGGAGATCAAGGCCAGTACTCTGGGAAGACACGCATCGCTCAAGGCCATGGAAAAGCGGCTTGGGCCTTATGTTCCAGATCAGCGTCCGCCAAGCCTTGGATATGAAGCTTACAAGCAAGCCTGCCGCACGGAACTTGCCCGTATTCGTCAGCTGCGATCCGAGCAGTTCAAACGCCCTGAGGCGCATCGTCAGGCAACCCTGGCTTCTCTGCCTGGTTCCTTGCCGCCAGAGATGTTTCAGGCGCTGAAAGCTGCAGTCAACGCAGAGTTTGCTTCAGCACGCCGTGCACTGAGCAGTGCCTTTGCCAAAGCGATCGACGCCTTTGCCCAGGCCCGTCTCGATCCTGCCCAATGGCTGGCAGCCTCCAGTCCGATCGCTGCGCCTGCTGTCCAGCTGCCCTCGCTCTTCATTCCGGCAGGCGCTCAGATGCCAGAACGTCCGGCAAGCGTGCGCCTCGATGACAAGGCGATTTCTGCGCGGCGGCGGGGCTTTGCCACGCAGTATCATAACGACACCAACCGCGCGCTCATGGTGACGGACTACCGCAGCGTGATCATCGTGCATTCGGTCGATCCGGTTTCGGTGCGGCTGGCACTGACGCTTGCAGCGCGGCGCTGGGATGTTGTGCGGGCCGAAGGCTCGCCCCGGTTTCTGGAACTCTGTGCACAGATTGCAGAAAGGGAGAAAATCCAGTTGGTGGGCGTCGACAACCAGCCCCTGGTGCCGCCAGTTCAGCGAGGCCGCACGGTCCGAACAGAAACGGTTCGAACTGTTCCACAGACACCCGTTTCAGTTCCTGTGCCCGCCACCAGACCAGCTCCCGTTCAGAAACCAGCTGAGGTACCCCGGCAAGAGGCGGAGATCGATCGCGCAGACGCGGCTCCTGAAGAGGAGGTGGATCTGGTGCAACTCTGGCAATGGCAACGCCAAAATGGCCGTGGCAGGTGATGGTCGGCACGGCCGGATGATTGCCCAATAGGGGTAAACTCGCATGTTGAGGCTACTGGCCTGAAGATAGGGCAAGGGCGCGAAGCTCGCGCCGCCGCACGGTCTTTGAAGTGGGAAAGAAGGTGAAGTGGCTGAAATGAGAAAATGAAAAATGACTCCCGGCAGGGGCAGGCAGCCGCCCCGCCGGCAAGGAAGTTTCAACATGCAGAAGAGAACAGACTATCGCCAGAGGCTGGCGGAGAAGGGCGCGCGTGCGCTCACACGCATCACTGGCTGGCGTTTTGCCCCACATCCCGAACTGCTTCTGGGGCCGATCAGTATATATCCGTATGACCCCAATGCTCATGTGGTTCTGATCCCGGTTGCCTGGGCCATGCCTCGCGGACTGGTATCAATCCTGAACGAGACGCGCTGTACGGCAATCCTCGTGGTGCCCAGCTTCACGATGACCGGACACCTTACCTGGCAGTTCATGATCGGGCGTTGTTCGCAGGGACATTTGATTTGGTACAGCGGCCTCAGGCTTTTCATCGCCACCGATGGCAGGATCTGGTTTGTGACCAATCCAGTGTCCTGCACGCTGGAGCCGGAAGCGCTGTGCCTTGAGCGAGGCTGGCTGAGGCAAGGTGCAGTCCCTTGGAACAGCGAGACCGAATGGAGGTCCGGTGTACGCCGCGGCGACGACCTGCTGTTGCAGATGGCGGAGCAGGACTGAGGTTCGCTCCGTCTGACCGTTTGAAGGTTTGGTTCAACCCAAGGTGGTTGGACAAAGAGAAATGAAAAGTGTGGCCCTCGCTCCGTTCAACTGCGCGGGACCGCTTGTTGGGATTCGATACATGACTGAAGTTTTGATGCACGTGGCCGTGAGTGCAGGTCGGCTGCCGCCCACTCGCCCTCAGGTCCGCAATGCCTTGTTGCAGATTGTGGCTATGATCCAGGGGCAGGAGGTCTCTGCCCCTCGCAACACCCAGGAGCAGCTGGCCGCTTGTGTGTTGCTGCCGCACTGCGGTGTCCTGCTGGTGGGGACAGCATGCCATGCGCCGTTGCTCCGGCCGGAGGCCGCTGAGGCGGCCGCGTCGATGGGTGTCTCTGTCCTGCTGGTTCGCATGGATGTCGATCGCGGCGTGAGCGTTGATATCCGCCTTGCCCACCACACTGGCTGGCTTTGCAATTACAGGCTGGAGAGCGGTCCTGATGGTCGGCTTCTCGTGCCACCAAAGAGCGACCAGCTGCATCTGAGCCTTTCAACCGCTGGCGTGGCGGAAACTGTGCCGCCCGCATTTAACGGCACCGCTCTTGCCCATGCGGAAGGAGGGAACGCATGACCTCCATGACTGCACTTGTTTCTGCTGCCTGGGACACGGCGGCTGAGCTGCGCTCGTTCATCAATGGTGGCGGCGTGTACCCGAACTTTGACTTTACCCGCTATTGGTGGGCCTCCAGCGACAATAGGCCGGGCATTGCGCCGTGGGTTCAGAAGAAGCTGAAACCCGGCAACGATCCAGAGTTCGGGCAGGCATTGCGGGCGGGCCTTGTCCTGCCGAAAACTGCGTCTGGCGATTACATGAATCTGGCGTTCCTGCTTGATCGCTTTGACCGAACGCTGCCGTCGTATGAACAGCATGCCTTTGTACAGATGAAGTTTACTCTGCCGGGAGATGAGCCGCTCCATGTCGGCTGGGAGCGCGTGCGCGCCTTTGCCTTGGAGTATCTTGCGGGCGAGCGGGGTCTTGCTGCTGTGATCGTGCTGCACAATCCGGGGATCGCCGGGTCAGGCAACGCACCGCACATCCATGTGATTGTTCCGGCGCGTCAGCTCACGGCCAATGGGTTTGGGGCCACTGACAAGGGGCTTTGTTCTGACCGAGGGCAGGAAGAGTGTTGGGCTGCCTGGCAGGCGCTTGTGACAGAGGGAGGTGTGGCATGAACCAGTCCAACCCCGATCAAATCCAACGGCTGGCGCGACACCTCGCCAGCCTGGGTAGGGAGAACGCGGAGCGACTTCAACTTGTGGTCGATGAGGCACTGCGCTTGCTGGATGATCCGGAACTGGTGATCCCTGAGGTGCAGCCTGAGGCCTTCCCTTGGGAGCAGGAGGAGCCAGAGGTGAGTGGCCCAAAGGGTATTTATTTGGCGACAGTGACGGATGATGCCACGGGAGAGGGGCTGACAGTCTACTTCGCAGCTGTGTTGGCGCGTAGCGAAAGCGAGGCGAGGCGCTCACTGTCGCGGCACTGGACAAGGAATCTGGCACACTTGGCAACGCTCGCCCGAGGCGCTGATGCTGCCGTGCCGTACGCTGAGCTGTTCCTCTCGCCCAGGTTGCGGGCGGCGCTTGAGCGATTAGAAAACAGCGGGGATCGACCTGCAGCCTTCAGCTATCAGGCCCGGTATCATGTGAATATTTCATGAATAGTGACCTGCATTTCCGAAGAGTGCTGTCGTTGCTTCATGCTTTGAGCGGTGTCGAAGCTGCAGGTCGTGCCTATTTCCCGCCTTTCAGCACCATAGGGAGACCTGCAAACAGAACGACGCATTCGTTCGCAGCGGCAGCGGTTGCCTGATTGATCCGTCCGGCAATGTCGCGGAAGCGGCGGGCTAGCGCATTGTCCGGCACAATGCCAAGACCCACCTCGTTGGCCACCAGAACGACCGGCCCTGTCACCCTGCCAAGAGCCTGGATGAGGCGCTCGGTTTGTGCCTCGGTGTCCTGATCTGCCAAGAGTAGATTGGAGGCCCAGAGCGTCAGGCAATCGACCAGCACAACGCGGTCCGGCGCCGCGCTGGCGACAATGGCTTCCGGCAGATCAAGCGGGGCCTCAAGCGTCTCCCAGCCTTCACCACGCTCAGCCTGATGTTTGGCAATACGCTCCTCCATTTCCACATCGAACGCCTGCGCCGTGGCAATGTAAATGCGGCGGCCAGAGATGGCCTCGGCGCGCGCCTGCGCATAACGGCTTTTGCCGGATCTGGCGCCGCCCAGCACAAAAAGGATTTGCACAGATGAGAGGGTCATTTACTGCTGCCTTGACATTATAGAGGGTATCCAACCGGAACTGGTGTTCTGCTTAGCCGACAGTTTGGAAGATTGGAAAGACCGTGACAGATCAGTGGGTGGTCCATGGCGGCGCAGTGTCTTGCGCCATGGCACGTTTTCCGGACGCTCTAACGCCGTGGGTCGATTTATCAACGGGGATCAATCCGCGCCCCTGGCCGGTTGATCAGGTGCCTGCCGTTGACTGGACGCGGTTGCCTGATCCGCAGCACCTCGCTGAACTGGAAGCAACGGCCGCGCAATATTTCGGGGTGGACGCGCCCCATGTTTGCGCAACGCCGGGCAGCGAGCTTTGCCTGCGCCTGCTGGCTCATGCCGGATTGCCTGCTCCCTTCACGTGCCTGTGGCCAGCGTACCGGACACACGCAGAAGGGCTGCCGGGGTGCCGCCTGGCGGCACCCGATGAACTTGCCGAAAGGGCGGGCGATCCGGGCACGTTGTTGCTGGCCAACCCCAACAATCCCGATGGCCGGTTGCTGACGGCATCCCAGCTTCTCGAGATTGCAGCGGCCAAACAGCAGGCAGGGAGTTGGCTTGTGGTCGATGAAGCCTTCATCGACGCTTATCCTGAAGCAAGCATTGCCTCGAAGGTGTGGGGAGGCCGCCGGAACCGGGACGAATTGCCGGTCGTTGTGCTGCGCTCCTTCGGCAAGTTCTTCGGGCTGCCGGGGCTGCGGCTGGGGTTCCTGATCGGGCCACGAGACATTGTGATCCAAATGAAGGCATTGCTCGGCAGCTGGCCCGTCAATGCCGCTGCTGTTGAGATAGGGTGTCGCGCCTACGCGGATGCGGCATGGCAGGCGCAGGAGCGGGATCGACTCCAAGAGGAGGCGTCCCGCCTGAAGGCGCTGCTTCAAGGCCATGGGTTGCATCCGCAGGGGAACAGTCCCCTGTTTCAGCTGGTTGAGGTGGATGAGGAGCGTGGCGGGGCCATAAGGCTCTTCGAGCATCTGGCCGGTTATGGCATTCTCACCCGTCCGTTCAGCTACAATCCCCGCTGGTTGCGTCTCGGCCTGCCTGCCAGCGCGGCAGACTATGCGCGGCTTGAGGCCGCTCTGACGGTCTGGCGGACGGCATGACGGGTCTGTCTCTGCCACTGGTGGCTGTCGCGGCGTTTTTGATCGACGCGAGCCTTGGCTGGCCGGACTGGCTCTACCGGCGCATCGGCCATCCGGTCGGGTTATTCGCTCGGCTGATCACTGGCTGCGAGACGGCGTGGAACCGCACGGATTTGACTGACGGAGCGCGGCGAGGGCTGGGGGTGCTTTGCGTTGCTATCCTCCTGGGCGGTGCAGGTGGTGCAGCCTGGCTGATCCAGTTGTTACTCGTGAATTTCCTCGGCGGCTGGGCTTGGCTTGGTGTTGCCGTGCTGGCCTGGCCGGGGCTGGCGGTGCGGAGCCTGCACGATCATGTGGTGCCGGTTGCCCGTGCGCTGGCTGCAGGTGACCTTGAGGGAGCGCGCAGAGCAGTCGGCATGATCGTCGGGCGCGATCCGGAAACACTGGATGCGCCGGGCGTTGCCCGCGCGGCGGTTGAGAGCCTGGCCGAGAGTTTTTGCGACGGCGTCATGGCCCCGCTGTTCTGGTTGACGGTGGCGGGCCTGCCGGGGCTGTGGGTTTACAAGGCGCTGAATACGGCGGACAGCCTCATTGGGCACAAGGAGCTGCGCTGGCGCGCGTTCGGCTGGACGGCAGCGCGTCTGGATGATGTTGCAAACTACATTCCGGCACGGCTGGCAGGGGTTCTGGTGTGTCTGGCCGCAGGCCGTGGCTGGCGGG
>Ga0065721_10052119_pt1 | contig 12642 bp, 12 predicted proteins | sample Mesricmetagenome_FD_59108 | JGI IMG/M metagenome (GOLD analysis project Ga0065721, IMG submission 59108) | Mesophilic microbial community from rice straw/compost enrichment Sample: eDNA_1 v2 (version 2) | ecosystem: Engineered > Solid waste > Grass > Composting > Bioreactor | place: USA: Davis... | reverse complement strand
GATCAGGCTGGAATCCTTGCCCCTGCCCGAGCCGGGCTCCGGTGAGGTGCGGATCCGATTGGAGGGCTGCGGCGTCTGCGCCTCCAATCTCGTGCCCTGGGCAGGACCGGAATGGATGAAATTCCCGACCGAACCGGGAGGCCTTGGTCACGAAGGCTGGGGCCGTGTCGATGCGGTCGGCCCCGACGTCGACGGCGTTGCGATCGGCGATCGTGTCGCCGCCCTCAGCTATCACGCCTATGCCACACACGACATCGCTCCTTCCGGCATGGTGGTCCGCTTGCCGGAGGCCCTGGACGGCCAGCCGTTTCCGGGCGAGCCGCTAGGTTGCGCCATGAACATTTTCCAACGCGCCGACATTCGGGCCGGCCAGACTGTGGCGGTCATCGGCATCGGCTTCCTCGGCGCGCTGCTGACGCAGCTTGCCGCCCGATCCGGCGTACGGGTGATCGCGATCTCCCGGCGCCCCCATTCGCTGGAACTGGCAAGGCGGATGGGCGCTGCCGAAACCATTCCGCTCGACGATCACTGGCGCATCATCGAAGAGGTGCGAACGCTGACCGATGGCCGTTTCTGCGACCGGGTGATCGAGGCGGTCGGCAAGCAGTGGCCGCTCGACCTCGCCGGCGAACTCACACGAGAACGCGGCAGGCTCGTCATCGCCGGCTATCACCAGGACGGTCCGCGGCAGGTCAACATGCAATTGTGGAACTGGCGGGGGCTCGATGTCATCAACGCCCACGAGCGTGACCCGGCCGTCTATATCGGGGGCATTCGCGAGGCGATCGACGCGGTCGCCGACGGCCGCCTCGATCCATCGCCTCTTTACACGCACAGCTATCCGCTCGATCGGCTCGACAAGGCCCTGAACGATACGCGCGATCGCCCCGGAAATTTCCTCAAGGCATTGGTGATGTATCCATGAACGAAGTAATTTCCGAACAGAAGCTTCGAACTGCTGCCAAACCTGCACGGCTTGGATTTCTGGGCGTCGGCTGGATCGGACGTCACCGCATGAACGCGATCCTGGATGGCGGCCTGGCGCAGGCGGTGGCGATCGCCGATCCCTCCCCGGCCATGGCGGAAGAGGCCCGCAAGCTAGCCCCGGAAGCCCGCCTGGCGGAGAACCTGGACGAAATGCTCGCTGAAGATCTGGACGGCGTGGTGATCGCGACGCCGAGCGCTCAACATGCCGAACAGTCGATAAGGGCGCTGAAGGCCGGTTTCGCGGTCTTCTGCCAGAAGCCGCTCGGCCGCACCGCCGAAGAAGTCACGGCGGTGGTCGAAGCGGCAAAGGCCGCAGACCGATTGCTCGGCGTCGATCTCTCCTATCGCCGGACCGAGGCCATGCAGCGGATCAGGCAGATCATCCGCTCGGGAGAACTGGGAAAAATATTTGCCGCCGACCTCACCTTCCACAATGCCTATGGCCCCGACAAGGCCTGGTTCTACGACAAGGCGCTCTCCGGCGGCGGATGCGTGATGGACCTTGGCGTGCACCTTATCGATCTCGCCCTGTGGACTCTCGACTTCCCGAAGGTCGTCGACGTCGCAAGCCATCTCATGAGCGCCGGCAGGACGGTCGCCCCCGGAGCCGAGCAGGTCGAGGATTACGGCGTCGCGACATTGACCCTCGACAACGGTGCGGTGGTCCGTCTCGCCTGCTCCTGGCGGCTGCAGGCCGGCTGCGATGCCGTGATCGAAGCGGACGTCTTCGGCACGGACGGCGGCGCATCGATGCGCAACGTGAACGGGTCCTTCTATGATTTCACCGCAGAGCGTTTCCGGGGCACTTCGCGCGAACTCCTGACCGAGCCGCCCGACGCATGGGGCGGCCGCGCCGCCACCGCCTGGGCAGCACGGCTTGCGCGGAGCGCGACCTACGACCCGGCCTGCGAAAGGCTTATCGACGTCGCCGGCGTCATCGACCGGATCTACGGCAGGCGGGATTAGACGGAACGCCCCTTACCCGGCCTTTCGCCTTTCGCCGTTCTGTCCATTTCCCGACAGCCGCCAGGGTACGGTGGCGACGGTCAGCCGCGGATTGCCAGACCTCAGAAGCCGTGAGCGAAGCCGCCCTGCCCTGTTCATGTGGAGCAGCCTCTGCCACCACTTCTCCTTGACGGTTTCGGGAATAAGTACGGTGACTGCTCGTTCGGGCGCATCGGCATCCAATTTCTCGATCAAGCGCAGCAATGGTTCATGAAGTTGCCGGTAAGGCGACGGTACCAGGATCAACCGTGGAGGGTTCAGCCCCTGTGCGGCGGCCGGCTCCTCGACTTCGGCCTTCCATTGGTCATGCAATGCCTTCTCGTTCTCGTCGGAGTCCGGCCCTCCCAGGCGCACGACATGCACGGCCACGACATCGGGCGAGATCGTCAGGGCGAACTTGATCGCCCGTTCGCTCAGGCGGTTCCATCCCTCCGTCACGATGAGGACGGTCGGCGGCTCGATGTCTTCGATCACGATCGGACCGGGGTTTCGCAACTCCGCCTCGAGCGAAACGTAGTAACCTTTGATCGCCTTGAGGAGCACGATGGTCAATGGCACCGCGATCAGCGTTATCCAGGCGCCTTCCGCGAACTTCGCGACGAGAATGACGAGAAGCGCGGCACCTGTTGAACAGGCGCCTATCGCATTCATCGCGAGCTTTCCGGGATGGCGCTCCGACTGCCTGCGCCAGTGCACGACCATGCCGGCCTGAGAGATCGTGAAGGTCAGGAAAGCCCCTACCGCGAATAGCGGTATCAGCCTTTCCGTGATGCCGCCGAACGAGACAAGCAGCAGGGCCGCAAAGCCGCAAAGGAACAGGATGCCCGCCGTGAAGACCAGCCGCCGCCCCGGCTGGGCGAAGACCTTCGGAAGATATTCGTCTCCGGCAACCATCCGGCAAAGGCGCGGAAACCCAACGAAGCTCGTATTGGCGGAAAGGCAGAGGATGGAAAGCAGGCTCGCCATCGCGACGTAGTAGAAGGCGTTGTAACCCGATACGGCACCGATCAGTTGGGAAAGAACGCTCTGATAGCCCGTTTCGGTCTGATCCATGGCGCCGATGCCGAAAACACTCGCGACGGTCGCGATGCCGGCGAGAAGCATTCCGAGAACGGCGACGATAATGGTCAGTGTGACATAGGCGTTGCGAAGAACGGGCTCCCGGAAGGACCCTACGCCGTTGGAGACCGCTTCCACCCCCGTCATCGCCGTACAGCCGCTCGCAAAGGCGTGCATCAGCAGCCAGACGGTCGCCTCCCCCGAAACCGGAGGCAGCGGCGGTGGAGCGACCACCGGGGCAGGATCGCCCTCCAGTACGATCCTGATCACTCCGTAGCCTATCACGCCGAGGAAACAGCAGATGAAAAGATAGGTCGGCAACGCAAAGAGCCAGCCCGCCTCTCCCGTTCCCCGCAGATTGGCAAGCGTAACGATTGCGACGATCCCGATGCAGAGCGGCAATATGTAGGGATGAAGGGCCGGCAGAGCGGAGACGAGCGCGCCGACGCCCGCCGAAACACCCACGGCGACATTCAGCACATAGTCGATCATCAGCGCGGCCGCGGCCAGAAGACTTGGATATTCGCCGAGATTTTCTCTTGCCACGACATAGGCGCCGCCGCTGGTGGGATAGGCCGCGAGCGTCTGACGGTAGGAAAAATAGAGGATCGCCAGCAGCAGCACGATACAGGCGATCACCGGACCTGCGTAAAAAAGCCCCGCGGCGCCCAGAGGGATGAGCACCGTGAGCGCCGCTTCCGGTCCATAGGAGGAGGAACCGAGCCCATCCAGCCCCATGGCGGGAACGGCCTCGACCCAGCCTATCTTCTTGTCCTCCTGTTCCCGGTTGGAAAGGCGGCGGCCGAACAGGAAGGTGCTGAGGTTCAAGGGGAACTCCTTGCGCGCGGGACATTTGCGGCAACCGAACTGCGGGCGGTTGCGCGGAGTTCCGTCCTAAAGCGAAGAAGAACAGCCGCCGCTGCCGCCGTATCCGCCCGTCGGGAACGAAATGAGAGACGGCTTGTTCGGCCCATGAAGAAGCCCGTCCAAACTCTTCTCAACTGCGCGGAGGAAACGCATGCCAGTAGCCCCCTCACATCGCCGGCTGGAAATCGAAGTGGTGGAGTTGATTCCCGCACTTCGACGATTTGCCGCGCGTTTCTACCGCGCACCGAGCGACATCGACGATCTCGTCCAGGAGACGCTTTTGAAGGCCATCGCAAACCTCGAAAAGTTCGAGGAAGGAACACGCCTGAAATCCTGGCTCTTCACCATCATGCGCAATTCCTTTTGCACCAGGTTCAGCCTTTCGAAGCGGGAACATATCGGAATTGAAGATAGCCTCGCCAATCGCCCGGCCGTTCAACCCCTGCAGGAATGGTCCCTGCGCGGCCGCGAACTGGAAGAGGCGCTCGTCCGCTTGCCGGATCACTATCGCAGCGCCATCGAACTGGTGTTCATTCAAGGCGTGAGTTACGAGAATGCCGCCGCACGGTGCCATTGCCCGCTCGGCACGATGAAAAGCAGGGTCAACCGGGCGCGCCTCCATCTGGCGCGCGAACTTGGCGAAGACGTGAACTGATTTCTCCCGAAATCAGCAATATCCCCCTGCATCTCGGTGAAACTTTTCAGTCGAGCGCCCGTTGGACTGATCATCGAACGGAACGACCGCCATGTTCGATTTCGCTTATGCACGCGACCGGATGATCGAGGCCCATGTGGCTCGACGCGGGCTCAGGGATCCGAAGCTTCTCCGGGCATTGCGCGAAGTGCCGCGCGAGGCCTTCGTGGAACCGGGCTTCGAGGAGTTTGCCTACGAGGATTCGCCGCTTGCGATTGGCGAAGGGCAGACCATTTCGCAGCCCTATATCGTCGCATTGATGATCGACAAGGCGGAGATCGAACCTAGCGATGCCGTCCTGGAAATAGGCACCGGTTCCGGATATGCGGCTGCCGTGATGAGCCGGCTTGCCGGACATGTCTATACGGTCGAACGGTATCGCAGCCTTGGCGACCAGGCCCGGAAGCGGTTCGGGAAGCTGGGTTTCGACAATATCGCCGTCCGGATCGGCGATGGCACGAAGGGCTGGCCGGAGGCCGCTCCGTTCGATGCGATCCTGGTTGCGGCCGGAGGGCCTTCCGTTCCGCAGGCGCTCAAGGAGCAGCTCGATCTCGGAGGGCATCTCATCATTCCGGTCGGATCGGAAGGCGAGCAGCGGCTCATCCGCGTCACGCGCACGAATGCAACGACATTCGAGGAAGAGGATCTCGGAGGCGTTCGCTTCGTGCCCCTGATCGGCGAGCAAGGCTGGCACGAACCGCGCCATACGGCGAGACCGCGCGAGCGGAGCTTGCCCGAACTGATCGCCGAAGCGGCGGAACCGCTTCCCGCCTTCGAAAACCCGGACTTCGGACAGCTCTTCGACCGGTTCGCAGGCCGACGGGTCGTGCTGCTCGGGGAGGCAAGCCACGGCACGTCGGAATTCTATCGGGCTCGCGCGGCGATCACGCGGCGCCTCATCGAGCGGCACGGTTTCAATATCGTCGCCGTCGAGGCCGATTGGCCCGATGCAGCCGCCGTCGACCGTTACGTGCGCGATCGACCCGGGAAGCTGCTCGAGGCTCCTTTCCAGCGGTTTCCCACCTGGATGTGGCGCAACAAGGAGGTTTCCGGTTTCATCGGCTGGCTGCGCGAGCACAACCAGGACGTTTCGGAGGCAGAAAAGAGAGCCGGCTTTTACGGGCTCGATATCTACAACATGAGCGGCTCGATCGCCGCGGTACTTGCCTATCTCGACGAGGCCGATCCGGACGCCGCAGCGGTCGCACGGCAACGGTACGGCTGCCTGACGCCCTGGCAGAACGAACCTTCCACCTATGGACGCGCCGTGCTGACGGAGGGCTACGGAAAATGCGAAAAGGCGGCCGTCGCCCAATGCCGGGATCTGCTGGCACGTCAGCTCGACCGCTCGCTTCGGGATGGCGACGAGCTGTTCGACGCCGCCCAAAATGCACGGCTGGTGGCATCGGCCGAACGCTACTACCGCATCATGTATTACGGCGGTTCGCAATCCTGGAATCTCCGCGATACCCATATGTTCGAAACGCTGGAGCAACTTCTGAAAGCTCGCGGACCAGGTTCCAAAGCGGTCGTCTGGGCGCATAACTCCCATATCGGCGACGCCCGGCATACGGACATGGGCACCGCGCGCGAGGAGATCAACATCGGCCAGCTCTGCCGCGAGCGCTTCGGCGACAAGGCTGCATCGATCGGTTTCGGTACCCATGAGGGAGAGGTCGCCGCCGCAGACGATTGGGATGGCGAGATGCAGGTGAAGACCGTACGCCCGGCGTTGGACGGCAGTTACGAGCAGCTCATGCATCAGGCGGATTCGGACCGTTTCCTCCTCGACATGACGAGACATCCGCCGGTGGAACAACGGCTATTGGAGCCGCGGCTCGAACGCTTCATCGGCGTGATATACCGCCCCGAGACGGAACGCCTCAGCCACTATATGTATGCTTCGCTGCCGCGACAGTTCGACGCCTTCGTCTGGTTCGACAGGACGAACGCGGTTGCGCCGCTGCTGTCGGAACATATGCAGGAAGGCGCGCCGGAGACCTATCCTTTCGGTCTCTAGCCGAAGCCCGAACAACGCCAGAAGCGGGAAGGATCAACCGCCCGATCCGTTCGAGGGATTCGCGTCAGGCGGAAGCGTGTCGGGCCGGATCACGCGCGACCTGCCGGTGTCCGGAGCGGGTTCGACCATCTCGCTGTCGCCCACACCCGGTGCCTTCAGCACGCCATTGCAGTCGTCGAGCTTCTTGGAAAGGTTCCGGTCGCCGGTTTCGGGCGCTTCCTGCTGACGGTTTTCCGGCTCGGCAGGGGCGGCGCATTTCTGTGGCGACGGAGCTTGGGCCGCCGCATCTTCCACGGGAAGAAATGCGGCCATCAGCGATGCCGTCGCAAACAGTGCTCCTGCCGCCTTTACAGATAACTTCGTCATGTCGATTGCACCTGGCTTACCCGAACGCGATTTCCTCCGCCGTACGGGCAATATCCTGCCGCCGATGGTTTTTCGTTCGCCCCTTTGCCGCGAGGATAAGGTCCAGTTCGGCGGAGGAAGCGCCGAACCTGTCGATCAGCCGCGCCGCTTCCTGCTCGCTGATGCCGTAAGTCGTTGCGAGTTCATGGCGCGTATACTTGGCCGGTTCGTCGGTTTCGTCGGGATTGGGATTGGGTTCCTCGTCGGGCAGCCGGTCCGGCTCCGGCTCCTCGATCGGCGGGATCGGGGTTGCCGGCGGAGGCACGGGCGGCGGCGGATTCGGAACGGGGTCGGTGGGCGGTTGTTGCATTGTTTTTCTCTGTTTTTCTTTCACTTTCTAAACGTCAACTGAGGAGCCGGGCGATGGTTCCGAGATCTTTCGGGTCTGCCCCGGGCCAAAAGGTCGCACCTGCGGGAGCCCGCTGCTGTATCGGGCAGGAAGGTTGGAAAGCGGAGGTCGAAGAGGATGCCCGTTACGAATGGAGCCGGCAGTGGCCGCCGGCTTCATTCCTGATTCCGCACTCGCTTTTATTGCGCGTGGGTGCCACCGGGGCGGGCGATTTTCTTGAGCCCCGCACCGGCGGCTGCGGCTTCGGCAAGCGCCGCGTCGCCGAGCGAGATCACGCCCGTCAGACGCTTGTCGCGGTTGACGACGGGAAGCCGGCGAACCTGGACCTGCCCCATGTTGCGGGCGACATCATCGACGTCGTCGTCCTCGAAACAATACTTGACGTCGCGCGTCATCACCTCGCGAACCTTGGCGTCGCCTGCCAGGCCATCCGCCAATCCCCGCACCACCATATCCCTGTCCGTGATGGACCCGACCAAGCGATCGCCGTCGCCGACCGGCATGAAGCCGATTTCCTGATCGGCCATTTTCCTGGCGATCTCCGCGATGGTCTGCTGAGGGTTGGCAATCTGCACGTCGCGCGACATGATCTCCGATACTTTCATGGTTCATCCTCCTTTGCTGTGCCGGACGTTTCGGATGTTTCAATGCACTTCGAAGGTGCCGGTCAGCGATGTTTCCGACAGTGCGTGCCTGCGCGCCTCCTGCCACATGGTTTCGATGCCGGCGGAATCCGGCACGGTGAGTTTCGGAACGTCGAGCGCGGCCAGCCGGAAATGGTAGTGATGGGTTCCATGACCCCTTGGGGGTTGCGGCCCGTCATACCGGGCATTGCCGAAGTCATTGCGGGAAAACCGCGGGCCGCCGCCCGGCGCCGTGTCGGCGCTCTCGGAAAGCTCGCTCCAGCCGACGGGAATGTTGAACACTCCGCAATGGCGGAAGGTGCCGCTCGGAGCATCGGGATCCTCGACGATCAATGCGAGGCTCTTCGCTTCCTGAGGAATGCCGCCCCATTTCAGCGGGGGCATCAGGTTTTCGCCAAGCCGGGTGTATTTCTCCGGAATTGCCTCGCCTTCGGCAAACGCCGGACTCATCAACGTCATGCCCATGTCCATGTCCTCCGTTTTCGCTGTCCGCAACCCGATGCCGCCGGTCAGGTCTCAATGCAGCTTGGCGGGATCCGGCCAGAGTTCCCGGATCTCCTTCGGCAGGCCTTCCCGCACCTTCCGCGCCTCACCGGGGTCGAGGTAGTGGGAAAGGACCCGGAAAACCGATCGCACGGCCTCGTTCACGTCCACGGGCCTTGCGGACGAGAGCTCCTCGTTGACCTGCTCCAGGAAAGCATCCAGCGACCGGATGCGCGACGGCTGCTTGGAGGGATCGTACTGGTCGTAATAGGTCCCTCGGATCAACAACGGCAGCTGCGCCGAAAGATGCGCGGCCAGATCCACCGGCAGCCGGTCGCGAAGGGTGTGCAGGACAGCGCTCAGCATGCGCCATGCGAGCTGGCGATCGGGCCCGTGGTCCTCCATCAGATCGTCCAGCCAGATGTTGGTGATTTGCAGCGTCTTATCGAAGACGGCAAGACCCGAAGCACTCATGGCTTCACCTCCATGATCATGTTTCGTGTATCCCTCGAACTGAGCAGCCGGGCCTTGGTTCCACCGTTCCCGGGGGTATTTCAGCCGGGATCCGTCGGCCCGGCGCTGCCCTGCTCTTCGACAAAGATGCCCCACGCCGCCATGAAGAGGGCCGCGATCAGCGGCCCGATGACGAAACCGTTGATTCCGATGAGCGAAATGCCGCCGATCGTCGAGATGAGGACGACATAGTCGGGCAGCCTGGTTTCCTTCCCAACGAGGGGCGGCCTGAGCAGGTTGTCGACAAGGCCGATGACCAGAACGCCGATCGCCACGAGAATGAGCGCCTTGATCCAGAAGCCGGTGAGCGCGAGGTAGATTGCGGTAGGCACCCAGATCAGCGCGGCCCCCACCGCCGGCAGCAGCGACAGGAAGCTCATGAGGACGCCCCAGAGCAGAGCAGGCCCCACGCCGAGGGCCCAGAAGGCGACGCCGCCGATTGATCCCTGTAGGATCGCGATGATGATGTTGCCCCTGACCGTGGCTCGAACGACCGAGGTGAATTTGGACGTGAACTGGAGCGTGTGGGCATCGCTCAACGGCAGGGCGTTTCGGACGATCCGCGCCAGGAAGCGCCCGTCCCGGAACAGGAAAAACAACAGGTAGAGCATGACGCCGAACGTGACGAAGAACTGAAGCGTGTTCTGGCCGAAGCTCAGTGCGCGACCGGCGAAGAAGCCGCCGCCTTGCACGAGCGACGACGAGATGCGGTCCCGCAACTCCTGGAAGCCGTTCAGCTCCAGCGCCTGAAGCCTTTCCTGCAGGAACAGCGGCAGGGCAGCCTGCAACTGCTGGAGAAGCCGCCGGACGTCGATCTCACCGTTGTCGATGCGCTGATAGAGATGATTGCCCTCCTGGATGAGCGAGCTGAGGACGATCAGCCCCGGAATGATGACGAGGCAGAGGCAGATCAGGACGGAGAGCGCCGCGGCGATATTCCGGCGCCCATGCAGGCCCGCTTCCAGCCTGGCGTGAAGAGGAAAGAAGATGATCGCGAAAACGATGGCCCAGAATATCGCCGAATAGAAGGGCAGGATGACGGCGATGAACGCGAGGGTCACCAGAATCAGAAGCACATAGAAGCTGATACGCTGGATAATCATACTGGGCACCGAACTGGATCCTATTCCCTGAAACCAAAATAGCAGATCAAGGTTCGATGGTTATTGCCAAAAGTCGCGGCGCCCCCCGGCACCAGGGATGCATGGCGGCGGCCGCCATGACGCTATAATTGGAAAAGGGGAGAGAAATGTCACCTGAAGACATCGTTTTTCGATTGGGTATCGCCAGCCTTGCCGGCACGCTGCTCGGCCTCGACCGCGAGATGCGCGGTATCGCCGCCGGTATAAGGACCCATGCTCTCGTCGCGCTCAGCGCGGCGGTGATCACCGTCTCCGCGATGATGATCTATGACGATCTCAGCCTGCGCGGCGCGACGAATGTCGATCCGCTGCGGGTTGTCCAAGGCCTGGCGCAGGCGGTCGGCTTCATAGCCGCCGGCGCGATCTTCTTTTCCAAGGGCAACGTTCACAACCTGACATCCGCCGCGAATATCTGGCTCGCCGCAGCGATAGGGATCGCGGCAGGCGCCGGCCAGACCTTCCTGTTGATCGTGGGGGTCGCGCTGGGCGCAATCATCGTGACGGTGGTTCGCATTATCGCGCACTTCATCCCGGGAAGCACGAAATCCGACGACGAATGACGCACCGACACCGCCGAGCCGGGTTTACGCGGAAGCGAACGGCCCTAGATGACCAGAGGCCGGGAGATCGGCGCCAGCGCGGATACGCATCGTGGAGCGAGCATGACTGCCGATCAGGTCTGCCTGACATTCAACGCCGGATCGTCAACGCTCAAGATCGGCGTCTTCGATATCGGAGGCGGCCGGGCAAGGCCGATCGGCAAAGGCAAGATCGATTTCGGAGAAGCCGGTGTCGCGCTTCGCTATGCGATCGGCAGCGAGGCGTTCGAGCGCAAACTGTCCGGTGATCACGAATTGGGCTTCGGCGAAGTCGTGGAAGAAACGCTCGACAGCCTGCTTCCGCGCCTCGCAGGCGCGACGCTGGAAATCGCCGCTCATCGCGTCGTCCATGGAGGGCTGCGCTTCCGGGGTGCCGCCCGTCTGGACGGCGACGTCGTCCGGCAGATCGAAGACATGGTTCCCCTGGCTCCGCTGCATCAGCCGCAGGCCCTGAAGGTGATCCATGCCCTGCGGGAGCTTCGGCCCGATCTCCTGCAGACGGCCTCGTTCGATACCGCGTTCCACGCGACGCAACAGGATATCGTCCGCCGCCTAGCCATCCCGCGGGACCTGCACGATGCCGGCCTGCGCCGTTACGGCTTTCACGGCCTTTCCTACAAATTCATCGCCGGAAAGCTTGAGGAAATCGATCCTAAGGTCGCAGCCGCGAAAGTGGTCGCCGCACATCTCGGAAGCGGCGCCAGTCTCTGCGCCATGGAGGGCGGTGCCAGCCGCGATTGCAGCATGGGCTTTTCGGCTCTCGACGGCATTCCGATGGCGACGCGGCCCGGCTGGCTCGATCCGGGCGCCATCCTCTATCTTCTGCGCGAACGCACGCCGGAGGTCGGCGAGATAGAGAATTTCCTCTACTATCGATGCGGCCTTCTCGGCGTTTCCGGCATCAGCGGCGACACGCGCGAGCTTCTGCAAAGCGCGGCCCCGGAAGCGAAGGAAGCGATCGATCTCTTCTGCTTCCGCATCGCCGGCGAAATCGGCCGCATGGCCGTGACCCTCGGCGGTCTCGATGCCGTGGTCTTCACGGCGGGCATCGGCGAGAACCAGCCGGAGGTGCGGCGGCGCGTCTGTGCTCATCTCAAATGGACGGGGCTGGAACTGGACGAAGCCCGCAATGGGGCCGGCGAGACGGTGATCGGCACTCCATTGAGCAGGATCAAGGCATTCATCATTCCCACGGACGAGGAACAGGTGCTTGCAAACGAAGCCCTGCTCTTTCTTGGCAATCCAGGCTGAAGGAGACGGAGATGGACAACAGTGCGGAAACCGTTCTTACCGATACCGAACTGCAACTGATCGACCGCTATTGGCGTGCCGCGAACTATCTCTCCGTCGGACAGATCTATCTTCTCGACAACCCGCTGCTGTCGGAGCCTTTGAGGTCGGAGCATATCAAGCCGCGCCTGCTCGGCCATTGGGGCACGACGCCGGGGCTGAATTTCATCTATGCGCACCTCAACAGGATGATCAAGGCGCACGGTCTCGATGTCATATACATCTGTGGCCCTGGTCACGGCGGGCCCGGCATGGTGGCGAACACCTATCTCGAAGGCACCTACAGCGAGATCTATCCGGACGTGCCTGAAACCGCGGACGGCATGCGCAGGCTCTTTAGGCAGTTCTCCTTTCCCGGCGGCATTCCGAGCCATGCCGCACCGGAAACGCCCGGTTCGATCCACGAAGGCGGCGAACTCGGTTATGCGCTGGTGCATGCCTTCGGAGCGGCCTTCGACAATCCCGACCTGACCGTCGCCTGCGTGATCGGCGACGGCGAGGCCGAGACCGGCCCGCTCGCTGCCGGCTGGCATTCGAACAAGTTTCTGAACCCTGCGCGGGACGGCGCCGTCCTGCCGATCCTGC
>Ga0065721_10005591_pt1 | contig 12642 bp, 8 predicted proteins | sample Mesricmetagenome_FD_59108 | JGI IMG/M metagenome (GOLD analysis project Ga0065721, IMG submission 59108) | Mesophilic microbial community from rice straw/compost enrichment Sample: eDNA_1 v2 (version 2) | ecosystem: Engineered > Solid waste > Grass > Composting > Bioreactor | place: USA: Davis... | reverse complement strand
AATCCGACTTCCGGATACAGGACCTTGTCGAGATTGCTCACGGTGAGCTTCATCCGGCCGACGGTCATTTCGGTTTTGGTGGCCATGGCGGTCAGGAGGCTTTTTCGCGGACGACTTCGGTGGCGGGTTTGTCCTCGCGGAGTCCGAGGAAAACGGGATGGCGGAGACGGTCGTCGTTCGTCCACTCGGTGAATTTGATCTGCGCAACCATGGTCGGTTTCACCCAGTGGCAGCGGCGCATTTCGGCGGCGGTGACGCCGGCGCCGTAGCGGCCGGGGCGTTTGTCGGGGAGATCGACGAAGGGGCAGGTGTCGCTCGCGATTTTCTGGAATTGGGCGTGGAGCGAGCGGAGGAGTTTGGCGTTGAAGCCGGTGCCGACCTTGCCGGCGAATTTGAGTTGTTTGCCCTCGTAGACGCCGACGAGGAGCGCGCCGAAATGGGTGCGCGAACCGCCGGGGGGCGTGTAGCCGCCGATGACGAATTCCTGTTCGCGGTGGAGCTTGAGCTTGATCCAGGCGCCGGAGCGTTTGCCGGGTTCGTAGAGGGAGTCGGGGCGTTTGCCGATGAGACCTTCGAGGCCGAGTTTTTTGGCTTGGGCGAGAAGCGTGTCGGGATCGTTGCCGAGCGAGGCGGAGTAGCGGAGGGCGGCGGGGGCGTCTTTCGCGAGGAGTTTTTCGAGGACGGCTTTGCGCGCGGTGAGCGGGAGCGATTGGAGCTTTTTGCCGTTCAGCTGGAGCAGATCGAAAACGTAGAAGAAGAGCGGCGGGCGGTCGGTGCCGAGGTCGTGGGCTTGGAGAAGTTGGAAGGAGGAACGGCCCTGGTCGTCGAGGGCGACGATTTCGCCGTCGAGGATGACGTCGTCGACGTCGAGGGCGGAGACGGCTTCGACAATCTCGGGGAATTTCTCGGCGAAGTTCTTGTTGTTACGCGAGAGGAGGCGCGTGCTGTGGGCGTCGCGAAAGGCGATGGCGCGAAAGCCGTCGAATTTGATTTCGTAGATCCAATCGCCCGCGGGCGGGGAGTCGACGAGGAGGGCTTTCATGGGTTCGATGAAAGCGGGCGTGGATTTGGCGCGAGACGTGGTGCGCGATGTTTTTTTGGCAGATGGGGCGTTGCGGCGCGCTGGGACAGCGCGCCCTACCGGCGCGGGCGCGCCATTTTCGGCGGCGTGGGCGGCTGCGGCGATGGTGGCTTTGAAGGATTTCGGTTCCTTGCGGTTGGAGTGCCAGACGCGGCCGGCGCCGCGGGCGAGTTGCTCCATGGATTTGCCGGAGAGCACGGAGGTGTCGTCCTGTTTTTTTGATACAGGCTTCATGTCCTCGCCGCCCTTGATGAGGAGCCATTCGTCGCCGCCGCGGAGTTGGACGAGATACCATTCGCCGCGGAGTTTTTTGCCGGTGAGGACGAAGTGGAGTTTTCCTTTCGCGAGGTCCTTGGCGGGGGTGTCGGTGAGCGGTTCGAAGGTGCCGCGGTCCCAGACCATGACGGTGCCGCCGCCGTATTGGCCTTTGGGAATCGTGCCTTCGAAATCGATGTAGGAGACGGGATGATCTTCGACGTGAACGGCGAGGCGGCGGTCGCCTTTCTTGTAGGGAACGCCTTTGGGCACGGCCCAGGATTTCAAGGTGCCGCCGATTTCGAGGCGGAAATCGTAGTGGAGGCGGGAGGCGGCGTGTTTTTGGATGACGAAACGATGGCCCTTGCCGGCGGTGGCGCGCGAGGTGCGTCCGCTCTTGGGTTCGGCGGTTTTGGAAAAGTTGCGCTTCCGGACGTATTCCTTGAGCGACATCGTCCCCGCATTGTCACGGCGGGGCGGGAGGGGGTTCCGCCGCGGCGGGGGCGGCCGGGCGGCGTTGGAGAAAGGAAGAGGGAAGAATCCGGCTCAGCGACCGGCGTTGAGGGCGGGTTCGGGAGCGACGGGCGTTTTGAGCAGGCTGGGGCAGGACGCGCCGTCGAACCACGTGCCTTCGACGAAGGTGGTGGTGGGGATTTCGGGGATTCCGCGTTTGTTTTGCTGGAGCTGGCCGGCGAGGATTTCGACGGCGAGGCCGCCGACGGTGTGGTGATTTTGGCGCACGCCGGCTTTCGCGCCGGTGGCGTCTTCGAGGAAGATATCGACCAGCGAAAGATCGCGCGGGGCTTCGAGGCCGAGGGTTTGCAGCGCGCGTTGAACGAAGGACTCCTTGCTGATGATCACGTCGGGTTTGTGGCGATCGAGCCACTTCTTGAACGGGATGACGTCGACCTCGGGGGCGGCTTGTTCGTTGAGCCAGCGTTCGACGGGATGGGCGTCGGGAAACAGATACATCGGAACGCGTTCCTTGGGCGGCACGGTTTCCTGTTCGCAGAGAAAACCAGCGGACCAGAGACGGTCGACGGCGTGATCCCAGCCGCGGTGCATCACGAAGCCGATGCGACGGTAGCCCATGGCGATGACCTTTTGCATCGCGAGGCGGATGATGTCGCACTGGTTGTTGGTGACGTTGTGGAGGGCGGGCTGGTGCGGGAAGTAGTCGATCTTGACCGCGCTGAACTGGGCCCAGTCGAAAAGGAGGGCGTCGCCGTTCTCGCGTCCGTGCGACGCGATGATGATGCCGTTGATGCCGCGGGCGTGGAGGATGCGGCTGAGGCGGCCTTGGGTGAGGCCGGGTTCGCGCATCCAGAAGTGATCGAGGTTGAAGCCGATCTCCTTCGCCTTCGCGAGGGCGCCCGCGTAGAACTCGGCGTGGGCCGTGGCGGATTTCCAGCCCCAGCGGGTGTTCCAGTTGGTAACGTAGGCGAGGGTGGGGGGATTGCGTCGGGGGACGACCTGGCCGCGGTAAGCGACGAGGGCGCGGAGGAGGGGGTCGGGGGCATAACCCATCTCCTGGGCGAGGCTTTGGATGCGCTGACGAGTCGATTCGGGGAGCCGCGGATGGTTGCGCAAGGCGAGCGACACGGTGGTAACGTGCACGCCGGCCCGCCGCGCAACGTCTGCGAGGGTAACGCGACGTTCGTTCATGGTGTTGGCGGCTGACAGTTCGGTCTAATAAACGCCGTCGCACAAGTCTATTGTTAGAGTATGCTGCTGGTGGCGTCGTTGAAACGTGAAAAAGAGCGTGGGCGGGTTCTCGCGCGACGTCGTAATACCCCCGGATTCGACGCCCCGAACCGCTTTCATGCCGCACGTCCGAACTCGCGTCCCGTTTTTCCTTTCGTCTGATTGGCCGGAGTTTGCGCGTCTGCGGCGCGTCGCTTCCGAGTGGCTGCTCGATTTTTATCCCCGTGGTTGAAAGTTATCATACCCAGCATTCGCCCTTCGGGGCTTTTGCGAGCTTCACGGTCGGCCTGGTCGATGCACCGGGCGGCTTTGGCCAGTCGCTTCGCGGCGCGGCGAAACAGAATGTGTATGTCGGCTATCGCACGCCGGCGAAGGCGCAGTGGCAGCTGCTGCCGTTTCTGACGCCGCCGAAGTCGCAGGAGGGCGCGTTCACCGGCGACACGACGGTGGTGCAACCGCCGCGGGGATTCGATTCGCTGCGGCCGGAGGATTATACGCGGACGCTGAATTGGGCGAGCGACACGTGGCGGGCGGACGAGTCGCGTTTTGGTTTTTCGTTGTTGTCGCCGTTTGGCGAAGTGCCGGATCCGGCGAAGATGTCGAAAGCGACGGCGCGGTTTCACCTGGCGCCGCTGATCACGGGCTGGATCGAATACGACAATCGCGGCGGGAAGGAAGACGTCGAACTGATCTTCGGCATCGGCAATGGCGACGACACGATGCGGCCGTTGACCGACACGAGCGACTCGCTGCTCGGCTTCGCGGGCGGCACGGCGTATGGCTACGCGACGGTGCCGGCGAAGGGGGTGACGATGCGGCAGGGCTTCGACATCCTCGCGCCGAAGTTTCGCGATTTCCGCGGACTGCTCGTGATCGCGGGCGAGACGGCGCTGGTGTTCACGGTGCCAGCGGGCAAGCGGAAGCGTTTTCCGCTGGTGCTCGGGTTTTATCAGGGCGGCGTGGTGACGACGGGGATCACGTCGACCTTTTTCTACACGCGCTACTTCCGCGATCTCGAGGACGTGCTCGGTTACGGACTCGAGGCCTACGAGCGCTACGAAAAGCTGGCGGCGCAACGCGATCGCGAGCTCGCGAAGAGCCGGCTCGACGCGGATCAGAAGTTTCTCATCGCGCAGGCGACGCACAGTTATCTCGGCAGCAGCCAGTTGATGTGGGCGAAGAACAAGCCGCTCTACGTGGTGAACGAAGGCGAGTATCGAATGATGAATACGTTCGATCTCACGGTGGACCACGTGTATTTCGAACTCGCGTGGCTGCCGTGGGGCGTCCGCGACGTGCTCGATCTGTTCGTCGACCGGTATTCCTACAAGGACCAGCTCGGGATTTCGTTCACGCACGACATGGGCGTGAACAACTTCTTCACGCCGCCCGGGCGATCGAGTTACGAGTGCGACGGCATCGAAGGCTGCTTCAGTCACATGACGATGGAGCAGTTGTTGAACTGGATCCTGACGGCTTGCACCTACGCGGCGCGCACGGGCGACACGAAGTGGCTGAAAGGAAAGCAAAAGATCCTGCTCGCGTGCGCGGAGAGCTTGCATCGCCGCGACGATCCGGATCCGGCGAAACGCGATGGCGTGTTGAAGCACGATTCGGCGCGGGTCGGCGTCGGCGCGGAAATCACGACCTACGACAGCCTCGACGTGAGCCTCGGCCAGGCGCGCAACAACCTCTACCTCGCGGTGAAGACGCTCGGGGCGTGGGTGTTGTTGGAGAAAGCGTTCGCGCGACTCGGGCTGGCGAAGGCGTCGGCGGACGCGGCGGCGACGGCGAACCTGCTGGCGAACACGCTCACGACGAAGTTTGAAGCGGAGACGGGCTTTTTCCCGGCGGTGTTCGAGAAGAACAACCGTTCGCGGATCCTGCCGGCGGTGGAGGGCTTCATCTATCCGCTGTATTTGAATTATCGTGACGCGATCGATCGCAACGGCCGTTTCGCGCCGCTCTTCAAGCAGCTCAGCCGGCACATCGGCCAGGCGCTGGTGCCGGGCATCTGCATCGACGAAACGTCGGGCGGGTGGAAGATGAGCAGCACGAGCACGAACACCTGGTTCAGCAAGATCGCGATCGCGCAGCACGTGATCCGCAAGATGTTCCCGGAGGCGATGACCGAGGCGGCGAAGAAAGGCGACCGCGTTCACGCCGACTGGCAGCGCACGCCCGGTTGCGGCGAGCATGCGATGTGCGACCAGATCCGCAGCGATTCGGGAGTGGTTTGCGGCAGCCGCTATTATCCGCGCGGTGTCACGAACTACCTCTGGCTTTTAGGCTAACCGTCGAACACAACTTCGGGGCGCGCGATCGAAGCGCCCTTTTTAAACTCCGGCTTCCTTCCGACTTCTTCACCCCATCTGCACCATGAGCGATTCAGCGCACAAAATTCCGCTACGCGAAAAGCTGGGCTATGCCCTCGGCGACGTCGCGACGAACTTCTTCTTCCAATCGATGATTCTCTACCAGGCCCGTTTCTATACGGACACGGTGGGGCTCGCTCCGGCGATCGTGGGTTGGATGTTCCTCGTGGTCCGCCTCGCGGACGCGTTCGTCGATCCGGTGATCGGCGCGCTGGCGGATCGCACGAAGACGCGCTGGGGCAAGTTTCGGCCGTGGGTGCTGTGGACGGCGCTGCCGTTCGGCCTGATCTTCTATTTCGTCTACGTCACGCCGAACTTCGGACCGCAGGGCCGGGTGATCTACGCGTTCGTCACCTACAGCCTGATCATGATTCTCTACTCGGCGAACAACACGCCATATTCGGCGCTGCTGGGTGTCTTGACGCCGAACGTGAGTGAGCGGGCGAACATCGCGCGATATCGTTTTGTCGCGGCGATCTTCGGTCAGTTCATCATCCAGGCGCTGGCGCTTCCGCTGGTGGACAAGTTCGGCGCGGGGGACAGCGCGAAAGGCTGGGCGACGACGATGGCGATCTTCGGCGTGATCATCGTCGTGTGTAATCTGGTCGTGTTCTTCACGACGAAGGAGCGCGTGCTGCCGAATCCGGAGCAGAAGCCCTCGATCAAGGAGGACATCAAGAACGTGTGGAGCTGCAAACCGTGGCTCGCGATGTTCGTGCTGACGTTGTTCGTCTTCACGATGCTGGTGGTGCGCGGCACGGCGCTGAACTACCTNTTCACCTATTACCTCGATCCGAATGCGATGCGGGAGTTCGTGAACACGATCGGGCTCGCGCGCGCGGCGACGGATGCGGCGCCGACCGGAGGCGCGTATGTGCTGGACCTGTTCGGATTGCTCGTGCGGCCGGATGCGTCGAACGCGCCGGCGGTGACGTTCGCGTTTTTCCAGGTGCTCGGTTCGGTCATCCAGATCGTGACGATTCCGTTCTCGAAGCCGCTTTCGGACCGCTTCGGCAAGAAGGCGGTGTATATCGTGGGCATGAGTGTGACGCTGATGGCGACGCTGGGCGTGTTCTTTATTTCGCCGACGGACATGAACCTCATGTTCTGGCTGAGCATCGTCTGGGGACTGGGTTGGGGCCCGACCGTGCCGCTGCTGTGGCTGATGATCGCGGACGTGGCGGACTACTCGGAGTGGCAAACGTCGCGGCGCGCGACGGGGTTCATGTATGCCGGCATTCTCTTCGCGCTGAAGGCGGGGCTTGGTCTCGGCGGCGCGATCATCGGCTGGCTGATGGGCTTGCACGGCTATGTGGCGAACGTGGCGCAGAGCGAGTCGGCGATCCTGGGCATTCGCCTCGGTGCGTCGGTCTATGCGGCGATTCCGCTGCTGGTCGCGTTCGTCTGCCTGCTGCTGTATCCAATCGGCAAGGACCTGAATCTGCGAATTCAGAACGAGCTCGAGGAGCGCCGGAAAAAACTTGCCGGCGCCACGGCTTGATCGGGCGCGGCGGACCGAGCCGCGCGCCGCAGAAAAATTCAGAGCCGCGGCGAAACTGCCGCGGCTTTGTTGTCTCACTCGCAACTTAAACGAATGTGGCTCGTCCGACTTTCATCATGAGAAAGCTTCTGAGTTCCGTTTTGCTCACGGCGGCGGCGCTGACGTTGTCGGCGGTTTCGCTTCGCGCGGCCGCTCCGCAGGGGGCTGCGGCGAGCGGACAGTATCGCAACCTGTTCAAGGAATATCTCGGCAAGAGCGACGCGGAGATCGACGCGAAGGTGAATGCGGCGTTCCAGCAGTTGTTCTATGGCGACGAGAACTCGCAGCGGCTCTATTATCCGGTGCCGGGGGAGATGGCGTATGTGCCGGACATTCAGAACAACGACGTCCGCAGCGAAGGGCTGTCCTATGGGATGATGATCGCGGTGCAGATGGACCGGCAAAAGGAGTTCAACGCGATCTGGAAATACGCGAAGCACTACATGTTCTACGAGGCGGGGCCGCTCGGCGGATATTTCGCGTGGCACACGGCGTTCGACGGGCGGCGGCTGAGTCCGGGGCCGGCGCCGGATGGCGAGGAGTGGTTCGTGATGGCGCTGTTCTTTGCGTCGCACCGCTGGGGCGACGGCGACGGGATTTTCAACTACAGCAAGGAGGCGCAGGCGCTGTTGCGCACGATGCTGCACAAGGACGACGAGCCGGAGCGCGGGCGGATCACGAACATGTTTCACCGCGAGGCGAAGCAGATCGTGTTCACGCCGCATCCGCCGGGATCGGAGTTTTCGGACCCCTCGTATCACGTTCCGGCCTACACGGAGTTGTGGGCGAAATGGGCGGCGGATCCGGCGGACCGGGCGTTTTTGGCGGAAGTGACGAGAACGAGCCGCCAACATTTCCGGGATGCGGCGCATCCCAAGACCGGGTTGATGCCGGACTATTCCAATTTCGACGGGACGCCGCGGAAGACGCCGTGGGGGAATCACGATGATTTTCGCTACGATGCGTGGCGCACGCTTTCGAATCCGGCGCTCGATTGGTCGTGGTGGGCGGCGGATCCGTGGCAGGTGGAGCAGAGCAATCGCGTGCTGACGTTTCTCGCGTCGCAGGGCGAGCGGATCCCGGATCGCTTCAAGATCGACGGCACGCCGGTTTCGACGGACGTGAACACGCCGGGGTTGATCGCGATGGCGGCGACGGCGGCACTCGCGGCGGATCGCGAGATCGGTCAGCCGTTCGTGCAGCGGTTGTGGGAGATGAACGTGCCGGAAGGGCGGAGGCGGTATTACGACGGGTTGTTGACGATGATGGCGTTGTTGGAGGTGAGCGGGAAATTTCGGATTTATTGGCCGCAATGAGAAAAAGGGACGTGAAGGAATTTCAGGCAGGGCGGGGCGCTGGGGAGAGTCGCGTGAGTCCAAACGGCTCGCCGGGGACGGCGAGCCCTACCTGGCTGATTTGTTTCGTGGGGCTGGTTCTTGTCGTTTCGAGCGCGGCGGCGGGGGAGCGGAATCTGTTTGCGGAGTTGCTGGGCAAGTCGGAGGAGGAGGTGGCGGCCAAAGTCGAGGCGGGGTTTCAGCAGCTGTTTTACGGGGACGACGAAAACGAGCGGATTTATTATCCGGTGGGCGCGGACCTGGCGTATATCGCGGACATCGGAAACCAGGACGTCCGGTCGGAGGGGATTTCGTATGGGCTGATGATCGCGGTGCAGATGGATCGGAAGGCGGAGTTCGATCGGATCTGGAAATGGGCGACGACGCACATGCGGCACAAGGACGGGCCGCGTCGCGGCTACTTCGCGTGGCAGTGCAAGTTCGACGGGACGGTGATCGATCCGGGAAGTGCGTCGGATGGCGAGGAGTGGATCGCGATGGCGCTGTTCTTCGCGGCGCATCGGTGGGGAAGCGGCGAGGGGATTTTCAACTATGCGGCGGAAGCGCAGGCTTTGTTGCGCGACATGTTGCACAAGCCGCGGGTGGGGGAGCTGACGTCGATTTTCGACCGCAAGCGGAAGCAGGTTGTATTCGTGCCGAACATACATGCGGGGACGTTCACGGATCCGTCGTATCACCTGCCGGCGTTTTACGAGTTGTGGGCGAGGTGGGCGGAGAACGCGGAGGATCGGGTTTTCTGGAAGGAGGCGGCGCAGGTGAGTCGCGAGTTTTTCCGCAAGGCGGCGCATCCGAAAACGGGGTTGATGCCGGAGTATGCGCATTTCGACGGGCGGCCGTTCAAGTCGAAGCGGTTCGGAGCGGGGAAGGGCGATTTTCGTTTCGACGCGTGGCGGACGCCGGCGAACGTGGCGCTGGACTACGCGTGGTGGCGGGCGGATGCGTGGCAGGTGGAGCAGAGCAATCGCGTGTTGCGGTTCTTTGCGTCGCAGGGGCCGGATGCGGCGAATCAGTTCACGCTCGCGGGCAAGCCGCTGTCGACGGACACGTCGATCGGGATGTTTGCGATGGCGGCGGTGGCGGGGTTGGCGGCGGATGCGGAACTGGCGCGGCCGTTCGTGCAGCGGTTGTGGGACGCGAAGGTGCCGGAGGGGCGGTGGCGTTATTACGACGGGCTGCTTTATCAACTCGCGCTGCTGCAAGTCAGCGGACGCTTCGCGATTCACGATGCGCAGTAATCGTGACGGGAGCGGAGTGGTGGGCGGGTTTTATTTATACATGATGACATCACGCCTGGGGGTGAGCCGGTGCAGGTCTGCATCGGAGATTTTCGTTCGCTGCGCGCCGGCGGTTTCGCTGGCGGCGACGTTTTGGGTGGCGGGCTGCGCCTCGACCGGTGCTTCGGCTTCGGGGGCTAAGGCCGCGGCTGCGCCGGTGGCCGCGGCGAAGGCGGACGTGCGAAAAGGCATGTCCGGCGCTGAACTCAAGAAGGTGTGGGGCGAACCGAAGGTTGTTCGCCCCTTCGTCGTCGATGGCGTGACGAGCGAGGTGTGGGTTTTTGAACGACGGCTGCCGGGCAAGACGCGTCAGGTGGTCGCGCGCATGCAGGAAGTGCCCTACGTGGATCCGATCACGGGGGTGATGCGGATGATTCAAGAGCCGGTGCAGGAGAACGAGACCACGACCGTGATCGAAATCACCGAAGTGCTCATGTTTTCCGGTGTCGTGGCCGAATGGAAAAAGACCTTCGATTCCGAGCGGGCTTTCAACTGAAGTCTGCGAAACAAACCCCGAACGAGCTGCTACGTTGAAAACCATGACGCGTTCCTCTCTCACGTTTCCCGCCGGCGTGGTCCGCTGGCTTGTTTGCGCTTTGCTCGTAGTCAGTGCCGTGGCGTCGCGCGCGGCGGAAGAAGACGGTTATCGGCTGTGGCTGCGCTACGATCCGATCGCGGATGCGGCGCTGCACGCGAGCTACGCGGCGGCGATCACGGAGATCGTGATTCCGGAGACGCAACGTCCGCCGTGGGCGGTGGGATCGATCAACGCGATTCGCGACGAGCTTACGGCGGGGTTGCGCGGGCTGCTGGGAGCGGACGTGCCGGTGGTGGCAACGCCGACGCGGGCAGGCGCGCTGGTGTTGGGCAATCCGCGTCAGCCGGAGATCAACGCGCTCGTGAGCGAGGCGGATCTGCGTGTGGCGAGTGAGGAAGGTTTTATTTTACGGAGTGTGACGGTCGACGGGCAGCGGCGAATCCTACTCGTGGCGAATCGCGAGATCGGGTGGTTGTATGGTGCGTTTGCGCTGCTGCGGCATTTGCAGACGAACCAATCGATCGAGAACCTGAATGTTGTCACCGCGCCGCGGATACAGCGGCGGTTGTTGAATCACTGGGACAATCTCAACGGCTTCGTGGAGCGTGGGTATGCGGGCGAGTCGTTGTGGGACTGGTTTCACATTCCCGAATACATGTCGCCGCGGTATCGCGATTACGCGCGCGCGTGTGCGTCGATCGGCATCAACGGCACGGTGCTGACCAATGTGAACGCGAACGCGCGGGTGTTGACGCCGTATTATTTGAAGCGGGTGGCGGCGCTGGCGAACGAGTTTCGTCCGTATGGTATCCGCGTTTACCTTACGGCGCGTTTCAGCGCGCCGGTGGAGATCGGCGGTTTGAAGACGGCGGATCCGCTCGATCCGGCGGTGCGCAAATGGTGGGCCGACAAAGTGGAGGAGATCTACGCGTTGATTCCGAATTTCGGCGGGTTTCTGGTGAAGGCGAATTCGGAAGGGCAGCCGGGGCCGCAGGCCTATGGGCGGAATCACGCGGACGGCGCGAACATGCTGGCGGATGCGTTGCAGCCGCGCGGCGGAATCGTGATGTGGCGGGCCTTCGTTTACAGCAACGAGGAGCCGGAAGACCGGCACAAGCAGCCCTACAACGAATTCGTGCCGCTGGATGGAAAGTTCCGCGACAACGTGATCGTGCAGGTGAAGAACGGCGCGATCGATTTCATGCCGCGGGAGCCGTTCCATCCGCTGTTTGGCGCGATGCCGAAGACGCCGCTCGCGCTGGAGCTGCAGATCACGCAGGAGTATCTCGGCAGCGGCACGCAGATCGCGTTTCTCGCGCCGCTTTTCGAAGAGGTGCTCGATGCGGACACGTTTGTGAACGGGCCGGGCACGACGGTCGGGAGGATCGTCGACGGCAGCGTGGATCATCACGGAATTTCGGTGATCGCGGGCGTGTCGAACGTAGGAGACGATCGCAACTGGACGGGTCACCCGATGGCGCAGGCGAACTGGTATGCCTACGGCCGGCTCGCGTGGGATCATCAGCTCGATTCGGCGCAGATCGCGGACGAGTGGACGCGGATGACGTTTGGCAACGATCCGGCGCTGGTGAAGCCGATCACGAAGATCCTGATGGAATCGCGCGAGACGGTCGTGAACTATTCGATGCCGCTCGGACTACATCACATCATGGCGGAAGGGCATCATCACGGGCCGGGACCGTGGGTGGATGAAGCGGGCCGCGCGGATTGGACGTCGGTGTATTATCATCGCGCGGATGAGAAGGGGATCGGGTTCGATCGCACGAAGACGGGAACGAATGCGCTCGAGCAATATGCGCCGGAGATCCAGCGCGTATGGGGCGATCCGAAGACGACGCCGGACAATTTGCTCCTCTGGTTCCACCATCTGCCGTGGGATTACACGATGAAGAGCGGGCGGACGCTGTGGGACGAGATCGCGCTGCACTATCAGAAAGGCGTGGAGACGGTGCGCGAGTGGCGAAAGACGTGGGATGGATTGCCGAAGGAGAAGATCGGCGAGCCGCGTTATTCGCATGTGCAGGCGTTGCTCGGGCGCCAGGAACGCGAGGCGCGCGAGTGGCGCGATGCGTGTCTGCTGTATTTCCAGACGTTTTCGAAGCGGCCGTTGCCGGCGGGCGTGGAAGCGGCGGAGCATCCGCTGGAGTATTACAAGGCGGTGAACATCCCGTTTGCGCCGGGGCATCCCGGGGCGAGGTAGATTTTCGAATTTCGATTTTGGATTTTCGATTTTGCTGAGGGCCCACGGAACACGCGGAAGACACGGATGGAGGGCGCTGAAGACGGGTTGGCCTGACTTGGGGACGAAACGCTCACGCGTTCCGCTACGAGGTGGGGGCGGGTGAAAATCCGTTTGCGCAGGGGGCGGGGGGGCTTCAGCCTGCGCGGTTCCATGAGCGACATCCCTCAAGACATCACGCACGACCAGCATGCCGTGCGGCGCCAGAAGCTCGCGGATATGCGCGCGGCGGGGTTTGACCCGTATCGCGCGGAATTCGC
>Ga0065721_10052118_pt1 | contig 12643 bp, 11 predicted proteins | sample Mesricmetagenome_FD_59108 | JGI IMG/M metagenome (GOLD analysis project Ga0065721, IMG submission 59108) | Mesophilic microbial community from rice straw/compost enrichment Sample: eDNA_1 v2 (version 2) | ecosystem: Engineered > Solid waste > Grass > Composting > Bioreactor | place: USA: Davis... | reverse complement strand
AGCCGGGAAATCAGCCGATCAAGGCTCCACCGGCCCACCACGCGGCATAAAGCAACACGCCGAAATATACGACCGTGAGGACCGTCCCCAGATAACCCAGCAGCACAAAGAGACCGTCTCGCTGGGCCATTCCAATCGTCAAAAGTAGGATGCCGATGGCTGGAGCGGTGTTTGAGAATGGAATCAGGCCGAATGGGGCCATGAGCAGTCCGGCCGCAAAAATCAATACACAGCCATTTACGAACGTCATCTTGCCGGCCGTGAGGTGTAGCGCGCGTGGCCGCACCCATGCGTCGATCCGAGAGACGATGCCTGCTCCCTTCCGCATCACAGGCACCAACTTCGCGGCCTCTAGGGGGCGATCGAGAATTTTCTTGGGAAGCCATGGCATGCGATTCAGCGTGATCGCCACCCCCAGCAGGATGATGGCAGCCCCGAACACGGTCGAAACCCCCGGAATGGAAACAGGGAAGAGGAAGGGCAGAGTGAAGAGGGCGCACAGCACCAATAGGCCTTGTTCACCGATGGCGGTCATAAGTTCCCGCAATGTGACTGTCTCGCCTTGAATGCCGTCGATGGCCTCGGTGAGCGTTGCGCTCAATGTGCTGGTGGTGTCTTTGAAGTGCATCGTGGTCCCAAACATCGCTACGGGCCGGCGGAGGCAGCGCGTGTCTGTCATCCGCCATCGGAAAGGTTTAAAGATAGCAGATGCCGGGCGCTTCCACGATGCAAAGCGATGTAAGCCAATACAAGTGAGCATACTCGGATGGGGTTTTCGGCCAATGCGGTACGCATTTATGTCGGCACCTCATGAAGCAACGTAGAGAAAGTTGGCAAGATCGCCGCCGTCCTCGACGTGACAACGGAATTCCTGTTAACCGAGTCTGCGACTACCCCCGACGAGGAAGTGCTCGATGAGGCCTTTTTCCGCAAGTACAAGAACATGTCCGAGCCGGACAAGAAGAAGATCCGCAAGATCCTTGATGCTTGGGAAGATGAATGACGGACGCGAAAAAGCCCATGGCGGAGGCGAACCGCATTTCGTCCATGCTCAACACCGTTTTCGGTGCGGATCGCTTTCCGGTCAAGGTTGACGAGCTGGCGCTGGAGTATTCCCGCCAGTGCTTTGCAGACTCGCCGATCGACACGGTTAGGGGCGAGGATCTCGACGGTTTCGATGGCCTGTTGAAGGCCAACAAGGCGCGCTCGAAGTGGCTGGTCCTCTACAACAGCGCCACCCCGTCGGAAGGCCGCAAGCGCTTCACGATTGCGCATGAGTTCGGCCACTACATTCTGCACCGCCATCAGCAGGACCTGTTCGAATGCGGCGACGACGACATCGAGACGGGTGACAACAACGAGCGCGATATCGAGGCCGAGGCCGATCTGTTCGCATCAACGCTGCTGATGCCGCTGGACGACTTCCGACGCCAGGTGGATGGACAGCCGATCAGCTTCGATCTGCTGGGCCACTGCGCCGACCGCTACGGTGTATCGCTCACGGCCGCCGCCTTACGCTGGACCGAGATTGCACCGAATCGGGCCATCCTGGTCGCCAGCCGTGACGATCACATGCTCTGGGCTAAGTCGAACAAGGCAGCCTTCAGGTCCGGTGCCTACTTCGCGACGCGCAAGAACATTATCGAGTTGCCGCACGACGCGCTGGCGCACAGCTACAACGCTTTTGACATTGCCGACACTCGAACGGGGCGTGCCCAGTCCTGGTTTGCCCGCGAACCTGCGAGCATGCCGATCACCGAAATGACGCGGGTTGCAGGCCAATACGACTACACACTGACCTTGCTACTGCTGCCAGAGGCCGAGTGGCAGGGGGCACGACACGACGACGAGGAGCCGGAGGAAGACACCTATGACCGGTTCATCCGCAACGGCCAGTATCCGGTTAAAAAGTAGGCACTACCGAGCTTCACTTTTCGCACCAATCCGCACCAGCCCGCACCCATCCGAAACTCCCTCATGGTGTCGGCGGCGGTCCATCCGGACAATTTCACTGCATGTGAGTTTGACGGAGAGGACCGCTACCAATGCATCAAATCAACCACCTTCCACCTGATCGGATGACGCCGGAGCAGCGTCGCCACGAGATCGCGTCCCTGCTGGCCAACGGCCTGGCACGTCTGAGGATCTACAGCGCAAAAAAGTCCGCGTACATCCCCGAAGCGAGCGAGTTTGAGCTTGGCTTCTCTGGCAACCAGCGCGTTCATTCAGACCCCGTCAACAAGACGACTACGGAGTCTAAATGAGCACGTCACTTTCAACGCCGCCATCGGTGGCAGCACAAATCGCAAGGTTGCCCGATCTGCCGATGGCAGAGATCCGGGCACTCTGGCAGAAGCTGGTCGGTGGCGACACGCCCACCCACAACCGCCAGTTCCTCGAACGCCGGATTGCCTACCGCCTGCAGGAGCTGGAATTCCGCAAGGTCGACGCCAACCTGCTAGATCGCAACCAGCGTCGCATCGAGTCTCTGGTCGAAACCGGCAAGGTGAAGAAACGCGACCGCGATTACCGTCCGGCCGCAGGCACGGTGCTGGTCCGCGAATACAAAGGCGTCGAGTACCGCGTGATCGCTACCGCCGACGGCCAGTATGACTTCCAGGGGCGCATGTACCCGAGCCTCTCGATGATCGCCCGCGAAATCACCGGCATGCGCTGGTCTGGACCATTGTTCTTTGGACTCAAGCCGCCATCCAATGCCAAGGCCAAGCCTTCCACCAAGAAGAGAGGTGCACGATGAGCGAAGTCTTGAAGCGCCGCATGCGCTGTGCGGTCTACACGCGCGAATCCACCGATGAAGGGCTGGACCATGAATACAACTCCATCGATGCCCAGCGTGATGCCGGCCATGCCTACATCGCCAGCCAGCGCGCCGAGGGCTGGATTCCGGTGGCGGACGACTACGACGATCCCGCCTTCTCGGGCGGCAATATGGAGCGTCCGGCACTTCGTCGCATGATGGCGGACATCGAGGCCGGCAAGATCGACGTGGTCGTCATCTACAAGATCGATCGCCTTACGCGCAGCCTCGCGGACTTCTCCAAGATGGTCGAGGTGTTCGAGCGCTACGGCGTGTCGTTCGTTTCGGTCACCCAGCAGTTCAACACGACGACCTCGATGGGCAGGTTGATGCTGAACATCCTGCTGTCCTTCGCCCAGTTCGAGCGCGAGGTCACTGGCGAACGCATCCGCGACAAGATCGCAGCCAGCAAGCGCAAGGGCATGTGGATGGGCGGCGTGCCACCGCTGGGCTACGACGTCGAGAACCGCCGACTGGTGCCCAACGAACGCGAGGCCAAATTGATCCGGCACATCTTCCAGCGCTTTGTCGAACTCGGCTCCAGCACCGCACTGGTCAAGGAGCTGAAACTGGATGGCGTGACGTCCAAGGCGTGGACCACGCAAGACGGCAAGACCCGCGATGGCAGGCCGATCGACAAGGGCCACATCTACAAGCTCCTGAGCAACCGGACCTACCTTGGCGAGTTACGGCACAAGGACCAGTGGTATCAGGCCGAACACCCGCCCATTATCAGCCGCGAACTGTGGGACAGCGTCCACGCGATCCTGGAGACGAATGGCCGGGTGCGGGGCAACACGACGCGGGCCAAGGTTCCCTATCTGCTCAAGGGCATCGTGTTCGGCAATGATGGTCGCGCACTGTCGCCGTGGCACACCACCAAGAAGAACGGCCGGCGCTACCGCTACTACGTGCCACAGCGTGATGCCAAGGAACACGCGGGCGCCTCGGGGCTTCCGCGATTGCCGGCCGCAGAACTCGAATCGGCAGTGCTCGATCAACTACGCGCGATCCTGCGTGCCCCGAATCTGCTCGGCGACATGCTGCCACAGGCGATCAAGCTCGACCCGACGCTGGACGAAGCCAAAATCACCGTGGCCATGACCCGGCTCGACGCGATTTGGGATCAACTGTTCCCGGCAGAGCAGACCCGGATCGTGAAGTTGCTGGTGGAGAAAGTCATCGTGTCACCCAACGACCTCGAGGTGCGACTGCGCGCCAACGGCATCGAACGGCTGGTGCTGGAGCTGCGTCCCGAGCCGGTCGAGCAACAAGCGGAGGCCCTGGCATGAGCGACATCCGCATCCAGAAAACCGGCGAGCCGGACATCGTCGAGGCAAGTGATGGCCGGCTGACCCTGTCCGTGCCGATCCAGATCAAACGCCGCAGTGGTCGCAAACTGGTCACCTTGCCGAACGGCGAAACCGCGCCGGTCAGACCGTGGGACGTGGCACCGACCTCCATTCAACTTGCGCTGGCCAGGGGGCATCGTTGGTTGGCCATGCTGGAATCAGGCGAAGCGAAGTCGCTGAAGGAAATCGCCGCACGGGAGGGGATCGACAACAGCTACGTCAGCCGCATGGTCAACCTGACCACACTGGCCCCCGACATCGTGGCGGCCATCCTGGACGACGCACTGCCGAACCACGTCACGCTGTTTGATCTGGCGGTTGATCCGCCAGCGCTGTGGGATGAGCAGCGGGCCAGGCTTGGGCTTTGATCGGCCTCCATCTGTGCCTGACGGCCATTGCGGGAGGGCGATGGCCGGTATTTTCTGTGGTACTGGGGGGCATTTGGAAAGCAGTCATTCAGCGCTAAGTGCCACGGCGCGCCATCCATATCGCTCTTCCTTAGGATGCTTGGCATAAACCAGTACTACGGATACGTTATTAACATCAGCTGGGATGCTTTCAACTAGATGCGGAGGAACAAAACCATCGTCGACAAACGCAAATCCTTTGGCGTTCCGCTTCAGATGACCATTCGCCACCCGTACATCGACATCTGGACGCGGGCCGGGCGCAACGGCAAAGATATCCGTCCGACCCGTCTTTTGGTTTTGCGTGGTCCGAAAAGAAACGCCCTGGCCTAACGATGGCGGTTGAGAGCCGACCCAGGCACTGTCGTCGACTCCAACTTCGATGTCGCGATTAATGAAAATCTTTGTACGCTTATCCTCTGATCCCACACGCGAGACGACGCCAGATCCGGCATCTGTGCAGTCCCACTTTGAGCCTTCCGGACGCGCTGCAATTTGGACTATATCCTCGCGATTGCTTTCCAACTGCTTGCCAACAACGAGAGTAACAGGGTCGCCAATCTTAAAGGAAGAGACACGCGCACCCCGTCCAACGATACTGACGGAGGCGCCGCCGTTCGCTCTCACAGAAAACCTCGGAAGGGGCCTTATCTTTCGACCAGGTGGTGCTTCCTTTTGCTGGTGTGGCACGATCACGCCCAGATAGGTCGCAGACCTCACTTCCACCGAATCGAAGCAAAGCACCAACGCTTCCTGGGAGTGCCGAGCGTAGAAATCTTTCTGGTTCTCGGCTTCGGGCGCTGACGGGTCATACCAACTGCTGCTGATCAGCTCCTGAAGCTCTTTGTCGATTCCCCAGCCTTGTTCCTGCCGAATGTTGATGGCAGTGACGAGCTCACTACTTGCTTGGGAGAAGTCTCCTCGCTCTGCCAACATCTGCGCCAGTTCACGATGAACATTGACGGTGAATTTTGGATCAGAGCCACATTCCAGTGCGCGGCAGGCGCACGCGAGCGCGAGATCGGGTTGATCCTCAGCGTATAGGCGCGCCGCCTCTGCCCATACCCAGAATTCATTTCTCTTGGCCTTGATCACAGAGCCAAGAATGCTGGTGGCCTCGGCGTGTCGATGAATGCGCCGCAGCAAGAAAACCTTGTCCCAATCCAGCCAAAGAGCATCATCACCCTCAGCCACAGGCCGAATTCGGTCTATCCACTCAAGCGCAAGATCGATGTCTTCTGGCGTGGCATCGTGGAAGGCTTTAACCCATTTTGCCAATGCACGTGCGACGCCAAGTGCGATCGGTGGGTAGCGATTCTCATCGCGCTGGCTGTATTGCCAATCTTCCGTGCCTAAACCATCGTTACCAACCCACCGAATGAACCCTGGAAAAGTTTGAAAATGCGGTGCAATTTTGCACACCTCTCGAATGATGTTCGAGAGTGCATTGTCTGGGCGACGTTTCGGCTGTCTGGCGAATCGGCGAAGTTCCGCATGGATCTGGCTAATGGTCTGCATTGGGACAGGCTGCGAGGCTTTCAGCTTTGCTCCCACCATGGAAACCAGGGTCTTGACGAGGCCATAGAAAGCCCAATCAATCTGCGTCCTCAGTTTGAAGTCGTCAGGATCATTGGCTAGATCTTGAAGACCGAGGTCGATAGCCTCCTGGAAACGCCCCGATTTCCGGAGCGCTTGTACGTCCGCCCACGTCATTGCAAAGCCGACCTTATTGTTTCAACAGCCTCGGAGTTGCTGTATGTCAGCGGGCGCAAGCTCGAAACCAGCCCCTGCTTGTCGAAGTTAATCTCAAGACCGACGCGTTCATCCTGGTTGCGAGCGACGGTAGTTGCTAGACGGTAAGGCGTCTCGGCAGCGGATACGATCTTCCAGCCAATCCGGTCCAAACGCGCGCGAGCAGAGCGAAGCAAGGTTTCAGCCTCAGGTGAATATCCAGTCGTTTCGACGCATGCGCTGGCCAAGTCGGTAAGTAAAGGCCACTGCGCCGGATCTTTCACGTGCATGGCGGTGACGACGTTCTTTCCGTTGTAGGCGATCCGCAGCTGGCATTGTTCTTCTTGCGGTCCAGATAGATCGTACTGCTCTTGGTAAGGGTGGCAGGCCGCCTTTACGACCCGCCAGCCCAACCGCTCTACAGCGTTGACGACACGGAGCCAAATTGCTATCGACTTGAGAACATCTTTTGATTGGTCTAGCCCCTCAGGCAGGCTGCGTTGCTGGTCTTTCTCGGACGCGATTCCGTTGGGCTGGAATGCCCAGCCAGCGCCTACTGCAATGTCCGAGGCCTCTTTGACTGCACCCGCATTCCATACAGCAGCGTCAAATGGGTGGATATCGCTGAAATTCAAAAGAACCAACTCACGTTCAGCGACAGTGAGCGCCGAGTACAGCCAGCGGAAGAATCCTTCCGAGTGCCGGCCGGCCGCATGGTCGCAATTCACGTAACAAACTGGCTGTGACATGCCTTGAGCATGGTGAACGGTCGATGCATAGCCATAACGTGCGTAGGTGAAATCTGGTGCGGGCGGTGGCGCCGACCGGCCTTCTATTCCTTGGAGCGTGGACTGTTTCCCGTCGAATGCCTTCTCTCGGTCACGCTTTATGGCATTTCTCCAAACGCTTTCAGCGACAGCGGTCTCTTTGTCCAGCTCTGGTTTTTCCGCCTTGAGGAATTCCTCGAACACCTCGAGCTCAACCTCATCCCGGCTATGAATCCCACACCTGATGGAATGAAATTTGATAGGGCCGCTCTTTACCCAACTTAAGCCTTGCTGATACAGAGCACGCTTGCCGACAGTCGCGACGGAGATGCGCGCACCGGATTGCATCGACACGCGTGAGCCGAATGCGTCGCGCACATCAGGGCTGACGTATATCTCCAAGAGGTCTCCGACCTCCACTGAGTCCAAAGAGCTCTTTCCGTGTAAGCGCTCCCGAACCCATTGCGTCAGTGCATTTGCTTGACCATGTGTCTCGGCCAAGTACCAGACAGAACCTGGGTCTGCACGAAAGCGATCCAATATCTCGCTCGCTGCATCCTTCTTTTCGACAATCCTGAAACCGTCGTCTGTCGACAGTTCCAGTGCAGCGAACTTCTGCGTTCCTATCGCAGATACCAGCCTGACCGCATTGGCCAGTTTGGCCGAGCCGCCGGTAGTATCGATGATCTGAGTCAGCTCGAGAGATTGGTGCTTAAGTCCGCGTGCTTTCTGAAAATCACCAGAAAGCACCGACTCCTCGGAGCTGCCACGCTGGATCTGGTAGGGATCGCCAAAGAACACAACCTTGCGCTTCGTGTTTCCGATTTCGGCGAAATCGAAGAAATCCGATAGCAGTTGGCCACTGCCATATTGCTTGCCGTCAGGAGTCGAGAAGCGCGAATTACCCAGCAGATGCGAGTCGTCCAGCAGGTAGACACTGTCCGTTGCGTCATCGCATGCGCGCAATGGAATGACCTTGACCTTCTTCTGCTCTTCCACATTATCAAGCTCATCATTGCCGTTCACGCTGCCCGTGTACAGATGAGCGTAGATGCTGTTTGACTCCATCTCAGATCCATCGGCAAGGCGCCGGTTAGGCTCCAGGACGATGGCCTGTTTGCCGGCCTTCTTGACTTCGTCGGCCACCTCGGCCAGCAAGCGGCTCTTGCCAGTCGAAGTCATGCCCAGCACTGAAAAACTTGCGAAATCGTCTGCAGCGATAAAGTTGCACAGCGTCTGCAAAGCCTCTCGTTGATGTCCGGTCAGCGGTGTGCGGGCCTGCGGAAGGTCGGGTTGCGAGTGAATATCCCGGACCTGAGGGCGACTCGAAGCCCATTCAATCGGCTGAACCCCGAGCCTGCGGACAATTTCCAGCGCTTCGTCTTTTCCAATCCTTAATTCGGGCGAGGCGACACCATCGAGCATGGCTGCGCAGCTGGTCAAATCCGTTGGGTAGAACCAGGAGCGAACCTTGGATGGAAGCTCCAAATGATCTTCGATGCGATCTGAAAATATTACGCCAGCAGAGATGTGGCCGAGATTGCGTCCGGACAACAACGTCTTTGATTGCAGCCAGTCAAGAACGGAGAACTTGTTGTCGCGCAGTTGCTGGTAAGGGTTGGCCTTCCGTCCGCCTTTGACTATCGCGCCATCAGCTTGCCACGGCCCGTTCTCGGTGCCAGTCAGCTTGCCGCCATAGCTCTTGAAATCGGCCACGATGATTGCTGACGGCAGGATGCAGACCAAGTCGATTTCCGCGCCGTTCCACATCGCGTTTGCAATCGTAATAATCCAATCGGTGCTGTTTGCCCAACGCTCCTCGAGTCGATCCAGAAAAATGTGGAGCATCTGGTTTTCATGAGTGCGGCTGGCCTTCTCGCCGTAAACGAGGATGGTCATTGGCTACCTCCGTCGCAACAACGCATCCAGCAGGTGGTCGACGGTCTGATCGCCACATTGAATTGATTCATGACAGGCTTTCCATGTATGGGCGCATCACATTGGCCACGCGGCACAGGGTGGCATAGCGCCAGAGTTCGTCCATGCTCAAGCGCTTGGCGCGCCAGCCTTCCTGTAGCGCCTCTAGGGCGACATCAAGGCCGATCTTCTTGCGGAACTTGAAGCAATCGGCCACCGTGCGGGCGACGTTGGTCACGCGCACCAGTACGCCATCGATGACACGTTCCTCGATCCCCTCTGTTAGTGCGGCACCAGAGAAACGGACGATGTGTAGCGGTGGGTAGTCCATCTTTGGCGAGCGGGCCTTGTTTGGAATGGCCAGCCAGACCTCGAACGGCGACTGCGTGGTGAGTTCATGTAGCCGAAGCGCTGACAGCAGGCAAATGATGGCTTGCGGGTGCTTGCTGGCTAACTCGGCTAGCGCAGCGTGTTCCGAGACGGGCCGATCCGGAATCGCGTACAGACCACGTCCAACCCGCTGCAGTAACCCTTGGCGCACTAGCCGCGTCAGGGCGACAGTCGGCAGCCCACGCTCATTGAGGTCGCATGGGCGGATAAGGCCACGTTGGGCGGCGAGATCCAGAATAGTCTGGTGCGAGCTTTCCATGCTGCAATGATGTTGCATTTTGTCGGTAGGCGTCAATAACTACCGACGAAATACAACGATCCTTGTTGCTTTTGCCCACCAATGCTGCAATCCAACCGCTTGATTCGTCCGCGCGTAACCCTTTGATCTCTAAGAGCCTGCGTTGCGGCCTTTGCGGACTTCGGGCCGGTTCCAGGGAGCGAGGTCGGAGCGAGGAATGACCAGGAGAGAGTGGAATATGGCCCGGAACGGGCTGAGAGGCTGATAGGCGCAGTCCGCAGGCTTCCGCAGGAACCCCCAAGAACACGCGGGAACCGGCGCGATCGGGCAAGAAAAAACCCCAACCGAGAACGGTTGGGGTTTCATTATTGGTGGAGCCGGGGGGAATTGAACCCCCGTCCGCAAGCCATCCGCAGGCAGTTCTACATGTTTAGTCGATACACTTTAAGTTTTAACCTCGGCTCATGCCTATCGACAGGCCCTTCCTTGGCGAGTCACTTAATTTAGGTAGCTGCCTCGTGACACGACAGATACCGATTCTTTGTAAGTGACGCTGCTGTGGGTTACCCCACCTGACCCAAAGACAAATCAGTGCAGCGGCTCACCGCTTAAGCGGCCAGAGCGAAACGCTCGTCGTTGGCGTTTGTAGTTTTCCAGTGGATTAACGAGCTGACTGGTGCTCGACATGCCCTACTCTGTTTCTTGACCCACGTCGAAGCCAGATCGGCCCCCATGTGAAATCAAGGTAATTATATGACATATCTCAGCTTTTTCATAGGCAGGGGGGTGCTAAAATCCCCCCTCTTGGCCTGAGGCGAAGGCCAATCCACAAGATCCGACGCCTGGTCGGAACAGATCCGTCTTGAAGTCGGACGAGGGTGGGGCATTTTCAATCTGTACAGGGCGTGCATGCCCTGCCTGCTGGAGTCCGTCATGGTCGCCGTTCCCAATCAAAACCCGCTGCTGCGCTTTGTCATGCGCGGAAGCATCGTCAAGCAGATCGTGGTGGGTCTGGTACTAGGCGGTATCGTCGGAATACTTGCCCCGGAAGCGGCTTCCGCTCTGGGCTTGCTGGGTGACTTGTTTGTCGGTGCGTTGAAAGCCGTTGCACCGGTCTTGGTGTTGGTGCTCGTCGCTTCGGCCATCGCCAACAAGAAAAGTACCGAAACGACGCACATTCGGCCAATCTTGCTCTTGTACCTTATCGGCACGTTCTCTGCCGCTCTGGTTGCTGTGGTGGCCAGCTTTATATGGCCCAGTGTCATCCAACTGAAGCCTGTGGCGGATTCGATGACTCCGCCCGGTTCGGTCGTGGAAGTGCTGCGTACGTTATTGGTCAGCGCAATCGATAACCCGGTGTCGGCCTTGATGAATGCCAATTACATCGGTATTCTCGTCTGGGCCGTAGCGCTGGGTCTGGCTCTGCGTTCCGCGCACGAATCCACCAAGGCCGTTGTAGGTGATCTGTCTGTAGCTGTGTCGTATATTGTTCAGTGGGTGATCCGTCTTGCACCCCTCGGTATTTTCGGATTGGTTGCCGCCATCGTGGCAGACAGCGGCGTTGATGCCATGGTCGGTTATGTGCGTTTGTTGGCCGTCCTGATCGGATGCATGGTTTTCATTGCACTGGTCGTGAACCCGCTTATCGTCTTCCTTAAGATTCGGCAGAATCCGTATCCCTTGGTATTTACCTGCTTACGCGAAAGTGCCGTGACGGCTTTCTTTACGCGCAGTTCAGCCGCCAATATTCCGGTGAATATGCGTCTGGCAAAGCGATTGGGTCTCCACGAAGAAACCTATTCAGTGTCGATACCGCTGGGTGCCACAATTAATATGGCGGGTGCGGCCGTGACCATTACCGTGCTTACACTCGCGGCAGTCAATACGCTTGGAATTCAAGTAGATTTGCCGACGGCACTATTGCTCAGTATTGTTGCATCGGTAAGCGCTTGCGGCGCCGCGGGTGTTGCGGGCGGCTCCTTATTGCTCATCCCTTTGGCATGCAGTCTGTTCGGTATATCGAATGACGTTGCCATGCAGGTGGTCGGTGTAGGCTTCGTGATTGGCGTCCTGCAGGATTCCACAGAAACGGCGCTCAATTCGTCGACTGACGTCCTTTTCACCGCTGCTGGCTCGTACGAACGGGGGAGTGCACCAATAAGGCTGCACAACGAGATCGAGTGAAAATGAAGGAGGCCCGCCAATTAGAGCGGGCCTTATGTTTTTGGACCTCGGCGTTGCTGGCTCAAGTGCACCGCACGGCATTCCCTAACGCTTCAGCCGCGCGCCCAGTCTTCGATAATGCCCCACAGTTGTTCCGGTTGTTCGGCAATCGCATCGGCTTCCCAGGACTGTAGGGCCGTGTCGGCGCCGCAGTACCCATAGGCTGCGACCACTGTAGCCATGCCCGCGGCGCGCCCCGCAATAATATCGCGTTGATCGTCGCCTATATAAATAGCGTCTCGCGGATCGAATCCAGTTTTCTCCGCTGCGTGGAGCAGGGGGGCAGGGTGGGGCTTGGAGTGGGGCGTGGTATCACCACCCACCGTGATTGCACAATGTGTGTAGAGGCCCAAATGAACGACGAGTGGGATAGCGAGATACTCGACCTTGTTGGTGACGATTCCCCATGTATACCCATTCTCTTGGAGCGCATTTAGCACTTGTTGGATACCGGGGAAGAGCGTGCTGCGAGTGGTCATGGCCTGTTCGTATTCAGCCAGGAATTCTTCGCGTGCGGCGGCAAATTCCGGGTCCTCGGGTGTGAGGCCCAGCCCTTTCTTGAGCAAGCCGCGGGCGCCATGCGAAGCGAAGTGCCGATACTCATCTAGGGGGAGCTCTGGCAGCCCTCTCCGTACACGCAGTGTATTGGCGGCGGCGCCCAAGTCGGGAGCGGTATCGGCCAGGGTTCCGTCGAAGTCGAACAGCACCAGCTTCTTCATTGGGCAACGTCCTCTTTATAAGTGGCCATCAAATAGTTCACTGATGTGTCGTTCGTGAGCGAGTAGACCTGGGTCAGCGGG
>Ga0065721_10008919_pt1 | contig 12643 bp, 3 predicted proteins | sample Mesricmetagenome_FD_59108 | JGI IMG/M metagenome (GOLD analysis project Ga0065721, IMG submission 59108) | Mesophilic microbial community from rice straw/compost enrichment Sample: eDNA_1 v2 (version 2) | ecosystem: Engineered > Solid waste > Grass > Composting > Bioreactor | place: USA: Davis... | reverse complement strand
CCCTGTCCGATCGAGCACCTTAACACTATGATCGTCAGCGTCCTTGTGGGCGGCCTGTACTATTTGCTGAGCGTCTGTTCTGGCATTCAGTATGATATCGTTTGCCTGATTATGAGCCGCAACGATGGCGCGCTCGGTAATTTGACCACTTTCAGCGAGCACTTTCCTGGTTGCGTCTTCGACTATAGCTTGATAGGTGTCGTGAAATTGCTCATTCGTATCGACGATTTTAAGCGCCGCATCATCAAAATATTTCTTGGCGTCTTCGCGGAGCAAATGCCCAAGTTTCGCAAACGATGCGTTCAGACGACGAAGCGTAAGCCAGACCCGCACCAAAAATACCAATAGCACTGTAAATGCTATGGCAGCAACACCAGCAATGATTGCTTCAGAAAATGTCATTTATGATTGTAGCCCTTCGAGGGGACCGATTGTCACTGCTCGCTTTGCGGGCATGAGCGCTATGAGCCATCCAAGTACGACAGATAGCATAAGGATTATTATAATCGCCATCACAGGTATTTTAAATATAAAAATAGTGCCAACGAACGCGGTTTCTCCAACCAACCCACGTGCAGCGCCGTTTGCCATGGCGCCGAGCAGTAATCCAGCGGCGACACCAGAGGTAGCTCCTGCCATAGTTAACATAATCGCTTGCGCGGTAAATAAAAACCTGACGGAAGATTTCTGCATTCCCGAAAGCCGTAAAAAAGCTACCTGCTTCATTTCTTCGATAAGCGTCAAGGTGATAACATTAAATGTACCGATCACCGTAATAGCGAGTGCGATTACCCCGAACACCATGATAATCCGTTGGATAACTGAAAATATTCGGTTCACCTGATCGATCGAGTCTTGTAAACTGGTCGTCTGATATCCCATNTGCTCGATAGATTCGCGCACAGCNGCCATCTTTTCGGGATAACTGACCGTCACCTTCAGCTGTGATACGTTTTGAAGTCCATTTTGNACGAGATGCTCGAGTGGGATATAGGCNACNGGGAGGCTCCCCTTGTCGACACTTCCAANAATTGAAAATTCGGCAGGCTTTACCTCGCGTTCGTCGTCAGTTTTTCCGACTGCAGCGTATNCTTCTGGAATAGANGTCCTTACTTCAACCTTTTTAGCTTTAGCTTCGCTACTTGAAATGTTAAACGCCTCAAGCGCTTTGCTACTAAGGATGACATTTGAGCCTGTCGGCTGCCCGGCTATGTCGCCACCAGTGACTTGGGCGGGGCTTGACTTAAAGAACTCATTCGTCACCGCGTACAGCGGCAAACTGATCGTCATACCATGATACGTAACGTCACCTACCGTTCCGACCAATTGCTGGACGTCTGCCACACCGCTAATGGAACGGATCTTCGATAACTTTTCCTGATCGAGGGGCACTTGTTGAATGTTTCGTTGATTTACCGTGATTACATTTGCCGTATCCGCATTGGACACCTCCTGGGTTACTAATTCCTTTAGTCCTGCACTTACTCCGAATAGCAAAATCATCACCGCACTACTAAGAGCGATACCCCCGACAGCAAGCCCTGCGCGAACGCGCCGTTTGAACGTGTTTAAAACTGCCAACTTAAATAGGAAGCCCCGTGACCTCATGATTCATCCTCCGTATCGGCCTTACCTGATTCGATATATGACAGAACTTCGCGAATACTACCAAATGGACTACGTTTGTCCTTAATATCCCATAAGCGACCGTCTTTCATGAAAAACCACTTCTTTGAAAGCTTTAGGAAGTTCAAATCATGGGTCACCATAACGATGGTCACGCCGTTTTCTTTGGCGGTCGTCAGTAGCAGTTCAGTGACCTCTTCGACAGACTTGGAATCCAGGTGTGCTGTCGGCTCGTCTGCAAAGATAATCCACGGATCTTTAATAAGTGCCCTGGCTAGCGCTGCTTTTTGTTGCTGGCCGGATGACAGATCATATGGCTTGTTATCTATTACCTCCTCGAGACCGACCTTTATCAACCAGTGACGTGCTTTGTCGCGAGCTTTCTTCTGGCCCCAACCCTGCAAAATCAACGGTAAAGCAACATTATCAGTAAGGCTCATGAATTCCAGCCAGTACTGTGATTGCGGCAGATAGCTAATACGCTTACCCCGCAGAATCGTGCGCTCCTCTTCGCTAAAACTATATAGCGACTCGCCCTTCAGGAACACTTCGCCCACGTCAGGCTTTTCGAGCCCCATCAGCATATTGAGCAGCGTCGATTTACCNGCGCCTGACGGTCCGAATATGACCGCNAAATCACCGTACCCAACNTGCAGCGACACGTCGCTGACTGTCGTAACCATATTCGTACCGACCTTGTACACCCGCGAGGCGCCTGTTGCTTCGATGATCGGCGCCTTGACGTCGTATTCTAGGTTGTGATTGGAAGTGTCAGTATTCATAATTAAAACCTAAACAATCTTTGCATAAGGGTTATTACATTATCCAGGACATTTGATTCTTTGTCAGGCGTCACTACAAGCGTCGGCATCGTCTGAGCAGTATTGCCACTCAGGTCGCGTGACTTGATTTGGACTTTGTAGATATCAGTCAGATTGAGGTTAGAGACGATAACGACATGATTCGTTGTCGGTTCGGTATCGAGCGGAGTTAATGAATCTATGTTGCCATCACGAGATTTACCATATGCCACCTGCGATGTCGATGGTTCGTCCGTCTTCCAGCTGACGATCAGCTGGGCCTTTGTATTCCCTACCCCCTCTGTTGTGGTCATGCTGTAACTGACGCCCGTAATCTTTGGTGCACGCGTGTCAAAACCTGATTTCCAGCGCTGTTCGTCAGAACTCGCAAGATTACCATATTGATCCCGTCCTTGAACCCTAAAACTATACTCCGTACTGCTTGCTAGATCGCGAAGGGTGATCTCATGCTCTTTTGTCAGCTGGCTCGTCGTTTCTTCGTTACTGACGCCTGAACCGGCATAACGCACAGTCGAAGAGGTCGGCACATTCGTTGTCCAACTGATTTTCACCCCTGTAGTCGCCTCATCTTCGATCGGACTGAAGCGTACGTTCGAAACGGTCGGCCGATCGATCGTGCGAACAGTATAATCATCAGACCGGACCACAGCCCCGGTGTCGGTTGTCGAAACGATTCGATAGTGATACGTCGTGCCACTTTCGAGGTTCGAGAGTTTGTATGTGTGGGTCGCACTGGCCGACTCATCAATCGTTTCACTCAGTCCGTAAGACAGGCTTGTGCCATATTCAATGCGTGATTTGGTCGGCACGCTCGTTTGCCAACTCAGTACCGTGCTTGAAAGGGTCGTGCTTTCACTCGCCACGTTGTAGATGCGCGCCGCCTCGGTAGTCTTTAGNTAATTGATTTGCGAGAAAGCATCCGATAAATTNTATGATCGTTCNTTATCAAAGCTCTGNATGCGGTAATAGTAGGTCTTTGTTGGCTCCAAACCCGTGATCGTTACCGAATGTTCGGCCGTAAGGCTCAAGGAGCCTTTGCTCTGTTGCAAGTCACTTGGATTCGTACCGTAGTAAACAAAGCTCGTCGATGGCCGATCAGTCACCCATTTAATAGTTGCCTGATCAAACCCAGGAGTTGCCGTCGGCTGCACGACTACCTTTGGTGGCGTTGCAAAATTACCTTGTGGCATGCCCGATACGGTGCCCGAAGCTCCACCCCTATTATCGACGTTATCCGCTGCACGGACACGGTAATAATACGTCTCTCCTGGTTGGACATCGAGGTCGACATATGCCGCATTGCTTGTTCTTCCAACTTCTGTAAACGTATGACTATCAGCAGAACGCTCAACAACGTAACTAGCGATGCCATTACCNTCGAAAGTCGGCTTATCCCAAGTAACGGTCAATGACCANCGCCCAGACAAACGGTCGGAGGTATCAGCTATCACGAGATTCAATGGTATNCCCGGCGATACGGTATTTGCNATGAAGTTGGCACTACCGTAATTCGTCCATTCNACATTACCGGCCTCGTCTTTTGTTACCATATAGATGATATTCGTACCCTGACGTGTCGCCGCTTTGAACGCAGAAATGAAACGATCACGGGTACATGTGGTATTGATCTCGGTCGGCAGCACGTTCACGCTGTAGCAGTACGTCAATTGGTTCGGATCACCTGAATACAGTGACGGTAGGTCCCAGGCAAACGCAAACAGGTTCTGTGGAGACGAAGGAGGAATTGCACGAAGATTCGTAGGCGGCGACGGTGGATCAGTCGAATAGTAGTACGAAACAGTCGTATATGACGGAGAGTAATTTCCAGCTAAGTCGACAGTACGCAAATAGAACACATTCGTACCCGTTCTATACGCTGCGGATATATTCGGAAGCGAACGAGCTGGCTGACAAGTCTCGATAGCAAACGGACCGCTCGTCGCGCCGGTGTGATAACAATACGCCGACACCCCAGAATGAGAGTCGAATGCCGCTGGCCAATCAAAAGTGAAGTTATTTGTGGTGGTATAGCCACCTGGCGTAACCGTGATCATACTTGGATTCGTTGGCGGATTATTATCAAATTTATAGATAAACGGCGCGAATACATCCGCACTGACATTACCGGTCATATCCTGGGTTTGAATGCGTAAATAATACGTACCAGATGTTTGCAGCGTCGGAGCGTATCGGCTATCCGTCACGAATATGCCGGCCGTACGTGGCGATGCAGTTGCGTCCGTACCAAGATATACCCAATAGCCAGCGATATTAGATCCAAGCGGTCCGTCGGCAGCACCGCCGGCCTCACCTGGCTGCGGCCAATCAAACACCGGTTTACTAGCGTTATACCAAATATTACTCGTCAGCTCATCGGTCTGATTGCTATCCTTAAGTGCCGTAACGACAGACGGGTTCGTCGGCGCATCGATATCATAATAATAGCTAAGGGCGTAGCTGCTGACCGTCGGAGTATAGATATTATCATCAGACTCTAACACTACTTTGACTTGAATGAATTTTTTAGCAGTCGAAGTAACCTTCGTCGAGAGCCGGCCATCATACAACTTTGTATCCTTTGATAGCGACCAAGCGTTCCAGTTAGTGCCGTCATCTGACGTCCTAGTAAAGAATTCAACGCGGGTGTTAACAGGAACATTCACCTCTGCCGAAATACCTGCATAGTCATACACGCCGGCAGTCGCTATCGGTTGTGAAATATGTGCCGCACTGGCTTCGTACGCTGTCGTGTCGGTCGGGAATACGAATCGCCACAAGTCTTCGCTGTTGTCACCGGCAAATGCCAGTGCATATGTTCCATTAATTTTAACGAATGAGGACCCGAACCTGAAGTTATCCGGCGCATCTGGTCCATTTTGCCAACTATTACCGGCAATGTCATAGATATACATTTCTTTGGTCGTCGATCCCCGTGCGGTATAGATCTTGCCATCATGAGTAACCATTGCGCTACCTAGCAGGCTCTGTGCTGGCAAGTTAGCCATGACCGACCACGTATTGCTACTGACGTTGTACCGATAAAAATTGGTCGTATTATTCCCTGCGATAACAAAGATCGAGTTGCTATTCGCGTCATATACCATTGATCCGTTTAGAATTCCTGAAGGCGCGCTTGCCATCTGTAACCATGTTCCGTTACCGCCATCAGGCGTATATCTATACAAGCGATTGCCATTACCGTTAAACGCATAGATCGAACCGCCGATTGACTGCAACGATGACGCACCCGCCCTGTACATGTTATTAGGAATGTCGGTCATACGAGACCATTGATCGCTCAATATGTCATAGCGATAGAACTCCCTTGAGTTACCCGCCCTTTGATAGTAGACGTGGCCATTATGGTACACGATAGAACCGCCTGTAGCTGCATAATATGGCGTCGCCAGGTGCTTAGTCTCACCACTCACGGGGTCGAAGCGCACGAAACGTGAAAAAGCCGACTCGTCAGCGCCAATTGCATACACATACTTTGAGCCGTCATACGTCGCTGTCGAAGCCGAACCAGCTTGCCAGGCCCATGCATTCGTTGGAATATCATTTGCAACACGCTGCCATCGTTCGATTGAGCTACCTGACGGTGAGAAGACCTTATTCCAAGTATCATACCTATAGATGGTAGGGCTATTTCCCGTTGCTGACGCGACGATATATAAATACCTGTTTTTATCTGACACTACAGTACCGTATATGGCCCGTGCTGGCATATCCGGGATTTCTTCCCACATATTAGATGCGATATCATACCGTTGCATCATTTGTCGGCGGTCGGTGTTATCAATTGTATTGCTTCCAACTATGTACAGGCCTCCGCGACCATCGCTTACCAAATTATTTTGATTGTATGCAGTCGTTGTCGGTGGCTTCGCTAATTCTCGCCATGTATCTGTTGAAATACTGTATTTTGCGAAAATGACACGCTGGTTATTTGAAAAGCTATACCAATATTGATCCATACCAAGGTTTACATATATCGTGTCATTTCCGTCATACCACATACCTGAACCTTGCGATACCGTCGACGGATAACTGGTACGAGGTTCGTACGTATTTGACTGAATATTATATATATAAAATTCTCGTACCCCTACGAATAACATGGCAATACGACCTTCGCCCAGGTACGTGATATCGGCGCCGTTACGTGCCGCTGCAGGTAGTGTACCCGCAGATTCCCAGACATTATTATCGGTGTCATAGCGGTAAAAATCCGTCGTGGCGCCACCAGCAAATGCGTAAATATATCGTTCACCATCGTACGTAAGGCTACTGCCTGCCGCAAAGCCGGTAGGTGTACTCTCCATCGTCTCCCATAACTTGCTCGTCAGATCATAGCGCCAAAATGACGTATCACCGTTACCTTTCGTCAGATACATCTTGCCATCAATGATGATGCTGCTCGGGCTATATACGGTTGAAGGCGCGACTTCACCATTGCCCAGTCCCCAAATGCCGTTCGTCGCGTGGCGGAGTTTCATTGCACCTTCACCGATTGACACACGAGTGTTCACTCCACTGCTAAAATCACTGTCAGAGGTTGCCACAACCGATCCAGGTGGCGAAATATACCAGTATCGGTAACTAAAGTACGTCGCCGTTCCGCTAACATGCCCCAGACGATCCTTGGCCTTTATACGCAGGTAGTAAACATCGCCTGCGGTCATCGGTGCCGTAACCGTATACGATTCATCATGCTGATAACTTCCATGAACTTGAGGGTCGGCATTTGAATCGACTCCAAAATACACATAATATCCATCCACTCCAGAACCATTACTACCATCAGAGGCACCAGACCAGGTAAAGTGCGGGTGCTGATGCTCGTAGGTCTGCCCTGATATCAGCTGCCCACTGGTCTCCCCAGCTTTTTTATATGCAGCGAATTGTGACGGCAGCGAAGGAGGCGACGATTCCTGTGTATAGTTGATAGCGATATTCGATACTGTTGGCGTTGACGCACCATTCCCTGTCAGGGAAACGCGCAGCTGTATGTGCCTGTTGGCAGGTGACTGAATAGAAGTCCCCTGCGTATCCTGCCACTCTGTCCAGATATTGCCGTCAGATGATGTACGTGTGGCGATCGTAACTGCACCTGTTCCGGAAACAGTTGATTCAAGCGAAGCCCATGATTGAACTTGCGCAAAGGACATCGTTTTTGAATACCAGACACCCGATTTGATATGACTTTCTGTACCCGGACTCCATGTCCATATTTTACCCATATGACGAGAATGCGAGACTACTAGTTTGTCCCTTGCTGTGTCATAAAACGCTGATGCACCAACATCGGTACTTACGGGCAGGTCAGCTATACGCTGCCAGCTGTCATTGGTTGTGTCAAATCGATACACGCGTTTACTTTCAGGGTCGGTCCTTGTGGCAGCGCCAATATAGATGTATCTATTTCCATCTGACGTAATGAACGCACCGTGATCTATTTTGCCACTCGGTATAAAATTCGTCACTTGTGACCATGTGTTATTCGTCATATTGTACCGGTAGAAATGGCCTGATCCGTTTGCCGTCAGTACATAGATCATATTGCCCATACGCGCTAGACCGCCCCCGGTATGCGGAGTGTGCGTCATACTCGCTAGGGCATGCCATGAATTTCCCGCTATATCATAGCGATAGAAGTTCGTCCTCGCACCGAAAGACACATACAAACTGCCGTTGCCGCCATCGACGATCGACGACCCCCATGAGGAATTGAACGGCATATCCGCGAGCTGCGTCCAGCTGTTGGTCGATGTATTATATTTTTGAAAGATGTTCTGTCCATCTGTCGGCATATAAAATATTTCACCCGCCCGATATACACCTTTCCAACCACTCTTTGTGGCGATTTGGGTCCCGATCTGCGTAACTGAACGTGATGGGATGTCGTATTTATATACTCTGTCCGTACTCCACTCACCTTCGCCACCGACATAGTATATAGACTGATCGCCGTCAAAAACCATGTTTTGGTGCCAATCCGTATTATCAGTCGTCGGTAGTATAGACTCAGCATTCCAAGATTGCTGCTGAGTATCATATCTATGTAGCGTAGGACGTACATGCGCCCCAGCTTGCAGGTAAATGTACCGCTTGCCGTCGTAAACCGCCGCTGGGGTATAGCCATACTCGTTAGCCGCCGTAGGAGGAGATACCAACGTACTCCACTCAGTAGTAGAAGGGTTATAGGCATCGACTGTCGTACGGTAACTATTACCTCCAATGTTTAATTTCGCTGCATACACTTTATTGTCCGCGAACATTAAATTGTAATGGATGTTTGACGACGAAACGCTACCGATATTCATCCAAGAGTCTGCGCTAATCGAATACTGTTTAAATTCACCGATTCGGTTACTGATAGCATAAATCGTGTCATTGCCATCCCATGCGACGGCAATACCGTATTGCACGCTGCCTGTCGCAGGAAAAGACGACCGGTTCTCCCAACTATCCGTCCGAGTGTTGTACCGAGCAAATGTCGAGGAAGCGCCGCCACGGAAAAAGTAAACATAGCCGATCCCCGCGTGCGTGGCATAGAGTCCGTCACTCACTTCAGACACTTGCGCCGGCACGTCACGTCGAGCCACCCATGTATCGGAACTGATATCATACCTAAAGAAACGAGACGTAGATCCACCCGGCACATAATAGATATACCGTTGTCCGTCACCGATAATCTTTGCACCGGTGCTACAGCCTGCAGGAACACTTTTCAGCGTCGCCCATTCTTGTCGCTCAATATCAAACGACCTGAAGTAACATTGACCATTAAACGTCGTCAGATGATACATCTTTTCATTCGGGCCGTATGCCATTGATGGTGTACCGTGCGAGAACGTCTGTAATGGCTGCACACCGTCGATCGTCGATTCATCCCACGACCCGACTACTCCATCCTGTAGCGACAATGAGTTGCCTTCATTCGTCAGTTTCAATGTCCCAAACTTCATTGATCCATTAAGCAGATCATCTGAAGTAACAGTGCGGTTGACCGCCTGGGCTTGCNTCAGAAAAGCGCCCGTTACAGCCATGATTACAGCTACTATGACGAATACAGCAGCGAGACTTTTAACTGTACGAGGATGATTCTTTATTACTCCTCCGACAGTCGCTATTGCCGGTATCGCAGTCAACGAATACCAGCACTTCAATAATTTGAAATGATAGCGGCGATAGTGGCGTCTGATGTTACTGCGTCTCATAAGTTAAAAGAATTTTATAAACCCTGCAATAAAGAATGCTGCCCCCACAAAAAGTAAACTTATGACTAACGTCAGTAGCATATTACCGATGATCTTGCCGCGAGCATACGGATTTCGTCCAATTGCCTCCATGCCACGGGAGGCAGAACGTCCGAACCCATATGTCGCCCCCATCAGGCCGACGACAGCAACGAGACTCGCCGCCACATTTTTTGTCGTCTCAGGGAAGCTTGTGGAAACTTTAAAGAAAGAATGCACGAAATTTGCAACCCACTCACCGGAAGTGCTAATGGTATTATACACCATGCCTAACAGTCCGCCAGTGTCAGTTTTATTAAATGCAAATTTACTTTCGATAGTTAAGTTCTTGCTGACACCGTCACGCTCCTGACCGGCGGCACGTATTAAGGTGCTTGCTTCAGCGGAGTTAATCGCCACTTTACCAGACCATGTACCTTTCGTGAATTTTGCCGTCACGCGTGGTGTTATCGTTTCAGTCGTATCGCTCAGCTGAATCGGTCCAGTAAATGATTCGTCGACTGACCCATCGCCCTTGTAAGCCGTCAAGGTAACTTCAAACTCTTCACCTGCAGAAATTTTATCCTTCGGTGTCGTAATAGCGATATAGCCCCGTGGATCAGGCGTTATCTTGACCGGCGTCGACACCACCTTTGAAAGTTGCTTCGACGGCTGCGAGACGGTGACTTCGATCTGTGACGGTTCGACTGCCGAAGCCGCCGTGAACGTTGCTTGAGATGCGTTCGTGGTTGATAGTGATCCACCCGTTGCTTGCCATGCATAATTCAGCGTATTGGCCGGCACCTCTTGGTTGTAACGATCAAGCGCCATGACCGAGAAGCCAAGTGTCTTGTTGACTTGAACAGTGGCGTCTTTTGGCGTGATGATCAAACGATCGATTTCACCTGCACCCTCGCGGTTGTCGCCGGTCAGTCCAGGTAACGCCGTAATTGTTACGGTTGCATACGCTGACACACCATCGACAGATGCTTCAACGGTATTCGTGTACACTTTTGTCGCCGTTCCGGCCGTAAACAGGCCGTCCGACGCGATTGTTCCACCACCCGCAACAACTGACCAGCTAGGAGTTTTGTTTCCGATCAAGTTGCCGTAGCTGTCGAACACTTCGGCTGTGAATTGCTGTGAACTGTTCGGCAAGAGGACCGTCGAACTTGGACTAATCTTGATCGACGTTGGGATAGCAGCGCCAGCAGATGAGTAGAACGTCACTCCAACAGATGAACGACCTTCGATACTTGCCGTTACCACATATGTTCCACTCTTGTTACCGAGTCGAAGGGTTGATCGAGCCAATCCCTCATTATCCGTATTAACGGTCTTTGGCGCCATTTCAGCACCTGTTGCTTCGACCGGTACGGAATCAATAGAGAACCGAATCGGAATGTCGGTCATCGGATTGCCGTACATATCAACCGCCTTTACGACGAATGGACTGTCAAGTTCTGCGCCAGCAGCTCCGGACTGATTCGTACCAGAGTTTACTGTCAGGAATACCTGCTGATCACCCGCCTTCACTTCGAAGGTGTTACTTTCCGTCTGAACCGAACCGTATGTCGCAACCAGCTTGTCAGCAGTGGCCGTCTGGGTCACACTCACTGACCCAGTCCAGGTACCATTATTAAATGCTCCCGTCTGAGTCGGAGACACAGAACTGGTCGCATTCGTCAGGGCGACTGGTTTATTAAAGCTCGTGATTATATTGTCATACTGATCCATGGCAGTTATCGTCGTCAGGAACTGGCTACCAGCAATCTGCGGAGAATTGATATAGGCAAAATTGAACTTCGACAAATTATCAGCAAGCACCGACGCATCAACCGATTTACTAACGAGCTGCGAGCCAGCAGATACGATGAGGTTAATCGTACCGTTCTTAGCCTCACGCGACGCGGTAATGTTCACTTCCTGCCGATCATCATGGTCTGTTCGGCCGATTATGCTTGGTACCGACCACGTATAGGAAACGTCGCTGATTACGTTGCCGTACTGGTCCTTGCCATAACCGGTGATCCGATGGGTCTTGCCGGCAGTCAGGACTACTGGATTAGGATCAATATCCGCAGCATATAATTGCCCGGGAATAACTGTGAATCTGTCAGATAGCGAACTGACAGCACTATACGTAGCCGTTATGCGGGTACTGCCCGCCTTTTTGAGGACAACTTGGCCTGTCCAGACACCCTGAGAGAACCCATCAGTCGTCGTCGGTGTTATTCCTGCCTGCTCGTCAGACAGTGTCACAGTGTTATTAAATGACGTGACCGTATTGCCATAGATATCTTTTGCGGTGAGCGTCACATAGCTTGGTTGGCCCGCGACCAGATCGTTCATCGCCGAAAAGACGAAACGATCGAGTGCGGCTGCCTGAATCGTTACCGCCGAATCAGCTTGTTTCGTCACTGATCCTTGCGTTGCGGTGACGCGAACTACTCCACTACCTGTCGCCGGGCTGGCAGTAAATGTCGTTCCTAATCCTGTCGCAGGTGACACCGTGCCGACACCACCTACTACCGACCAAGTATAGGTCAGTCCGGTAATCGCATTGCCAAAAGCATCATACCCCTGTGCAAAGAACGCCTGATTCTGACCTGCCATGACAGATGTACTCGACGGCGTGACAACCACATGATCCAGAATGTTCGACGTGACATCAAATGTATTAGATGTGCCCGTCACCATACCAGCCGATACCGTAATTGTATTTTGCGTATAGACCTGAGACACGCTGACATATCCCGACCAAATGCCGTTCGTAAAATTGGTCGTTTGCGTCGGCGACAACGTTCCCGACAGATCAGATAACAGGCCGGGATTGTTAAAGTTCGTTACTATGTTGTTATGCTCGTCATACGCGGTGATCTTGATATTCATCAACTGTTGCGTCGCTTGTGGTGACGTTATAGTGTCGAACCCAAAGTGATGAAGTGCCCCAGG